>Ga0310124_10000679_pt1 | contig 23801 bp, 35 predicted proteins | sample CB11b_AW_Bot5_MG_FD_203507 | JGI IMG/M metagenome (GOLD analysis project Ga0310124, IMG submission 203507) | Marine microbial communities from Western Arctic Ocean, Canada - CB11b_AW_Bot5 | ecosystem: Environmental > Aquatic > Marine > Oceanic | place: Canada: Western Arctic Ocean | collected...
TTAATATATCCTTAATTCAATTTATTTCTAAGGTATATTTAAATATTTATGGGTTTGAAGAGAAATTTTCCATTTTGTGTTTTTCAAAACAAAATCAACCATTAGAGGCATTACTTTCTCTCTAGCACTCCACTCTGGCTGCAAAAAAAGCTTACATTCTTTACTTACTTTTTTTAATTGTGATTCAGCAAAATCAAAATCACTTTTATTAAAAATAATTACCTTTAATTCATCAGCAGATTCATAACATTCTTTAAATGGTAATTTAGTTTTTTTTGGAGATAGACAAAACCAATCCCAATTTCCTGATAAAGGATAAGCCCCAGAAGTCTCAATATGAGTAGAAATTCCAACTTTATTTAATTTTTTAGTTAATGGACCCATAGGCCACATTAATGGTTCTCCTCCAGTAACAACTACAACTTTAGAATATTTTATTGCTTGATCAACAATTTTGTTTATATCTGTTGATGGGTGAATTTCATGATTCCAACTCTCTTTAACGTCGCACCAATGACAACCAACATCGCATCCTCCAATTCTTATAAAGAAAGCTGCTCCACCTTTATGAAATCCTTCTCCCTGAAGTGTGTAAAATGACTCTACCAAAGGTAACTCATAACCTTTTTCAAGTAAATTTAAATCATTTTTTTTTCTCACCTTTCAAAGATAATTTATTATGAAAATACTTTATCTTTTAAAAATTATATATTACAAAATATTTTTAAAATGAAAAAAATCCAACCATTTCATCTTGCCATACCTGTAAATAATCTTGAAGTTTGTAAAGAATTTTATGAAAATATACTTGAATGCTCAACAGGTAGATCAACTGAAATATGGGCAGATTACGATTTTTTTGGACATCAACTAGTCCTTCATTTTGATTCAAATAAAAGAACGTTACATCACAATAAAGTTGATGGAAAATCTGTGCCTGTCCCTCATTTTGGTGTTGTATTATCTTGGCAAAACTTTTTAGATTTTGAAAAAAAATTAAAGGCTAAAAAAATTAAATTTGTAATAGAACCATATGATAGATTCAAAAACCTTCCTGGAGAACAAAGAACAATGTTTTTTTATGATCCTTCAGGAAATGCTCTAGAATTTAAATCTTTTAAAAATATGAGTCAGTTATTTGAAAAATAAATAATAAAATTTCCAGATTTTTTATTGTAAAAATCTAATCTTTTCTTTGACAAGCTAATAAAGTATTTTTTAATAGCATCGAAATAGTCATTGGACCAACACCTCCAGGAACAGGAGTAATAGCACTAGCTTTTTTTGAAACATTTAAATAATCAACATCCCCTTTGATTTTATAGCCCTTAGGTTTAGACTTATCAACAACTCTTGTTATTCCAACATCAATTACTACAACTCCATCTTTTACCATATCAGATTTTAAAAACTCTGGAATTCCCAGTGCAGAAATAATAATATCAGCATCCTTAGTAAATGATTCTAATTTTTTTGTTCTGCTATGTGTCAAAGTTACTGTTGCATTACCTCTTCTAGATTTCTGACTCAATAATATACTTATAGGCCTTCCTACAATATTACTTCTTCCAATCACCACACAATTTTTACCTGAGGTCTTAATATCATATCGATTAAGAAGTTCAATAATTCCATATGGAGTTGCAGGAATAAAAGACTCCATATCTAAAGTCATTTGTCCAAAATTTGTTGGATGAAAACCATCAACATCTTTTTTTGGATCTATAGCCAACAAAACTTTTTGCTCATTAATTCTTTTTGGCAGGGGAATTTGAACAATAAACCCATCAATTGAATTATCTCTATTTAAAACATTAATCTGGTCCAACAATAATTTTTCAGTTATCGAATCCTCTAAACGAATTAGTGTTGATTTAAAACCAACATAATTGCAAGCCTTAACTTTATTTGAGACATATGTTAAACTGGCACCATCATTTCCAACTATTATTGCCGCCAAATGTGGTCTTTTTTTTCTTTCAGAAATTCTTTGAGAAACTAAAGCCTTTATCTCATTTTTAATGTCTTGTGCTATTTTCTTTCCATCTAATATCATATCAAAAATCATTTCATTCCCTGAAACATTTGCATCAATTGTTGACTTTTTCCACCCTGCATCATCTTCATCATTTTATTCATCTGATTAAACTGCTTAATTAGTTGATTTACTTCATCCATTCCTCTTCCCGAACCTTTAGCAATTCTTGTCTTACGACTATGATCTAAAATATAAGGATTTTGTCTTTCTTTTGTAGTCATTGAACTTATCACTACCTCTATATTTTTAAAGGCACTTTCATCAATGTCAACATCTTTTATTTTATTTCCTAAACCAGGTATCATTTTAACTAAATCTTTCATATCTCCCATTTTTTTAACCTGTTGTATTTGAGATAAAAAATCGTCAAATCCAAATTTATTTTTTGCAATTTTTTTATTTATTTTTTTTGCTTGTTCTAAATCAAATTGTTCCTGAGCTCTTTCTACCAATGAAACAACATCTCCCATTCCTAAAATTCGATCAGCCATTCTATCCGGATAGAAAACATCAAGTGCATTCATTTTTTCTCCAGTACCAATAAATTTTATTGGCTTATTAACAACAGTTTTTATTGATAATGCTGCACCTCCTCTTGAATCACCGTCTAATTTAGTTAATACTACTCCATCAAAATTCAATATATCATTAAAAGCTTTAGCAGTATTAACTGCATCTTGACCAGACATTGAATCCACTACAAAAAGAGTTTCTGAAGGCTTAACAGCTGCATGTATATTTTCAATTTCTTTCATAAGAATATTATCAACAGCTAATCTTCCAGCTGTATCAATAATGACTGTATCACAACCTTCTTTTTTTGCAAAATTTAGACTACTTAAAGCTATATTAACTGGATTTTTCTCATCAACATCAGAAAAAATAGGCACATCAACTTGTTTAGCCACAACACCAAGTTGATCAATAGCTGCAGGTCTATAAACATCACAAGCTACTAACAAAGGTTTTTTTGAAAATTTCTTTTTTAAATACAATGCTAATTTTCCACTAAAAGTTGTCTTTCCTGAACCCTGAAGACCAGACATTAAAATAATTGAAGGTTTATCTTTAATATTTATTTCAGAAACTTCAGAACCCATTAAATCTGTTAATTCATTCTTTACAATTTTTATTAACAACTGACTAGGTTTTAAGCTAGTTAAAACTTTCATCCCAATTGCTTTATCTTTAACTTTAAGAGTAAAATCCTTAGCTATTTTATAATTAACATCTGCATCCAAAAGAGCTCTTCTAACCTCTTTCAAAGTTTCTGCAACATTTATTTCCGTTATTTTTCCATGTCCTTTAAGGACCTGAAATGCTTTTTCTAATTTGCTGCTTAAACTATCAAACATGATTACACAGATATAAAAAATTTATTTAAGCAAAAATAATAATTGAAAAATGATTGACCTCAATTATTTTTAATTGTTTGAAATATATAAGATATAACTATAACATGAGAAAAAGTTATCGCAGCTATAATGAAAAAATAAAATTGAGAAAAGTAATGCTAAAATAAATAGAAATATGTTAAATTGATAACACTTTAGCACTGATAATGAGATAATTATAAACTTTATGTTAAAATAATCAGAATATTATTTTGCCTCCCTTCTTTTTTTGCTAAATTTAAACAAACAAAACAATAATTATAATTATGGAAAAAATTTTAAATCAAATTTTGGATTTACCTCAAATGGTGAATCAAAAACTTCCGAAAAACAGTTTTAATAATATAATGGAAGGTTCAGAAGGTTCCTTTGGAAGCTGGGCAGGAACTTTTTACAAAGTTGGCGCTTTAGTTGTTCTTGTTGGAATACTAATTGCTGCAATTACTGGTGGAATAGATGCTGTTAACTCGGCCGAAGGCCTTGGTAAAGCGACAGCTGTTGTTTGTATGCTTATTTTAATATATGCAGCATTTCCAATTGCTCAAACTGTAAGATCAGCTGGAGATAGTTTAACTGAGTCCAAAAGCGGAATCGTAGATTTCATTTTTAGAGATCTTGTTGTAGCTAACATCAAACTGGCAGGACATGCTGGAGCTTTGGTCGCTTTATTTGGAGCGTTTTGCGCTACATTAGGCTGGCTGTTATTAGGCTCAGACCCAAATATTGCTATTGCTCCTGAATTTTTCGCTGGAATAGCATATTCTGTTAGTCTACCCATTAGTGCAACTGCTGAATTTTTATCAATGCTTCGCTTAGATTTTGTAGGAGGAGTTTTAAATGAATTTAATGCTTTGGACGTTAGTGGTTCTGATGCTACTGGTTATAATGTTGGAGGGATTGTGGCTGTTGGATGGGAATATGTTCAAGTAGCAATTGTTTTAGCAAAATTATATGTTTCTCTAGCTCTTTACAATTTCCTTTATGGCCTTTTGAGTACTTTGGTTAGCTGGATAAAAAACCCATCTCTTCCAATTAAAACAAGTTAATTTGAAAAATCAGTCAAATGGTTATGATTAAAGTAAAATTTTTGATGTGTTAAACATGGTAGAAATTTATAACGTTTGATACTACAAATAAAATTGGATTTGGTTTAGTTATTTATAAACTAGCTTATGACTCTAAATAATTAATTTAAATCACTTTTAAAGTTAAAAAAATCACTCTTAACAATAAGAGTGATTTTTTTTACATATTATCGGGAACATCTATACCTAAAAGTAAACATCCTGAAAAAATAACATCAGCAACCTTTTTAGATAATTTAATACGAAACTTCTTTAAAGAACTATCTTTAGTCCCTGAAATAGATACATTTTGGTAAAATGCATTAAAAAATTTAACTAAATCATAAACATAATTTGCAATTAATGCTGGACTGTAAGTCTTTCCAGCTTGATTAATTATATCTGGATATAACAATAAATGCTTAATTATACTTTTTTCTCTATAATCAATATTATCTAAATCCTTAATTTCTATATTAGAATTCTCAAATTTTCTTAAAAGAGACTTTATTCTAGCATATGTATATTGAATAAATGGACCAGTATTACCATTAAAATCTACTGAATCTTCAGGATTAAATAAAATTCTTTTTTTAGGATCAACTTTTAAAATATGATATTTTAATGCTCCCATTCCTATAGTTTTAAATAAAGAGGACTGTTCTTTTTTTATCATACCCTCAATCTTTCCTATTGACTCAGATACTTTTTTTGCAGTAGATTCCATTTCATGAATTAATTGATCTGCATCTATAACATTCCCTTCTCTACTTTTCATTTTACCATCAGGTAGATCAACCATTCCATAACTAAGATGAAAAAGAGAATCAGACCATTTATAACCAAGTTTATTTAGTATAAGAAATAACACTTTAAAATGATAATCCTGTTCATTACCTACAGTGTAAACCATTCCATCTAATTCAGGAATATCTTCTACCCTTTTTGATGCTGTCCCCAAATCCTGAGTTATATAAACCGATGTACCATCAGATCTAAGTAATAACTTCTCATCTAACCCTTCTTTAGTCAAATCAACCCAAATTGAACCATCTTCTTTTTTGAAAAAGAGATCTTTAGAGAATCCCTCTTCAATTATTTTCTTCCCTAATAAGTAAGTATCACTTTCATAATACAATGAATCAAAAAATACTCCAAGATTATTATAAGTTCTATCAAAACCATTATAAACCCATTCATTCATTTTTTTCCAGAGCTTATAAGTAGATTTATCACCAGATTCCCATAATCTAAGAAGTTCCTGAGCTGAAATAAAAATAGGTGAAGATTTTATTGCATCTTCTTTATTTTTACCCTTATCCATCAAATCTTTAACCTGTTGATTATGGACTTCATTATACTTTACATAATACTTTCCAACAAACTGATCACCTTTAATTCCAGACGATTTAGGTGTCCCATTATTCGCAAAAAGTTTCCAAGCAATCATTGATTTACAAATATGTATTCCTCTATCATTTATTATCTGAGTTCTCAAAACTTTTTTTCCATTCGCTTCCAAAATATTAGAAACTGAATGACCTAAAAGAATATTTCTCACATGACCTAAATGTAAAGGCTTATTGGTATTAGGTGATGAAAATTCAACAATTATTAAAGGTGAATTAACTTTCTTTTCAATAAAACCATAATTTTTTATTTCATAAATTCTATATAGTTCTTGAACAAAATATTTATCCGAAATATTTAAATTTAAAAAGCCTGTAACTAAATTAAATTCAATAATATATTCACTGAAATTTACAAGGTAATTTCCAATTTTAACTCCTAAATCATCTAATGGTATCTTTAAAACTTGAACTAAAGGAAAAAGAACCAGAGTTATATCACCCTTAAATTCTTTTCTTGTAGACTGAAATTCTAATTTATCTACTTTTAAAGAAAAATTTGATTGAAAAAAAGATTGAACAAGTTTCTTTAGATCCTTATTGATGCCCATTTTTTGTTATTGAATAGTCTTAAATAAAATAATAAAATTATTAATATTAATTTTATTATTTTATTTAGAAATAGACCGCTGATTTAAACCTATATATATTTGTCTTGGTCTTCCAATTGGCTCCATATTTTTTCTCATCTCTAACCACTGAGCAATCCATCCAGGAATCCTACCAAGGGCAAACATAACTGTAAACATCTCCGTAGGAATACCCAAGGCTCTATATATTATCCCTGAATAAAAATCAACATTAGGATATAATTTTCTGTCAACAAAATATGGATCTTTTAATGCTTCTTCCTCCAAACTTTTTGCTATATCTAAAATAGAATCAACAACACCAAGTTCTTTCAGAACTTGATCAGCCGCCTTTTTGATTATTTTAGCTCTAGGATCAAAATTTTTATAAACCCTATGACCAAAACCCATTAATCGAAAAGGATCTTTTTTGTCTTTTGCTTTAGACATATATTTTTTGGTATCACCGCCATTTTTTTGAATTGCTTCTAACATTTCTATAACAGCTTGATTTGCTCCTCCATGAAGAGGACCCCATAAAGCAGAAATTCCAGCAGAAACTGATGCAAATAAACCAGCATGAGATGAACCAACTATTCGAACAGCAGATGTAGAACAATTTTGCTCATGATCTGCATGAAGAATCAATAATTTATTTAGAGCATTCACTACCACTGAATTTGTCTGATATTCTTCATTAGGACTTTTAAACATCATGTTTACAATATTCTCTACATAAGAAAGTGATGTATTAGCATAATTTAATGGTAATCCCTTAATTTTTCTATGAGTCCATGAAGCAAGAATTGGAAACTTAGCTATTAACTTAATAATAGCTTCTCTCATTTCCGACTCTGAATCAACATCAACTGAAGAAGGGTTAAAAGCTATAAGACCAGCAGTTAGTGATGTAAGTACACCCATTGGATGTGCAGATTTTGGAAAACTTTTTAAAATAGATTTTAAATCTTCATCAACAATTGATTCTTGTTTTATATCCCCAACAAACCTTGATAATTCATTTTCATTAGGTAATTCACCAAAAATTAATAAATATGAAACCTCTATAAAACTTACTTTAGAGCACAATTCCTCAATAGAATAACCTCTATATCTTAAAATTCCCTCTTCTCCATTTAGATATGTTAAATCACTCATACAAGACCCTGTGTTTTTATATCCAGGATCATATGTTATCAATCCAGTTTTGGCTCTTAATGTTTTAATATCTATGCCCTTTTCATTTTCACTTCCTTCAACTAAAGGAAATTCATAAGTAATACCATTATAATTAAGTTTTACAGAATTGCTCATAAAAGTTAATTTCTTGTGTAAAAGTATCAAATTAAGAGAAGAAAAGAAAGGAGAATTAATTTATACTCCCTAAAGAACTAAAAAACAAAAACTAATTGAGCTAAAATTTAAAAGCGTTTTTACCAAGAAATAAAGCCTGATCTTTTAACATTTCTTCAATTCTTAAAAGTTGATTGTATTTTGACATTCTATCACTTCTTGATACAGAACCAGTTTTAATTTGACCTGTATTTAGAGCTACAGCTAAATCAGCTATTGTATTATCTTCAGTTTCGCCAGATCTATGAGACATTACCGATGAATATCCTGCTCTATGAGCCATCTCAACAGCAGCAATAGTTTCAGACAAAGTCCCTATTTGGTTAACCTTAATTAATATAGAATTTGCAATTTTTTGGTCTATACCCTTTTTTAATCTATCAACATTTGTAACAAAAAGATCATCTCCAACAAGTTGAATTTTATCTCCAATTTTATCGGTTAAAGATTTCCATCCTTTCCAATCATTTTCATCCATTCCATCCTCAATTGAAATTATTGGATACTTTTCACACAATGACTCTAAATATTCTACTTGTTCTTTAGAACTTCTTATTTTACCATCTGAACCTTCAAAAATTGAATAATCGTATTTCCCGTCTCTATAAAATTCTGAACTTGCACAATCAAGAGCAATCATAACTTCATTTCCAGATTCATAACCCGCTTTATTAATAGCTTCAATTATTGTATCTAGCGCATCTTCTGTTCCTTTAAGTTTTGGAGCAAAACCACCTTCATCTCCAACAGAAGTACTTAGATTTCTTTTATTAAGGACTATTTTTAAATTATGAAAAATTTCCGTTCCCATTTGCATTGAATGAGAAAAAGATTTTGCTCCCAATGGAATTATCATAAACTCTTGAAATGCTATAGGAGCGTTTGAATGAGAACCCCCATTAATAATATTTATCATTGGAACTGGTAATGTAAAAACACTGTCTCCACCAATATATCTAAATAATGAAGTTTTTGATTCATTAGCAGCTGCTTTTGCAATCGCTAAAGAAATACCAAGTATTGAATTAGCCCCTAAATTTGACTTATTAGAAGTGCCATCTAAATCAATCATAATTTGATCAATTTGTTTTTGATTAGAAACTTCAGTCCCTATTATATGTTGAGCTATTATTCTATTAACGTTTTTTACTGCCTTTAAAACACCTTTACCCATAAAAGAATTACCACCATCTCTTAACTCTACAGCCTCATGTTCACCAGTAGAAGCACCTGATGGAACTGCAGCTCTTCCAATAAAACCTTTCTCAGTTTGAACATCAACCTCAACAGTAGGGTTACCTCTTGAATCAAAAATTTGTCTAGCATGAATCTTTATTATCTTGCTCATTTTAAAAAATTTTACACTTATTAATTATTTTTTTTTCTCATGTTTTTATAAAAAAGATCAAAAAGATATTTTGAATCATTAGGGCCAGGTCCTGCTTCTGGGTGAAACTGAACTGAAAAACAATTCTTTGATTTCATCCTAATACCAGCAACAGTTTCATCATTTAAATGAATATGTGTTATCTCAATATCTGGATGAGATTCAGCTTCTTCTTTTACAACTGAAAATCCATGATTTTGAGAAGTTATTTCTCCTTTAGTAGTAATTAAATTTTTTACTGGATGATTTATTCCTCTATGACCATTAAACATTTTATAAGTTGAAATTCCATTGGCTAAAGCAATAACCTGATGGCCTAAACAAATACCAAAAAGAGGATAATTTTTCTTAATAATTGATTTAGCAATATTAATAGCCTTTTTTAATGGTTCTGGATCACCAGGTCCATTAGACAAAAAATAGCCAGTTGGATTCCATGATTCCATACTTTCAAACTTAGTGTTATAAGGAAAAACTTTCATATAGATATCCCTATCAGCCATATTTTTTAGAATATTCTTTTTTATTCCAAGATCAAGAACAGCAACCTTTAAAGACGATTTAGGATCACCGAAAAAATATGGCTGCTTTGTAGAAACCTTTGATGCGAGATCTAAACCTTCCATAGTAGGAATATTTATTAATTTTTCCTTCTGTTTATCAATTGAATCTATATCAGTAGAAATTACAACATTCATTGCTCCATTCTCTCTTATATAACTAACTAATGCCCTTGTATCAACATCAGAAATAGTTATTATTTTATTTTTTTTTAAATAGTTAAATAAAGAATCTTTAGATTTAACTCTCGAGTATGAAAAACTAAAATTTTTACAAACAAGACCTGAAATAGAAATTATATCTGATTGGGCTTCTTCATTTAATACACCATAATTTCCAATATGAGCATTTGTAGTAACCATTATCTGACCAAAATATGAAGGATCAGTAAATATTTCTTGATATCCCGTCATACCAGTGTTAAAACAAATTTCTCCGTAAGAAGTACCTTCTATACCAATAGATTTTCCATAAAAAATTGTATCATCAGCTAAGAGAATATATGCTTTTTTTCTTGACTTGTACTTCATGAATAATTTAAACAAATTAAATCAAAAAAAGGATAAACAAAAAGTTTATCCCTTTAATTATCTTCAAAAAAATGAATCATCAAAAAATTATTTATTTTATTTATTTTTTTGTTTATCTTCTTAATTATTAGACCCTTTATTTTTACTTGTTTTTTCTTCGGTATCTGGAGCTTCTTCAGCATCTGGAGCTTCTTCATTAGAAATGTTTAAAGACTCTTCCTTTTCATTCTTTATAAGATTATCTTCAGATTTAATATTATCTATAACTAAATCTTTATTTTTTTTACTTCTTCTTCTTGTTTTTTTCTTAGTTTTATCTTCAGTTGAATAAACTTGATTATAATCAACAAGTTCAATCATAGCCATTTCAGCATTATCTCCTAGTCTGTTTCCAAGTCTTATTACTCGAGTATAACCTCCAGGGCGATCATCAACTTTTTTTGAAATCTCTCTAAACAATTCAGAAACGGAAATCTTATTTCTCAAATTTCTAAAAACAATTCTTCTATTGTGAGTAGAATCCAGCTTTGATTTTGTAACCAATGGTTCAAAAAATTGTTTTAAAGCTTTAGCTTTTGTCAAAGTTGTATTTATTCTTTTATGTTCAATTAGAGAACAAGCCATATTAGCTAACATAGATTTTCTGTGAGCAGACTTTCTCCCTAGATGCATAAATTTTTTACCGTGTCTCATTTAAATTTTTTTAATATTGTAATTTTTAATCCTTGTCTAACTTATATTTTGTTAAATCCATCCCAAAATTTAGTCCTTTAAGAACAACTAATTCCTCTAATTCTGTAAGTGATTTCCTTCCAAAATTTCTAAACTTCATTAAATCATTCTTATTAAATGAAACAAGATCACCTAAAGTATCAACCTCAGCTGCTTTAAGACAATTAAGAGCCCTGACTGATAAATCCATGTCAATCAGCCTAGTTTTAAGAAGTTGTCTCATATGAAGTGATTCTTCATCATATGTATCTGACTTAGCTATTTCATCAGCTTCAAGTGTAATCCTATCATCTGAAAATAACAGAAAATGATGAATTAAAGTTTTTGCCGCCTCAGTTAAAGCATCTTTAGGATGAATAGAACCATCAGTAATTATTTCAAAAATTAATTTCTCATAATCTGTTTTTTGTTCTACACGATAATTTTCTATACTAAATTTAACATTTTTTACCGGAGTAAAAATAGAATCAATTGCAATCACTCCTAATTCTGAATCAATATTTTTATTCTCTTCGGCAGGAACATAACCTCTCCCTTTTTCAATCATAATTACCATATTAAAATGAACATTCTTTTCAAGGTTACAAATAATAAGATCAGGATTTAAAATTTGAAACCCTGAAATAAATTTTTGAAGATCTGATGCTTTTAATTGATCTTGAGAACCAATAGATATATTCACTTTTTCATCTTCAACTTCAGAAATTTGACGTTTGAACCTAATTTGTTTAAAATTTAAAACTATTTCTGTTACATCTTCAACTACTCCAGGAATAGTAGAAAACTCATGATTAACGTTATCCATTTTTATAGATGTAATTGCAAATCCCTCAAGAGATGAGAGTAAAACTCTTCTTAGAGCATTGCCAACTGTAAGACCATAGCCTGGTTCCAAAGGACGAAACTCAAATTTGCCCTCGAATTCAGACGAATCTATCATTATTACTTTATCCGGTTTTTGAAAATTCAATATTGCCATAATTTCTTGATTAATTTCTTATTTAGAATATAATTCTACTATTAACTGTTCTTTTATATTTTCAGGTATTTGTTCTCTTTGAGGAACATTTATAAAAGTTCCTTCAAGTGATTCTTTATTCCAACTTAGCCATTCATAAATAGAGCTACTTGATTCAATATTTTCTAATATTATATTTAAAGATTTTGATTTTTCCCTAACACCAACAACATCTCTACCCTTAAGAAGAAAAGAAGGGATATTAACAATTTTTCCATTTACAGTTATATGTCTATGTGAAACTAATTGTCTTGCAGCTGCTCTTGTTCGCGATATACCCATTCTATAAACTGTATTATCTAATCTTGACTCACAAAGTTGAAGCAAAACCCCACCAGTTATACCTTTACTTCTACTTGCCTTTTTAAATAAATTTCTAAATTGTCTTTCAAGAACACCATAAATAAATTTAGCCTTCTGTTTTTCCATTAACTGAATTGCATACTCAGACTTTTTTGTTCTTCGACGATTATTTCCATGTTGACCAGGAGGATAATTACGTTTTTCAAAAGACTTATCATCGCCAAAAATAGCTTCACCAAATTTTCTAGCAATTTTTGTTTTAGGACCTATATATCTTGCCATTTTTTTATTTTTTTTTCGAAAAATTATGAATTAAGGTCTCACTTCCTTCGATAATTATATTTCGATTAATTATTTCTATACTCTTCTTCTTTTAGATGGTCTACAACCATTATGAGGTACAGGTGTAACATCAATTATTTCACCAACCTCAATACCATTATTATGTAAAGTTCTAATGGCTGATTCTCTACCATTACCAGGACCTTTAACATAAACTTTTACTTTACGTAAGCCAGCTTCTTGAGCAGTCTTTGCTGCATCCTCAGCCGCTGTTTGTGCTGCATATGGCGTGTTCTTTTTTGAACCTCTAAATCCCATTTTTCCAGCAGATGACCATGAAATTACTTCCCCTTTATTATTTGTAAGAGAAATAATTATATTATTAAAAGTTGCATTTATATGGGCCTCTCCATTTGACTCAACTACAACTTTTCTTTTTTTACTTGATGTTTTAGCCATTTAATTTATGCTTTAGTTACTTTTTTCCTATTTGCAACTGTTTTACGTTTACCCTTTCGAGTTCTAGAATTATTTTTTGTTCTTTGCCCTCTAAGAGGCAATCCATTTCTATGCCTAATCCCACGATTAGAAGCAATATCCATCAATCTCTTAATACTCAATCGAACCTCTGCCCTTAGTTCTCCCTCAATTTTAAGAGCGCCAACCACATCTCGAATTCTTCCAATTTCATCATCAGACCATTCAGACACCTTTTTATCTTCGCTTACTTTAGCTTTTTTAAGAATTTTACTTGCACTACTCTTTCCAATACCAAATATGTATGTTAGAGCAATAACGCCTCTTTTTTGTTTTGGAATATCTACTCCCGAAATTCTAGCCATAATTATCCTTGTCTTTGTTTAAATCTTGGGTTTTTTTTATTTACAATGTATAATGTTCCTTTTCTTCGAACAATTTTGCAATCAGCACTTCTTTTCTTTATTGACGCTCTTACTTTCATTTTTTATAATATTTAAAATCTAAAAGTTATTCTAGCTTTAGTTAAATCATAAGGACTCATCTCTAACTTCACTTTATCACCTGGAAGAAGTTTTATATAGTGCATCCTCATTTTTCCTGAAATATGAGCAGTTACTATATGTCCATTATCTAATTCCACACGAAACATTGCATTTGATAATGCTTCAATTATAGTTCCTTCTTGTTCTATTGCTTCCTGCTTTGCCATAAAATTATATTGCTCTTCTTATTTTTCCTGCCTTCATTAATCCATCATAATGTCTATTCAACAGATATGAATTTACTTGTTGAATTGTATCAATCGCAACTCCCACCATAATTAATAAAGACGTTCCTCCATAAAATAAAGCCCATCCTTGTTGAATCCCCATCAATTTAACTACAATAGCAGGAAAAACAGCAATTCCAGCTAAAAATAATGACCCTGGAAAAGTAATGTGAGACATAACATTATCCAAAAACTCTGAAGTTTCATTTCCAGGTCTAATTCCCGGGATAAACCCTCCACTTCTCTTTAAATCATCTGACATTTTATTAGTAGGAACTGTTATTGCGGTGTAAAAATACGTAAAAATGATAATTAAAATTGCAAATAAAACATTATACCAAAATCCAAAAATATCTGAAAAGCTAACCTGTAACCATTGCCCAACTTTAGCCCCTCCAATAGCACTTCCTAAATAGGAAGGCAAAAACATAAGCGCCTGGGCAAAAATTATAGGCATTACTCCTGAAGCATTGAGTTTCAATGGAATATATTGTCTAGATCCGTATATACTTCTATTATTAGAATTTCCAACTGATGAACGTCGAGCATATTGAACTGGAATCTGTCTTACAGCCATTACTAATAAAACGGAGAGTAAAATAATTATTATCCATAAAACCAGTTCTATTAAAATCATCATTGGGCCACCGTTATTTTCAGTTACTCTAGAAACGAATTCTTGAGCAAAAGAAAGTGGAAGACTAGCTATAATACCGACCATAATAAGTAGTGATATTCCATTTCCAATACCTTTATCAGTAATTTTTTCTCCTAACCACATTGCGAAAATTGTCCCTGTAACTAAAATCACTACTGAAGAAAAAACAAATAAAGGTCCTCGACCTAAAACAAAAGCCGAATCTGGTACTCCAAGCGCACTTAAACCAAATAAATATGCTGGTGCTTGTATTATACAAATTAAAATCGTTAACCATCTAGTTATTTGATTAATTCTTTTTCTTCCACTTTCTCCTTCTTTTTGTAATTTTTGAAGATAAGGAATTGCTATTCCCATTAACTGAACAACAATAGAAGCAGAAATATATGGCATAATACCAAGAGCAAAAACTGAAGCATTTGCAAAGGCTCCACCAGTAAAAGCATTAAGAATACCGAGAAGACCTCCTCCTCCTGTTCTGTTTGCTAATTCTGACAACTGAACTGGATCAATTCCAGGTAAAACAATTTGAGCACCAATCCTATATACCAATAACATTCCAAGTGTTAGAATAATCCTTTCTCTTAATTCAACTATTTTAAAAATATTTAATATTGTTTCTAAAAATTTATTCATTGAAAAATTAAATTATTATTGCTTCTCCTCCAGCTGATTCAATTTCTGATTTAGCTCTTATTGAAAATTTATTTGCAAAAACTTTAATTGAGGCTTTTAATTCTCCTCTTCCTAATACCTTAATCATATCTCCAGGTCTAACTAAATTTAATTTTTTTAAAATTTCAAGATTAAGTTCTTTTGAAATTTTTTTCTCGTCAATTAGTTTTTGAAGTTTTTCAAGATTAATTATTTTGTACTCTTTTCTATTAATATTTTTAAAACCAAACTTTGGAATACGACGTTGCAATGGCATTTGACCACCCTCAAAGCCAATTTTTTTTGAATAACCTGATCGAGACTTAGCTCCTTTATGACCTCTTGTTGAAGTTCCACCTTTACCAGAAGCTTGACCACGCCCTAATCGCTTACCTTGTTTTTGTATTGATCCTTTTTTAGGTTTTAAATTGCTTAAAATCATAATTTTATTACTTGAACCAAATGTTTTACCTTATTTATCATTCCTAAAATATTTGCAGTATCTTCATGAATCACTTCCTTTCTAATACCCCTCAAACCAAGAGCTTCAAGTGTCAATTTTTGATTTTGAAGCCTTTTAATACTACTTTTTATTTGAACAACTTTTATTTTTGCCATAATTAACCATTAAATACTTTATCTAGAGATATTCCTCTTTGATCAGCTATCATTTGAGAGTTCCTTAATTTAATTAAAGCGTCAAATGTCGCTTTAACTACATTATGAGGATTAGAAGATCCTTGAGACTTAGAAAGTACATTTTGAATTCCTACAGTCTCTAGAACAGATCTAACAGCACCACCTGCAATAACACCTGTCCCCTCAGATGCTGGTTTTAAAAAAACTCTAGCTCCACCATATTTACCTTTCTGCTCATGAGGTAAAGTTCCTTTATTAATTGGTATTCTTATAAGATTTTTTTTAGCATCTTCAACTGCTTTTGAAATCGCTACAGCAACCTCTTTAGACTTTCCAAGACCTTGTCCCACAACACCATTCTCATCTCCCACTACTACAATAGCAGAAAAACCAAAAGTTCTACCTCCCTTTGTTACTTTAGTAACTCTTTGAACTCCAACTAAACGATCCTTTAAATCTAACCCTGCAGGCTTAACTAATTTAATATTTTTATAATCCTTATACATATATTTTTAAAATTTTAATCCTCCACTTCGTGCTCCTTCTGCTAAAGCTTTAACTCTTCCATGATATAAATAACCTCCTCTGTCAAAAACAACCTCTATTAACCCTTTTTTTAAAGCTCTTTCCGCTAATAACTTTCCTACATTTTCAGATATTAAAATATTATTAGAATTTTTTATATCAGAAATAACTTTATCTCTAGAAGAAGCGGAGGCAATAGTTTTACCTGTAGAATCATTAATTAATTGCGAATAAATCTCTTTATTACTTCTAAAAACAGATAAACGTGGTTTCTTTTCAGTACCATTAATAATCTTTCTAATCCTATTTCTAATTCTGTTTCTTTTATCAATTTTATTAAAACTCATAACTTAAAATTATGCTGATTTACCAGCTTTTCTTCTAATTTGTTCCCCTACAAACCTAACACCTTTACCCTTATAAGGCTCAGTTTTTCTGAATGATCTAATCTTAGCTGCAACAAAACCCAATAACTGCTTATCATAAGAACTTAACTTAACAATTGGATTTTTTCCCTTTTCTGAAATAGTTTCTACTTTCACCTCGGGAGCAATTTCAAATAAAATATTATGAGAAAAACCTAATGCTAGATCCAATTTTTGCCCTTGATTACTAGCTCTAAAACCTACACCAACTAATTCAAGTTCTTTAACAAAACCCTCACTTACCCCAATAACCATATTGCTAATAAGAGATCTGTAGAGACCATGTTTAGATTTAACAAGTTTTTGATCAGATTGACGTTGAACAATTATATTATTATTTTCCAATGAAATAGAAACATCACTAAAATTTTGTGTCAATTCACCTATTTTTCCTTTTACTATAATTTTATTTTCTTGAAGATCAACCATTACTCCTTCAGGAACTAAAATTGGAATATTTCCTATTCTTGACATTTAATAATTTTTTATTAATAAACATAACATATTATCTCGCCACCAACATTCTCCTTTGATGCTTGTTTTCCTGTCATTACACCTTTAGAGGTTGAAACTATCGAAATTCCCAAACCATTTAAAATCCTAGGAATTCTATCTGAAGATGAATATTTCCTTAAACCAGGTTTACTAATTCTTTCAATCTTTCTAATAACAGGCTCTTTTGTATTTTTATCATATTTCAAGGCAATTTTTATATTAGCCTGGTTATTTTTATTTTCTTCAAATTTATAGCTTAAAATATAACCTTGATCAAACAAAATTTTTGTAATCTCTTTCTTTAAATTTGAAGCAGGAATTTCAACAACCCTATGACCAGCCATATTGCCATTTCTAATTCTTGTTAAATAATCTGCTATAGGATCTGTAAACATAATCTTAAATTTATTTTTTTACCAACTTGCTTTAGTAACTCCAGGTATTAAACCTTTATTTGCCATCTCACGAAATATAACTCTTGATAGACCAAATTGTCTAATATAACCCTTAGGTCGCCCAGTAATTTTACAACGATTATGCATCCTTACAGGAGAAGCATTTCTTGGAAGCTTTTGAAGAGCTATATAATCACCCACCTCTCTAAGTGCTTTTCTTTTTTTAGAAAATTTTTCTACCATTTTTGCTCTTTTTACTTCTCGAGCTTTCATCGATTCTTTAGCCATATTATTTATTATTTTTTTTAATTTCTAGATTCTCAGATCCTTTATTTTCTCTCGTTTTTTCTTCAGAAATAGAAGCTTCTTCAGAAGCAGGTGTTTCTTCAGAAACAAACACTTCTTCAACAGCAGGAGCTTCTTCAGCAACTGGAGCTTTTTCATTAGAAATATTTACAGACTCTTCCTTTTCATTCTTTCTGTTTTTAATAATATTATCTTTAGGTTTAGGCTTATCTATACTCAAATCTTTATTTTTAAAAGGAAACCCCATTTCTTTTAATAATGATTTTGCCTCTTGATCTGTTTTTGATGATGTCACTATTGTTATATCCATTCCAGAAATTTTATTTACCTTATCTATATCAATCTCAGGAAAAATTATCTGTTCAGAAATTCCTAACGTATAGTTACCTCTTCCATCAAAGCCTCCTACTTTTAATCCCTGAAAATCCCTAACTCTAGGAAGAGCAGCAGTAATAAGTCTATCAAAAAATTCATACATTTTTTCTCCTCTAAGAGTGACTTTTACACCAATAGGCATTCCTTTCCTCAATTTAAATGAAGCAATATCTTTTTTTGATAAAGTAGCTATTGCTTTTTGACCTGTTATTAAAGTTAATTCATCAACAGCATGATCGATTAATTTCTTATCAGCAACAGCAACTCCAACTCCTTTGCTAACAACAATTTTTGATATTTTTGGAACTTGCATAACACTTTTATATGCAAACTCTTTCTTAAGCTCATTAATTACTCTTTCCCTATAATCTTTCTTTAACCTTGGTATATAAGTCATAATTAAATTAATTCATCAGTTTTTTTTGAATATCTAACTTTAACTCCATCTTCTATTCTATATCCAACTCTAGAAGGGATACCATCCGATGTAAGCAAACTAAGATTAGAAACATCAATTGGAGCCTCCTTTTCAATTATTCCTCCCTGAGGATTTTTTGAATCTGGTTTTTTATGTTTTTTCACAATATTTACTCCCTCTATTATTACTTTATTAACATCTTTTAAAATCACTAATACTGAACCATCTGAACCTTTATGTTCTCCAGCAATAACTTTTACAAAATCTCCTTTTTTTATTTTAATCTTTATACTCATATTCTTTTATTTACAATACCTCTGGAGCTAATGAAACAATCTTCATAAACTTCTTATTTCTTAATTCTCTTGCAACAGGACCAAAAACTCTAGTTCCTATCATTTCACCAGCTGGGTTTAATAAAACACACGCATTCTCATCAAAACGAATATAAGAACCATCAGGTCTTCTAACCTCTTTATTGGTTCTAACAATAACAGCAGTAGAAACTTGACCCTTTTTTACAGTGCCAGAAGGTGTCACCTCCTTAACAGTTACTACAATTTTATCACCAAGAGAAGCATATCTTTTTTTTGTACCACCTAGTACTCTAATAGTTAAAACCTCTTTAGCTCCTGTATTATCTGCAACTTTAAGTCTTGATTCTTGCTGTATCATAATTATTTTGCTCTTTCAAGTATTTCTACGATTCTCCAACATTTTGATTTACTTATGGGTTTTGTCTCCATAATTTTAACTGTATCTCCAATATTACAATCATTCTTTTCATCATGCGCAACATATTTTTTAGTTTTTAAAACAAACTTCCCATACATTGGATGTTTCACTCTTTTAACTTCTGAAACAACTATAGATTTTTCCATCTTATTACTAACGACAATACCTATTCTTTCTTTTCTTAAATTTCTCGACTCCATAATATTATAACTCTTGATTAAATTCAGCAGTTTTCAATTTGGCAATTATCCGACGGATTTTTCTAATTTCTAAAGGATTTTCTAAAGGAGAAATTGAATGTTTCATCTTTAAATCTTCAAGAGATTTTTTAAATTCTTTTAATTTTTCTTCTATGTCTTCTTTCGACATTTTTTTTATTTCTTTTTTCTTCATAATAATAATTTATGATTCAAAATCTCTAGCAATAATAAATTTTGTCTTTACAGGGAGCTTTTGAGCAGCTAAACGCAATGCTTCTTTCGCAACATCAAAAGAAACACCTGAAACTTCAAACAAGATTCTACCAGCTTTTGTTACAGCCACAAAATATTCAGGAGCACCCTTACCTTTTCCCATTCTAACTTCTAAAGGTTTTTTTGTAATTGGTTTATCAGGAAAAATCTTTATCCATAACTGTCCTTCTCTCTTCATATATCTAGTTGCAGCAATTCTAGCTGCCTCAATTTGTCTTGATGTAAGAAAAACAGAATCCAAAGCCTTTATCCCAAACATTCCATTAGAAAGTCTATGTCCTCGACTAGAGAATCCTTTCATTCTTCCTTTTTGAGCTTTTCTATATTTTGTTTTCTTTGGTTCCAGCATAATTGAATCTAATATTACCTATTAAATTATTTTCTTCTTCTTTGTCTATTATTTAACTTTGATAAATTTCGAGCATTATTTGAATTAGATTTCTTTGACATTCCAACTAATGGAGATAATTCCCTTTTTCCATATACCTCTCCTTTCATAACCCATACTTTTATCCCAAGTCTTCCATATGTTGTATGGGCTTCAACAATAGCATAATCAATATCAGCTCTAAATGTGGATAATGGAATTCTTCCTTCTTTATAACCTTCGGATCTTGCCATTTCAGCACCATTTAATCGACCTGAAATTTGAACTTTAATACCCTCTGAATTCATTCTCATTGCTGCAGCAATCGCCATTTTTATAGCTCTTCTATATGAAATTCGACTTTCAATTTGACGTGCAATACTAGAAGCAATCAAATATGCATCAAGCTCAGGACGTTTTATTTCAAATATATTTATTTGAACATCTTTCGATGTAATTTTTTTTAATTCTTCTTTTAATTTATCTACTTCTTGTCCGGCCTTTCCAATAATTATTCCAGGACGAGCAGTAGTAATTGTAATAATTATAATTTTTAAAGTTCTTTCAATTATAATATTAGAAACACTTGCTTTTAACAATCTAGCATGAATATATTTTCTAATTTTACTATCCTCAGCAAGTTTATCTCCATAATTTTTACCACCATACCAGTTAGAATCCCAACCTCTGATTATCCCAAGGCGATTTCCAATAGGATTTGTTTTTTGTCCCATAATTATTTTAATTCTAATTGTTTTGATCCTAATACAATTGTAACATGATTAGAACGTTTTCTAATTCTATGAGCTCTACCTTGAGGAGCTGTTCTTAATCTTTTTAACATTCTACCACTATCAACCTTAATTTCTTTAATAATCAACCCCGCCTTTTCTATGTCATCAGATTCATGTTTAGATTGCCAGTTAGCAATAGCTGATAATAAAAGCTTTTCTAATCTTATTGAAGCTTCCTTTGGGCTAAACTTTAGAATCGAAACAGCTTTATCTATTCTTTGACCTCTAACTTGATCTGCTACAAGTCTCATTTTTCTCGCAGAAATTGGGCAATTATTCAACTTTGCAAAGACAATATTCTTTTTTACTTCTTTTATTTTTTCAGCAGATGCCTTTTTTCTATTACCCATTTTATTTATTTCCCTTATTTTTAGCTCCAGAATGACCTCTAAAGGATCTTGTAGAAGAAAATTCTCCTAGTTTATGACCAACCATATTTTCTGTTATATAAACAGGTATAAATGTTTTACCATTATGTACACCAATTGTCTGCCCGACAAAATCAGGAGTAATCATAGAAGCTCTAGACCAAGTTTTAATAACTGTTTTCTTATTTTCTTCAACATTTTTCATCAATTTTTTTTCTAAACTATGATGAACATAAGGGCCTTTTTTTAATGATCGAGCCATAATTATTATTTTTTTCTACGTTCAATTATAAACTTATTACTAGATTTAGTTTTCGATCTAGTTCTAAATCCTTTTGCAGGAATTCCTTTCTTAGATCTAGGATGTCCACCTGATGCTTTACCTTCTCCACCACCCATTGGATGATCAACAGGATTCATAGCAACCGGTCTTGTTCTTGGACGATTTCCTAACCATCTTGACCTACCTGCTTTACCTGAAACAACCAATTGATGATCAGAATTTGAAACAGCTCCAATTGTTGCCATACATGAAAGTAAAACCATTCTTGTTTCTCCAGATGGTAATTTTATAGTCCCAAACTTCCCTTCTTTAGCCATTAACTGTGCAAATGTTCCCGCGCTTCTTGCTAAAGAAGCCCCTTTATTAGGATTTAATTCAATACAAGAAATTATTGTACCAAGAGGAATTTCAGAAAGAAATAATGAATTACCTACTTCAGGAGTTGCTTTTTTACCTGAAATAACTTTTTGACCAACTTTCAAACCATTCTGGGCAATCATATATCTTTTCTCACCATCTTTATACTCCACTAAGGCTATAAATGCTGATCTATTTGGATCGTATTCTATAGTTTTTATAATTCCAAAAACATCAAATTTATTTCTTTTAAAATCAATTAACCTGTACCTTCTTTTATGACCACCACCACGATGAGGTACAGTCATTTTACCCTTATTATTCCTTCCTCCACTAGATTTATTAGGAATTAATAAACTTTTCTCAGGTTTAGATTTTGTTAATGTATCAAAACCATTGACTACTCTAAAACGTTGAGCTGGTGTAATTGGTTTTAATTTTCTAACTGACATTTAAATAAACTTTATAAATTATCATAAAAATCAATAGTATCTCCTTCCGAAATCTTAACAATTGCCTTTTTAACAGAATTGGTTTTAGCAAATTGAATTCCTGTTTTTGTATGTTTTGTTTTACGTTCAGGTTTATAATTCATTGTTCTTACTTTTTCTACATTAACTCCATAAAAATCTTCAACAGCTTTTTTTATTTCAACCTTATTTGCCTTAGTATCAACCACAAAAGTGTATGTGTTTCCTAATTCACTTGCTTTAGTAGCTTTCTCAGTAATAATTGGTTTTATTAACATACCCATAATTATTTTTTCAAAAGATTTTCAATTCCCAAAATTGCACTTTCAACAAAAATTAAATTTGAAGCATTTGAAATATTATAAGCACTTAATTCAGAAGCAATTACAACATTGGAATTTTTCAAATTTCGCGACGACAAATATACATTTTTATTAGACTCACCCAAGACTACTAGAGATTTTTTATCTATAATTCCAAAAACTTCTAATACTTTCAAATAATCTTTAGTGTATGGTTTATCCAAATCAAACTTATCTAATACTTTTATAGCTTTTTCTTTGGCCTTTATACTAAGCGCTGATTTCCTAGCTAATATCTTTACTTTTTTATTAATTTTTTGTTTATAATCTCTTGGTAAAGGACCAAAAACTCTTCCACCTCCTCTAAAAATTGGATTTTTTATACTTCCTGCTCTTGCAGTTCCAGTTCCTTTTTGTTTCTTTATTTTCCTTGTACTTCCTGTAATATAACTTCTTTCTTTAGTACTATGAGTCCCTTGTCTTTTATTTGCTAAATGTTGCTTAACATCTAAATATATAGCATGTTCATTAGGATTTATTTGAAAAATATTCTTATCAAGATTTACTTTTCTTCCTGTTTCCTTTCCTTTTTTATTATATACTGCTAACTCCATTATTTTCTAACAATTACAAAAGAATTTTTATGACCTGGAACTGACCCTTTTACAACTAGCAAATTCTTTTCAGGTAAAACTTTTATTACTTTTAAATTTTGTATTTTAACTTTTTCATTACCCATTTGACCAGCCATTCTCATTCCCTTGAAAACCCTAGATGGAGAAGATGCTGCACCTATAGATCCTGGTGCTCTTAATCGATTATGTTGACCATGTGATGCCTGCCCAACTCCAGCAAAACCATGACGTTTTACAA
>Ga0310124_10000683_pt1 | contig 23775 bp, 11 predicted proteins | sample CB11b_AW_Bot5_MG_FD_203507 | JGI IMG/M metagenome (GOLD analysis project Ga0310124, IMG submission 203507) | Marine microbial communities from Western Arctic Ocean, Canada - CB11b_AW_Bot5 | ecosystem: Environmental > Aquatic > Marine > Oceanic | place: Canada: Western Arctic Ocean | collected...
CCGATGCGCCAAGGTCGACCGGTTCCGGCTCGGGTTCCGGCTCGGGCTCGGCCTCTACCGGCGGCTCCGCTTCCGGTTCCGGTTCCGGCTCGGGTTCCGGCTCCGTGACAACTTCCGTTTCGACTACGATTTCTGACTCGGCTGGCGCAGCCGCAGCCGCCTCGGCCGGTTTGGGTGGGCTGGCGAGCGGCCGCTGGCTGCCGCCCGCCAGCAACTCCTGTAGCGCTTTCCCGTCGGGCAGGTCCTCCTCGCAATAGACCTCGGTATCGGCGAAGAGCGTGGTCGTCACGCCGGCGTTGCGGCCTTCGGAATCGCGGTAGTCGAGCCGCAGCGCCAGCGAGGCGGGGCCCGCGCTGCGCGGCTCGAACCAGAGCACCAGCTCGCGGCTGCCGTGCTGTTCGATTTCGCCCAGCCGTATGCCACTGCTGGTCTGCTCCGTTTCCGGCTGCGTGGTGACCAGCTCGAGCAGCGACACGGTGCGCTCCAGCTTCAGGTGTGCCTCGCTGAGCGGCTGCGAATCGTAGTTGCGTACCGCCACCTGCACCCGCACGTGGCCGGCGACGTGCTCCCAGCTGGCGCGCAGGCCGACCCTCTGGAGCGCGAGGTATTCGTCAATCATCTCGCGGCTAACTTCGCGCGTGGCGTCGAGCAGCGGCTGTAGGATTTCGCGCGTTCCCGAGAGCAGGTCGACGTCGCCGTTCCAGCCGGCGAGTTCGCTGCTGAAACTGCCCTCGACCTGTCGCAGGGCGTTCGCCACCTGCGAGCGGAGTTCGCGCGTCTCCTCGCCGTAGATAACCACGGCCAGCACCGCCTGTTCGCCGCGCTCAATCATGACGCGATTGTCGCCGTAGTCTATAGACCCCAGCTCTCCCGCCGCATGGAACGAGTCCTGGACGAAGTCGTTGATAGCGGTGAGCATGCTGCCCATGATGTCCTGGTCGATTGCGGTTTCCTTGAGCGACTGCCCGGTGATTAACCGGCCGTCATTGTAAATCAGGTAAAGCTCCTCAATCCGGTAAGGCGGGTGACCGCCACTAGCGGGCGAAACCGAATCCTGGATGTTGATAATCCGGGTCACCTGCTGCGGCTCGGCCGCCTGGATGCGCGAGACCAGCGACGCCGCGGCTGGCAGGTGCGAGTAGGTCGAGGCGACCTCGCGAATCAACTCGATATCAACCCCCAGTTCCTTCAGCTCGGAGACCTGGAAGTTGTGGAGCAGCGTGTCCGCGAGCGCGAGGAATGAGCCCTTCTGCCGCGACGGGCTGCGGTGGTAGCGCCGGGCGGTGGTCTCCCACACGCCGGGGACGACTTCGCGCTTGACCTCCTCGAAGAGGCCGCTGTCGACGAACTGCCGGAAGATGGCGCGCAGTTCGGTGCGGAACGGATTCAGGTCGCCGTGGCCCAGGATGACGTCGACCCAGGTGTCGTGCGGGAACTGGATGACGCTGCCGTCGCCTGGCAGGTATGCCAGCGCGCGGTTGAAGGTGCCCTGGTCCATGGGGTCGTTAAGATGCTCCTGCGAATGCGCCGAGAGCCGCTCGACCGCCGCGTCGTAGAACAGGTCGTGGCAGAAGCGCTCCTCCATGGTCTCGGCGAGGAACACCAGCGAGGTGAGCGCGTGCAGCCCGCCGGGGCGGTACTCCTCACCATCCTTGAGCAGCCGCTGCAACAGGAGTGAAACGTAGTTGTTCATTCCGCGGATGGCGTTCTCCTGGATGTAGCTCGCGGTGAGCGCGCGCAGTCCACGGTGCAGCATTTCGCGAATCATTGACCAGACGTAAATCGGCGACCCTTCGGCGTACTGCACCAGCGACTCGATGGCTTCCTCGTCGTAGCCCAGGCCGGAAAAGCCAAGCATCTTGCGGCTGAGTAGCTTCATTTCGCTCTCCGGGAAGAGCGGCACCGTCAGCCGGTCGAACTGCGCCTGGAACTCCGCCGGCAGCGAAGCCCAGTCCGCCTCGCGGGCGCTCAGGATTACGCCGCTAATCTGCCGGTCGGTCAGCGCCTGCACCAGCTCGGTGTTCTCCTGGATGTCGTCGTAGAAGAGCCGCACGCCGAATTTCTCGTGCGCCTTGCCGAGGCTCGTAGTCGAGATGCGACCGACCGGGATGCGGTCCATCAGCCGGTCGAACAGCTCGAACAGAAGCACGGTCTTGCCGACACCGGGCTCGCCGATGATGACGTAGTTGCGGTCAGGCGGCCCCTCGAGCACCCGCTCGACAATCTCGCTGCGGACCGCGTCGAGGTGGACGTTGCCGCGCAGGTGCTCCGGCAGCGCCCAGTCGCTAATCAGGTGCGCCGGGTCGACCGGGACCTCGAAGTAGGATGAAATCGCAAACCGATCGCGGTTGTTGTGTAGATAATCCAGCTCTTTTTCGTTGCTCGGCGCTGCGAGGTACGCCTCGCGGCGGCGCGCCATGTATTCCGCCACCAGCTGCTCGTACCCCTCGAGTCCCTCGGGAGGCAGCCAGGTTTCGACCAGCCGCTGCGGTTCCTGCTCCTCTTCCTCCTCGGTGGTGGCCGCGATGACCGGAGTTTCGCGCGAGCGGAGCAGCAGCCCCCCGCCAACCAGCAGCGTCCCGAGCAGCAGCGCCGCGGCGACAATCAGCAGGTTGATTCTGGCGATGCCAAAGAATTCGTCATCCGGCGCCGTGACCGGCTGCACCTCGACCGTGAACGAAGTCTCGCTCCAGGTACCGTCGTTGTCCTGCACGCGCAGCGTGATAGTGTGGTTGCCGGCGCTGAAGCTGCCGGGGCTCATCGAGAATGTGGCGTTGGTCGACAGCAACCCGTCGAGACTGGAGACCCACTGGAGCTGCTGCACGCTGCCGTCAGTGTCGGAGAAAACCGCGCTGAACTCGAGCATCGCGCCATCGGCGCTGACTACCGCGTCCGGGACCAGCGTGGTCGAGACTTGCGGCGGGATGTTGGTGACTTCGGCCTGCTGCGGGACCACCAGCCAGCCCGAGCGCCCGCCGTGGCTGTCCTGCGCCTCGAGCCGGAACTCGTAGTGGCCGAGCGAGGCGTTGAAGCCAGGGGCGAAGCTGAAGCTGGCCCGGACCGAGTCCCAGTTCGGCGCCGAAAGGTAGGCGGTTTCCCAGCCGGCCGTCCCGAGGCGGCGATACGCTGCCTCGAAGGTAAGCTGCGTGCCCGGGTCCGTGTCATCCATCCCGGCGGCGCTGAACGAAACGCTGCCGCCCCGCACCAGCAGTTGCGCCGTAATCAAAGGGTCGGAGAGCCGCGGCCGCCCGTTCACGTAAATTGCAACAGTCGCATCGTCGCTCCAGAGGCTGTTGGAGGCCTGCATCCGCAGCGTGACGTTGTGGGTGCCGTTCGTCAGGGTGGAGACCGCGATAGTCGGGTCACTGCCGAGCAGCCCCGCGACGTCGGACCACCACTCCCACGAAGTGATGAGCGTCCCGCCGGTCGCCTCGCCCACCAGCGTCACGACGTCGCCGCCGTGGACCAGCGTAGGCGGGTCAATAATCACCGCGCCGGGCCGCCGCATCACGACCAGGCTGGTGCTGGACTGGGTGGCGCTGCCGTTGCTGTCGATAACCTGCAGCGTAATGGAGTGACTGCCCTGCGCCAGGCTCTCCACCCCTACCACCAGCTCCGGGCCGTAGCCCAGAATGCCATCCTGCGACGAAATCCAGGTCCAGTTGGTGACCGTGCCGTCCGCGTCGCCGCCCTGACCGGAGAAAGTTACGATGCCGCCACCAATCAGGAAATCCGCCGGATGCCGCGCCCCGTTCGAGATGCGCACGCTGTCAATCAGCCCTTCATAGGCGCTGCTCCCGTCAGGCGACATACCGAGCCAGGTATCGCGCGGCGAGGTATCCACAGTCCCGGACGGCCGGGAATCAAGCTGGACGCCGTCGACCCAGAGCGAAACCGTGTCGGCGGAGCGGACCACCGCGACATGGTGCCAGCTGCCGTCGTTGAACTGCGCCCCGGCCACGAGCGCGAGCGGCATGCCGCCCTGCGTCTGCTCGAAGCGCGGCTCGCCATTCACGATGTAGAGGTGGTGGTTCCAGCTGCTGTCACCGCTGTAGTAATCGGAAAGCAGCGTGCCAATGCCGCTATCGGTGGTGTTGAACCAGAGCTCGATGGTCGTCGTGCCGAGCTTGAGCAGCGGCCCCTCGAGATAGATGAACTGGCCGTCGAAACGGACCGCGCTGTCGTCGTAGCCCGGAGCCCATGACTGGGTTGGCTGCAGCGTCAGGTTGTTGCCGTTGCCGCTACCATCTGCGCTACTGGTGCCGCTCCCCTCATCGAGTGGCCACCACGCCTTCGTCGTCCCGTCAACCGGCTGCCGCATATCGCCTTGGATAGCGGGGCTGGGGCTGACATCTGTGATGATGGCCACGGGCGGCAGGTTGAGCCAGACTCGCTGCGTCGAGTCACCCGCCAGGCCAAAGCTGGATTCCTGCAAGCCGTTAAACTGGACCGAAACCGCCGTCGTCACCAGCTCGGGCGTCGCGCTGCCGTTGTAGAGCAGCCCGGCGACCAGCAGCTCCGGAGCGCATCGCTGCCGCCGAAAGCGGGCGTCGCGTGCACGCGACGCCCGCCCTCACGGAGTTCGACGTTGAGCCAGCTTCCCGGCCCTTCGACGGTGCGTAGCTCAACCACGACACGGTACTCGATGGCGAGGGTGCTGCCGGTCTCGGAAATAATGTCGCTGAATGTGGTGTCGAGCGCCCGGTTGCCGGTCGAGCCATCCTTCAGCTCGATATGGTTGCCGACGGTACCCTGTCTCAGCAGGTTATTGCCGCCGCCGAAGATGTAGAGGTAGTCTGTGGTAATGTTGGTGAGCAGTGCGCCCGAATGGCCATTCAGGGTCATAAACGCGAAGGTGGTATCTTCTACCACCAGCGAAGCGCCGGCGTTGAAGCTGGCCTGACCGCTGAAGCTTGAGTCGCTGACTGAATGCCTGGAACCATTTAGCCAAAGTGAGTTAGCTCCAGACTGCGAAACGTGGACCCGTTCCAGGATGAAGTCGAATCCATCGAACGGGGTTGCGATGCCGAAGGAGGTGGTGTTCCTGACGGTAACATCACGTACCTGTAGCCCCTCAATCAGGGCGGCGACACTGATTCCGGTACCTTCGATGTCCGAAATCGTAAGGTTGACAAGCATGACCTCATCTGCATTCACTGCGATTCCATCGCTGGAATTGCCGACCGTGAGGCCCTGCAGAACCGTCCCGGGACTGCTGATTGTGAAGGCGACTTCGGCGCCGCCCTCCACCCTCACCCCCGGCCCTAGCCCGGTAATCGTCAGTTGCTTGTCAACCGTGATTGACTCCTCGTAGAGGCTGGGCCAGACCAACAGTTCGTCGCCCTCGACAGCGTCTGCGACCGCGTCGGAAAGCAGCCCGTATTCGTCCAGGGTCCGCAAGTTCTGCACCAGCCCGTAGTTCCACTTATCCGGGATAAAAATGGTCTCCTGGTGCGGTCCCGCCGCGTCGAACTGGGTCGCCCCATCTCGCAGGCGGAAGGCGTACGCCAGCGCGAACTCGGTCGCGGCCGGACTCGAGCTGCCGTCATAGCTGGTGTGGACCAGCATCTGCGGGGCGATGTGGCCGTCGGCGTCGGTGGTTGCATCACTGCCGTTGAAGTGCGGTGTGGCGTAAACCACGCGGCCATCGGCCTCCAGCTGCAGGTGGACGCCCCCGAATGGTGTGCCGAGGTCCTCGTTCCGCGCCTCGATGGTGATGTTGTCGGCGATGAAGAGCTGCGAGGTGGAGTCACAATTTATTTCGCCCGGAAGGGCGGAGCCATTGAGGTAGTTTGCAATTGAATTCGCGGTGAGCTGGACCGGGCCGTCCAGCGCTGAGAAACGGAACTGGTTGGAGCGGCTGTTCTCGAAAAAGATGGCATGGGTAGTGGCAGAGGCGGTCTCGTTGTGGAACAGGTTGCCAGCCGCGGCGCGGAGGCTGAAGGCGGTTTCGACACCAGTCCAGTTGTTATTCCTGGCGATTGCCCCCGAAACGGAGTCGAGCCGCGCCCCGGTCCCGGAACTGGAACAGTGGTTGCCCCGCAGAGTTATATAATCCTCACTGACCATGAAGCACGCCTCGCCGAAGGCGCTGAGGACGTTGTCCTCGAACTCGTTGCTGTCGCCGGCGACCAGAAAGCCGGAGTCCCCGTTCGTGAGCTGGTTGCCGGTGAAGAGGTTGTTACTACCAGTTACGATGACGGCGTCCCTGCCCGCCGCGTCTACGGTGTTGCCGGCAAGGCGGTTCCAGTCACCCGAAACCTGAATGGGGGCTGCTGAACCGCCCGAGAGGTCATTGCCCGAAACGTCGTTGTTGACACCGTAGACTTCAATCCCGATTCCCTCGGTGTCGGAGAGTTCGTTAGCGACCACCTCGTTCCAGTCGCCATTCACCACAATTCCGGTTGACTCCGTTTCCGCCAGGACGTTCCCGGCGACGTAATTGGCCTCGTGGGCTATGGAAATCCCGTACCACTCAATCCGCGTCAGCCGGTTGTCGGTCACGCGATTGAATTCGGCCTCGTCCCCCAGCAGGATGCCGGTCACTTCGCTGCTGGAGAGCGTGTTGTTATGGATGCTGTTTCCACTCGAAAAGAAGACTCCAATACCGAAATCCTGCGCAGCATCGGTCCCGTACTGCTCGATGCTGTTGTTGTCAATCCAGCTATTCAGGCCATAGTGTAACTCCAGCGCGTTGCCGTCACCGATTTCGAAACTGTTGCGCGAGGCGCGCGCGTTGTCTACGGTCCAGAGAACCAGGCCATGGGCGTTGCTGTCGAACTGGTTGGAATATATAACCACGTCATCTGAGTTAAATATATAGGCGCCGCGGCCCGCGTTGTTTCTGAAGAGGGAGTTCCTGACCTGCAGGCCATCCGCGGCTGAGGCGTCCAGGCCATGGTGGCTTGTTCCCACGCCGTTGTCCTTGGAGGTTACGTTATCGAGGAGTGTGTCGGGGGCGGAGCTTAGCTGGATTCCGCTGTCGCCTCCCGTACCGAAGAAGGTGCTGTTGCGAACCACGGTCCTGCTCGCCACCGACAGCTTGAGCCGGGCGAACTGGCCGCCCGAGGCGGCTGAGTCGAGGATGGCGTTGTCGTTGGCAGAGTTCCTGAGGTAAAATGCTTCGTAATGGACGTCGCTGACGGTGCAGTTGATGAGCAGGTTATCGTCGGAATCCTCCAGGATTATGCCGCTGGTCAGGGCCGCATCGGTTGATACGGTAATATCGCGCAGGGTGTTGGAGTCTGACTCCATCATCTGTATGGCTGTGCCCGAGACCAGAGTGATTTCCATGGTCAGGTTGGAAAGGTGGGCCTGCTCATTATCATCAAGCCAGACTAGACTCTTGCCAGAGAGAGATACGTTATCCATGACCAGTCCATCGGAGCTTGTCGACTGGACCTCCCAGCCCCCCATGCCATTGTCATGAATCCAGCTGTCACTGACCGATATTGAATCGCTGGTGTCGAGGCTGAGCCCAGATCCCCCGTTCCCAGTCAGGGTAATCCTGAGAAGCTCGACACCGTCAGCCAAGTCTGCCCTGATACCCGAGCCGCTGCTGCCGGAGATTGTGCAGTCCGCAATGACACTGCTGCTTGTCTTGTAGAGCACCAGCCCCCGGTCAGAACTGTTGGTAATAGTCAGGTTCGAGAGCTGCAGGTTGTCGTTCTGGAACGCATAGATGCCGTTAGCCAAGGAGTTGTGGATTACCAGCCACTCCAGCGTTACGCCGTTCGAGAGCTTGTTGAGATAAAGGCCGTTACCGTTCAGCAGGGTCAGGTTGCGCAGCGTGACGGAGTCCGCATCAATGTCGATAACATAATCGCTGCTGCCTTCCAGCGTGACCTCTGCTGTGGAATTACCAGTTATCGTCAGCGATTTCTCGATATCGACCTCTTCGGAATAGCTGCCCTTCCAGACTTGCAGGGTATCGCCGCTGCTCGCCTCCGTGATGGCGGTCACCAGCGACCAGAAGTCCTCGCCCGAATCGACGTTGCGCACCAGCCCCTTGCGCCAGTATTCGGGCACGGAAATATCGAGCGCCGTGGTCTGGTCTAGCTGCTGCGATTGCGCCTTGGCGCGGACGCCGAAGGCGTACTTGACCTTGGTCGGGAAGACATCGGGCGTCGCGGAGCCGTTCCAGTGCCGCGTCAGCACCAGCAGCTGCCGGACGGTGCCATTCGCGTCGGTCAGGCTGTCACTGCCACCCCAGTGCGGCGACGCGTATGCCGTACCGTTGCCGTCTTCGACCGCGACCTCGAAGCCGGCGAACGGGTCGCCGTCCGTCTCGGAGAGACGGAGGTTGAACAGCTGCTTTTCGAGCAGGTCGGCACCGGAATAAATCGTGATGGTGGAAAATGTGGAATTGATGATAGTATGTTCGCCTGTCGTAATACGCAAGTCAGATGAACTGCTGCCGGAGATGGTGGAATTCTCGATACTGTGAGATGTGCCACCGTGGATGGAGATACCAGTGGTGTCGCTATTCCGAATTGTGTTCGAGAGCAGACGGTTACTGTTGCCGGCCCCGGACTGGATTGAAATCCCGTGATTGTTTTCAGCGAGATAGTTGTACGCAACCAGATTGTTGCTTCCGTAAGAACAACAAGCTCCCCGAATGTCAAAGCCGTAACTATTGCCAGTCAGATTATTGTAGAGGAATTCGCTATAGCGGGAGCCTGTATAGATTCCTGAACCGTCATTATCCCGGACTTCGTTGTAGGTGACGCTGCTCTCCAGAATCCAGGAGAGCCAAATCCCGTCACCACCATTATCGGCGACCCGGTTGTGATGAATGCTATAACCGGAACTGGTGGATGGGATGTATATTCCATTATCTGCATTATTATGGAGATAGTTGCCATAAATTAGTGTGTCTGGGGCCGTCCTAAGCTCGATACCCTGGGCGCCATTGTTGCGAATAGTGCAATTTTCGATGCGGATTCCAGAAGCTGCCAGAACATACAACCCGTTGTTGCTGTTCGAATCGATGCTGCTATCGGCAATCCGGGAACCCCAATTCTTGCTGCTCATATAGAAGCCGACATAGTTGTCGTGCAGTCGCACCCCGGTTGCGTTCAGCCCTCCGCCGGAGGCATTTACGTAGATTCCATAATTGTCCAACGCAGTTGCGCCCTTTACCGTCAGGTTGGCTATCGTGGCGTACCGGGTTGCAACGGTAATCGCGGTGGAGCCGGCGCCGTCGATAACGGTCTTTCCGGTGCCGTTGCCGACCAGCGTTATTGCCCGGTCGATGACCAGGTTCTCACGGAAAGTCCCGTTCCACGCAAATACCGTGTCGCCGGCGGTCGCGTTTTCAATTGCCGACTGGATGCGGTAGTAGTGGTTGCCAGCGTGGTAGACGCGGAAATCGGGCACCTTGAAATGCTTGGTATAGCTATCTGTGAGATTCAGCAAGATTGTGCTGTGCCAGTCGACGAAGCGCAGCCGCAGCTCCACGTCCTGGGTCACGGGAGTGGAGTTGCCGAAATAGCGCTGCGTAATCACCTTGATGCCCGCCTGATTGTTCAGCCAGCCCAGACTGTCGCTCAGGGGGTCGCTGCCGCCAAAATAGGTGGAGGCATACTGGAGGCCGTTACGGTCGATGACGCGCGCGTCGGCCCCGGAGAGGGGCATGACGAAGCGGTCAATCGTCCACTTTGCCTTGCCGTTCTCGAAATCATCCTCGAACAGCGTCTGGCCACCATTGGTTACCTTGACGTCATCGATGTACCAGCCCTCGAAGGTGGAGACCGACCCATCAGAGGCAAAACGGAACCGCAGCAGTATGTCATCGTTGTCATAGTCGCTGAGGCTGAAATTCTGGAGTGCCCAGCCGTTGGAGTCATTACAGTAGCCGTCATCGCCGAGTGCGTTCACGCTGCAGGGGTAGTCCCCAGCCGGCCTGAGCAAATTCCATGAACCACCATTATCTGTTGAAATCTGGACGTGACCACCGTCCCACGGATCTTCGGTTTCATACCAGGTCATGATGGCCAGCTTGGGTGAACTGCCGAGCGAAATCTCGTCCTTGGTAACGAACGAGAAATCCCAGTTATCCTCGTATTCGCCATCATTCTTGTCAGGATTACCCAGCCACATCGCGTGCGTTCCCGAATACGCCTCCCGGTTCTCGTCGCTCTGGTTGTCATAAATCTTCCACGAGCCCCTCGTGCCGTTGTCGGTGACCTTGACACGCAAGTTCTTCTTGATTAATAATTCAGAGCCGGAATTGATGCTCAGAGACTCGCCGAAGTTGGTTTCATAGAGAATAATGCCTGTTGATGGATCACCACTGAAAAAGATTGATTCCTCTTCTCCGCTATAATAGCCACCGTTTATGGTATTGTTATGCGAGCTATCGGTGAACACCAGCGAGTAATCATTGGACCAGCCAACAGAATCATTCAAGTAGTTACTTGTGGAATCAGATGCGAAAAGGTAACCGTGCCCCTCATTTCCGTATGCCTGACTGCTTTTAATTTCATTTTGAGTGGAGGAATTGATTAGCGAAATGCCGCCGCCGTTATCAATGAAATTTGCGTTTCGAATTAAATTAGATGATCCTGCGTGGAAATACAATCCGACGCCGGTGTTCCCTTCAAAATTAGTCTCATAAAATGTCTGGTTAAATGCATAATCTGAGCCGAATCCCTGGTCATTATTTTCGAATAGACTGTAATAAATTCTTGCATGCTGACAATAGTAGCAATAGACTCCGCGGTTGGTGTTGTTGCTAAATGTCGAATTGTCTATCCTCAGGTACCAACTGCCCCAAAAAGCTGCTCCGTGGTAACCGGAACCATTGACTGTGCTGTTGATTACGTGAATGTAATACTGCTGGCCCACCAAACCGACGTAATTGTCCTCCAAAGTCAGGTTTTCCAGACGAGTTTGTTCGCCCGCCTCAATGATTCTAATTCCAGCAAAGGGCAGCCCTCCTATACTGCCATTGGCACTCGATTCAACTTGCAAGTGACTGATTTCGACGTCGTCATGTTTCACAACGAAGCCGTGACCCTCCCAATTAGCATTCACGACGGTAGCGGTGCCGTTGCCTCGCACGGTTATGCGGTTCTCGATGGTCAGGTTGTGCTCTTCGTAAGTCCCGGCCCAGATGCGGACGAGGTCGCCATCTTCGGCTGTTTCCAGACCGTCAGCAATTTCCTGATAGTCACCGTTGCCATTAACGTCGACAATGATTGTTTCACCCTCTGCTGCGGGAAACAGCAGCAGCGCCGCCAGCAGCGCGAGTGCGGCCAGCGGCAGGCGTGATGAAGGCATTGACTCCCGCCGGCATCCTGGCGACCGTGATAAATATTAGTTCCTGCCGCGTATGCCTCAAATAGCGGTCGTCGATAGGGCAGCATGGCGGTCGATGGCGATACCTTTCGCGCGCTGATGCGGCAGTTCCCCGCCGGCGTCACCATCGTCACCTTCAACGATGACGGCACCCTCGGCGGGCTGACTGTCTCCAGCTTCTGCTCGCTCTCGCTCGAGCCGCCGCTGATGCTCGTCTGCATCGACCGCGGGGTGGCGAGCCACGACGCGATTGCACGTGCCGGGAAGTTCGGCGTCTCGGTCTGCGCCGCTGACCAGGGCGGGCTGGCGTGGGACTTCGCCAATCCTGAAAAGGACAAGCAGGCGCTGCTCAAGGCAACGCCGCACTCACTCGCGGACGGTGTCCCGCTGCTCGACGGCTGCGTCGCGACCATGGCGTGCAGCGTCGTCGCGGCGCACGCGGCGGGCGACCACATGATTTACGTCGGGCAGGTCGAGTCCGGAACGGTCGACGAAACGCGCGAGCCGCTCGCCTATTGCCGGGCGGGGCTCGGCTCGTTCACGCCTGCGTAGCCAGCGAGCCGGGCGAGTGCCCGCTCGACGATTGCCTCATCTAGGCGACCCCGCAAGGCGACCTGGCTGCGCCAGAAAACCGCCGAGAGCCAGAGCTCCTTCACCTCGGCTTCGCCGTCGGGCAGCGTGAGCCGCCCCACCTGCTGCCAGAGCCCGAACGACGGTGCGAAGACGCAGGGCTGCTCGCGCGGCGTGAAGCCGGCGGCGAGCAGCTCCTGCTCGAGCGCGGTCAGCAGCTCCTCGCCGCGTACCTTGAGCAGCGCGCCGCGACCTTCGCGCAGCTGGTAGCCCTGCCACGCCAGCCAGAATCCCGGCAATGCAATCAGCAGGAAGAGCAGGTCCAGGTTCAGCTCCGCCAGCAGCGGCCCCTTGACGGCGTTGCGCACGATGGCCCGGGACGCCAGCATCATCCCCAGCACCAGTGCCGCGGCGCGATACCACTCGCGCGATTCGCTGTGCCACTCGAACGCAGCCATCAGAAGAGCCTCTGTTGCTCGCCTTGCGGTTCTCGCGCCGGCGCGGCCGGCTTCCCGGTCGCCGCCCCGTCGCCGTCGGCGGAGAAGAGCGTCGCCTGCCGGCCGCCGGTGCGCAGCGCACGCTCGTCCCAGCCGAACACCTCGGTGATGCGCGCAAGGGATTTCGCCAGCCGGCCGGCGTAGTAGTCCCGGTCGGGCACCGCCGGCTCCTCGCCGGGGAAGAAAGGCTCGACGACCATCGGCGTGCGCGAAGCGTCGGTGACGATGAATGCCACTTTCATGCCGCTGACGAAGGGGCGGCCGGTCTCGACGAACTTGGCGTGCGCCTGTAGGTGCGCCATCGCCTTTGGGTTCTTGTATTTGCGACCAAGATTGACCGTCTTGGAAATCACTAGTTCCTCCGGCGCAACCTTCCCGGCGACGACGCGCGAGACCCAGTCGCGCGCGGTCTCGCGCGCCGCCTCGGTCGAACCCTCCATCAGCCGCGCGAAGATTTCCTGCAGCGCCTCGACCTGCGCCGGGAAGGCGTCGGTGCGCCGCGTCTCGTAGCCACGCACCACCAGTGTTTCGCGCGGCCAGACCTGCTGGCCGACGTAGCGCTTCTTGACGCCGTGCGAAAAGAAGGGGTGCAGGATTTTCTCGAATTCCAGCTGCCGCGCCCCCCCGGAGTAGCGCGCCGCGATGGCTTCCCCGAAGGCGACCGTCTCGTCCAGGTTGTCGTGCGGCGAGCCGAAGAAGACTGAGTCGGTGTCGCCGTAAATCACTGCCAGCCCTTCGCGCTTCAGCTCGGCGATGATGTCGCGCACTGCCTCGCGGGCGTAGGCGGTAATCGAGGCGCCGATGTCGAGGTTGGTGAAGCGGTAGAAGTAGGACGCAAAGACGCCGTAAACCGAGTTCATCAATATCTTGATGGCTTCCTGCACCCGTTGGTAGTGCTCCGCCTCGAGGCCAGTTGCGGCCGCCTCCGCGCGCTTGGCGGAGTCGCGCTCCGCCATAAGCCCCTCCAGCAATTCGGGGAGCAGACCACGCCGGATTTCGGGCGTCTGGAAGCGAACGCCGTGCGGCGTCTTTATAGCTCCATCGTCGGAAAGCGTCGTGAAGCAGAGGTTGCGGTCGATGATGATGCTGGGATACATCGACTTGAAGTCGAGCACGCAGACCCAGTCATACAAACCGGGCTCGAGCGCGTGGACGTAGCCCCCCTCAATGTGGCCGGTGCGCCGCTGGTGGCGCGTCAGCGGAACGCCGATTGCCTTGCGGTCGGCGGCGCGAATCATCAGTGAGTCAATCAGCGATGAGGTGCGGCCGTTCAGCACCTCCTCTAGCGGCAGCCGCGCGACCGAGCCGAGGTGCTGGAATTTCTCGAGGACGCGGATGTGCTGCATAATCTCGAACGCGAGCCGCGCGTCCTCGAGGCAGTAATCCATGACGCGCTGCGGGTCGCGCTCCCACTCGGCGTCCATCTGCTGTGGGTTGACGTCGTGCTTCTCCCGCCCGAGCAGCTGCTTCGCGACTGCGTTGAGCGATTCCTGCCGCGGCCGGATTTCGCGCTTGACGTTCCACCACGCATCGGCCACTACGCGGCCGCGCACCGCCCAGGTCCGGTTCGACCGCTGGTCGGCTTCGCTACCGTCGCGCCCCAGCATCAGTTTCATCCCGTGCAGCTTCGCCCGCTCCTCGAGAAGCGGCAGGTCGTAACCGTCGATGTTGTAGCCAGTAATCACGTCGGGGTCGTGCTTTGCGATGGCTGCGGTGAAGCCGGCGATGATGCCGGCTTCACTGCCGTCCAACATCTGCTCCGCGACCAGCTCGCCACCGTCGTGGACTGTGAGGCAGGTGCAGAAAATGCGGCGGTCCAGCAGCGAATTCTCGACGTCGAAACTGAGGACGCGCAGCGGCGCGGTGAAGGTTTCGGCCGGCGCGAGCGTCGCGGCGTCGATGACGGGGCAGCTCCAGCCGCGCTTCTCGAGCGGCTCGCCCTCGACGGCGACGCAGCCGCCGAGGTCATGGTCGTAGATGTAGCGGAAGTGGAATGGGATGTCGGCCGCCAGCACTACCAGCTCGCTGGCGCGCAGCCAGTCGCGCAGCTGCGGCACCTTGCCGGGGTGCCACACCTCGACCCGCAGGCAGTCGCGCTCCGTGCCGTCGACCCACAGCCGCTCGGGCCGCGTTGCGCGCACCTCGGCGTGTGCCTCCAGCTGCTCGACCATTGCATCTGGTGGCTCGACGACCTGGAACCACGGTGATTGCGGCTCCGTCCGCACCGCCAGGCTCTGCCCGTCGGCGGTGCGGCCGTAGAGGTAGACGACGGTGATGTTGCGGCCGTCGATGACTTCGGTATGTGAAACAGCGTTCAGCAGCCGCAGAGTCGCGCGCACGCGCTCCGGATGTGGACCGGCTTTATAGCCGCCCGCGCCGCGCGTCACGCTAACCGAGGGGGACCAGCGCGCGCAGTTGCTCGTGGAACGCTATATCGAGCGCGACCAGTCCGAGCAGCGCGCCCAATGCGAGGTTGACGCGCCGCGCGCTGGCGGGGTCGCTGAAGACGCGCTTCAGCAACACCCCCGTGGCGGACCAGAAGAGCACCGAACCGACCCCGATGGCGGTCGTCGTCGCGGCGAGCAGCAGCTTGACAGCGAAGGCGTCACCGAGCCGGGGGGCGTAGACGCCCATCAACAGCACGAAGAAGGCGATGCCCTTGGGGTTGACGAACTGTAACATGAAGCCGGTGCTCGGGCCGAGCGGCACCTCCGCGACAGGAGGCGCCGCTTCGTCCCCCGCAGGCAACGCGCTGGCGATGTGGTATGCGAGGTAGAGCATGTAGGCGGTGCCGACATACTTGACAACCTCGAGCGCCGTGCGGTATTCCTCAACGATCTCGATGCCCACACCGACGATGACCCCCAGCGTGAAGAATCCGACGCCCATCCCCGCTTCCAGCGGCAGCGTCCCCTGCCACCCGTGGCGGTTGCCGTGCGCGGCGCAGAGCATGGTGTTGGGGCCGGGCGTCCAGCACATCAGGAACATGAACCCGATTGTCAGGATGAACTCCGAAAGATCCATGTCGGTCCAAACTTGGCTTGCTATAAAATCTAAATCTTGTCAAGCGCCTGCTCGAAGTCAGCGATTAAATCCCCGGTGTCCTCGATACCGGTCGAAAAGCGGATGAAGCCAGAGCCGATACCAACTGCCTCGCGCTCCTCCGCGGTCCAGTGCATGTGCGTTGTCAAGCAAGGCATTGAGACCAGTGACTCGACACCGCCCAGCGAAACCGCTTGCGTCGCCAGCTCCAGCGCGTCCATGAACTTCTTTCCCGCTCTGTCACCACCCGCGACCTCGAAGCAGACCATCGCGGCCGGTCCGTCGAGGACCCGCTGTGCGAGCGCATAGTCCGGATGCCCGGGCAGGCCGGGATAGATTACCCGCTTCACCCGTGGATGTGACTCGAGCCAGTTCGCTATTTCCAGCGCGTTCGTGGTCTGCTGTTCCATACGCACAGTAAAGGTGCGCATGCCGCGCTCGAGCAACGACGCCTGATGCGGGTCCATGCAGCCACCAAAACTGCGTAGCCGGGGCCAGACCTGGTCCACGAGCAGCTTCGGGCCGACAACGGCCCCGCCAATGATGTCGGAGTGGCCGTTCAGGTATTTCGTGACCGAGTGCAGCACCAAATCAAAACCCTGCTCGAGCGGGCGGCAGTGGAGGGGTGTCGCGAACGTATTATCGACAATTGCCTTGGCACCGTGCGCGTGCGCCAGCTTCGCCAGCGCCGGAAGGTCGAGCACCTTGAGCGCCGGATTGGAAATGGTTTCACAGTGCAGCACCGCCGTCGGTGCTGAGGCGAGCGCCGCCTCCGTTGCCTCCAGGTCCTGCAGGTCGATGAACTCGACCTCGATGCCGAAGCGCGGGAAGTCCTGCGTCAGCAACATGTAGGTGCCACCATAGAGGTCACGCGTAGTCACTATACGGTCGCCCTGACCGAGGAACGCCAGCAGTGTCGCGTGGATAGCTGCCATCCCCGACGAGAACACGAGTCCCTTCTCGGCTCCCTCAAGCGCCGCGATTTTCTGCGCAGCGGCTGTTAGCGTGGGGTTGTTGTAGCGCGTGTAGATTGACGCTTCAGGGTCGCCCGCCTTCCACCGGGCGTAACCCTCGTCATCGAGCAGGAATGTGCTTGACTGGTAGATAGGAGTGTTAATCGCCTTCTTTGCCGGCGCATTGCCGGAATGCACCGCGCGAGTCGCCTGTCCATGCGAGCTTTCGTCACCCATGTCTACTGGCCGAGCACCCTCTCCAAGTCGGCGCGCAGGTCCTCGAAATTCTCGATACCGACCGAGAGACGCACCAGGCCATCAGCGATGCCCTTGGCCAGACGCTCCTCTTTCGGGACAGAGGCGTGGGTCATCGGTGCCGGGAGCTCGATCAGCGACTCCACGCCACCCAGCGATTCGGCCAGCTGGAAAATCCGGACATCCTTGACCAGGGCTGTCGCCCGTGGGATTCCGCCAGGAACCTCAAAGGACAACATGCCACCGAAACCATCCATCTGGCGCCGGGCGATTTCGTGTCCCGGATGGTCAGGGAGGCCGGGATAGAGGACGCGCTCCACCCCCGGATGTTCGACCAGGAACTCGGCTAGTGCGCTGGCGTTGGCGCAGTGTCGCTCCATGCGGACCTCGAGGGTGCGCAAGCCGCGAAGGGTCAGGAAGGCGTCGAAGGGAGAGTTTGCGGTGCCGGCAGAGTTCTGGTGGAACCAGAGCTCATCAATGCGAGCCTCGTCCCGCACCACGATGGCCCCGCCGACTACGTCGCTGTGGCCGCCGATGTACTTGGTGGTGGAGTGAATTACATAGTCGGCTCCGAACTCGATGGGGCGCTGGAGGGCGGGAGAGGCGAAGGTGTTGTCCACCGCCATCTCGGCCCCGACCTTGCGGGCGCCCGCGACGGCCTGCTCCAGCGAGGTGATCGTGAGCAGCGGATTGGAGGGAGTCTCCACGTAGAGCAAACGCGTGTCGGCGGGTAGGTCAGCCAGAACCGCGGGGTCGCTCGTGTCCACGTACTGGACCCGGATTCCGAAGCGCTCCTCGATTCGGTTGAAGAGTCGGTGGGTGCCACCATAGAGGTCATTGCCGGAAACGACCAGGTCGCCGGGCTTGAGCGTAAGTAAAAGGGTGTGGATGGCGGCCATCCCGGAAGCGAAGGTGAAGGCGGCGGCCCCGCCCTCGAGGTCGGCCAGCGCGTCCTGCAGGGCAAAACGGGTAGGGTTCTGGGTGCGTGTGTACTCGTAGCCGCCTCGTGGCTGGCCAGGTCCGTCCTGGACGAAGGTGCTGGTCAGGTAGACCGGGGGCATGATTGCGCCGGTCTGGGCGTCGGGCTCCCACCCGGCGTGGACGGCGCGGGTCCCGAAGCGGGCATTAGGGTCCCGTTCGGGGGGGACGTGCTTGTTGGGGTCAGACATCGGTTTCGCTCCCGTGGTCCAGACGTGGAAGTGCTCTTAACACATCGCGTCGCTCCAGAGGTACCCAGCCATCCTCCTCCCGGACCAGAACCCGTTCATGTTCGGAAAGGGCAGCCAGCGCTTCGCTCCAGGGGGCACAGGCGTCCAGGACAGGTCCGGCTTCCACAAGGTAATCCTGCACGAGCAGGGGTTCCAGGTCCTCACCGGCGGCGAGCAGCTCCAGGACCCGCTCCTCGTCCACCACACCCAGCAACGGACCGCCCTCCTTTTCAAGGACGGGGAGGGGGCGGACGCCGCGTTCGCCAATGTGCCGCGCCGCCCAGTAGAGCGTCTCGCCCGGCTTGACCCAGGCGCGGGCGCCGTCGCGTACCAGGTCGGCGACCGTCGCGTCGGCCGCGGGGGTCGGTGGTAAGAGGCGCCAGTCGCGCAGCCAGTCCTCGCTGTAGACCTTGCTCAGGTAGGCGCGCCCTGAATCAGGAACCAGCGTTACGACGCGCGCCTCGGCGGGGAGCTTGCGGGCGATATCGAGGGTCGCGACAAGGTTCATGCCGGTCGAGCCGCCGCCGAAAATGCCGGTTGCCAGCGTCAGCCGACGTGCCATCGCGAACGAATCGGCGTCGGTGACCACGCGGTAGTCATCGACAACCTCAGGGTCCCAGGCGCCCGGGACTTCCTCCTCGCCGACCCCCTCCACGAAATAGAATCCGGGCTCGACCAGCTCACCGGTCCGCCAGTAGTCGGCCAGAATTGAGCCGGGAGGGTCGACCCCCACCACCTGCACCGCAGGGTCCTGCTCCTTCAGGTAGCGAGCGACCCCGGCAAGCGAGCCGCCGGTCCCGGCGCCGGCGACGAAGGCGTCGAGCCGCCCCTCACACTGCCGCCAGATTTCGGCGCCGGTGCTGTGGTAGTGCGCGTCGGTGTTGTCGGTGTTGTGATACTGGTTGGGCCACCACGCGCCGGGAGTATCCTCGGCAATCTGCTGCGCCTTGCGGGTGTAGTGGTCGGGGTGGTCCACCGCGACGTTGGCGGGAGTGACCACCACCTCGGCTCCATAGGCGCGCAGGACGTCGATTTTCTCCTGGCTCATCTTGTCCGGAATGACTATCGTAATGGGGTAGCCCAGCGCGGCTGCCACCAGGCTGAGGCTGGTGCCGGTATTCCCGGATGAGCTCTCCACGATGCACCCACCGGGCTTGAGGAGCCCCTTCCGCTCGGCTTCCCGGACCATGAAGAGGCCAATGCGGTCCTTGATGCTGCCGCCGGGATTCGTGAACTCGACCTTGAGCAGGATTTCGCACTCGACCCCCGGCTCGAAACCGGCCGGCAGCCGCACCAGCGGGGTCTCCCCGATAGCACTCAGGATGCTGTCGTGGACCAGCGGTCGGGACGGCGCGCTGTCGGCCGGCAGCGCGCCGTTCTTCCCGCCCTGCCCATTCGTGCTGACCATCGCGCCCCGGGATGTGGCGCCGGTTATAATGCTAATCTGAGTCGCGGTCGTAGGGAATAATATTCTGCCACTCCGACGCATCCGAGCGCGCAACGACGGCGTGGACCCATTCCTCGTCGGAGCAGTTGAAGACTTCGTGCGGCAGCCCCGGCTCGATGTAGAACATGTCGCCCGCCGAATGGATTACCGACTCGCGGCAGCCCGGCCCGAACTCGTGCCGCACGCTTCCCTGAAGCAGGTAAATCATGACGTCAAAATCGACGTGGATGTGCGCCTTCGCGACCCCGCCCGGCGGGATGTAGGCGCGGTTCATCGAGAGCGCCGTCGACGGCGTGTTCTTCCCCGACAGGCCGGCGCCATACTCGATGCTGTTCCAGCCACGCACCTTCTCGATCTGCCGCAGGCTCCAGATGCCGCCCTCGTCATTCACGAATTGCGCCAGGTCAACCTGCTCGCCGCTCAGCGCAAGCTCCTCTTCGCCCATGCCCCGCGAAGGCATCGAGCGGCTTAAGATTGCCGGCGGCCGCGCGGTTATAACTTGTCCCGACTCTCGCGGTCCATGGCCCAGGTGGTGCACGACACCGTGCATGGCGCAATTCCGCTCGAAGGCGCCTTTGAGCCGCTGCTCGAGACGCGCGAGTTCCAGAAACTCTCCTCCATCCGGCAACTAGGCTTGGCGCACCTCGTCTTCCCCGGCGCGAACCACACCCGCCTCGAGCACTCGCTCGGCGTCGGCCACACCGCACGCCGCATCTGCCGCAACCTCGGGCTCGACGACGCGGAGACCGCGCTGATTGCGTCCGCGGCGCTGCTGCACGACGTTGGACATGGACCGTATTCGCACACACTCGAAGCCATCCTCCATGAGCGGCTGGGGGTCGACCACATGGCGATTACCAAGGACATCATCACTGGCCGGCAGCCGCCGCCCGACACGGTGCTGGGAGGGCCGACCATTCCCGAAGTCTTGGCGGCGCACGACCTCGACCCGGAGGAAGTGGCGGCGCTGGTGACCGGCTCCGTCGGCGAAGGCGAGCAGTCGCGGCTGGCGGTCCACGACGGGCAGGCGCACTACTCTGGGCCGGCGTACCGCGGACAAGTGGTCCACTCGACGGTCGACGCCGACCAGATAGATTACCTGCTGCGCGACTCGCACTATACCGGCGTGGCGCACGGCACGATTGACGGCGAGCGGCTGGTCCACTCACTGGTGCTGCACAACAACCAGCTGGTCATCTCCCGCTCGGGCGTGCCGGCGGTCGAGGGGATGCTGGTGGCGCGGACGCTGATGTATTCGGCAGTCTACTTCCACAAGACCGTTCGCATCGCCGAGCTTATGATGGCGCGCGCGGTCGAGCAAATCGAGGACCTTGGCGCGCTGGAAGTGCAGTCGCTGGTCGACGCCGAGCTCGATGCGCGGCTCGATGCGCTGGGCAGCTTCCAGCGCGAGACGCTCCAACGGCTGCGCTACCGGAGGCTCTACAAGGTCGCTTGGGCGCTCTCGCCACAGGAAATCGGCGACGAGCACCGCGAACCGCTCAAGCCGCTGGCCGACGCCGCCAATCGCCGTCGCGCGGAAGCGCGCATCTCCAAGCGACTCGGGCTGGAGCCGGGCGAGGTCATCATCGACCTGCCGCTGGCCGAACTACTGCTCTCCGAGCCGCGCATCGCCTCGACCGGCATCCGCGTGCTCGATGGCGGGCGGCTGCGGTCGCTCAAGCGCTACTCGCCGCTGGCGGAGGCGTTGCAGCGGCGCGCGGTCCCGCCGTGGGCGGTGGCGCTGATTGTCCCGCAGCGGGCGCGCGGGGACGCGGCGACCAAGGGCGAGCGGCTGTTACTTGGTTGATACAGACACCACACGCACCCGGGAGGGTCGATATCTTAATATCAGCGGGCAAATCCGCGACTCGTGCACTTGTTGATCTCCAACCTCTCGCGGACGGGCGGATATAGCGTGCTTTTACTGGTGCTGCTGGCGCTCGGCATGCCGGCGGCGTCAGCCGACATCACGGTCTATATCAATGAGGAGTTGATGGGGGAGCACAACGAAAATACGGTCACGGTCGAGAGCGGACAGGAAATTAAAATCTGGATTGACCTGAGCGATTCACACAAGGAAAATGTTTCCCGCCTAGTCGTAATCGGGGAATACTTCGATGCGGTGCGGGACCAGATTGATGGCGTCGCCTCGTACGACGAGCCGGACGATAACGAGATTCCACCAGATTACAAGCGCTACTACGTCAAGTGGCCCGGCGAGGGAACCAACGGCTACGCGCGCGACGGCACCTACATTGGAATGCTACAGGTCACCGTGCGAGCCCAGCACGACAACGGCTCGCTGCTCGGTGAGGATGTCATGTTCGTCAGCGTGAAAGCGGTCGAAGAGGACGGTATCTCGCTGAAAGTGCCGGACTTGGCAGGCATCCTTGAGAAACTGCCCTACGCCGTAGGGGGACTCCTGCTGGTGCTGGTTCTCGGCTTCGGCGTGAAGCGGTTGCTCGACCCCGATGAACTGGTGCCGCAGAAGAGGGAGGAATACGACCCGCTCAAGGATAGTATGATGGGGACTGGCCACGAGGTGGATCTGCCAAGCACGGAAGATGATGATGACGATGACGACGAGTATGAAGATGATGATGATGACCTTGATGATAGCATCGGCGCCGACGTTCCTGAAGAGGGGCTATCCGAAACCGAGCTGCTGGCGCAGCTGACCTCTGGCGCCGAGCTGGTCGACAGCTCGGAAGAAGATACCGAGGAAGACACTGGCGACGACGCAGCGCCACCGGCCGCAGCCGCGGCACCGGTCCGCCGCAAGGTGAAGAAGAAGTCCGCCCGCAAGGCGAAACTACGCGGACGCAAGGTGAAGCGCAAGGCGCCGTCCGGGAAGCCGCCGAAGCCCACCGATAAACCGCCGGCACCGAAAGGCGCTGGCTTCCACTGCCCGAAGGATGGCAGCGCGCTGCAGCACTGGCCCGACTCGGGCTACGCGACCGACTACTACTGCCAGAAGTGCGAAGAATATGTCGCGCCCGCCGAGCAGCACGCCGGCGACCGGCAGATTACCTGCCCCAACTGCGACCGCAAGCACGCTATCCCGCCCGAGACGATCAAGTTCATCTGCCAGTGCGGCCGCCGCATCCGGCTCGGCTGAGCGTTTTCAGCCGACCGCGAGCACATGCAGCCGGGACTGGTTGCCCAGCTTAACCGGCAGCAACGTCACCTCGACCGGCTCGCCGCGCGCCTTCGCGTGCGCCAGCGCCAGCGCCAGCTCCCACTGCGTCAGCGGCAGGGTTTCGAGCGAGGGGGAAGTGTCGTCAGTCAGCCGCGCCGAGGCCCAGCGGACGAACTCGTCGCCACGCTTGTCGCGTCGGGCCCTGAAGTGGCCGACCTGCACCCTGACCCTGCTCTGGGAATTGGACTGGAGCGCCGCAGCGAGTGAACGCTGCGGCGCGTCGGCAGCCGCGCTGAGCGGCAGCTTCTGCCAGAATCCGGCGTCGCCGCGACCTTCGGCAAGGCGCAGCCGCTTGCGTCGCACCGCGTCGGGCTTCTCGCGCTCAGCCATGACGCGGTAGTAGCTGAGGGGGTGGGGGATTTCGCGGCAGAGCGCGTTTCCGCCGGGGCAGACACCCTGCGAAATCAGTGTCTCGCAGCCCGGAGTGTCGTACTCAGTCCCCGAGATTTTGCCGGTGATGTGCTCGACCTGGTAGCGCGTCACCGACTCCTTGAAATCGGGGGCGGTGGCGTAGAGCTGCATTATCTGCTCGGGCTCCTGCCCCAGCGCGGTCAGGAAGGTCGTCAGGAAGAAGCGCGCCGGGTGCGGCAGGTTGATGCCCGCCTGCAAGTCCGCAAGATGGCCATTAAAGCAGGGCGGCGCCTTGCCGAAATCGAGCTTGCCCATTTCGCGAATCACCTTCTCGCGCCGCTGCTTTATGACGCCGAGCAGCGCCTCGATTTCAGGCGCATACCGCTCGGCAATGCCATCGGGTGCTTCGGGCAATTGCCTGAGGTGGTTGACAATGACTTCGCGCAGCAGCCGTTCCAGCGCTTCACGCGGCAGCGAAACCATGCCGTGGCTGACGCCGCGGTTGACCAGCTTCCACTTGCCTTCGCGGAGGCTGGCGGCGGCAGTGAGGTAGTCGCTGAAGGGGACCACATAGCTCCCGTTCTCGCGCCGCGCGGAGAGCCCCAGCTCGGACGCGATGTGGGTCAGTCCAGCCTCCTCCTCGGTCGCCAGGAATCGCTGGGCGCGCATCGCCTCGGCGAGGGCGACCTGGCTGGCCAGATTGGGGTCGTCGGCAGCCGCGAGAATCAGGCGCGAAATCAGGAACCCAAGCAGCTGGTCCTGCTCCTCGCGTTCGTCGGAGGGCGTGCCGGTCGCAATTTTCCCTCCGGCGGCGGCCGCCTCAAGCCGCATCACCGCAATCGAATTGGCCTCGCCGTAGAGCGGGTCGTCGAGCAAATCTTCGAGCTGCAGTTCCTGCACCGCCTCGCGGGCGGCGGGTAGGAACGGGTAGCGCCAGAGGTCCCTCACGACG
>Ga0310124_10000684_pt1 | contig 23772 bp, 20 predicted proteins | sample CB11b_AW_Bot5_MG_FD_203507 | JGI IMG/M metagenome (GOLD analysis project Ga0310124, IMG submission 203507) | Marine microbial communities from Western Arctic Ocean, Canada - CB11b_AW_Bot5 | ecosystem: Environmental > Aquatic > Marine > Oceanic | place: Canada: Western Arctic Ocean | collected...
ACACAGATTTGCCAGCCGCCATGTCGCGGAAATGACGATACACATCGATCTCGCCCGAGGGGTCGAGTGCGGCAGTCGGCTCGTCGAGGACGAGCACCAACGCCGGTCGCATATACGCACGGGCGATGGCCAGCTTCTGCCATTGCCCCAACCGAAACCGATGTTTTCTCGGGCACTGAAGGCATACCCCATGTAGTCCTGGAAGACGGCCCCCACCTGGCGCCGCCAGATTGTGTGGCCGAGCTGCTCGAGGTCCACACCGTCGATACGGATGGCACCCACCGTTGGCCGGTAAAGGCCGAGTAGTAGCTTCGCCAGAGTGGTCTTGCCGGCGCCATTCTCGCCTACGAGAGCGATCTTTTCCCCGCACCGGATATGCAGATTCAGAGCATGTAATGTGGTGCCACCGCCCCCCGGATAGGCGAAAGACACATTCACAAAGCGGATGCCCTCGCGCAGACCTGCCAGGGGTGACGCCCCCACTTCCTCCTCCCCCTGTAAGGCCAGGAAACGCTGCACGTAGGAAAAGTCATAGGCGAAACGTTGCAGTGACTCGACGCCTCTGTTCCGCCAGCAGTGCGTCGATGAGACCACTGGTGGCCATGACCTGGACGGCGGGAATGATGGCGCCCAGCACAGCGACGACGAACAGATACACCAGAAAGGGTGGCCACGGCTCCAACAGAGTGTGGTAGGCGAAGCGCAGGAATCGGGCCATGTCCTGCAGGCGGGTCCGCATAGGTAGACCCCGGTTCGCTTTAGAAAACCAACTCGGGACTAGAATATGCGCTTACAAACCCACTAGCAATAGCGCAGGGCCGAACTCAGAGACCACGGCTCAGAGATCGAGCGCGCCCGGCAGCTGTGACAGAGATCGCACGACGATCGCCGGACGCTGTTCGGGGCCCTCCACTCGCACCTCTCCCCGTTGTCGCCACAACAGCACGCTCGTCAAGCCTGCGGCATTGGCTCCGGCCACGTCCGCCTCCGGGGAGTCCCCGACGTGAGCCACTTCCGACGGGTCGGCGCCCACCTCTTCGAGGGCACCCTCGAACAGGCGCGGATCTGGTTTGCGGAAACCTACTTCATCCGAAATCCAGACCGAATCCACCAGGTCGAGCAGACCCAGATGGCGCAACACCGACCACTGGCTGTCGTCGTGGTTATCCCCCGCACCATTGGTCACGATTCCCACGTGATAGCTGGAACGCAGCGCCTGCAGCACGGGCACTGCGTCCGCGAACAGATGCATGTTCGTCAAACGCACGTGACCCAAGACCTCATTGAGCTCATCCGCCAGGGCGTCGTCCTCGGCGTCGAGCCGTTTCAGCAACAGCCGGAATCGTCGGTCCCGGGCCTGGCTCATCGTGATCTTGACGGAGTTGAGGCGCACCATCAGGCGTTCGTTGACCTGCTGCCACTCGTCGAGAGCCCGTTGCCGATCGATCTGCGGGCGCTGTGACAGCAACAGATCGAAGGCGGCCGCCACGCCGGCAGTCCACGCCGGTTCAGCGTCACACAGGGTGTCATCGAGATCGAGAAAGACCACGCGCAGATTGTTCAACCGACTGTCCAGGATCGGGGTGAGGGAAGATTACATGCCGTACACTTCGACGGGCCGCTTGTCACAGACTACACTAAGTCGTTCTGCACCACTACAAAAGAGGAGAATGCAAAGAATGTCGAGCCAAGTCGAAGACCGCGGTGCCAGCATCCGAGTTACCCGTCTCACCGCGATCCCCGCTGGCAACAAGGGTTATGTGAAACTGGAAACCAACGAAGGCATCACGGGATGGGGTGAAATCAACAATATGGTGACCCCCATCGCCTGTGCCCTGGCCGAGTCATTGGCGGAGATCGTCGTCGGTGAGAACCCGACACGCGTCGAACATCTGTGGCAGCGCCTGTTCCGAGCGCATCGCAATCTGCGCAACGGCGGCCTCATGGTGCACACCATCTCCGCCATCGATATGGCTCTGTGGGATATTACCGGCAAGCTCTACGGCGTGCCCGTATACCGGTTGCTCGGCGGGCCCTGCCGCGACAAGATCTGGATGTATCCCAGCCCGAAGGCAAAGAAGATCAGCCCGGGGGGCGCCCGGTACCACGCCGCCAATCCCACCGAAATCCAGGAGATCCTTGCCCGTATTCAAGCCGCTCGTGACGAGGTCGGTGCCGATGGTGCCGTCATGTTTGACGCCCATTCCATGTTACCCCCACCCTTTGTGCGGCAACTGGGAAGTTATCTGAAATCCGACGACCTGTTGTTCTTCGAAGAAGGCTGGGTGCCCGGCAACATCGACGTCATGCGGCGTGTACGCGAGGCCATACCGACACCGCTGGCAACGGGTGAACGGGACCGCACGATCTGGGAGGTCCGGGAGATCCTCGAGGCCCAGGTCATCGATATCCTGCAACCCGATTGTGGCCACGGTGGCGGCATCACACAGATGAAAAAGGTCGCTGCCCTGGCCGAGGCCAATCACGTCCCCATCGCACCGCACTGCACCATGTCCTATCTCGGCCTTACGGCGAGCCTGCATGTGGCAGCATCGGTGCCCTTCTTCCTTATCCACGAGGGCTACACACAGCAGATGGAGGAGGGTGTGGCCCGAAAAAGTTGGACGATGGACGAAGAGGGATTTGTGAATCTGCCGGAGGGTCCCGGCCTGGGTGTCGAGATGGACGAAGCCCTGGCCCGTCAGGTGGGTGAACGGCAGGACAAACAGTTCCACTGGCCGGATGCACGGCTGGTGGATGGTTCCGTCGCCGACTATTAAGTCGCGATTATTGAGTCGTATTGCGAATTGCCTCATTCAACATGCGCGCTGGCAGCTCCCCTGGGCATTGGTCAGAGATTCTCGCTGCCGCCAGGCCGGATGTGTTATTCGTTCAGGAGACCAAGGCGCCTGCTGCCATGGCCTCTGACCTGGAGGAGACCGGTCTGAATGGCCTGGTGTGGGCGCCCGTCGATCATGGTCGGTGGGGGTCGGCGGCGCTGATCCGTGGCTGCACGATCCGCAATGTGGCGATCTCTGGTTTTGCCGGATGGGTAGCCGGGTGGCGAGGTGTTGACGGAGATCGGCGCACTGCATCTTTACAGTGTCCACATGCCCCCGGACGGTGGTTCCTACATCAAAGCCGACGAAATACGGCAGAATCGCCCCTCTGAACTCGATCTGCTGGAACGACTCGAGCAGGAATTTGATCTACTCCCAGTCTGGGGGCTCGCCCATCCTCATCGACCATTGCCACAGACATTAAGATGGGCACGTGACCCCAAACCACCGTATCACTGCGACGGGGTCTTTTTGCCCACCGCGTTGACGGAGTCCGTCGACCATGTCCGGGTCCTGGCTGATTCGCCCTGGACCGAATTGAGTGATCACAACCCGGTGCTGGTGGATTGGGGCCATTACACGACAGAGAGATATGAATCATGAGAGCCCTTCTACTCGAACAACCCGGAACAGTACAGACACTCAAGCTGGGAGAGGTGGCAGAACCAGATCCGGGCAATGGCGAAATCCGGGTCCGGGTCGCCGCCATCGGCCTGAACCCCGTCGACTATAAACTCGCCGGCCGTGGCAATCCTGCCTGGTCGTACCCCCACATTCTCGGTCTCGATGTGGCCGGCACCGTCGATGCCCTGGGAGCGGACGTCGACCAATGGCAGATTGGCGACCGGGTCTACTACCATGGCAATCTCGCCAGAGCCGGCGGTTACGCCGAAGCGGCTGTCACGACAGCGCATACGGCAGCTGCGATTCCGCGGGATGTCGACTTCGTTACGGCTGCCGCCATCCCTTGTGCCGGCCTCACCGCATACCAGGGACTGGTGCGCCGACTCAACGTGCGGCAGGGCCATTGTGTGTGGATTCAGGGCGGCGCCGGGGGCGTCGGTGGTTTTGGCATTCAGATCTGCCGAGCCCTCGGTGCGACGATCATCACAACTGCCTCGCCGGCCAACCACGACCATGTGCGACAACTGGGTGCCGATCATGTGATCGATTATCAGAATGAGGACGTCGTCACCCGCATTCTCGAGATCACCGAGGGACGCGGCGTCGATTCGGTACAGGCCGCCGTTGATACGGAGACCGCCGATCAAGGCGTCGAGGTGTTGGCCTTCGCCGGCGCCATCTCCTGTATCGCCGGCCTCCCAACACTCACTGAGGAGACCTTCGCCCGCTCCATCTCGCTGCACAAGATCTCATTGGGTGCCGCCCATATGTCCAACAACCGGGCAGCTCAACTCGACCTCGCGCAGATGGCGGAGGAAATGATCAACCTCGTCGCCGCGGGCAAGATCGACCCCATGGTCGAGCAGCACATCAGCCTGGACCAGGTTCCGGCCGGTCTGGCCCAACTTGAAACGCGACACGTGCGCGGAAAAATCGTCGCTGAGTTGTAGTTATTGCTCCCAGTCCAGCAACACACCCAACGCCTCCCCTGGGCGATTCCACAGCAAATCGAAGGCCTTGTCGGCGTCGGTGAAAGGGAATCGATGGGTCGTCATACGCTCCGCCTGCACGACCCCTGAGGCCAACAGCGACATGGCCCGACGATAGGATGCCAAACCGATGGAGGCTCCGTAGTACCCACCGAGGATGCGTCGTCGCTGGATCTTGCTCGATGGCAACGACAGGGCCTGATCTTCGTACAGACCGATCAGGTGCATCGTGCCGTCCACGCCCAGCATGTCGAGGCCCTGCTCGAATGCCTTTGGTCCCGCTGGCCCACCCACGGCGTAGACGACGAGGTGCGCGCCGGCGCCATTCGTCAAGCGCCGCACCGCCGCCACCGGGTCCTGCTGGCCGGCATGAATGACATGATCGGCGCCAAGTTCCTTTGCCAGGGCACAACGATTGTCCAGCGCGTCCACCGCCACGACATGGCCGGCGCCATTGGCCTTCATCACCTGCAGCATCAGGCTGCCCACCAGCCCCTGCCCGAGGATGACGACCGTATCTGCCGCGCCACTCTCGCCGACGTCGACCCAGGTCACCGAGCCCGCCGTCAGCGGGTAGTAGGGCGCACGATCCCAGCTGACGTCGTCGGGTAGGGCTACGACACGGGACTGATCGTCAGGTCCGGCGACCATACCTGAGCGCACCGTGTATTCGGCATGGGGTGCCAGGGCGACGACGCGGTCTCCCAGTGCGAAGTGGGAGACACCTTCGCCGACGGCGTCGATGGTGCCTGCCATCGAATACCCCATGATCTCGTGACTGACGGCGTGCTCCCTGGTATAACGTGCCCCCATCTCGGAGCCACGGCTGATCAACGAACGCACAGCCTTGATGCGCACCTCGCCGGAGGCAGGCTCCGGCATCGGCGCTTCTTCGAGAACGAGATTGTACTTGCCTTCCGGCTTGCTGAGTCGCTTCACCGCGAGTCCTCCTCTTTTGACGGCGACACGCCGCTTAGCGGTATTCATGTCATGAACAATGAAATCCGTGCCGATCAGATCGACCATTACAATGAACAAGGTTTCGTCGTCATCGACGACTTCCTCGACGCAGACGAATTGTCTCTTTGGCGCCGGGACGTCGACGATGCCGTCGCCGCACGCCAGGATCGCAAACTAGCCAACAGCGACACCCGTTCCGGTGATTCCTACTACGACAAGGTCTTCACTCAACGACTGAATCTGTGGATGGACCATGACGGCATGCGCCAGCTGATGGTCGATTCCCGCCTCGGCAAGATGGCGACCGAATTGGCTGGCGTCGATGGCATCCGCATCTGGAACGACCAGGCGCTCATCAAGGAGCCCTGGGCCAATCCCACCGGATGGCACATCGACAATCCATACTGGTCCTTCACCTCGCGCAACGCCATCAGCATCTGGGTCGCTCTCGACGATGTCACCCGTGACAATGGCTGCCTGTATTTCTTGCCGGGGACACACAAGACGGCCACCTGGGACAATGCCCCCATCAGTCAGGACATGGGCGCGCTATTTCAGCAATACCCGACATGGGCGTCACAAACAGCCATCGCGGGCCCCATGAAGGCCGGTTCCTGCTCCTTCCACAATGGCTTACTCGCCCATGGCGCCGGTGCCAACATGACCCCCGGTCGACGGCGGGCGATGACCTGCGCGTACATGCCCGACGGCGAGACCTTCAACGGCCAGGCCAACGTGCTGACCCCCGAGTACGTGGCGACCCTGGCGGAAGGTGACGTGCTCGACAACGACGAGCAGAATCCACTCCTCTGGCACAAGACGAAGACGGCCGTCACCCTCTGATCTCGGCCTCGGTGGCGATCTCGGGTCGCACTCAGATCGGCGCCATACAACCGCAGGTCATCACGCCCCCATCTGCCAGGTCGTGCCCTCCTGCAGTGCGATGATGGCCTGCATCGTCGCCAGACCATCCTCCATGGTTGGCGCCAACGAACCGCCCGGCTGCAGCCCCTCCACAAAAGCCACCGTTTCATCATAGGCACCATTCGCCTCATGCAACGCCATCGCGGGATTTGCCGCCGACCACTCGAGCACCCGTTCACCATCGGCGTCGATCTGTACCACACCGTCTTGAAAGTTGATCCATGCCCGGAAACCGTCGCCGAGAATCTCCATCGACTCCTCGGCGACACCGACGTCGGGGGTCTGCACAACACTGGCGGTGATACCGCCGGTGCCTACGATTCGCGCCGTGTAGTTGGCTGCTCGGGTCCCCTGCGGAAACTCATAATGTCCCTCCACCCGCTGGGGACGACCGGTCACGGAAAGCACGGCGTCCACCTGGTGCAGCCCCGTGTCACGCCCAAACTCCGGCTCCAGTCGGTTGCGACGCAGCATCCGTGAAATCACATGCCGTGCCTGGTGTCCGCCCTCAGTCATCCATGTACGGGCCCGTTGCAATGGCGGCGCGAAGCGCCGGTTGAAGGAGATCATGTGCGGTGTACCGGTGCGCTGGGCGACATCGAGCAGACGTTGCGCGCCTGCAATACCTACACCAGGTGGTTTCTCGATGACGACGGGCACCCCCGCCTCCAGAACTCGACTGGCGAGCATTTCGGTCACGTCCATCGGTGTGATGGCGACGAGCCCGTCGAGACCTTCGGCCAGCAATTGATCCAGGTCTGTGGTGACCCTTGCGAAACCGAAGTTATCGGCGTATGCCTTGGCTCTGTCAGCGTCGAGATCGCACACCGCCACCAACTCGACAACACCTGGATGGCGGATCACATAGTCGCGCCAGGACGGCCCATGGTTTTGTTGGGAGTGCGCTCCCGCACCAAGCAGGCCGATCCGTAGGAGACCACTCATACGAGCCCCAGATCGGCGGCGGCACCTTCTTCGATGAAGGCGGCGAGCAACTTGACGACTGCCGCCACGTCCTGGCGATGTACCAGTTCAATAGAGGTATGGATGTACCGCGTCGGAATAGACAGTGTAATGACCGGAACGCCACCGTGGACCTTCTGTATGGCACCGGCATCGGTGCCACCTCGTGGGAGGATTTCCAGCTGATGTTTGATCTTGCGTTTTGTCGCCAACTCCCTGAAGCAGGCGACGAGACCCGAATGCGAGATCGAGGCGCTGTCCATGAGCTTGATCGCTGCACCGGCGCCCAGGGCGGTAACCTTCTCGTGGTCGGGCACCCCGGGAATATCGACGGCAAGCGTTGTGTCCAGAGCGATGCCGACGTCGGGGGCAACACCGGCGGCGCTGGCGCCGGCACCCCGTAGTCCGACTTCTTCTTGTGTCGTCGCCACGGCGTAGGTGTCGAAATCGAAGCTCTTTGCCGCCTGCATGGCCTTGATCATGACATACATGGCGACCCGGTTGTCCATGGCCTTGCAGCTGACACCGGCGCCGATCTCGGCGAACTCTCGCTCGATGACGACCATCGTGCCCGGTTCAACCTCCTTCTTCACCCGTGCCGGTGGCAGACAGAGATCGACGAAGAAGTCGCTCACCTTCAGTTCTTTACGCAGGTCCTCCGCCGTCGCGATATGTGGCGGCCGCACACCGGGGTACAGCAGACCGGGCAGATCCCCCTTGTTGCCACACACGACCACCCGTTGGGCGACCATGTTACGTGGATTGTGCCCTCCCAAAGGCACCAGACGCAACCAGCCTTTGTCGTCGATGTGAGACACGACAAAACCGATCTCGTCCATGTGCGCGGCGATCATCAGTTTTTTCCGGACCTTGGCTCCCTTCTTCTTCCGAGTCGCCGCCTTGCGGGCGATCAGATTGCCCAGGGCATCGACCGTTACCTCGTCCGCCAGGGGGGTCAGTTCACGCCTGGCGATATCGCGCAGGCGACCCTCCTGTCCGGGAATGCCGGTGCTCTCACACAGTTCCTTCAACAATTCCATGACAACTTGCTCTCCATTTTTCTGATTGCGGGACCCAACCTCTCGGAAAGGTCATGCGACTATACTATGCGCCTGATGAGGGAGACGAAAATGACCGAAGACGCGTCCCTTGTGGCCGCTGCGGTCGCCGCGCCGAACACACCCAGGCCGGAGCGATCGAACAAGCCGAGGCGCGCCGGCAGGTGCTGGCTGCCGTGGCGACACTGAGTACGACGCAACGAGAGACGGTGACACTCTACTACCTCAACGGTTACCGCCTCGAGGAAGTGGCCCGCATCCTGGAGGTGCCGGGATCGTGAGGCGATTTGCCGCCCCCTCTGGAGCGTGTCATCGCCGCCAGGGCCCGGGAGACAGATGAGTTCAACCACTGGTTGCTGGACAAGATGGTACAGATGATCGTCGAACACCGCCTCACACAGGAGCAACAGCCTGGTGAAGAACTGACGGTCAAAGGTTATCGGACCTGGAGCGAGGAGACAGTGCGGCCTCGTGAAGGGCTGGTGACTCCCGGTGGAGCGAGGCGCACGCTCACTCCACCGGGCCGTTTTTTGTACGGGTGTGACCACCGATTCCGTTTGCGCTCGTCGGTCCGGGTACCCTTGGCCTGGGTGTGGCGGCACTCATGCCCCTGTCCTACGGCTCTATCATGCTCCTCGGCATCCTGCTGTTCTTCGTTACCAAGAATCTCGGTGTTTTCGTCAGTGTCTCGTCATTCTTCATGCTCCTGGTCCCTCTTCTTTGTGATGAACATTGGCGCCGTCGGCACGATTGTATTTGGCACGATCCAGTATTTTTGTCGATCAGGTTGGCAAAGACAGGAGACGATCAGAAAGCAGAACGAGACCCTTTGCAGTTCATCGAGAAAAACAGCGTCGCCATCACCGAAGCCACCGAGCGCATCTCCACGATCGTCAACAATCTGAAGGACTTCGCCCGGCTCGACGAAGCCGAGTTTCAGGATGCGGATCTTCATGCAGGACTCGACACCACACTCACACTGATGCAGCACGAGTTCGGCAACAGCATGCAGCTCGGTAGAGAATACGGTGAGCTCCCGACGGTTCCGTGCAGACCGAATCAGTTGACTCAGGTCTTCATGGCTCTGCTCGCCAGGGCGGTAGAGTCCATCGATGGGGCGGGTAGCATCACCATCCGGACATTCGCCGAGGGTGGTTCAGGCGGAGGTCACGAAAACATCACTGTTGTGAACAAGCACGTTGTAGGGTAGTTTTGTTTCCTGTTGTTCTTCATCTCCTGTGCCCCATGTAACAAGAAAGAGACGCCGGAATGAACTCCACCCCGGCGCGGAAGTGCCGGCTCTGTGAGCAGACGCCAGGTTACCCGCTCTACGATGGGAAGTGCATCCCGTGTTGGCCAAAGGATCTCAAACCGACATCGAAGGCCCACAGCGGCAAGGCGGCGACGCCTAAAAAGAAGAAGAAAGCTTAGCGCCTAGGTTTGCAACGCATCGTGACATGACAAGGCCCGCCAGGCGTAACAGCCCGGCGGGCCTTTCTGCTGTGTAAGATCCAAAGCCTCGTTGTCCGTCCCTCTATCTCTCCGTAGTTTATCTGTTTTGGCTCGAAGTGCTAAACGACAAACTTGCGGAGGTAGATGTTATGACGAGGGGCTCCCACCTTCACCTTGGGGGTGTATTGATCGCCGTCGCAGCCATGGCCTGGTCCTGCGGCAGCGATTCCGGCGTCGTCAGCGGTCCGCTGGTAGAGATCGGAGATTGGGGTGCCGACACGGCCGAGTTGATCTCCTATCGGGGAAAACTTCCTGAGAGTATGCAGCCCGTTGGCACCAACGAAGAGATCATCCGGAGTCTGCTCGCCTCCCTCGTCGACCGACATGTCATGATTCTGGAGGGGGAGGCCCTCGGCTATCATCGCGACGAAAAATTCCTCAATCGTCAGTACCGCTTGCTGAGCAAGCGTCTCATCGAAACCCTCTCACGGGGGGTCGTTGGCTCCAACGTCCAGGTCTCCGAAGCCGAAATCGAAGAGATGTATCGGGGTCATCATTGGGATCGCAAGATTCTACCCGCTCATATCCTGAGTGCCACCGAAGCAGATGCCCTCGAGGTGATTCGCCGCCTCGATCAGGGCGCCGATTTCGCCGAACTCGCACGCGAGTTCTCCATCGCTTCGGACGCCGACAAGGGCGGCTTTCTCGGTCAGTATTTCGGCCCCAGCGATGCCGTCGCGGGACTTGTTAATGCCGCCCACGGTCTGCCCGTAGGCGACTTTACCCATACCCCGGTACGCACGCGAGACGGGTATGAGGTGATCAAGGTCCTCGATGCCACCCCGGTGGCCCTTGTCGATGTGAAGGCCAAGCTGCATCGCGGTATCTACCTTGCCAAATTCGTCGATGAACGGCGTCAGTACGTTGCCGCCTTACAGCAGAAATTCGACGTTGCATTCCCCGCCGCCGGCATCGATGCCCTCGTCGAAGCAGCGACGGCCCACAAGGAAGCCGAAGGAGAGACCGCCGCCCTTGCGGCAATCACCTTCGGTGGCGACCACGTACTCACCGTCGCCGATGTACAGCGTTTCATCGTCGACAATGCACGCCTGAAGGGCGACCCCAACAGCACCGGCGTAATCGAGATTCTGACATCGCGTGTGTTGTCTGATAGCCTTCTCGTGCTCGAAGCGCAGAGCGTAGGATTGGACACAGCCGCAGAATACACGGAGTACCGGGACGGTCTCTATCGACGCATGATCGTCACCTTCCTGCGTAAGCGGAAGGTACTTGAGCAGATCAACGTCTCTGAACAGGATGTGAGACAGGCGTACGAGGACGGCAAAGAGACCTTCAAGAAGGCCGATCAGATGAATGCCCGCGAGATCCTCGTGGCAACCCGCTCCGAGGCCGACGCCGTCGTCAAGAGGCTGGGTCAGGGTGAAGATGCCACTGCTCTGGTCGCTGCACTCAGCCTGCGCCCTGGCGCAGAACGATCCGAGGGCCACGTCCACATCGGCGCCAACGATGCGGACCGTTGGGGTGGACACTTTGACACCGTGTGGAGCGCCACACAAGGCACCACAGTCGGCCCCCTTGAGACACCCGATGGGTTCGTCGTGCTGTTCATCGAGGCCGTGCAGAAAGACCAGTTGCGCTCCTACGAAGACATGCGTCTAGGACTTACTCACCGCCTCAAATTGTCACGCCAATACAAGGCATTTGAGGTATACATCCAAGAGTTGCGCCAGCGCTACGCAGAGCGCGTCATCTGGCACGATGACAATATTCAAACCCTCGCCGAACGGCCGCCCTGGGCCGAGGCCACAGAGTAACCTTACGGCGTCACCCCGGATGAGTAGGGTTCGCTCGAGGTCGCTCCAGCCACGGCGTCGGAGACGACGACCTCCGGGTCAAGCAGGACCTGGGTCACCTTGTCAGGCGACGTAATCGCCCGTGCCAGCGCCCGCTCGCTGACCTCGACACGCCCATTGACGAGGACGGGCACGTTGACGGTCTGAATAAAACTGTCGTAGAAGGTGGGGTCCTCTTGTGGTAGCAGGAGAGGACGGTGGAAACGCCCCGCCTCATCGACATAGGTCAGATACGGCCGTGCGAACAAGCCATCCCGCCGCTTGCTGCTGAAAACCAGCCAGCGACTGTTGCTCGACCACGAGTGCCACGAGTCAGCCGCTTCGTCGCTGTTGATCTCGAGGCGTCGATACCCCCCCTGCTGCAGGTCCACCACATACAGATCGCTGCTGGCCAGAAAAATCGGGAAGTTCCCGTGATCCGCCATCGTGCAGACCAGGTAGCGACCATCTGGAGACACCTTCGGCTGCAGGATGCTCATCCCGGCTTCCGCTGCGGAGACGACGGTCTCCAACTCCCCCCACGCACCGCTGTCCACATCGTAACCGATCCGCATCAGGTCGTAACGAACCCCCGCATACTCCTCGATGGGGGTCACCTTGGTGCTGCTGAAATACAGATGGCGGCCATCGGCAGACCATTCCGGCCAGGTCTCGGCGTATTCCTCACTCGCAATAGCGGGCGTCGTGGTCACCATATTTTCGTCGAGGGAGTACACGACGAGTTCCGACGTCGCGTCGAAGACCTCCCTGGTTTCAGCCTTGGGATCGGTATGAAAAAACAAGGTCGCGTTGTTCAGCGAAAAACAGATGTGCTTCCCGGCTGGATGCCACGTGGCATATGTAGCCGGTGAGTAGTGGAAATCGGTGCGCGTGTCGATCGTCTCCACCACGCCGCCACGGGCGACGAGAATCGGCGATCCCGAACCGTTGCGCGTCTCCAGCAACATCGGATCGGGCTTATTTTGATTGAAGGTATGACAGTTGACGCAGGCATTCTCAGCATGGCGATTCTCGAGGATCGGCGTCTCCTCGAAACCACTCAGATCGCGCTGATAGATCCCCATGTGTTTGTACTTGTTGTACAGCGGTTTCAGCAACCGATAGACGAGATGACTGTCGATGCTGTCGCGGGCGACACGATTCGTGATCGGCTCAAACCGCTGCCACAATCCGTCGGCATCACGCGTCCGTATCACGAACTCGATCTGCTCCCCGACGTGCTCTGCCAACAGCCGACGCCAGGCTGACGGCGGGATACGGATATCCGGTGTATCCGAAGTGATCTCGATAGATTCGTCGGCCCCCATGCCCCGGATATCGACGTGATATTCGGTACCCGGCTCGCGCACAAGGAAGTTGAGCGGCGCCAGATTCGGTGGAATCACGACATCGGTATAGTCCGGGTCGATGCGTGGCGGACGTGAGAGTCGCTGCCCTTCAGAATCTGGCGAGTCGATGCCGAAGGTGACACCGATAGCGACGGCGAGTATTGCCAGCGTGGCTACGAGGGCGACGGGTCGTAGCATCATTATTGTATCGTCGGTGTCGCCCGGCTGACGATTGGGACACCGGTCTCAGCGCCGCGATAGAGGTAATAATACCAGAACGTGTCCCGGTGTCCTATGGCAAGATCCTGCCGGGCGGCAACCCGATCGCCGCTGTGGGCCGCCAGCAATTGGCTGAATTCGGAGTATCGTTTCTGCGTTGAGTTGCTGACTTGTCGCCCAGCCAGAGGCAGTGCGGGCATGGACCCCGTCTGCAGCCGCACCCGGGTCGCCCACAACATCACCGCCTCTTCATAGAGACGCGGGATGGTCATGTCAGGGAAAGCTTTGGGGAAAGTGGCGAGACGATGAATGTTCTGCACGATCTTGTCAGCTTGTGCCGTCTGCAGATAGTGACCCATCAACTGATCGAAGGCGAGCAGATTCGTCGGGTTGTGGTCCAGCAGTTGCCGCATGATATCCTCCGGCGCAAAAAAACCGGGGTAGTCGACATTGACCATCACCTCCCGGACGCGCCGGATCTGGGCGTTACCCTCTTGTCGTGGATCGATCTCCAGGGCGGCGAGGTATTGTTCGGCCCAGAGGCGGTCCAGTGGGGAGCGGAGGAGCAGACCCAGATAGACTTTGGCCGCCGCGGGACGCTCTTTGAGCACATTAATCGTCACCAGGCGACGGAGGATCGACGGTCGATCTCCCAACACCTCAAGCGCCTCTTGTAACATGTGCTCCGCTTTGTTGACATACCCCAGATCCAGCAGATTGTCGCCAAGCGCAAGCAGGCGGGATGGCGCCTCTGGAGAGGGCAGAAAGATCGCCGAGTTCTGCAGATGGGGATGGGTGAACAGCTCTTTTGACAGGCGACCTGAGTGACAGAGTGCGAGTTGCACGTTGTACACCGTGAGTACATCATAGGCGGTGAGCTCAGGCACCCGGGCCAATACGTCGCTCCAGTTCTGGAGACGCGCCTGGCGGTCGATCTGCAGCATGGTCCGGTGGTTGATGTCGAATGTACCATGGATCAACAGCCCACCCAACAACAGCAACGTCAACTCGCCCGCTAACCGATAGCGGGGACGGATGTGTTCCATGATGGGCGGAGCATACCTTACAAGAAGGGTGCTGATTGGCACGGAGGCGTAGAGCAGTATGGCGACAACACCAACACGCGGGGCACCAAGTTGGTAGGCACCATCCAGCGGCAGCAACTGCAGATAGGCGTTGGTCAACGTCCCGGGGTAAATGGTCAACGAGGCGAGCCAGGGAAGCCCACCACCGAAGCCGATCCACGCAAGGCTGGTGACATAACGACGATCTGAAAGTTCGCGAATGCCGCACAACAAAGCGAAGAGCAGCCAGCCTCCACCAGCACTCCAGTAGACGAGAGGCGAGGCCAACACAGCGAACAGTGCGCGATGGACCCCGTGTTGCAGGCGTGTCGAAAATGCCGCCAACGCCAGCGCCACGAACAGCGACAGATCGAAAGCCAGGTCGTAGCGATAGCGGTTGTGCAGCACCAGGAGCAGAACGACTGGCACCAGAGCGACAATATCGGAACGTCGCCCGGTGACGCCACGCACAAACTCACGAGAGCTCAGGCCGATCCCTGCCACGACCAGCGTGATGAGCAAAGCGCCCAGCCAGCCGAACGTATAGGATTGTGCCGCCAGTCGGGCGACATACTCGCTCAAGCCACCTGGAATCTGAAAGAAACCTTCGAAGAAGGACCAGCCACGAAAGAACACCGGCTCCTGAACATGGTAGATCAGATTCGGCTTGATTCGCAGCCAGACATACAGATAGCAGAGGCAGAAGTAAGCGGCGCCTCGGGGGGACCCAAGTCCCCCGAGACCAGGCCAGTGCCGCATTTTGTTCGCTTTCTTGCGTTTGACGATCGGAATCTCGCACCCTCGCGAGTATCTGCGTATTTTACGCTTGCCCATCTCATCCTGCAACTCTCAAAGACACCCCCTTTTACGCATTTTCTACGGAGCCTGGTGGCTGGTTGCATGCCGTTACTGCTGACCGGCGCCGTGGCACAGCCGCTGTTCGATGACGCGGCAACGTTGGTGCCACCCCTTGACGGTGTACGCACAATCGCCGTCGGCGATGTCGACAACGACGGTTGGCCCGATCTGTTCACTACCAGTCACACCGACGGGGGAACGCTGCTGTTGAACGAAGGCGGCGCCAGATGGACAGATCGCAGTCGCAGGATGCCGGCAAACCTCTCCCAAGCGATAGGGGCTGTTTTCGGCGACATGGATGATGATGGCGATCTCGACCTGCTGCTGGCGCAGGTCAGTCGCCCGGTGTTGTTAGGCAACGACCGCGGCAACTTCCATGAGGACACGATGGCGATTGGTTTGGGTCGAGACGCCAAGGCTATCGCCTTATGGCTCGACGCGGACCGCAACGGCCGGATGGACCTGATCCTCGGCGAAAACAGCGAGACGGGACCGAGACTGCTGCTGATTCTCGGCGTCGGCAGGGGCCAGTTCGATTCGACCGTGATCACATTGGACGACGAATCGGGCGGGACCGCAGCCGCTGCCACCGCCGCGGACATCGATGGTGACGGCTGGCCCGACGTCTGTCTTGCCGTGGCCGGCGGTCCAGATCGGGTGTGGCTGGGGGGCTCCGAGGGGTTTCGTGTCGGCCCCCCCTCCGACCCGACATCGGCTATCGGTCCCGCCACCGCTCTGGCGCTGGCCGATATCGACGGCGATGGTGATGTGGACCTGTTCAAGTCGGCTGGCCCTTCTCAGCAGGCCCAGTTGCTGCTCAATGCCGGCAATGGCTCCTTTCACCTAGAACCGGAAAGCCCGGACGAGGCCACGGGAGCAGCTTTCCTCGATCTGGAAAATGATGGCGATCTGGACCTGGTTACAGCGCAACCGACGCTTCTCTATAACAATCGCGGTGACGGCCTCTTGACGCCTTATGACGAGGCCCCGGCGATGCGTGGAGAGACCGTCGTCGTCCTCGACTTTGATCTGGATGGCTCGCAGGACGTGCTGTTCGGCGACCGCTACTCCGGGCTTCACACCTATCACAACCGTGATGGTCAGGACCAGCACCATTTGCGGGTCGTCCCTGTGGGCGACCGCGGTACCCGTGGTGGCATCGGCACCCGCGTCGAAGTGAAGACCGCCAATGACCAACATTGGCGGCAGATCATGGCCGCCGCCAGCGACCGGCAGGGAGAATCTGTCGCTCATTTCGGCCTCGGCTCGGACAGTGCCGAGTTGCTGGTGGTGACGTGGCCTTCATCTCAGGTGGACACCATACGGCGCCCGCAGCTGGACGAGACGATCTACGTGTACGAAGGTCGCACGATCTATACCTACTTCGCGACACTGCCCTCCAGCTTGCACCTGTCGACACCGGACACCTTGATTGCGGGACAAACCACCGAGTTGGAGCTGCTCGTGCGCCCATCCCTCGAGGAAACAAAATCCGGTATCGAGCACGTCGTCGCCGATCTGTCCGCTCTCGGGGGTGACGGGGGCCTGCCACTGACTGCAGTCGGTGTCGGTAACTTTTCCGCCTCCCTGTCGCTCACCGCGTCTGTTCCGGGTATGCACGAGGTGCGCATCGCTATCGGCCAGTCGACACTGGTCGGACACCCTTGGATCGAATTGAGTCGATTGCTCGCCGTGCGACCGCCGTGGCCCGCGGCGCAGGACCTGGTACTGATCGGCGACGGTCGGAATACGACATGGCGCACGCAGGAGAAGGGCGCCACATTGTCCATGAACTCCGCGAATGGTGTCACAGTCACCGTCCCTGCCAATGCCGTTGCCCCTATAACAGACTGGCGCATCGGTCTGCACGCCGACGTTCCTGTCGAGAGCCTTCTATATCGCACTGTGCGTTTCGTCCTTCGCCGCAACGACCCCGATTTGGGAGGCCAGTTGCGGCTATGGGTGAACCACCGTTCGATCGATCTCGTACACGGTTCCTTTGCGTTCGATCCACAGTTGCCGTCACAGAGCGTAGAGATTCCCCTGTCCACACTGGGTCTGGCAGCACCAATCAGTGCCCTTGGATTGTCCGGGACAGTCGAGGAGAGCCTGGAGATCGATGATCTTCGTCTCGTCGCTGACACACAGGGGCCGACTGTTGTCGAGACGTCGCACCGGACACCCACAGCAGTGGTGCTACACGACGTCTATCCGAATCCAGCGAATTCCACCTTCGTCATGCCCTTCGACCTGGCCACATCCGGACCCGTCGAATTGACCCTCTATGACCTTGCGGGGCAGCGCTTGGCAGTGCTGCCATCTGCGACTCGACCTGCCGGTCACCACACCGTAACCTACGGATGGTCGCCTCGCAGATGGGAGCGCCGCCGCAACCGGTGTATACCTCATGCAGCTGCAAGCCGCAGGACATCAACGTAGTCAGAAATTCACCTTGATCCGCTAGAAAAGGAAAGTGTGTGAATGTCCATGGATGATCACCGCGAGCAGTACACCATGCCCTTCGAGCGAGATGGTTTTCTCATCCTTGAGAACCACCTGGAGGAAACAACCGTCGAGCAAATTCTACGAATCTGGCGCGCCGATCCGACGTTGGCCGAGGATGTGAAGGAAAACTCGAACTTCAAGGGCGAGGAGGGCGTCGGCACACGACTCGCATATCGGCCCCGCCTTGGGGAAGATGCCTATGGCGCCCTCGCTCGCAGTGCCCGGATCATAGAACCCATGGAGCACATCTTCGATTCGTCGATCCAACACTACTACACGCTCAACATGCAGAAAGACCCCGGCACGGGCGGCTGGGAATACCACCAGGACTACGGCTACCATTACAAGGAATTCTTCTATCCCGACTTCGTCAGTGTCATGGTCGCCCTCGACCCGGCAACGCGTGACAATGGTTGCCTGCGTGTCGTGCGTGGCTCGCACCGGCTGGGACGCCTCGAACACGAACCCTTCGGCTCGCAGAAAATCGCCAATCGCGAGCGCGTCGCCCTCGCCCTCGAGGAGATGGAAGAGGTGCACTGTGAGATGAGTGCCGGATCGGTGCTCTATTTCCACGGCAATATCCTGCACGGCTCCAACGCCAATCTGGGCAACACCTCACGTTGGTGTCTGATCTTTTCGTACGTACCCTCGACGAATCGCTGGGTCCTGCCCCAGGCATCACAACTGACTTCCATCGACATGCTTGACGATGCTGCCCTTGCAGCATCCCTGACGGCACACGAAGAACTGCTCTCGAAAGGCGCATGATGAAACTGGCCTACAGCACCTATGCCCTGCAAACCGAAGATCCCGTTGAGGCCATCGGTCGGGTTCGATCGATCGGCTACGAAGGCATGGAACTCAACGTCGGTGGGGACTGGCCCACAGCGCCGGAAAAATTGGATGGCGACGCCCGTCAACGGTTGCGGGATGCCTACAGGGCGGCCGGTTTTCCGGCACCGGTGCTGATGAATCTCATCGGACTCTGTGGCAGAGATGAGGACACGACGGCGAAACAGCTCACCCTTGCCAATACCTGCAAACTGGCGTCAGACCTCGACTTTGATGGCGGACTTCGTGTCGTGACCACGACGCTGGGCAGAAATGGCGGCGACTGGGATGCGTGCCGTGATCATGTCGCCGAGGCGTTGGTGCCGTATGCGATGATCGCCGAAGATCATGGTGTCACCCTCGCGATCGAGGCGCACGTCGGCCAGGAGCTCGATTCTCCCGAGAAAGCGGTGTGGCTCGTGGAGCGTGTCGGTCGAGCCTCGGTGCGACTCAACTTCGACCACAGCCACTTTCACGTTCTGAACATGGATCTGCGACATTGCGCCGAGTTGTGCACACCATACGCCGTGCACACACACATCAAGGATGGCGCCATGGTCGATGGCAAGGTGCAATTCGAACTACCGGGGGAGGGCACTCTCGACCTGGTCGATTACTTCCGTGTCCTGGCCGACGTCGGCCTGGATCTGCCGATTACCGCGGAGGTGAGTGGCCAGTTCTGGAAGCGTGACGACTTCGACCCGTGGGCGACAGCGCAACGCTGTTACGATCTGATGAGCAAGGCCAGGGCCTCAGCCTGAGGGGAGGGCCTTACTATGGCGCCAGTTCCGTCGCCAGAAAGGCATCGACGTCGGCCCAGAATCGTTCGAAATCGACGGGGCATTCGTCGTGGCGGGCGTCGTAGGTGACGAGTCTTCCCCGCCTCGCCGCCTGCAGGTTGCGCTGGGCGTGCGCTGGTGGAATCAGTTCGTCCCGCGTGCCGTGGGCGATGAGCACGGGACCATCGAACTCTCTTAACACGCCCTCGTTGTCGTAGCGCTCCGACGCCAGTACCGCCGGCGCCAGGTAGCGTCGAGAGAGACTGGGCAGATCGGCGAAGGTGGACACGAGCACAAGAGCCTGCAACGTGCGTTGCGCCGCCAACGCGCAGATCGCGCCGCCACCCAGGGAACGTCCCATACCGAGGATGCCGTCGGCGGCGATGTCGGCCCGCGCAGCCAGACTATCATAGGCGGTAACGAATGTCTCGGTCACACTGGCCATCGTCGGGTTGCCTGCCGAATCACCGTATCCTGGGTATTCGACGAGGAGCACAGCATAACCACGGTCGCGGAAACGAAGAAATCCATCGGGGATCGAGTCGATGAGTTCCGCATTTCCATGCCCGATGATGACCACTGGGACGGGGTTTGACGTATCCCCCGTATGGGGCTTCAACAGCCACGCCTCGACCCGGCCGAATTCGCACGCCAACCACAGGATTTCTCGGTCGGCTCGATCCAGTGCCAATGGTGGCCGCTCGCGGATACGCGTACCAGGATAGACCATCGAACGTTGAGCGACGTACAACAGCACCAGCCAGGCGACATAGAGACCGGCGAGGCTACACAACCACGGGATGGCGGCTATGATCTTCGCCGGCATCATCGGTCGCAGACGATCATCATCGGCCGCAGGCGATCATCATCGGCCGAAGACGATCCGTTCACGCTCGAAGAGACGCGCCGTAATCTCCACGCACAACAACCCGAGTAGAGGGGAGGACAGGACCACCAGCAAAACGGATCCCACACCGATCGGTTCCCCACCCAACACGTCGGTGAGAATCACATGCTGTCCAAGGGCGGGCACAGGCAGCATCCACCAGGCATCTCCGAGACTCGACATGGAAGCGATGAAGTGGGGGATCATCGGCATGAGCATCAACATGGACAGATACGTCTGCGCCTCCTTGTAGGAACGTGCGAAGGAGGCCAGTGTTATCTGTAGACCGGAAGCGAACAGTGACAGCGGCAAGGTTGCCAACAGCACCCCGACGATCTCGCGGGTGCCGATATGCAACTGGATCCCCAGTTGCTGCAGGGGCACGTGCGCCAGGGCGAGCAACAGACTCCCCAGGGTGAGAGCGACACAGGCGGCGGAGAACATCGACGCTGCCAGCCACTTTCCCAGCACGAGCGACCGCCGGGACACAGGATTGACGAGCAAGGGCTCCAGCGAGGAGCGCTCCCGTTCACCCGCCGTGGCGTCGATGGCGACATTCATGCCACCGATAAATGTCGCCATGATGATGATCATGGGAATGAAGCTGAACCAACTCGCCGAGCGTTGCCGAGCGCTGGCGATGTCGACCTCATCGATGCCGATGGGATTGCCAAGTTGCGGACTGATACCCCGGGCGATGAGACGCAGGTTGCCTACGAGTCGTCCGTACTCACGCACCAGACTCCGCGCCCGATTCACCGCCTGCGACGCTTCCTTGCGGGAGCCGTCGTGAACCAACTCAACATCAGCGGTACGCCCCGCCTCGAAATCCTCGACGAAATCTGCAGAAATGACGAGGACGAAATCGTGAACCTTGTCGCGTACCGCCGCCTGTGCGTCCTCTGGACCGTCGACAACATCGTAGCCACGGCGTTCGAACCAGTCCATGAGATCCAGGGCCCGTTCGGCACCGTAAACGGGAATATCGATCTCGTGGGCCTCTCGATCCCGCTCGGCGATTTTGTTGAACATGAAGGTGATCAGCAGCGGGAACAGCAGTGGGAACAGCAGCGCTGACAGCACCGAACGCCGATCACGCAGGCCATCCACGAGTTCTTTGCGAAATACGGTGAGCGACCTCATGTGGTCACCTCGTCGAGGCCAGTGAGGGCGACGAAAGCATCCTCGAGATTGTCGTGACCGGTCTGTTGCTTGATCTGCTCCGGCGTCCCCACGGCGGCGACGCGCCCGGCAGAGATGATGATGATGCGGTCACACAGAGCCGACACCTCCTGCATGATATGACTGGAAAACAGCACGCATCGGCCATCGGTTCGCATCTGCCGGATCAGACCTCGGACGGCACGCGTACTCTGCACATCGAGACCATTCGTCGGTTCGTCGAGCATGACGGTACGCGGATCATGGACCAGCGCGCGCCCCAACGACACTTTCATCCGTTCGCCATGGGAAAATCCCTCGGCTCGACGATCAGCGATGGCGCCCATGTCGAGTTGCTCAACCAGCACGCTGATACGTCCCTCCAGATCCGCGCCACTGAGACCCTGCAGTTGGCCAAAATAGCGAATGTGTTCTCGGGCCGTGAGCCGCAGATACAGTCCGTGAGAATCGGGGAGCACACCCATGCGGCCCTGCGCTCCCTGCGGATCGGCAACGGTGTCTATGCCATCCACGCGGACCTGCCCCAAATCCGGTTTCATCAGCCCGTAGAGCATGCGAAGGGTCGTCGTCTTGCCGGCTCCATTCGGTCCCAGCAGGCCCGTTACCTCGCCGTCAGCGGCCTCGAAGTCCACACCATCGACGGCCGTGACATCACCAAACCGCTTGACCAGTCCTCGGACCTCAATCATGGTGTCGCCTCCGGTGCCATGCCGACCCGTGGACCCGTATAGGAGCGGAAGAACATGGGACGCTCGAGACTCTCGACGCAGGCTGGCTCTAGACTGGCGACACTCGCTTCGTCGACAAACTGCGTCATGAGCCGCTGGATACAGCCGTAGATGGCGGTACCGTGGGCGGCGCCAGGGACGACGACGTGCAGCGAATTCGACAGGTTGTCGGCCACCAGCTGTCCCCAACGTGGTGGCGTCACAGGGTCGAGGTCCCCGGACAACACCAGGACGGGTTTGTCGGAAACCACAGGGTCGTGATAACCATCCGGTACGGTCCCTCGCGGCCAGAAATCACAGACCTTGCCCCAGCTGTCCATGACCAGGGCGCCGAGGAAAGGCTCCTGCGACATCCACTCCATATCGGCCTCATCGACAAAGCTGATGTCCTCGGCGCACAGTACCGAAAACATCATGCCGATACTCATGAGTGAGCCCACATCCGCCAACGGCTCTGACAGGGCGAGCAATGGCGCGTAGTCGCCGTCATGAGCGTGCTGGATGACGAGTGGCAACAGCCTTGTCGTATCGGCATGATACAGCGCCGCACGCAGCAGCAGCGCGACGGCGTCTCGTCCGATGTCGAATTCCATCATCTCCCCGGAACGGGGATGGGCGACGCGTATCGACTCCGGCGCCTGCACCAGCCGCTCGAGCAACGCCAGGAAGGTGCCACGCAGATCCGGGAAGGCTTCATTGCAGTCGCTGGCGGCGGCGCAATCGACAAATACCAGTTCGATGGCACGGTGGGCGTCTTCGCCGATGTGCAGAGGCAGGCGGATCGCCGGTGGCGCCAGGCCATCGACGATGACACTGCGCACGCTCTCCGGGTGCCGCCGCAGATAGATGAGGGCGGCCCGCGACCCATACGACCCACCCCAGAGATTGATCATCTCGTATCCGAGTGCGGCTCGGACGTCGTCCAGATCATCCATGGCGATGGGTGTAGTGTACAGGCGCAGATCCGCATCCAGCGTCGCCATGCAGTCGCGGATGGGCTTGAGTTCGAAATCAGCGCCAAGATTGTAGTATGTGGAATCGGCGTCGACATCGTCGCAGTCGAGTCCATTCGACTCCCCCGTACCTCGCTGGTCGACGAGGACGATTTCGCGTTGCTCGCGAAGTCGCCGCATCGGACCCTCGGCCAACTTTGCCAGTTCCTGAGCCGCTACACCCGGACCACCCGCCAGCAGAAAGAGTGGATCCTGTTGCGAATCGTTGCCCAGGGCGGGCAGTATCGCAATGTGCAGTCCGATCTTCCGCCCTTGTTGGGCCTGTCGATCTTCGTACACCTCAAAGGTGCCACATGTCGCGCCAGCAACACCAATGTCACGAGCACAGGGCGTCAATTCGACTGTCCGCCTTGCCGACAGCACGGGTACGGATGTGGCAAACAACAACGTCACAGCCAGTGCTTTACCAGTTCCCCACATCAGCTGCTCTCCTGTGCCATGAACATCGTCTTATCAGCAAACCGACGAGGCCGAAAAGTATTCAAGTTGCGCGCAACAGGATCCTCGACACCGAGGTGGTGCCGTCCCTCCTCACACAGAAGTACTTCGTCAAAACCGATACGATTTCGCTGTGGATACACATGCAGTTTGCCCAGCGCAACTGCGATAGCCATGATCGCGGAACACCTGCGGCATCGTCGGCAACTCGGGGTCCATCGGCAAGTGCTCGTCGAAGGACCGATCTCCGTGGGTGC
>Ga0310124_10000686_pt1 | contig 23746 bp, 23 predicted proteins | sample CB11b_AW_Bot5_MG_FD_203507 | JGI IMG/M metagenome (GOLD analysis project Ga0310124, IMG submission 203507) | Marine microbial communities from Western Arctic Ocean, Canada - CB11b_AW_Bot5 | ecosystem: Environmental > Aquatic > Marine > Oceanic | place: Canada: Western Arctic Ocean | collected...
CTGAGGAGCCTGAGGCTGAAACCGAAGCTGAACCTGAAGCAGTCGAAGAAGAAACTCCTGCTGAGGAGCCTGAGGCTGAAACCGAAGCTGAACCTGAAGCAGTCGAAGAAGAAACTCCTGCTGAGGAGCCTGAGGCTGAAACCGAAGCTGAACCTGAAGCAGTCGAAGAAGAAACTCCTGCTGAGGATTCAAAGAAAAATAAGGATGAGCCCGCTTAAACAAGCACAGATCCAGCCTAAACTAAAACATGATTTCTTAGTTTTGTCATGACAAGTGGTAAAAAGATTCTTGTTGGTAAAATTTCAAATCCTCATGGCATCAAAGGATGGGTAAAGGTTATTTCTTTCACTGATCCAATAGAGAATATTCTCTCTTATAAAAAATGGACAATTTCTGATAACCAAACAGAAAAGACTTATTGTCTGGAAGACTCTAGAATTCAAGGAAATAAAATTGTTATAAAATTAGAAGGTGTCAATAATAGAGATGATGCTGATTTGCTAAAAAACTTACAAATAGAAGTTAATAGATCAGATTTACCAAAACTTGATGAAAATTCTTATTATTGGGAGGATCTAGTAGATTTTAATGTAATTGATATTAATGGTATGCACGTGGGTAAAGTCGATTCTCTTTTTAGAACAGGGTCAAATGACGTTCTAGTTATAATTAATAAAACTAAACAAAGACTATTAGTACCTTTTATTATGGTAGAGGTTATAAAGTATGTTGATTTAGATAAAGAGCTTATATCAATTGATTGGGCAGAACTATGAGTGAGAAATGAAATTCAATGTAATAACAATCTTTCCAGATCAATTACTGCAAACACTTGAGTTTGGAGTTATTGGGAGAGCTATAGAAAATAAAATCATTGAGTTAAATTTTATTGATCCAAGAGAATTCTCTGATAATGACTACGGGTCCATAGATGATAAGGCCTATGGAGGAGGGCCTGGAATGGTTATGCAAGTGGAACCAATATTATCCTCTATTGAGAAGGTAAAAAAAGAGAGTAAAAATAATATCCAAACAGTTTTTCTTTCTCCCCAAGGAGAACAGTACACACAACAGCATGCTGAACTATTTATGAAACAAAGCGAAATCATAATAGTGTCAGGTCGCTATGAAGGATTTGATGAAAGGGTCATAGGTCTTACAAAAAATTCAGTTGAGATATCCATAGGAGATTATGTTTTATCTGGTGGTGAAATAGCAGCTTCAGTAATTATTGATTCGATAACCAGATTAATACCTGGTGTTTTAGGTGATGAGCAATCTGCAGTGCAAGACTCATTTACTTCAGGACTCTTAGATCATCCACATTACACAAGACCTGAAATTATTAGGGATAAAGAAGTACCTAATGTTCTTCTCAGTGGAAATCATGAAGCCATAAAACGCTGGCGACTTAAACAATCCATTGTGACAACTTTTAAGAAGCGACCAGATTTATTAAAGCAACGAAAGTTAAGTAAAGATGAGCAAAAGCTACTTGATGAATATTTAGAAGAATTAGAGGAATAACAATTAACATCTAGTTCGGATTAATATACAATTCAGCCCTTGATTTAAAGGAATCAGTCGAAATGAACATTATTGAGCAAATTGAGAAAGAACAACTAAGAGATGACATCCCAGAATTCAGTCCTGGCGACACTGTTGCTGTTCAGGTCAGAATAAAAGAAGGGACTAGAGAGCGACTTCAAATTTTTGAAGGCGTTGTTATAGCTAAAAAGAATAGAGGATTAAATTCATCTTTTACAGTACGAAAAATTTCTAATGGTGAAGGGGTTGAAAGAGTCTTTCAAACTCACAGTAAGTTAATGACTGAAATCAAAGTTAAACGAAAGGGTGATGTCAGACGTGCAAAACTATATTACCTTAGAGAAAGAAGTGGTAAATCTGCACGAATCAAAGAAAAAGTCTAAAGAATATATATAGACAGTGATATATAAACAAGTAACAACTCTTTTTTCTTTATTATCTATATTCTTGGTGTCAAATATCTCAGCATTTGAGATGCCTGAGATTGATCTTCCTGATGGTTTCCAAATTAATGTGTTTACTGATGAAGTTCCTAATGCACGATCGATGACACTCGGTGATGAAATGATTTTTGTTTCAACTCGATCCGAAGGAAAAATATACGCAATAACTAATTATCAAGACAACCCCAAAGTCATTGTACTGGCCTCAGGACTGTATATGCCTAATGGGATAGCATTTCATGAAAATAACTTATATGTAGCTGAAATACACCGTGTGTTGAAGTTTGAGAATATCGAAGAGTCATTAAATGCTTTAATTCAAACTAATGATTTCAATACAAACGCACTAAGTTACTCAGTTATTAGTAGTTACCCTAAAGATAGGCATCATGGTTGGAGATACATTGTTGTCGGCCCTGATAAAAAATTATACGTACCAATCGGTGCACCTTGTAATGTTTGTGATGAACCTGATTACGGCGTTATTACGAAAATTAATCTTGATGGATCAGTAAAAGAGACTATTGCCACAGGCATTAGAAACACTGTAGGCATGACTTTTCATCCTCAAACAAATGAACTTTGGTTTACCGATAATGGCAGAGATATGTTAGGCGACGATTTACCACCTGGTGAACTCAATAAAGTTTCTTTTAAAGGAGAACATTTCGGCTTTCCTTTTTGCCATGGTTCTAACATAGCAGATCCACAATACGGGTCTTTAGGAAGTTGTAATGACATAACAGCTCCTGTGCAAGAGCTCGATGCACATGTTGCACCACTTGGATTAAAATTTTATACAGGAACTATGTTCCCAAAAGATTATCATAACCAAATATTTATACCTGAACACGGCTCATGGAATCGATCTGAAAAGAGCGGTTACCGGATCACTTTAGTGAAATTAGATCAGGATCAGGCAATCTCTTATGAGACTTTTGCATCAGGTTGGCTTAAAGATGAACAATCTCTGGGGAGACCAACTGACTTATTAATTTTACCTGACGGATCAATGCTCTTAAGCGATGATGAAAACGGTGTAATTTATAAAATTACCTATAATCAAGATAACTAGGAGTAATGATGAAGATAAAATCAATAATGAGTAAATTTGGACAATTCTTAGATGCTACAGGATTGTTTGCAAAACGCTTAGTGGTTTTCATAATCCTTCTAATCTTTATAGGTGCTTTATTTTCATCTGGTTCGGGAGACCAACAAAATGAAATACTTGATGGCTCAATTCTAAGTCTTGACCTTCAAGGGTATTTAGTCGAAGAAAAAACACAATCTGAGTTCGAAGCAGCTATTGCTGAATTTACTGGAGAATTAACTAACGAAACACTTGTTTCTGATGTTGTCAATGCCATTGAGATGGCAAAAAATGATGAATCAATATCATATCTCCTTTTGGAAATGGATGATTTTCTTGGTGGAAGTCCAACTAAGCTTCAAAATATTGCTGATGCTATTAGAGATTTCAAAGAATCAGAAAAAAAAGTTATTGCCTATAGTGGCTATGGCTATAGTACGCCCCAGTATTATTTAGCCTCAATCGCGGATGAGGTTCATATGCATGATTATGCAGCCATTGTAATCACTGGGTATCGATCTTATCGAACATACTATAAATCCTTCTTTGATAAATTTTATATTGATTCAAATGTTTTTAAAGTAGGGGAGTTTAAGGCCTTCGTTGAACCATATTTCAGAGACAATATGTCAGATGAAGCTAAAAATAATATCATCGAATGGATTTCTGTTTTGTGGTCTAGTTATTTAGAAGAAGTTGCTTCTGCTAGAGAGATTGAAATTGAAACCCTAGAAAAATATATACAATCCTTAGACGAGGTAGCAGATGAATCTAACGGTGATTTAGCGGTTGCATCTTTAGATATGGGTCTAATAGATAAGCTGAGCAATAAACGTGAATTTAGAGATTATCTATACTCATTGGCTCCAGGTGAAGAAGACAATGAAATTAATATTGTCGGTAGAAATGATTATCTGAATATCTCTCAAATAGAATCTGATTATCAGATCGAAGAAGATAATGTGGGATTAATCATTGCAACGGGAAGTATTGTTGATGGATCAGCAGGACCTGGAACAATTGCAGGGGATGATTTTATAAAACTCATAAGAGATGCATATGAGGATGAATCAATTAAAGCTTTAGTTTTAAGAGTTGATAGTGGCGGCGGAAGTGCTTACGCCTCTGAAGTTATTGCTGATGAGCTAGAGAAATTTAAATCATCTGGACGTCCTATCGTTGCCTCTATGGGCGGTGTTGCAGCCTCAGGAGGATACTATATCTCTGCTCCAGCTAACCAGATCTTTGCAGAACCTCATACCATTACAGGGTCAATAGGAGTTGGTGGTTTTATCCCTACTTTTGAAAGAGCTCTAGACCAAATCGGTATCCATGAGGACGGCTATTCAACAGTCGACCTTAACACAACACTGTTAAAAACATTGACTGAGAAAGACAAAAAAATAATACAAAGTGGAACTGATCTAATCTATAAGAAATTCATAACTAAAGTAGGTGAAAACAGAAACATGACTATTGATGACGTAGATAAAATTGCCAGAGGTAAAGTATGGATTGGTCAGAAAGCTTTGGAAATAGGTTTAGTGGATCAATTAGGCACACTTGCTGAAGCTATTGATAAAGCAGCAGAATTGGCTGAACTAGAAAAAGACACATTTGGGGTTAAGACCATTGACCGAGAAAGCCAATTTGAGAAAATATTTGGGATCCCTGTAGCTAAAACTGTTATTAGAATAATGAAGATCATGGGTATAAATTTAAACAATTCTAATCTAAAAGTGCTTAATAATTTTAGTAATAGCATGGACGAACTTAATTCATATAATGATCCAAGAGGTATTTATATGAATTGCTTTTGTGAGTTGAAATAAATTAGATAAGACCAGCTTCGAGTCTAGCTGCTTCTGACATCATTTCCATACTCCAAGGTGGGTCTAACACTAGCTCGACATTAACCGTATGTATTTTAGGTAACAGTGCAATTCTTTCTTTGATATCCTCAACTAAAACATCAGCCATACCACAGCCGGGTGCTGTTAGTGTCATATCGACTGACACACAATAGTCATCTTTATCATCTTTTTTAATATCACAGTTATAAATTAAACCAAGGTCAACGACATTAATGGGGATTTCTGGATCATAGACTGTTTTCATTTGTTCCCAAACTTTATTTTCAAAGTCACTATCAGATATATTTTCAGGTATTGAAGGAAGCGGTTCTGGTTCTTTACCAATCGCATCACCATTGGTTCCACTAATTCTAAACATTCCTTCAGAGGTATATACCGTATAAGATCCTCCCATTGCTTGCATTAATTGCACTTCTGTTCCTTTTTTTAGAGTTTGTTTTTCACCATATGGTACCGATATAACATCACAATCCCTTGACAGAGACATCACTTCTTCATTGTCCATATAATTAGTCATATTTTAGGTCTTCTATTAAGTCTTTGGCTGTTTTCCAAGGTAGAAGGGCACAATTGATTCTAGAGGGATAATTTACGATTTGATTAAGACAGGACATATCATCTGGAAACACATCTAAATTTATATTGCCATTTTTAATGCCACTCATAATATCGTCTATTATATTACTACTCATCTCAAGTGATGATTCATTAATGGTTATTGTCATCAATGAAGCTGAAGCTTTACATATGACGCAGCCAACACTTTCAAACATGAAATATAGATTTGATTTATTTTTAGATGAATAAAGAGAAATCTTATCTCCGCATAAATGATTGAAACCCTCTTTAGAAATAAAACCTGTTTGTGGTTTTCCAAAATTATGAGGACGATGACCGTGTTCTAATATTGTTGTTTGATAAAGGGTTTCCATAATTAACTCAACATATTAATTGCCATATCAAGAGCTTCAATCATCACATCAACTTCATCTTTAGTGTTATAAAAGCTAAATGACGCTCTAATGGTTCCTGATATTTTATAGTGATCCATTAAAGGCATTGTACAGTGGTGCCCGGTTCTTACAGCAACAGCTTTTTGGTTAAGTATTGTCCCAATGTCATGTGGATGTAAGTTTTTAATTATGAATGAAATAATTGCTGACTTATTGTTTGCTGTTCCAATAATTTCAATATTTGGTATAAGTAATAGTTGATTGAGAGCATAGTCATGAAGTGCCATCTCATGATTCACTGCCATATCAAAATTAATGTTACCCAAATAATCAATAGCACTCCTGAGTCCTACAGCACCAGCTATATTTGGGGTTCCGGCTTCAAATTTATGAGGTAATTCGTTGTAGGTCGTTTCCTCAAATGTAACTTTAAGAATCATTTCACCACCATACTGATAAGGAGTAAGGTTGTTTAAACATTCTTCTTTGCCATAAAGAACACCAATTCCTGTTGGGCCATATAATTTATGACCAGAAAACACATAAAAATCACAATCAAGTGACTGAACATCAATGTTTATATGGGCTGCAGCTTGTGCGCCATCAACTAACGTGTAAGCATCAACTGACTTAGCCATTGCTATTACTTTTTTTATTGGGTTAATAGTTCCTAAAGTATTGGAGACATGAACTAGTGATACAAATCGAGTTCTTTTATTAATTAATTGACTCAAAGCATTGAGATCAATTTCACCATTTGCATTAATTGGAATAACTTTTAATTTAGCTTCTGTTCTTATGCAAAGTTCCTGCCAAGGAACTATATTTGAATGGTGTTCCATTGCTGTGATAAGAATTTCATCATCTTTATTGATTTGAGGTGTTATTGAATTAGCAACTAGATTGATGGATTCAGTAGATCCTTTTGTAAGAATGATTTCATAATCGTGAGCAGCATTAATAAATTGTGCTACTGATCGTCTTGATTCTTCATATGCTTCTGTAGCTCTCACACTAAGGCTATGTACACCGCGGTGAACGTTTGAGTGATCTTTTTTATAATAATTGCTTATTGATGTGATAACACTTTTAGGTTTTTGAGTCGAAGCTGCGTTATCAAAATAAATTAATGGTGACCCATTAATCTCTTGATTTAATATAGGGAAGTCACTTCTTATTGTTTCTACATCAAACATTTTATTGAATTCTTTATTCATGACTGGTTATCGATATATTGAAAATTACTCTGTAGAAGTGTTTTTATTTTTATATTAGTTATTTCATTTATTAATTCTTTTATAAATGAACCGATGAGATATTGTTTGGCTTCTATTTCAGGTATACCTCTTGATTGAATGTAAAAGAGTTTTTCTTCATCAATAGATCCAGATGTCGCACTGTGCGAGCATTCAGTGTCATCATTGTAAATCTCTAAAATAGGTTGAGTTGATATTGTTGCATCATCTGAGATTAATAAATTTTTATTCTCCATGGAGGCACTAGTACCTAAAACGTTTTCATTAACTTTTATTTTCCCAAAAAATACACCTTTTGATTGATCATTTAAAACACCTCTAATTTTAATTCTACTTTTGGTCTTATTAGCCTTATGTTCGACTCTTAAATGATTACCTGAATGATGATCATCAGAGGGAGTGAATAGGGCGGAGTAATGAAAATCTGATTTTTTACCGTTTAGCTCTGCAAGAGTATTGGTTGTTGATGTTTTACCGCCAAAATCCCATGAAAAGAAATCAGCCTTACTATTTTCAGCCATTTGAACAGTTTGTGTTGATAGAAAGTGAGTATCTTTTTGTTGTTCAATTAGCTTATAAAATTCTAAATCAGAATCTGCCTCACAAAAGATTGTCATAAGATGGCTAATGACTGATTGAGTTGAAGACTTGACGTGTTCAAAAACTTTTAAGGAACTATTTTCTGCTACATGTATATGGAGCCTAGGTGCAATAATTGAATCATAGTGAGAATGATTGATAATATGGATTTCAGTATCAACTTTCTGATTTTGTAGAGTTTTTATTAATAAAGTATCTGAGAATATTATGGAATTCATAGCAGATAAAAAAGATCTTTGAGGGTTAATGTCTAATTTAAATAAATGTTTAAAAATATCTTTATCATGGGTTTTACTAAATATCGTAATATGATCTGGTAAATCAGATGATGCAAAGTATTGACCATTATGGAAATGAATACAGATTACGTCATTATCAGACTCAATACTTTTATCTGGTAGATCTTTAGGATCAATTCTATTTAATACTTCTCTGTTAAATAGTAATGCCAGTAGAGAGTCAATCTTGGTGTATTCCCATTCACTATCAGTGATGCTAGGAATATTATGTGCCATAAACTGATCCAATGATTTTTGTTTAAAATCCTGGAACCAATCTGGAAATTCTGATGACAATGATGGATTAAGATCCAACTTACTATTATCAAAGAGAGATTTTATTTTTTTTGAATTAACCATTCATAACCTTTCTTTTCTAGTTCATTTGCTAATTCTAGATTTCCTGTTTTTATGATTTTTCCATCAAAGAAAACGTGAACATAGTCTGGAACAAGATAGTTTAGAAGTCGTTCATAGTGAGTAATAATAATAGTTGATGAATCTTCACTTCGTGATGAATTTACTCCTCTTGCTACTACTTTCATTGAATCAATATCTAGTCCTGAGTCTGTTTCATCAAGTATTGATAGTTTTGGATTTAACATAAGCATTTGCATAATTTCATTTCTTTTCTTCTCGCCACCTGAGAATCCTTCGTTGACACCTCGTGAGAGAAAACTTTGATCCAAGCCCAATTGGTCAGCTGTGCTTTTAAGTTGTAATAAGAATTCATTAGCAGGTATGTCCTTCAGATCTAAAAATTTTCTTTGGGCATTAATAGCTGCTTTTAAAAATACAGTATTTGATAATCCTGGAATTTCAATAGGGTATTGAAAGCCTAGAAATAGTCCAAGATTAGATCGCTCATTAACAGACATCGATAACAGGTCTTTATTTAGGAATCTAATTTTGCCGCTTGTAATAAGGTAATCTGGATGTCCAGCGACTGTTTTGGCTAATGTGCTCTTTCCTGATCCATTTGGCCCCATAATTGCATGTGTCTCACCTTTTTTTACTGTGAGGTTTAATCCGTTTAGAATCTGATTACCATCTGTAGACACAGAGAGATCACTGATTTTTAAAATGATTTTATCTTCAATGTTCATTCTTTTGATTGATAGAAATTACTACCCAATCGCTCCCTCTAAATTAACTTGTAGAAGCGCTCTCGCTTCAACAGCAAATTCCATTGGTAATTCTCTAAGTACTTCCTTACAAAAGCCACTAACAATTAGTCCAATAGCATCTTCTTCATCTATCCCTCTTTGTTGACAATAAAACAGCTGCTCATCTGAAATTTTTGAAGTGGTTGCTTCATGTTCTAAAATTGATGTAGAGTTCTTGACATTGATTGACGGGAAGGTATGTGCACCGGACTTATTTCCGATTAATAATGAATCACATTGAGTATAGTTTCGTGAATCTGAAGCACCCTTAGCCATTGATACTAAACCTCTGTAGGTGTTTTGAGATTTTTTTGCTGAGATACCTTTGCTAATAATTTTACTTTTTGTATTTTTACCTAAATGGATCATTTTAGTTCCTGTATCAGCTTGCTGTAGGTTGTTTGTAAGAGCGATTGAATGAAATTCACCTTGGGAATTGTCTCCTCTTAGAATGCAACTTGGGTATTTCCATGTTATGGCAGAGCCTGTTTCAATTTGGGTCCATGAAATTTTAGAATTATTACCTCTGCAATCACCACGTTTAGTAACAAAATTATAAATACCACCCTTACCTTGCTCATCTCCTGGGTACCAGTTTTGAACAGTGGAGTATTTAATTTCAGCATTATTAAGTGTTATTAACTCAACCACAGCTGCATGAAGTTGATTCTCATCTCTCATTGGTGCTGTACAGCCTTCAAGATAGCTTACATAGCTGTCTTCATCAGCAATGATTAATGTTCTTTCAAACTGCCCAGTTTTAGCTTCATTGATTCTAAAATAGGTGGATAACTCCATTGGGCACCTAACACCTTTTGGGATATAAACAAATGTACCATCAGAGAAGACTGCTGCGTTAAGAGCAGCAAAAAAATTATCACGATACGGAACAACTTTGCCTAAATATTTTTTTATCAATTGAGGATGATCTTGAACAGCCTCAGAAAAAGAACAAAAGATTACACCTGCCTCTGCTAGCTTATCTTTAAAAGTGGTTACTACAGAAACACTATCAAAAACAGCGTCAACAGCAACTCCTGCAAGTTGTGCTCTTTCATGTAGAGGAATGCCAAGCTTTTCATATGTTTCTAATAATTTTGGATCAACTTCATCAAGTGATTTTGGAGCATTTGATTGCTTGGGTTGAGAAAAATAAGAGATTGACTGATAGTCAATTGGTTTAATATTTAATTGACTCCAATCTGGAGTTTTTAAGGTTTTCCAATATGCAAATGCTTTTAATCGCCAATTTAATAAAAACTCAGGCTCATTTTTCTTAGATGAAATTACACGAATTACATCCTCATTAATTCCTGGTGGAATTGTTTCAGACTCAATTTCTGTAGTGAATCCAAATTCATAGTTTTTATCTAAAAACTCATTTATTTCTTTATTTTGCTGAGTACTCATTTTGAATAATTAATGATTAGTTGTGTTAATTGGTATGTTTGTGCTCAAAAAATGTTCAATTTTTGTGGGCTTTATTAAATCCATGAGAGTTAAGTCATCAAGTGAGGCAAAGACTTTTTGATTAATTAGTTGCCAAGCATTACCTATTTGACAAAAATCTTGAACAGAACATTTATCTGTATGGCTAGCACATTCAGTGATTGATAAATTACCTTCCAAAGCATTTAAAAGGAGTGCAACACTTATTTTTTTTGTATCACTATGAAGCGAGTAACCACCCAAAACTCCTAGTTTTGAGACCACCAGTCCTTTTCTGTTAAGTTTCTTGAGAAGTTTTTGAACTGTGGGTAGTGCTATGTGAGTAGATAACGAAATTTCTTTCGCCGTAAGATAGCTTTGATGCAGTGCCAGATTAGCAAGAATCAAGACTGCATAATCAGTCATTTTTTTTATTCTAAGCATGTTTCCCTCAACCTTGGAGAATATAGGACTATTTTAGTCCACTTTTAAACTAATGCAATAAAAAAGGTAAGTATTTATATAATGAAAACTATGTGTATTTACCTTTCTTTCGATATAATTGCAAAAAAAGACTAGGAGATAATAATGGATCTAAGTTCGCTGAATTCGATTGCTCAATCAATGGTAGCTCCAAACAAAGGAATATTAGCTGCAGACGAGAGCACACCAACCATAGGGAAAAGGTTTGCAACTATTGACACAGAATCAAATGAGAAGAGTCGTCAGACCTATAGAAATATGTTATTCACATCAGCCAATGTTTCAGATTACATCAGTGGAGTAATCCTATTTGATGAAACCATAAGACAAAGCACAGATAATGGCATTCCATTTGCAGAGTATTTAACTTCATTAGGGATCGTGCCAGGTATTAAAGTTGATAAAGGTGCAAAAAAGCTTCCTATGTGTGAAGGAGAATTAATAACCGAAGGTCTTGATGGATTGAGAGAAAGACTAGCTGAATATTATGAATTAGGTGCACGGTTTGCTAAATGGAGAGCTGTATTAAGTATTGCTGATGATAAACCAAGTAAAACCTGTATAGAGGTAAATGCCCATGCTCTTGCTAGATATTCTGCTTTGTGTCAGGAAGCTAAAATAGTACCCATTGTTGAACCAGAGGTTCTAATGGATGGTGATCACAGCATCAATAAATGCTATGACGTGACTGCAGAAGTCCTTGATCAAGTTTTTACCTCACTGAACGAACAAAGAGTGTCGTTGAATGGAATTATTCTTAAACCTAATATGGTTATTTCAGGAGCTGATGCAAATGATAGAGCCGATATAGTCACTGTTGCTGCTGCCACAGTTAAATGTTTGACCGAACATGTTCCAGAAGAAGTTCCAGGCATTGCCTTCCTATCAGGTGGCCAAACATCAGAAGAAGCTACAGCACATTTAAGCGCTATGAATGAACATGGACCTCACCCATGGCAACTGTCTTTTTCATATGGACGAGCTTTACAAGCTCAACCACTAAAAGCATGGTCAGGCGAAGCTAGTAATATTAACGCTGGACAAAAAGCATTCATCAAACGATCTAGACTCAATAGTTTAGCTAGAACAGGCAACTATAATCCTAAGATGGAAGAGGCTGGTTAAGAACAATTGTTTAAATGAGATTTTTTAAACACATATTATTATTTTTTATTTGCCTCAGCCCAATAAGTTTAATGGCTGATAATAACCTTGAGCCATTTGAAATGATTATCATCTCAATTGATTCAATGAATAAGAATCTAGGCGATAAAGAAAATAAAGAACGATTAAATAATAATAAAGAGGAACTGTATTCCATCATTGATCAAACGTTGTCCCCATACTTTCAAAAAAAATATGCAGGTCGATTGGTTTTAAATCAACATTGGAAAACCACAAATAATGACCAACGACAACGTTTTACAAAAGGCTTGTATCAATCTCTCGTTCGCTCTTATGCATTGACACTTTTAAATTTTGATATCAGTCAGATTAATGTTCTTGATCACTTACCTATTACTAATGAGGTAAAAAAAATCACTGTTAAATCTGAGGTAATGTACAGAGGAGAATTAATTCCGATGAATTTTAGTTTTGGTAAATTCAAGGAAGGGTGGCGTTTCTATGATGTAAAGATTGAAGGAATCTCTTACATAAAGAATTACCGAAACCAATTTAATGCTGAAATCAGTGCTAATGGTATAGATGCTGTTATAGATCGTCTCGAGGCAATGTGAAGCCTAAAAATCATCAAAGTCTATCAAATCATCTTCTAAATCATCATTGATTAAGCCGTCTTCAATCTTATATTTTCGATTCTGAATATAGGAATCTCTAATGTATTGATATGGATCAAATGAGCTATAGAGTTCTTCTTCCAAAACTGACAGGTCTGAACGGTCTTGAACTTTTTCTATAATCTTAAAAGAATATTTAGTTAGAGTATCATCTATATAACTAAGTGGGCTAAAGACATTGTCAACTAGATCACCAAACGCATGTCTAAGTGTATAAGGTCCAAGTATTGGTGACATTAGATAAGGACCTTGATCAAATCCCCAGACCCCTAATGTTTGTCCAAAATCTTCATCTTTTAACATGAATCCCATGTTAGATGCTGGGTCAAAAAGACCACCAAGACCAATTGTGGTGTTAATTGTAAATCTAAGCAGACTCTCTAATGAATCTGATAACTTGCCCTGAAGAATTTGATTTGTGATGGTAATTGGGTAGTTAGCATTATTAAAAAAATTCTGTACCCCAGTTTGAAGGACTTCTGGAAGAATCAAATCATAACTGTCAGCGACAGGCTCTAAGACCACATTATCTAGGTTCTCATTAAAATTATAAAGCGATCGATTGATTTGTTCATAAGGATCATTTTCATCAGGAGCTAAACTTCCTTGGTAGCTGCAACCGCTGGTACCAGATGCAATTAAAATAAAGAAAAGAACTACAGTAGTTGAGCTTTTCATTTGTTAGCTCGTTTCATTTCATGCATATATTCTTCAATTTCATTAAGCCTTGCAATAAATTTTGAGGTTTGTATTTTTGTCAATGAATTTAGTGAAAGTGCTACTTTGAGCTGTTCAGTGGCTTCTTTAAAGTTTCCAAGACTTAAATAATATTCTGCCATATAGGAAAAAGAATCAGCAATATCACCAGCACGATTTGCTGAATTTGCAATGAGTTTAATTTGGGGTGGAGTAGGTGGGATGTTATTAAATAAATCCAACAGAATCTCATGTGACTTTTTAGGACTTCCATAGTTTAATTCTGTTTCAGCATAAGCCAATGTTATTGGAAGATTTCTAGGGGACAAATGAACACGCTCTGAAATATAACTTATACTTTCACTAGTCATGCCTTTAGCAATTAAAAGATTCATATAAGCAATATGGAAGTGCCCAAATTCTGCATATTCTTTGCTTAATTTTTTTAGGATAATTTCAGCTTGATCTAAGTAACCGAGATCAATAGAAGACAAAGCAAATCCGTAAAGTTCTCCAATGGACCTATTACTCATAGGTTTATTTAAATCAAGGTTCTTAGTTTTGTTATTAAAATAGGTAAATGTTTTCTCAGGTGTACTACCAAATAAATATCTTATTCTAGCTCTTGCAAGTTCAAATCCTAATGATTCATCAATTAAATCTACATCTATCTTTCTTGCTTGTTTTTTTGCAGACGAAGCCCGGTTTACAGAAGTAGGATGAGTTCTTAGAAATTCAACAGAGGCTGCATTCCTTGGGTCATCTCCAGTTGATAATTTATTGAAAAAATCTGCCATCGCATAGGGGTCATAACCAGATAGTCCCATTGTTTTTATTCCGATAGCATCTGCTTCAATTTCCATTTCTCTTGTAAAATCAATTTGGCCTTGAGCCATCAAAGAAGGAACAATGGATGCCCCGGCTTCTAAGATTTCACCACTTCCAGTCACAGCACCTAAAAGAATAGCTCCAAGAAGCACTAAACCACCTTGTATAGAGCTAGGAACCTGATCTCCAATTTGTCGTGAAATATGTCGCTGGGTGACATGACTGATTTCATGAGATAATACAGATGCTAGTTGGCTTTCGTTATCAGCATTGATAAATAGTCCATTATGAATTCCGATAAATCCACCTGGTATTGCAAATGCATTAATAGAGTTTTGTGGAACAAGAAAGTAATTAAAATCAAAATCACCACTTTGAACTTTTGATGAGAGTTTTTCTCCAAGGTTTTGAATATATTCTGTTAATAGTGGATCTTCAACGACTTGTTTTTGTGATCTCAACTGTCTGAAATAAGCTCTTCCGATAGCTGGTTCTTCCATTTTTGACATATATATGTCTGATGGATTACCCAAATCAGGTAATTCAATCTCACTCAGTCCTGTCTTACTGATAAGCAAGAATAATATGACAAGTACAGGTTTAAAATATGAATGCATTAATTAAAGTTCATTTAGAGCCTCAAGTACTTTTTCAACATGTCCTTTAACTCTAACTTTTCTCCACTCGTTTACAAGAATACCGTCATGATTAATTAGAAAAGTGCTTCGTTCTATTCCCATGTATTTACGCCCATACATATTTTTTTCTTTAATAACATCAAACAACTTACAGACTTTCTCGTCTTCATCAGAGATTAATTTAAAAGGAAAATTATATTTACATGTAAATTTATCATGAGACGCTACGGAATCTCTAGAAACTCCTATTATGATGGTATTATTTTTCTTAAAATCTTCAAAATAATCCCTGAAATCTTCACCTTCTTTAGTGCAACCAGGGGTGTTGTCTTTAGGATAGAAGTAGATAACAATATTTTGACCTTTATAATCAGAAAATTTAATGATGAGATCGGTTGTAATCTTTCCTTTAAAATCAGGAATAGCTTTACCAAGACTTACTTTTGCCATATTAAGGTTACCTATATTTGTTTAAAATAAAATAAAATAACATTTTATATTAAAATGATAATGTGAACTAAAAAAGAATATTCGTCTAATCCAGAATAAAAATATCGAATTTATCTGCCAGTTGTAATAACCTCATCACCTAGGGAACTTATCAAATGAATATTCAACAAAGAAATCTTTATCTTTTGGCTTTAATTTTATCCAGTTTGTCTGGGTGTAGTTTCTTTAATGCATCTGTGCAAACTTGTACTGAGCCACAAGAATATCTCAATAGCTATTCCATAGCAGATTTAGTGATCCCGGATGCCTTGAGAGAATTACAAAAACAATCCTCCTTTTATATACCAAAAGGCGTTGATAATAATCTAACCTCTAGAGAAGAAATGCTTCCGGTAATGCGAGATGAGATTACAAGTGAAGTTAAAGAAAAAGAGAGTATTTCTGGAGATGATTTGTCTGAGTTACTTGATTTGATAGATCAAACGATTGATGGGCGGACCAATGCATTTGATCAGGGAAATTATGATGTAAAAAGTACTGCAAAAAGAACTGGCAATCTTACTAATCGTTGTTTAGATGAGGCACCCAATTATTTTGCTGACGGGGTATTAGAAAACAATGGGTCAAAACGATTATCAGAAAAAACTATTAACGATTCTGAAGAGGGTAGATCTTGGTGGCAAAAGTTAAAAGACAGAAGAAAAAATAGAACTGAAGAGAAATCAACCTAGTCCTTGCCTAGGATGCCCATCTGTTTAGAAATAATCCCTAGCATCACCTCATCACTACCACCTCCAATAGACCCCAATCGAGTGTCTCTATAAGCTCTAGCAACTGAGCTTTCCCACATAAAACCCATGCCACCCCAGTATTGAAGGCAAGCATCAGTTAATTCTCTGCCTAAACGACCTGACTTTAGTTTCACCATTGAGGCTTTAGTCAGAACATCTTTTCCATCAATATACTCTTCTACTGCGTTATAGGTTAATGCTCTTAAGAGCTCGACTTCAGTTTGTAATTCAGCCAATCTATAATGCACCACTTGATTATCTAATATAGGTTTCCCAAATGTTTCTCTTTGTTTTGTGTATTCAATGGTTTCTTGAATAATACTTTCATAACCTTTAAGCGCAGCTGCTGCTGCATATAATCGTTCTTCTTGAAATTGGATCATTTGATAAATAAAGCCTTTGCCTTCTTCACCAATTCTATTCTTTTGGGGTATCTCAACATTATCAAAAAATATCTGAGCAGTATCAGATGAATGTAGACCTAGTTTTCTTAAGGGTTCAGAGACAGACACGCCTTTGGTATCAGATGGGACAATAATGAGTGATTTATTTTTATGCTGTGGGCCATCACTAGTGTTCGCTAAAAGACAAAAATAATCAGCTTGGATTGCATTAGTGATCCACATTTTACTTCCATTAATAACATAATTATCTCCTTTTTTTTCAGCGACGGTTTTAATGGACGCAACATCTGAACCTGCACTTGGCTCACTTACAGCGATTGAGAAAACAGCGTCTCCAGAGATCGCAGGGACTAAATATTGTTGACATAATTCTTCACTGCCAAAATTAGCTAGAGCAGGAGTGGCCATATCAGTTTGCACACCAATTCCAGTGCTTACTCCTGCGGCTTTAACACGTCCCATTTCTTCAGCAAAAACAATTGAATAGCTGTAATCCAGACCTAAGCCACCATACTTCTCTGGTTTATTAATTCCAAGCATTCCAAGATCACCTAATTTTTTAAACAATTCATGAGCTGGGAAAATGCCATCTTCTTCCCATTGATCAACGTATGGATTGATTTCATTATCTACAAATTTTGCTGCAGCCTCTCTTATACTTTCGTGTTCATCTGTCCATTTCATAATTGTTCCTTTTTAAACTCTATAACCGTTATCAGGTGGTTCTTCAGGATCACCGGCAAAACATTGTGCAATTGACATCCAATGTTTAGCAATTTCACCTTTTACTTCTAAATTAGTATCTACAATATTCCTATTTTGCGTTACAACATGGCAAAAATCACTAGCTAATCCTATAACTGAATTATCCGAAGTATCTGTATTCCACTCCCACTGTTTTCCTGAAGGAGCAATTAACTGAATAAAAGGTTTAAATTTAGGCACTTCTAGTTTTCGATTAATATAAGTCCATTCAAAAGTTTTGACACCAATATTTGCTATATTCTTAATGTCGTCAGAGTAATCTCTTTGAATATTAATTAAGTCATAAATAGCCTGACTATGAGACCAAGTTTCCATATATCGAGCCGTCATGAACATTCTCGCTCCCATGTCTGGACCAAACCATCTGCATCGCTTCTTAGGGTCTATTTTTTCAAATACTTCACACATTAGACTATTTCCAATAAGCCAAGCTTCCACTAACTCTTGATAATTAGATGATTTTAATCTCTCCAAGACCTTTTGAGCTCTGGGTAATGACTGTTTTATTTCAACATAAGTAGAGAAAAGAAATTTAGCTTCCTCATCAAACTTTTCATGATTATTGTGAGAATAAATTGTCATTAAATCAAAATAATACAAATGAGAAATAATTAGTTCAGGAGACCAATCTTTGAATTTAGTAGGGGATTGCCATTGATCTGAATTAAGAGATGCTGCTAATTCATTTAACGTGATTACTTCATTTCTAATGGCTGAAATTACTTCTTTCATTGATTTAGGATATTATCTTTGGTAATGTTTTGTCAATAATATTACCATATGTAATGACTAATGGATTTAAAAAAGATAAAACAACAAATAGTTTCTAAGATTGATCGTCGTTCCCCTGTTTTCCAAGATAACCACAAGGAGTTACTAAGAAAACTTGATGAAATTAATGACCTTCTTGATCTTGCTGAAATCGGAGGAGGGCCTCATCATCATGAGCGACTTGCCAAAAGAGGTAAAATGTCAATCAGAGACCGAATATTTAATGTTCTTGATCCTGACACGCCATTCTTAGAAATAAGCCCTCTAGCTGCCTATGACTCTGAATACACAACCGGTGGTGGAGCTGTCGCTGGCATTGGTATAATTTCAGGTGTTGAATGCGTTATTTTTGGGAATGATCCAACTGTTCTTGCAGGTGCTTTGACACATTATGTGTCAAAAAAATGGGGTCGTTGTATAGAGATTGCTAGAGAAAATCATATCCCTTATATCAGCTTTGTGGAGTCAGCAGGAGCTGATCTTAGAGTTGACCCAACATCAAAACAAAAGCCTTGGAATATTGGCACAGGACATTTTGCTGAATCAGGTCGCTGGTTTTATGAAATGACAGAATTATCAAAAATGAGAATTCCTACCATTGCTGTTGTTTTTGGATCTTCAACAGCTGGTGGAGCATACCAACCTGGAATGTCTGACTACAATATATTTATCCGTGAACAATCCAAAGTCTTTCTTGCAGGACCACCATTAGTCCAAATGGCAACTGGTGAACTATCGGATGATGAAACACTCGGTGGTGCACAAATGCATTCAGAAGTTTCAGGCTTATCAGATTACCTTGCAGATGATGAAATGGATGCATTGAGATTATGTAGGGAAGTCGTTTCTCATTTAAATTGGAAGAAAAGCGAGTCACAAATAGAAGATCTCCCAGAAGAACCTATTTATGACAGTGATGATTTATTAGGGTTAGTCAGCAAGGATTTAAAAACACCTTTCGATGTTCGCGAAGCTATAGCACGATTTACAGATGGTTCTCGATTTGAAGAATTTAAGCCCTTGTTTGGACCAACGATTATCTGTGGTTGGGCGAATGTTCATGGCTACCCTGTTGGCATAGTTGGTAATAATGGAGCGATATATCCCGATTCAGCTCAAAAGGCAGCACATTTTGTACAGTTATGTAACAAAATAGATACTCCAATTATTTTTCTTCAAAATGTAACGGGATTCCTTGTTGGCAAAGAATTTGAAAGAGACGGTATTATTAAAAAAGGTTCTCAACTAATTAATGCAGTTTCAAATTCAACTGTCCCACATATTACTATTATCCTTGGTGCCTCTTATGGAGCAGGGACCTATGCGATGTCTGGAAGAGCTTATAATAATCGATTTACCTTTATATGGCCATCAGCGAAGATCGCTGTAATGGGTGGTAAACAAATAGCTGGAGTAATGTCATTAGTGAGAAAAGCTCGAGCTTTTAGAAAGGGAGAGAAGTTCGATGAAGATGAGGATAAAAAGTTTACAGAAGCAGTAGAAAGAATCCAAGATCAAGGGTCTAAGGCTCTAGAAGCAACCGGTTTAATTAGTGATGATGGAATCATAGATCCTAGAGATACAAGAATTGTACTTGGTATTTGTTTATCAGTTGTAAGAAATCACCCAATTAAAGGCACAGAAGAATACGGAGTCTTCAGATTATGAAGAATATATCAAAAATCTTGATAGCAAATCGTGGTGAAATTGCTTCAAGGATTATTCGTTCAGCTCATGAGTCTAACCTGTTGACTGTGGCTATTTATACCGATGCTGATAAAAATTCACCATATGTCAGAGAGGCGAGCGAATCTATCAGGATAGAGTCATCATATTTGGATTCTCATTCAATTATAAAAGCAGCAAAGCAAACCAATGCTGATGCTGTTCACCCTGGTTATGGTTTTTTATCTGAGAATCATGAGTTTGCTAATTTAGTTAATAAAGAGAAATTAATCTGGATAGGCCCTTCACCGGAGGCAGTCAGAATTATGGGTGATAAGATCGAGGCAAAAAAATATGCTAAAAAGGCTGGCGTTCCAATTTTACCCTCTGGTAAGACTGAAAAATCTATAAAAGATATTAACTACCCATTGTTAATTAAAGCAGCTGCAGGTGGAGGCGGTAAAGGCATGCGGATTGTTGAAAATGAGTTGGAATTAAAAAAGTCCATTAAGCTTGCCAAACTCGAAGCAAAAACTGCTTTTGGTGATGACCGTATCTTCATTGAACGATATGTTAAAAGTGCAAGGCACATAGAAGTTCAAATTCTAGGGGATCAGTTTGGCAATATTATTCACCTTGGAGAAAGAGAATGTTCTATACAACGAAGACATCAGAAAATTATAGAAGAGGCTCCTTCATTAAGATTATCTAAACATTTGAGAGAGCAGTTAACTGATGCTGCTGTGGCATTAGCCCAACAAATCAATTATGAATCCGCAGGCACTATTGAATTTTTATTTGATGATCAATCTAATGATTTCTGGTTTCTTGAAATGAACACTAGATTGCAAGTTGAACACCCTGTTACAGAAATGGTTACAGGTATTGATATAGTCAGTGAACAGATCAAAATTGCTCAAGGTAAAGAATTAAGCATCAATCAAGATGATATTCAGACAGAGGGACACTCTATTGAAGCTAGAATATACGCAGAAGATCCTGATAATGATTTTTTACCTTCCACTGGAAAACTAATAGCTGATAATCACACAAATAAAGATGATATTCGATGGGATACTGGAGTTGAAGAGGGAATAGAAATTGGAACGGATTTTGATCCAATGTTGGCAAAAGTAATTGCATACGGTTCTACTAGAGGACAAGCGATTGATAAACTTTGTAGAGAGCTTCAATCAGTTCACTTTGGGGGATTTAATAACAATATAGAATTCTTAATTAATATTTTAAGAGATAAGAATTTTATTGCTGGAAAAACCACCACTGACTTTATTGAATTGAATCAACCAAAAGGACATATCTCACTCGATGAGAAGGAACAATTATATATAGGTATAACAGCATCATTGTGGCTTCAAGGATTAAATCGTTACTCAGCAACTGTTCAAAAACATATTCCATCAGGGTGGCATAACGCCCGCCTACCTAATCAAAGAACTTTGTTTGAAATGAGCGGTAAAGAGTTGGAAGTTCAGTATAAAAGACAAAGAGACGGCTCTTTTAAGACATCAAGCGACAATAAAGTGATTATTCATGATTGGCAGACTAATTCTATCGATATTGAAATAGATGGGCTTCGACACCAATCAAATATTTCGATGAATAATAATATGTTATTGGTCCAGCATCCAAAAGGATCAAAGATTTTAACAATTCTTCCAAGGTTCAAATCCTCAGATTCAAAATTAGTTAAAGGTTCGCTAGTGTCCCCAATGCCAGGCAAGGTTATAGAAATTAAAATAAAACAAGGACAAGCCGTTCTAAAAGGCGACGAGTTAGTAGTTATTGAAGCAATGAAGATGAACCATACAATTTCTGCTGATCATGATGGTGTGGTCAAAAAGATTTTTATTAAAGTTGGTAATCAGTTAGATCTAGGAGAAAATTTGTTAACTTTGTCAGAAAATAAATCAAAATGAAAACTCAAAGATCAATAAATAAAAACTCATTAGATCTTACAGACAAACATGTACAGGTTATGGAAGACTTTGAGCAGCTATTAGAATCTGGTATCGCTAATCAGACTATGTCTGATATAGCTTCACGGCTCAAAGTCTCACTCAGGACATTATATGAGATAGCACCAAGTAAAGAAGATTTGATTGTTTCAACAATGGATAGAATTTTGACAAATATTGCCATTCAGGCTGTTAGTTCAATCCAAAATATTTCATCACCCTTAGCTAAATTAAGAAAATATACTGAAATTGGTAACGAAGCTGTTGGCCCAAGAACACAAAAATTTGAAACTGACCTTTGGAAAATTAAAGGCGCTAAAGAAATGATTGATTATCATCAGGATGCCTACATAAATCATATAAAGAAACTTCTCGATGAGGCTCAACAAAAAAAAGAAATTGAACATTTAGATACTCAAGCAGTTGCTCTTATTTTAGGTGGAATAGCCAGAGAATATTCAAACCCAAACAACATGGATCAACTTAAACAGTCACCGGAAGCATCATCAAATATGTTAACTGATTTGATTATCAAAGGCTTAGCTAAAGGCAATATTAATGAATAAAGACACTATTAGAATTGCAAATTGCAGCGGTTATTATGGGGATAAATTATCTGCTGCTAAAGAATTAGTTGATGGAGGGCCAATTGATGTATTAACAGGTGATTATTTGGCTGAATTAACTATGGGTATTCTCTACAGCCAAAGATTACAGCGAGGCAGTGACAAAGGGTATGTGGCAACTTTTTTAAAGCAATTAAAAGAAATAGCTCAGTCATGCCAAGATAAAAATATAAAAATTGTTGTTAACGCTGGGGGCTTAAATCCACAATCAATGAGCCTAGAGGTTCAATCAATACTTGATGAGATGAATCTTTCTAGTCGTGTTGCCTATATTGATGGTGATGATATCTCTAAAGATCTACAAACCCTGCAAGCAGATGGAGAAGAGTTTAATAACTTAGATAAAAAAACATCACTTAAAGATTCAGGATATAAAGTACTGACAGCCAATACTTATTTAGGTGCTTGGGGTATTAAGGAAGCCCTAGATCAGAATGCTGATATTGTTATTTGTCCAAGAGTTACAGACGCATCAGTGGTAATAGGCCCTGCAGCATGGAAGTTTAATTGGCAGCGAAATGATTATGATCAATTAGCAGGAGCTCTGGCCGCAGGACATATTATTGAATGCGGAGCACAAGCCACAGGTGGGAATTACGCTTTTTTTCAAGAAGTAAAATCTTTTAAAAACATTGGTTATCCAATAGCAGAAATACATGAAGACGGCTCATGCGTTATCACGAAACATAAGAACACAGGAGGAATGGTTTCTGTTGGCACAGTAACCGCTCAATTGCTTTACGAAATTAGTACAACGGAGTATTTAAATCCTGATGTAACAGGGCATTTTAATACCTTGAAAATCAGGCAGATTGATGAAGATCAAGTGATGATTAGTGGCTGTAAAGGCAGTCAACCGCCATCAACTCATAAAGTCTGTGTAAATCTAGCGGGTGGTTACAGAAATGGAATGGAGTTAATCCTAACTGGTTTAGATATTGAAGAAAAAGCAAACACCTTAACGGATGCTCTTTTTGATTTACTCGGCGGTAAGGAACAGTTTGATGAAGTTGTTATTGATGTTATTCGCCAAGATAAGGATGATCCTCACACTCATGAAGAAGCCATGGCACTATTAAGAATTATTGTTAAGTCACAAGATCCCAAGTTAGTTGGAAGAATATTTACAGCCAAAGTTGTTGAATTAGCATTAGCAAATTATCCCGGCTGGTTTTCTAAGGACTCTATCGGATCAGGTACCCCTTTTATCGTCTA
>Ga0310124_10000687_pt1 | contig 23723 bp, 18 predicted proteins | sample CB11b_AW_Bot5_MG_FD_203507 | JGI IMG/M metagenome (GOLD analysis project Ga0310124, IMG submission 203507) | Marine microbial communities from Western Arctic Ocean, Canada - CB11b_AW_Bot5 | ecosystem: Environmental > Aquatic > Marine > Oceanic | place: Canada: Western Arctic Ocean | collected...
GCTCGGCCTTGTTGACGTGGGATGACGCAGCGACGAAGCTTCTAGGTGTTCCTCCGTTGAGACGGACCATCGCATGCACGAGGGCCTTCGATACCGCATGCTCGGCTGGTGGGCGGGGTTCGTCAGCCGTCGGCCGCGGTGGGTGCTCTTCGCGGCCACCGCGGTGGCCTTGGCATCGGTCTCTGTCACGTATCGTCACCTGACCTTCCAGTCGGATCGCAATCGTCTGATCGACGAGGATCTGACTTGGAACGAACGATACATCGAATGGGTTGACAACTTTGTCGGCAAAGACGATCTGACGATCGTCGTGGACACGTTCGAGCACGGACTTCCGTCACCGAAGCACCGCCTTCGCGCCGAACACCTGGTGGACGAACTGGCCGCGGAACTGAAACGCCAGGCGGCGCATGTCCACGCCGTCGTCCGCGGCTTCGACGCGTCGCGCGTCGGTCCCAGGGCGTTGCGCACCAGCAACTGGGATCAATTCCAGACGCGGGTCAGGCAGATCGAGCAGGCCGAGCCGCTGCTGGCCAGCAGCGGTCCGCTTGAGCTGTTTGAATACATCGAATCCCAATTCAAGTTGCCGACCGTGGCGCCGACCGGCAGCGCCCAGCCGCGATCGATTGAGCAGTTGACGCGGGTGATCGACGCGTTTTATCAGGTCATTCAGAAGGATCCCCAGGATCGGGACGATCTGCGGTCGATCGTCGCGAAGTCGTTCGTGCAGGCACCACGATGGCGGTACCTCCAATCACAGCCGGACGGACGATTGCTCTTCATCCGCATCACGCCGCAGGTTGAGGCTTCGAAGATCAACGCCTTGTCGGAATCGATCGAGTCGATTCGCAGCGTCATGAAGACCATCGGATCTGCCTACCCGGAGGTCGCGTTCGGGTTGACCGGTCTGGAGGTGGTCGAAGCGGATGAGACCGAGGCGGTGGCCCGCGACAGCATAGTCGCATCGCTCGTGGCGTTCGTGATCATCGGGGTGCTGCTGGTCATCGCGTTTCACAGCTGGCGAACGCCGCTGCTGGTGCTGCTGTCGCTGCTGTACGGCATTGCCTGGACATTCGGTTACCTGACACTCGTGGTCGGTCACCTTCAGGTGATCAGCGTCGTGGTCTGTGCCATTCTTCTGGGGTTGGGGATCGCGTATGGAATCCACCTCGCCTCGTGCTTTGAACTGGTTCGACACAATCACTCCGACAGCCCGGCGGGTTTCGAAGCGGCATTGCGGGACAGCTTCGCCAGGGTGGGGCCGGGCATCATCACCGGCGCGCTGACCACGGCGGCCGCGTTCGTCACAACCGTGTTTACGGAGTTCAAGGGGGTCGCCGAGATGGGGCTGATCGCGGCCGGCGGGATCATGCTTTGCCTGCTGGCGATGTTCAGCGTATTCCCGGCGCTGCTGCGCCTCGTCAAGCCGAAGCACAAGCACATTCGACCGATGACGTCCCGCCTGTTCCATTTCTTCGAGGAGCGATGGGTCGGGCCATTCGTGCGCCGGCCTCGCCTGACGGTCATCGTGGCCGTCGTCGTGACCCTGATGTCACTGGTGGCGATCACGCAGATCGAATTCGATTACAACCTCTTGCGGTTGCAGCCGCGCGGCATTGAGAGTGTCGACTGGCAGCAGCGCGTCGCCCGATACGGCGGCCGATCGATCTATTCGGCGGTCTGCATCGTCTCGAATCTCGAGGAGGGCAGGGCCCTGAGTGAGGCGCTGCGTGAGAAGCAGACGGTCAAGGATGTCGGTGGCGCCGCGCTGCTGTTTCCGGAGGACGACGCCGCCAAGTGCGATCGTCTGACTCAGGCGCGCAAGCGACTGCGCCCGTTGCTCGATCGGGCACTCCTGCCCGATGCGTTGCATCCAACCGACAGGGTCACAACGCCGGATGAGATGCTTGCTCGTCTCGATTCGCTGCGCGCGACCGTCGAGACTCGAAAATCGTTCGTGATGTTTATGCCCAAGCTGTGGCCGCTCTACCAGGATCTTGCTCTGGCCGTGAATCGGCTGGTCGCGGCGGCGCGATCCCTCCCACCGCAGGCGCTGCCCCTGCGACTGGCCCGGCTTCACCAGGAATACGACGCCTGGCGGTGGCAGATGGCCGCCGAGATCGAGGCGGCCCTGGACACCGACCCGCTGCAGTTCGAGGACCTTCCGGCCGACCTGATGCGACCCTACCGCGATCAACGAGGCCGGCTGGCTCTGGAGGTGTACCCGGACAACGAGCGCGTCGGATTCGACAGCCCGCTCGATCCGCAGTTCATGCCGATGTTCATCAACGACGTACGCCGGTCGATTGAGACCGTGAGTCCGCCGTTACCGGCTTTTCGCAAGGATCGCGATGCGGCGCGTCGGGCGCGAAGAGAAGCTGCATCCGCAGACTCGGAACGGGCCGCGCCGTCAAAGTCTCGACCCATCCTCACCGGACCGATGGTGCAGTTCTACCAGTCGGGCCAGCTCATCCTTCGTTCATATCGGATGGCGGGGCTGTTCGCGCTCCTGGTGGTCCTGCTGCTGGCGTGGGCCGACTTTCACCGGCTGGAAGACGCGGGCCTGGCGCTGCTGCCCGTCGGCATCGGATTCGCCGTGACGTTCGGTGTCATGTGGGCGCTGGGGATGAGCGTCAACCCCGCGAACATCATCGTCTTGCCCTTGATGTTCGGAATCGGCGTCGACTCGGGCATCCACGTGTTGCACCGCTACCGCCAGGACAGCAAGACCCGCCCGCTCGGGCTGACGGCGGGGACGGGTAAAGGAATCATGATCACCAGCCTCACGACAATGATCGGCTTCGGGGCACTGATGCTGGCCCGTCACCGCGGTATTTTCAGCCTGGGTTTCGTGATGACGCTCGGTATCGGCCTGAACCTGGTTGCGTGCCTGATCGTGATGCCCGCGTGTTTGCAGTGGCGTCAGAACGGACTGGATAAGCGAAGTCCCAGTGGCGACGAAGATCTTCGCAAACCGCGCCTGGGCCCGGCGCCGGAGGATGACGCGGACAAAGACGACTTGCGAACGAGGCGAATCGGGGCGTGAGAAGAGAGGCACGAAGGGGGGAGAGGGATTGCAAGCCGACGTCATTGCATGTCAGTTAATCGTTTGTACTGGAGCCATCGTCAATCACAGATCGTCCTTCCATTCAGACTCCCCGACTGCACCTTCGACCATTCACGTTGGCCGATGCATCTGAGGCCCAGCGTCTGGCGGGTGATCGTGAGATCGCGTCTCCGACTCTGGTCATACCGCATCCCTATGAGGACGGGCTGGCTGAAGAGTGGATTTTAACACATCAGGAGAAATTTTAGAAGGGTGAACTCGTCAATTTCGCTGTCGTTCTGCGGACCGACAATTCTCTCATTGGCGCCATTGGCCTTCATATCACGCCGACGCACAGTCGCGCAGAACTGGGGTTCTGGATTGGAAAGGCCTATTGGCACCAGGGGTACTGTACTGAAGCAACTCGTGCGGCGGTCAACTACGCGTTCGACGTCCTCGGTTTGAATCGGATCTATGCGTACCACTTCAGGCGCAATCCTGCGTCTGGACGAGTTCTGCAAAAAATCGATATGCAGTATGAGGGCTCGCTCCGCCAGAACTTCAGCAAGTGGGGTAAGTTCGGAGACATTGAGCACTATGGGATCCTGAGAGCCGATCGCGAAACTGAGTAACTGGCTTTGTCTCTCCCCTTCGTGCTACGTGCCTTCGTGCCTTCGTGCCTTTCCCCTCCCCCCTTCGTCGCTCCGTCTAGACGCAAAGAACTCACTGAGTATCTTTCCGCACTCGTCGGCCAGGACACCGGCTGTGACCACTAGCCTGTGATTGAAACGTGCATCCGTGCAGATCCGATACAGCGTGTCCACGCAGCCCATTTTTGGATCGGCGGCGCCGTAGACCAGTCGTTCGATGCGCGCGTTGACCAGCGCCCCGGCGCACATGGGGCAGGGTTCGAGCGTCACGGCGATCGAACAGCCGTCAAGCCGCCAGGAGCCGACCACTCGGGCCGCATCCCGAAGGGCGACGATCTCGGCATGCGCCGTCGGATCGGCCTTCGTTTCACGTTGATTGTGACCTTCGGCCAGAACGCGTCCGTCGCGATAGACCACGGCGCCGACCGGCACCTCGCCGGTCCGTGCCGCCGCCTCCGCCTGCCGCAGCGCCAGGCGCATCATGTCGAGATCATGCGATTCATCCATGGAGATGCGAGGAAAGGATAACACGATCGGATGTGACAAGTTGATTTGAGCAGGAAACCGCAAGAGCAGGAAAGCAGGGAAGGGGAAAACCCAGCAACGTGGTCTGCCTCCTCTTGTTTTCTGCTCTTCCGCTCTCCTGCTCTTTCAGATCCTGTAAGTCTTTCCCGATCCCATCCTGTTATCCTGTCAACTCCGAATTTCGTACCTTTCCACCAAGTCATGAAGATCATCTGCGCACCGGACAGCTTTAAGGAATCGTTGACCGCGATCGACGCGGCGCGGGCGATGCAGAGTGGTGTCGCAGACGCGCTGCCTGCGGCGGCTGTTGATCTTTGCCCGATCGCAGACGGCGGCGACGGAACGGTTGACGCCTTGCTGGCGGCCACGGACGGTGAACCGCACGTGACACGCGTGTCCGGCCCGCTGGGCGACCCGGTCGAGGCGCGATGGGGATTGGTCGGCACGGTCGACGGTCAGCCGCGGACGGCAGTGATCGAGATGGCGGCGGCGTCCGGCATGGCCCTGATCGAACCGTCACGCCGCGATCCTACGCGCACGAGCAGTGACGGTACGGGGCAGCTCATCGTCGCGGCGATGGATCACGGCGCGCTTCGAATCATCCTGGGCATCGGCGGAAGCGCCACGAACGACGGTGGCTGCGGCGCGGCGGCACAACTTGGTGTGCGGTTTTTCGATGCGCGGGGTGCCGTCATGGATCGGCCGGTCACCGGTGGCATGCTGAAGGCGATCGGTCGGATCGATCTGAGTCGTTTGGATCCGCGAATCGGCACGACACAGATCGTCGTGGCCTGTGACGTCAGCAACCCGATGACGGGTCCGGATGGTGCCGCCCACGTCTACGGACCCCAGAAGGGCGCCACACCGCAACAAGTCGCGCAACTCGACGAGGGGCTATGCCACCTGGCCCAGCTGATGCGCCGGCAGCTCGGACGCGACGTCCAGACGACGCCGGGAGCCGGAGCGGCCGGCGGGATGGGCGGTGGCATGGCGGCCATGCTGGGATCGCGGATGGAGCAGGGCATACGGCTGATTCTGGACGCCGTCGGTTTCGATCGCCGCGTCGCCGACTGCGACCTTTGCCTCACCGGTGAGGGGCGGCTTGACGGTCAGAGCCTGTCCGGCAAGGCATGCCTGGGCGTGGCCCGATCGGCTGCGAGACACGGCGTCAAGACGGTGGCCCTGGTCGGTTCGATCGGGCGCGACGCCGAGCGAACGCTCGAGGAAGGCATCGCCGCCTATCACGCGATCGGCACCGGCTTGTCCGCCGACGAATCCATTCGCCGCGCCGCGGACCTTCTGCGGCAGACGACGGCTCGCGTCGTGCGATCCGAACTCGGCTAGCAGGACGCTGCAAAACCCCGGATTCTGGCGTTCGCCCAAGAATCTCCAATTTAAAACTACCGCTCTCGCTTCGCAGACCGAGTCCAAACGCGTTGAAGGCGAAACTTTTGAAAATCTCAGGTACACGTTTTTGCGCCGACCGAGTTTTGCAGCGTCCTGCTAGAGCGTTTTCACCCATGACATAGCGTTTTGGGCGTCGGCATCGCTGAGTCTGGCGCGGAGGGCGAAGCGGGCGACCCCGCTGCGGGTCGTCGATGTCCGCCAGTACTGGCGGAACAAAGTCAGACGCCGCTGCAGGCAGCTCAGGACGCTCCGTCATGGGTGAAACCGCTCTACGTCTCAGCTGCGTCGGAGTTGGAACGCTTCGGCGGAAACGCAACCGCAAGAATATGGTTGATGACCAGGCCCACGATGACAAACGGCGCGACGAGCACCAGCGATGTGGCCACGGTCTCCGGAACGAACGATGAGAAGGACTTGATAGCATTGATCAGGGTGCCGTAGGCGCTGCGAAGGGCCAAGGTGCTCAACGCGCAGGCAAAGCCGATGCTGATCAAGCCGCGGATCAAGGCGTTCACGAGCAGGTCTCCGTGTCAGGACAGGTTGGGCAAGATTTCAATAACCAATGGTCATCAATAATTGACTATTAGTCAATCGCAGAGAAAGGGAGTCAGCGCGTGCATCCGAGGATCCTCCGGGTGAATCCAGGCAACGTCGCCATCGGGAACCGGTCGTGCCTGATCGGTGGATCTAAGCACCAACGAGTAGCGCCCGTTCCGTATCGCGTGCGAGATTCGAAAACCGCAGTACCCGTGACGCGCCATGATTGCGAACAGCGATTTAAGGCGCCGGATCTACGCCCTCGCCGAGGCCGAACTGTACGATCAGCACGCCACGCTCCATCTTCTGAAGCATGTCCTGCGCCATCCGTGGTGGTTCGCCGATGACGCCTTCCGGCGCACGTTGATGCACGGCGTTGCACATCCCGTACCCGTGAAAATGCTCGACCGCATGGCGCTCGACCGTGCTGCGTAGAGCGATTCAGTATCACGTCCGTGGTCGGTGGGCGGGTGTCGCGATCGGCTGAGGGCTGCAATGGAGCAGGAAAGTACGATCCGGTGCCTGGACTGCGACTACGACCTTCGCGCTCTACGCGACCATTTCTGTCCGGTATGCGGGCTAGATTGTCATCCTATTAGAGCGAAGCCTTCTTACGTCCGGGCTTCTGTCTAAGTCACCCAGGATTATTGTCATTCTCGCCGTTCACTTTGGACTGTTGTATCTCTTCTCTTGTCTGCACTTCGCGCACCTGGTCGATAGGCGTATCCGGTCAAGATACTGGTAGAAATAAATTCAGGTGGGCCGACCGGACGTGTTTCGTGTCAAGCGCCGACTGAATTGTACTCGTACTCGTACTCGTACGCATACTCGACGAACCGCGCAGAGGCACCAGTATTCACGATTGCGCAGATCGTCGGGTAATCCTTCAGGGCAGTTCGAGTTGCCAGCATTCGAGTACGAGTACGGCGCGACCGTCTTTGCCAAATGAACGGGTCGGAGGCTCTGCAGAATCGCATCAGACCGTAGTGCCCGCGGGATTTGACCGGGGGGCATCGCCTCTGCCCCATCCACCCGATTAGACGATTGGCGTCGTGTCGGCGCCACGGGTAACAAACAGCAAACAGCTATTAGCCATTTGCGATTTTCTGTTCGCTATGTGACGGGTCGCCAGGAAGACCGTGGCGTTATTTCGTCGAGGCTTCTTCCTCTTCGCGCCAGGTGCCGTCGACGAACCCCTGCAGCTTGCGTGAGCGCACAGGGTGCTGGAGTTTGCGGATGGCCTTGGCTTCGACCTGGCGGACTCGCTCTCGGGTGACCTTGAATATGCGGCCGACCTCCTCGAGCGTGTAGGTGTACCCGTCGCCGATGCCGTAGCGGAGCTTGATGATCTCGCGCTCACGGTAGGTCAGCGTCTTGAGCACCTGTTCGATGCGGGCTGAGAGCATCTCCTGGGTCGCGGTGTCGTCGGGTTTCTCGACCGATTCGTCTTCGATGAAATCGCCGAAGTAGGAATCCTCACTTTCTCCGACGGGGCGGTCCAGGCTGATCGGGTGCCTGCTGATCTTCATGACGCGACGGGCTTCGGCCACGGGCATATCGGCAGACTTGGCGATCTCTTCGATGGTGGGCTCGCGGCCGAGGTCCTGGAGCAGGATCTTGGCGAGGTTCCGCAACTTGCTCATGGTCTCGATCATGTGCACGGGGATTCGGATCGTGCGCGCATGATCGGCGATGGCGCGGGTGATGGCCTGGCGGATCCACCATGTCGCATAGGTCGAGAACTTGTAGCCCCGCTTGTACTCGTACTTGTCCACGGCCCTCATGAGCCCGGTATTGCCTTCCTGAATGATGTCCAGGAACGAGAGCCCGCGGTTGCGGTACTTCTTTGCGATGCTGACGACCAGTCGTAGATTGCCCCCCGACAGGTCGCGCTTGGCCTGCTCGTATTCCTCAAACACGATACTGATGTCGTCAACGCGCGCCTTCAGGTCACCCACGTCCTCCAGCACGAGCGACCGCAAACCGGACCCTTCCTCCCTCATGACCATCAGGTCCTCGGGGTCGTACCGGTCCGGGTACTTCTCGCCCGCCTGGACCTGGTTGCGCAGCGAGATCATCTTCGAGGAGACCGACCGCAGCTTCTTCAGCAGGGGCTGGATCTTGCTGGTGCGCATGGAGAGTTCTTCAATGAGCGTGGCCATTTTGCGCCGCCGCGCCTTGAGCCTCTGTCGCACTTTGGCCACCTTGGCCCTTGCCATTCGCGAGTTTTCTTCCAGCGTCAGCCAGTCCTGGCGGTTCAACTCCAGCAGGCGGCGAACAGTCTTAACGTTATGAGGAATGCGCACGGCGATCATGTTCTTGGCGTCTTCAACGGCCGTCGAAATCTTCATCGTGCGGTCGAACGGGAGGTCGCCTTCATGAACCATTTCGAGAATCTCAACCGCGGCCTGGATACCGTAGTCGTTCTCGAGGACCTTACGCCGGAAGATCATGCGCGTTGTTTCAATCTTCTTTGCCAGGCGAATCTCTTCGTCGCGCGTCAACAGGCTGATCTCGCCCATCTGCGTCAGGTACATGCGAACCGGGTCGTCGATTCGGCGATGCGGTGTTTCCTGGAGGGCCTGGACCAGGTCGTGCTGCAATTCATCCTCGTCGTAGCCGACGCGCTCCTGGTCGGCGACGTGCATCGACGGCGGGGGCGTGGCAGCTGCTTTTGCGGCCCCGTGCGGGGCCTTGCTCGACTCCACCAGGCGTAGGCCCGTGGTATCCAGCAATGCCAACAACTCATCGACTCTGTCCGGATCGACCATCTCATCGGGCAGAGTGGCGTTGAGCTGGTCATAGGAAATCCAGCCTTGCCGGCCAGCCGAAGTAACCAGTTCCGCCAATGCAGGGTGCATGTCGTGCGTGATCACTATGCGTGTCTCCGTGTTTAGGACGAAGGCTTCCGCCCGATACGGGCCGGATGCCGATTCTCCCGTCTGTTCTGCACCATCTCTCGCAACAAGCGCTCCCGTCCGTCGGCGGGGTCATCGTGGCCGACCGGCGTGTCGATCAGTCGGCCGCGAATCCGGGAGTAGTCCTGATCTCGGTGATAGCCCCGGATGGTTTCTGCGGCTCCACGAAACGCGACCACAAGACGCTCTTCGCTGCCGGCGCAAAGCCGTTCCATATCGGCTTCAGTACCGGTGGCCAGGTCCACAAGATCCTGTTCATGGTCGCTTCCGAGGTCTGCCACCAGTGCCCGCAAACTCAGATGATCTTTCCGGCTGAGCCGCGTATATACCTGTTCGTAAAGCCGCCTCGACGTCTGGGTCACGAAGTCTTCTGGTCGTACTGCATCGTGGATCAACTTGCCGTCATCCAGGGTGTGATGAAAAAGTGCTGGTTGCCTCAACAGGGCCCCGATGAGCTGTTGCTCAGCCGTTTGCAGGGCGTTGATTCTAGGCGCCGAATGAGTCGAGGCAACCTCATCTTTTACCTGAAAAACGGGTTCCGGACGCTTATCGGTCACGTTCCGGACGTCGTCGTGACGCGGACGGCGCGAGGTTTCCATCCGTTTCATCAGACTGCTTAAATCCGACTCGCTCACATGCAACAGCTGTGCCAATTTATGAACGATCATGGACCGGCGAATAGGATCCTGGCGATCCAGCCCTAACGCGGCCAGTCGCTGGACGTATTGCTCTGCGATGCGCTGACGTCCGCTGATCGTCGCGGCATCGCGCAGTTGAGCGCCGACGCGTTGGAACTGGAATTCCAGGACGTCTACCGCCTGCTCGACGGCCCGCTGCCACCGCTGAAGGCCCTCGGGCTCGGCAAGCAGCGCCGCCGGGTCCAGCGCATCGGGCAGGACGGCGACGGCAACATCCAGTTCACTTGAAAAGAACGCTTCCACGGCGCGGTCGGCCGCCTGCTGGCCCGCCTCGTCGGGGTCGAAGATCAGGACGACCTTGTCGGCGTAGCGCCGCAACTGCTTTGCGTGCTGCGACGTCAGGGCCGTCCCGAGTGTGGCGACGACGTTCTTCACTCCCACCTGGTGGCAGGCGATCACGTCCGTGTACCCCTCGACGACCACCGCGGTGCGCCTCGCGATGATTTCCTGCTTGGACAGGTGCAGGCCGTACAGCGTCGCCGATTTGTTGAACAGCTGCGATTCTGGGCTGTTGAGGTATTTCGGATCGTCCTCCTCGCGGAGCCGTCGGGCGCCGAACGCGATCGGGCGGCCGACGTCGTCACAGATCGGAAAGATCAACCGGTTTCGGAAGCGGTCGTAATGGCCCTCGCCAGAGGATCGCTCCATCACCGCGCCGATCCGCTCAAAGTCGCCGAGGACCCAGCCGCGGCTTTCGATCATGGTCAACAGGCCATCCCACCGATCCGGGGCGCAGCCGATCTGGAACGCCTCGATGGATTCCGCCCGGATGCCGCGCTGTTCCAGGTAGCGACGAGCCACAGTGCCGTGCTCGGTGTGGCGAAGGAAGGCCCGGAAACATTCGAGGGTGCTGGCGGTCGCCGAAAGCAGTGTCCGGCGCTCGTCCACCGTCGTGCCGGCCGCCCCGTCGTGGCCGGACGGCCACGTCCGCTGAAGGCGGATGCCCGCCCGCTCGGCCAGGTGCGCCAACGCTTCGGGAAACGTCATCCTCTGATACCGGGTCATCCAGCTGAACACGTCGCCTCCGGCGCCGCACGAGAAACATTTGAAGATCTGCTTGTCCGGCGAGACGGTCATGGACGGCCGGTGGTCATCGTGGAACGGGCAGACGGCGACCCATTCGCGTCCCTTCTTCTGGATCGCGACGTGCTCCCCGATCAGGGCAACGATGTCGGTTGCTTCCTGGACCTGAAGCTTCTGGTCCTCTCGGATCGCCATGAATCAACCACCCCGAACCCTGGCGTCGATTGTGCCAGGTGCCAATGTTCTCGACGGATCTCCTGCGACGCGAGCCGAACTGATGAAAGGGTCAGACGCTGAAATCTCTACTGATTGTTTGGCGCGTGATGACCGGAAGTCAACCCGGATTCGGCCGCCCGTTCGGCAATAGTGCCGGGTCCCCTGATCGCCAGGTCCACCAAACCTAGCCGGAATTATGGTCTTCGACCGATTCGGCGGCGTTGGGTGCGTCGGCCCCGGTCGGTGCGGCGTCCACCACGAGGGCGCGGGGCCCACTGGCCGCGGGGGGTTGCTGATCGTCTGGCCGGTAGGCGTACTTGCGACGCAGGGGCTTGGTCACGAGCCCCATTTTTATCGCCTTCGTTGACACCTTGATGCGTTGGACCGAGCCATCCACCAATGCAGTTACGGTCTGGATGTTCGCGCGGAAAGTCCGCTTGGTCTTGCCGGTGATCTTCGTGCCCACGCCGCCAAGGTACTTGGCTTTTCCCCGGTGGGTGTAGGTATTGCCGCTGTGCGTCCTTCGACCTGTGTATGTGCAGATTCGAGGCATAATCCGTCGCGTCCTGGTGGTCCTGTGCCGACTGCCCGACCGGGAAGCGAATTCTAGCGAACCTGCCCCCGCTGGCAAGCTTCCCGGAGTATTGGCCAAATCTCCACTTCTGTGCGGTCTGCGGATCCGAGATTAGACTGTTGCGGATTAGAAACTCCGGAGACCACCGTTGGCAGAACGAACGACGCCTGGGACCAGGACGGCACTGACCATTGCCGGCAGCGACTGTAGCGGCGGTGGCGGCATTCAGGCCGATTTGAAGACGTTCAGCGTGATGGGCGTTTACGGCGCATCGGTCGTCACGGCCGTGGCGGCGGCGAACAGCACGGGGATCAAAGCAGTCCACATTCTTGATCCGGACCTGGTCGAACAGCAGATCGCCGCCGTCGCGACCGACCTGGACGCGCACGCAGTCAAGTCGGGCATGCTCGGCAACGCCAACGTGATCCGCGTCACGGCCACGTCGGTCAAGCGACACAATCTATTCCCGTTGGTGGTCGATCCGCAGATCGTGGGTTGCAACGGTGATCGCCTGCTCGACGATTCGGCGCTGAAGATGCTATGCCGACAGGTGCTCCCGTTGGCAGCCGTGGTGACGCCCAACCGTCTCGAAGCGGCATTGCTTCTCGGTGCGTCGGAACCGATCGACGATCTCTACGCCGCGCGGGATGCCGCGCGGCAACTGTGCTCGCGATACGGTCCGGCCGCCTGCATCGTCACGGGCATCAAGCGGCCCAACGAAGAAGAGGGCGAGGCGGTGGACTTGTTCTTCGACGGTCGTGCCGACCAGGAACTGGTCAGTGCCTGGCGGCCGACCAAGAACACTCGCGGCGCGGGGTCCACCTTCAGTGCGGCCATCACGGCGGCACTCGCCATGGGTGAGCCGATTGAGCAAGCCGTCCAGACGGCCAAGCAGGTGGTCAGTGAGGCCATTCGGCAGACCACCGACCTGGGCCATGGCCCGTCGCCGGTGAACCCACTGGCGTACAGTAAGGTGAGTTAGAGCCATACACTGTCACTGTCAATGGAGTTGGGTCATCGCGAAAAGCTGAGGGTCGCCAGGGAGTCCGCGGTGCTCGTGGCCTGTCTGCTGCCGCAGAACCGCAGCGACCCGCACGATCCTCTCGGCGAGTTGCGTGCGTTGGCCGACACTGCGGGGGCCACGGTAAGTGATGAGCTGATTCAGAATCGTCAGAAGCCGGACGCGGTCACCTTTATCGGCAAGGGGAAGGTGAGCGAGCTGGCCGCCATGGTGAAGGACCAGAACGCTGACGTGGTCATCTTTGACAATGATCTGAGCCCCTCGCAGATCGGCAATGTCGAGAAGCAGGTCGAGTGCAAGGTCCTGGATCGCAGCGAGTTGATACTGGACATTTTCGCCGCCCGGGCCCGCACGCACGAGGCCAAGCTCCAGGTGGAGCTTGCCCAGTTGGAGTACACCTACCCTCGGTTGCGGGCGATGTGGTCACACCTGGAACGCATCGTCGGCGGCACGCCCGTTGGCATTGGCACACGCGGCCCCGGTGAGCAGCAGCTTGAGGTAGATCGCCGCATCGTCCAGCGCAAGAAATCTGAATTGAAGCGGCAGATCGCGCACATTTACAGCCACAAGCGGCGGCAGGTCGAGGCGCGAAACAGGGACTTCTTTACGGTCGGTCTGGTCGGCTACACCAACGCCGGGAAGAGCACCCTTTTCAACACGCTTACCGAACCGACCGGCGGTGGCGGCGCCTACGCCGACGACAAGCTGTTTGCAACGCTTTCCACACGCACCCGCCGCTGGGAGATGGGCGGCGGCGAGGGCGTCATGCTGTCCGACACCGTGGGTTTCGTTCGTGACCTGCCGCACCACCTGGTCGCCAGCTTCAAAGCGACGCTCGAAGAAGCGGTGCACAGCGATCTGCTCCTGATCGTGCTCGACGTCTCGCACCAGAGGGCCGCACAGCAACTGGACACGGTTCTGGTGACCCTTGACGACATCGGCGCGACGGACCAACAGCGACTGGTGGCGCTGAACAAGGTCGATCTGCTGGAACACAACGGCGAATTGCTTCTGATGCAGCGCCAGGTGCCGGACTCGATCCCGATCAGCGCCCGTCGCGGCACCGGGATCGGCGACCTGGCCGATCGTGTGCGCGAAGCCATGCGCGGGCAAATGCGCCGCCTGCGGCTTGAGGTCGACCTGGCCGCGGGAAGGCAGATTCAGTTCATCGAGAGCAGCACCGAGGTGATCGATCGCCGCTACGACCAAGGAATCGCCACCTTTACCGTGCGCATCGGAAACCGGCAGCTCGACCGCCTCAAAGCCATAGGGGACGGCTTGAGGGTTCTGCAGGAGGACTCTTGACCTTCACCACGTGCTCGCATTTCTCACCAGTTTCACCGCCCAGCGGGCGGCTTCGCGAGCTGGCTTCGGGGCACCCCAATCGCAATGAATCGCGATTGGGGACCCCCTCGTCCTCCGTGCGATCCGTCCTCGTCGTAGTATTCAGCTACGCCTGTGGAGGATCGCGTGTGCGTCCTTGCCCGCGAACGAACCTGCCGTGCTGGTGCGCGCATTGTCACCGGCCGCGTATCAAAGGCCTCGCCTCAAGTCTCAATACCGCTGGTCGTTACACCACCGAGCGGCGAAACTGGTGAGAAATGCGGGCTTGCGACTTGCGACTCCCGATATAGTTGCCGTCGAAATGTCCGTCTTGGCGGCAACTATACCGGGCTCGGTACCGTCTCGAGCGCCTGTTGAATGATCTGCCCGGCCCCATCGCCATTCGCATCGTGCACCGCGCTCTTCGGGATCACGCGGTGGGCGCACACCGGGATCACGTTGGTGATGATGTCATCGGGGACGACATAGTCGCGACCGTCCAGCAGTGCCGTGGCCTGGGCCGCCCGGACCAGCATCAGGGCGCCGCGCGGCGAAACGCCGATTCGAAGCGCGTCGTTCTGCCTCGTCGACGTCGCGATGCGGACGACGTAATCGATCAATGCCGGGTCGACCTGGACCTTGGGCACCAACATCTGTGCTTCGAGGATCTGCTCGCCGGTCATCACCGGTTCCAGCGCGTTCAGCTCGGTCCTGGCCGGGTCGAGCTGCAGAATCCTGGCCTCGTCGGTGGTGCTCGGATAGCCGAGCAGGATTCGCATCATGAATCGATCGAGTTGGCTTTCCGGAAGAAAATAGGTGCCCTCGAATTCGAACGGGTTCTGTGTCGCGACGACGAGGAACGGCTGAATCAGCTTTCGCGTCTGGCCGTCGATCGAGACCTGGCTTTCATTCATCGCCTCGAGCAGCGCTGATTGCGTGCGCGGCGTGGTGCGATTTATTTCGTCGGCGAGAATGATGTTGGAAAAGATCGGCCCGGCTTTGAAGACGAATTCAGCCTTGTGCTGGTCCCAGACGGATACGCCCAGAATGTCGCCGGGCATCAGGTCGGGCGTCATCTGGATGCGGGTCATGGAACAGTCGATGCTGCGCGCCAGGGCGGTGGCCAGCACCGTCTTGCCCACGCCCGGGACGTCCTCGATGAGCACGTGACCCCGCGCGAGCAGTGCGACCAGCAGCCTGTCGACGGCGGCCTGGTTGCCCAGAAAGACGCGCTGGACGTTGGATCGAAGCGATTCCAGATTCTGAATGGCCTTCATGCCGAGATAGTGTACTCCTGCGATCCCGGAGGTCGTGGTGAGCCGATAGAATAGGAGTGCGGGGCGAGCTGACGGGGACGGCTCGGCCACCCGCGCGCGTCCGGCTGGAATCTGCTGCGGCAATTCTGCGATGATCGACTATCTGCGTCTGCTGTGGGCGAGAATCCTTGGGTATCCGCAGTATGAGGTGCTCATCGAGCTCGCTCTGCTGTGGATCGTGATCTACGTCATCTTTCGGTTCCTCAAGGGCACGCGCGGGGCGCGGGTCATGAAGGGGCTGGCCCTCATCCTGATCCTGGTGACCCTGATCAGCCGGGTGCTCGTCGGCGAAGACTCGTTTCAGCGGCTCAACCTTCTGTACAGCAACTTTCTGGGGTTCGTCGCCCTGGCGCTGGTGATCGTGTTCCAGCCGGAACTGCGACGAGGGCTCGTACGACTGGGCGAGGCGAGGCTGTTCCGCGCCGGTGGGCTTCGCCGCGCGCGGGTGATCGAGGAGGTGCTCGAATCGGTCACCTACCTCAGTGAGAACAAGGTCGGGGCCCTGATCGCGGTCGAGCGCGAGGTGGGGCTGGCCGGCATTGTCGAGGCGGGCACGCGCGTCGACGCGGCGGTGACCCGGCACCTTCTGAATACGATTTTCTGGCCGGGCAGCGCCCTTCATGACATGGGTGTGGTCATCCGAGGGGACCGCGTTGTCGCCGCGGGCGTTCCATTCCCGCTGGCTGAGGGAGACTTCGACGCGGAACTCGGGTCCCGCCACCGCGCCGCGATCGGGCTCAGCCAGGATTCTGATGCCCTGATCATTGTCGTCAGCGAGGAGACCGGGACGATCAGCGTCGCCGAGCGCGGATTTCTGCGGCGTCGCCTGACCACGGACGAGTTGCGCACTCAACTGGTCAAGGCATTGCGCAGCACCACGGTCAGTTCGGTGGATCCGGCCGATCGAGAAGATGAGCCCGAAGACCAAGAGCGTATCGAGGCAGCCTGATGGCGATATTCGCCGGAAAAAGATGGCAGAAGATCGAGACCTACACGCTGGTCAGCATGCTCACGGTGCTCGTCTGGCTCTACGCCGAGGCCGAGACCGTCAAGCCGAACTCGTTGCCCATCCAGATCAGCTTTTCAGGTTCCGGGTCACAGCTCATATCGCCTTCGCACCCGGAGGCGGTCAGTGCGACGTTTCGCTGCACGACGGCCCAGCTGGCGGCCCTGCGGGCCCTGAGGGATCGAGACGTGCCGTTCGAGATTGATGTGACCGCACGGGACGACGGCATGAATCAGATCGATGTAAAGCAGGGCCTGGAGCATCACCCCCGGATCGCGGCCCTGGGCGTCGTTGTGGACCGGGTGCATCCCCCTGAGTTGACGGTCCAGATCGAGCGGCTGGTCGACGAGAAACTGGCGGTCGAGTTCGACCCGCAACAGAGAGAACTGGAAAACGACGCGGTCGTCGATCCGGCCGAGATCACCGTGACCATGCCATCGAGCCTCAAGCAGATCCTGGCCGAGAACAACGTGACGACGCTCAAGGCCCGTCTCGACGAAGAAAGGTTCGCCGAGGTGCCCGAGGGTGTCCCCACACCGTTGCAGGATGTCCGAATCGTTATCCCGCCGGTATTGCAGGCGGAGCACGTCAGCCTGAGCGAAACCTCCGTGACGGTCACGCTCACGATCTTGAGGCAGTGGGTCGAGGAACATCGCTGGCCCGTACCGATCAGGTACCAGCTTCCGCCCGGTGCCCACCGGTTCAGGATCACACTCAGCGAGGGCGAGGACACCACCAAAGTCAATCTGAAGGGACCGCCCGAGGTGATCGATCGCATCAAGCGTTACAAACTGCCCACGCTGGCCATACTGGAGTTCACGCTGACGGAGCTTGAAGAGGCAGCGACTCGCACGGACCCCGGCGAGGCGCTCAGCAAGCCGGCGGTCCTGCACCTGCCACCGAAAGTCATCGCATTTCCTTCGACCCCGAGGATCGAATACACGGTGGAAAAGATCGAAGGCTGACAGAGATTAGATTGGGCCGATCACCGACCCTACGATCTGTTGCGACCCGACCTCGTACGAGGCTCGCCATGGCGGATGGACATGCGGTGACCGCACCTGCCGACACGCGCATCGACGACGTGCAGACCTACTGCCGGCAGTTGGCCGAAAGCGCCCGTTTGGCGTGGCGCGGTCTGGGCGCCGTCGGTGGCGAGCGGCGGGCCGAGGCGCTACGCGAAACGGCACGCCAACTGCTCGATCGGGTTGATCTGATCGTCGCGGCCAATCGCATGGATCTGGAATCGGAACGGGGCGCCGGCCTTTCGGCGGCCATGATCGACCGGCTCCGCGTGGATCGGCAGCGCCTGGAGAAGATGTCCCGATCCGTGGCCGAGATCGCGGATCAGACGGATCCGGTAGGGCAGGTGGTCAGCGGAAACGTTCTCCGGAACGGCCTGCGCCTTGAGAAGGTAAGAACGCCGATCGGCGTCATTCTGATGATCTACGAGAGCCGGCCCAACGTGACCAGCGACGCCGCGGCCCTGTGCGTCAAGAGCGGTAACGCGGTCATTCTTCGCGGTGGAAAGGAAGCGAGGCACACCAACGGTGCGATCGCGGAAGTCGTCCGCGCGGCGCTCGGCACCGCCGGCCTCGATCCGAATATCGTCCAGATCGTGCAGGTCGCCGATCGCAGTGCCGTCGGCCATCTGCTACGGCTCGACGGGCTCATCGACCTGGCCATCCCGCGCGGCGGCGAATCCCTGATCCGCGCCGTGGTAGACGAAGCGCGCATTCCGGTCATCAAGCACTACACCGGCAACTGTCAGATTTACGTGGACGCCGACTGCGACGACGCCATCGCCGAGCGCATCTGCGTCAACGCCAAAGTTCAGAAGCCGGGCGTCTGCAACGCGGTCGAGACGATACTGATTCACCGTGAATCGGCCGAACGCGGCCTGCTGACCCGGATTTGCAACGCGTTGGCCGATCGGGGTGTCGAGATTCGCGGCGATTCGGCGACACGGAAGCTGTTCGCGGCGGCCGCCGCGGCCGCCGAGCAAGACTGGTCAACAGAGTATCTGGATTTAATTTGCGCCGTGCGCGTCGTGGACAGCCTGGACGAAGCGATCGAGCACATCGATCGCTACGGCTCGAAGCACACCGACGCGATCATCACCAGCTCGATTGCCGCCGCCGACACCTTCGTGCAGCAGGTGGATTCGGCCAATGTCTTCGTTAACTGCTCGACGCGTTTCAGCGACGGCGGTGAATACGGCCTCGGAGCCGAGATCGGCATCAGCACCGACAAACTGCACGCGCGCGGCCCGATGGGCGCGGATGATCTTACGACCACCAAGTGGATTGTTCGCGGTAGCGGACAGGTTAGGGAATAGGGTGGGGAAGCGACGGAGCGACGGAGCGACGAAGGCGTGGTGGCAGGGGCTGTCTTGGGGTGCGTGAGTTCAATGACCTACCCCGCAACGCAGCGCGTGGTCGCCCGCAGCTGAAACCTCGCAATCGTTCATTGCGGACCCGATCTCGCCACCCCTTCGTGCCTGGTTCGCAGCAGTTGCGCCTCTTCACCTACAGTTTCGTAGAATCCACCGCACCTCATGCCCGATGCTCCCATCAAACTCGTCTGCTTCGATCTTGGTGGGGTTCTGGTGAAAATCTGCGGCGACTGGGCCGAGGCGTGCCGGCTGGCGGGTGTGTCGAAGCCGACCGCGATGACGGACGACCGGATCGTGCAGCGTATCAACGCGATCAACACCCGCTACGAAATCGGGCAGATCGATGATGCCGCCTTCGAATGCGAGGTTGCCGATGCGGCCGGCATGACCCCGCGGGCCGTCGCCGCCCTGTGCGGCGTCTGGCTGAAGGGGCCGTATCCCGGCACCGAGACGCTGCTCGATCGGCTCAAGCCGACCGGTGTTCGCACCGCCTGCTTTTCGAACACGAACGCCCGACACTGGCGGATCATGAACGGCGAGGCAACGAAAAAATGGCCGCTACGTCGTTTGAACTACCGCTTTGCCAGTCACCGCATCGGCGCGATGAAGCCGCAGCCTGAGGCCTACGAACACGTCGAAGGGGCCAGCGGCACGGCGCCCGAGTCGATCCTGTTCTTCGACGATTCGGCCGACAACTGCAGCGCGGCGAGACAGCGCGGCTGGCAGGCCGAGCAGATCGACCCGCAGGGCGATACCGTGGGCCAGATGCACGTGCACCTTGAGCGGTACGGAACACTTTAGAGCGTTTTAACTTTGGATGTAGCCAGCTCAGGAGGCTACAGGTAAAGTTAAACCGCTCTTGCCACAGCCAGGGAGCAGCGATTCATGGCGCCGACAGAAGACGATGTTTATCTGCGGTATTCCTTCGATCAGTACGTGATTCGAAAGAAAGTATTCAAGATCTTCGGAGGAGCGTGTCACATCTATGGGCCGGACGGCAACCTTCTGTTCTACTCGAAGCAGAAGGCATTCAAGCTGAAAGAGGACATTCGACTCTACACCGACGAGGGCATGCAGGTCGAGGCGCTGACGATCCGTGCCCGGAAGATGATTGACATCTCCGCGGCCTACGACGTGTTCGATCCGGTCGCCAACGAGTCGGTAGGGGCCCTGCAGCGCCGCGGGCTCAAGTCGATCATGCTGCGGGACGAATGGGTGATTCTGGATCGGGAGAATCGCGAATTGGGCATGGTGCGGGAAGACAGCGTCGTATTGGGTCTGATCAGGCGGCACCTGACCAACCTGATCCCGCAGAAGTACCACGCCGAGGTGGGAGGGCAGCAGGTGGGCGAATACCGCCAGCACTTCAATCCGTTTGTCCTGCGGCTGACCATCGACCTGAGCGCCGACACGGACCAGTCGTTCGACAGACGATTGGCGATCGCCGCCGCGGTCCTTCTCTGCGCGATCGAGGGAAGGCAGAATTGACGACGATTCAACATCCCGTTCGATGCGTCCATCGCGTTGAGGTGCGCTCGCTTGACACCGAGGCCGACCCGATGGCCAGGTCGATCCTCGAACAGGCGCGCCGGCTCAGCCCGGCCGTCAGTTCCGTTCGCACGGCGCGCGTGACGTTGATCGAGGCCCCGCTCGACGAATTGACGGTGACCCGCATCGCCTCGGAATTGCTGGCCGATCCGGTCGACCAGGAGGCGACCGTAGGCGTCGCCGCCGCGTCCCCGCAGTCCGTGTCGGTGGAAATTCACTTCAAGCCGGGCGTGATGGACCCGGTGGCCCAATCGACACGAGAGGCGGTCGCCGCCATGCAGCGCGACATCCCCGCGGATCAGATCGAAGTCCGCACGGGTTTGCGTATCGATCTTGTCGGCGCCGATGTCGGGGCCGCACGCCGAATCGCGGCCGCGGTCCTTGCGAACTCCGTCATTCACGACATCCACGACGGCCCCTACGTGCCGACGCAGTTTCGTCGCGGATCAGAGTATGACTTCACGCTCGTTCATGTTTCTCTCCGCGACCTCGACGCCGAAGGGCTGGCGAAGCTATCGCGCGAGGGTCACCTGTTTCTCAGTCTCGAGGAGATGCAGGCGGTCCAGGCTTATTTTCGCGACCTGGACCGCGAGCCGACCGACGTGGAACTGGAGAGCATCGCGCAGACTTGGTCCGAGCACTGCGTGCACAAGACGCTGAAGTCGAGGATCCGCTACGTGCAGGCCGACGGCGATGCTTCGCCCTCGCCGAGCGACTGGGTGGATCGGCCCAATCATTCGATCGACCCGGACGGTTCGCTGCGGATCGACAACCTCCTGGCGAGCACAATCGCCGCCGCGACCCACCAGCTGATGGCGAATGACGAGGTGGGCGATTTCTGCGTCAGTGTTTTCGAAGACAACGCGGGGATCGTGCGCTTCGACGAAGAGGATGGTGTCTGTATCAAGGTGGAAACGCACAACCATCCCAGTGCGATCGAGCCCTACGGCGGCGCGGCCACGGGCGTGGGCGGCTGCATCCGCGACGTGATGGGGACGGGGCTGAGCGCCCGTCCAATCGCAAACAGCGACGTCTTCTGCGTGGCGTGGGACGGGCGAGTCGCGGGGCGCGACAGTCGCGAGTCGCAAGTCGTGGAAGTCGAATGTCAGGGAGGGGAGACGTTGCAACTGCCGGACGGGGTGATTCGGCCGCGGCGGGTTCTGGAACAGGTCGTCGCGGGCGTGCGCGACTACGGCAATCGCATGGGGATTCCCACGGTCAACGGTGCGGTCTGGTTTCATGAGGACTTCGTGGCCAATCCCCTGGTGTTTTGCGGGTGCATCGGCGTCATTCCGTTGAGCAAGTGTTTCGGTGACGCGCAGGGCGGCGATCACATCATTGTGCTGGGCGGCCGCACCGGCCGCGACGGGATCCATGGGGCGACCTTCTCCAGCGCGGAGCTTACCGACGGGCACGCCCACGAGTTCGCCCACGCCGTTCAGATCGGAAATGCGATCACTCAGAAGAAGATGATGGATGTGATACTCGAGGCACGTGACCACGACGACGGGTGCCTCTTCCATGCGATTACCGACTGCGGAGCCGGCGGTTTCTCCAGTGCCGTCGGTGAGATGGGCGAGAAGATCGGGGGCCGGGTAGCGCTCGACGCTGCCCCTCTGAAGTACGATGGCCTCAGCTACACCGAGATCTGGATCAGCGAAGCCCAGGAGCGCATGGTCCTTGCGGTGCCGCCGCAGCACGTCGAGGCGTTGCGCCGCCTGTGCGACGCCGAAGATGTCGAGACGTGTGATCTGGGACAATTCGGCGCCGAGGGCGATGACGGCAAGCCGGCACTTGAATTGACCTATCACGGCCGCGAGGTGGCCCGCCTCTCGATGGCGTTTCTGCACGACGGCATCCCCACGCCGACACGCCAGGCCACATGGCCGGTCGCCGAATCGGCACCGCCGGCGACGCCGCGCGGCGCGCTCGGCCCGTCAACATCGGGCAATGGTCCTGGTGCGTCGTTGAAAGCGATGCTGGCCCATCCGAACATCGCCAGCAAGCACTGGATCGTGCGGCAGTATGACCACGAAGTGCAGGGTGGGACGGCGGTCAAGCCGCTGGTCGGCCCCGAACAGGACGGACCCGGCGACGCCGCCGTGGTGCGACCGAAACTCGGAAGTGACCGCGGCGTTGCGCTCGGGTGCGGCCTTCAGCCCGGCATGTCCGAGAAAGCGACGGGGCACACAGCGTCACAAGGCGACTCGTACTGGGCGACCCTGGCGGCCATCGATGAGGCGGTGCGCAACGTCGTCTGCGTGGGCGCCGACGCGACGCGGATCGCGCTACTGGACAACTTCTGCTGGCCGGGTTGCGACGATCCGGCGCACCTTGGGTCGCTCGTTCGCGCCGCCGAAGCGTGCTACGACGGCGCCCTGGCGTACCGGGCGCCGTTCGTCTCGGGCAAGGACAGCCTCAGCAACCAGTTCACGACCGAGGAAGGCCGGCTGATCACCATCCCGCCAACGTTGCTGATCACCGCCCTGGGGATCGTGCCCGACGTGACACGATGCTGCACGATGAACGCCAAGGCGGCCGGCGACATCCTGTTGATTGTCGGACAAACAGCGGCGGCTTTGGGCGGTTCACACTACGTCGGCGCCGGCCGGCGCGCGTCCGGCCTGGCTGCCGCCAGGGACTTCGCCGATGCAGATGCATCGCCGCTTGACCTTGCTTTACCCCGGGTCGACCTCGGAGCCGCGCCGAAATCGGCCGCGGCGGTGGCACGGCTCATCGCCGACGGTCTCGTGGTGTCGGCACACGACTGTTCCGACGGGGGCCTGCTCGTTGCGGCCGCGGAGATGGCGTTCGCGGGGCGCATGGGTCTGGAATTGAATCCGGCCGACATTCCGGTCACCGGTGACGTCGACCTCACCGCCCGCTGTTTCGCGGAGACGTCCGGACGTTACCTGCTCGAGGTCAAGCCGGACTGCCTGGATTCGGTCGTGGTTGCATTGACACAGGCGGACATCGCGTTCGCGCCGATCGGAACGTTCACGGATCACGATCGCTTCGTGGTTCGCGATGCCGCGCTCGACGAGTCGCTCGACGAGTTGAGAGCGATATGGCTGGCGCCCCTCGATTGGTAATCTGCCTCTAACTCGGCTGCACTATAATCGCCGCAATGGCAGATTCGCCCGGGAAAAAAGAAACCTTTTATCTCATCGACGGCCACGCCCAGATTTTTCGCGCTTATTACGCGATTCGTGGCGGTATGAGCAGCCCGATCACCGGTGAACCGACGCACGCCGTGTACGGTTTCTCCGGGATGCTCCTGAAGCTGTTCGAACAGTACCGCCCGACCTACGTGGCCATGGCGGTCGACATGCCGGGCAAAACGTTTCGCGACGAGATGTTCGCCGACTACAAGGCGAACCGCGAGCCGCCGCCGGATGATTTTCATCCGCAGGTCGAGCGCATTTTCGAAATGACGCGGATGTTCGGGATCCCCATTCTCGGTGTGGCGGGTGCCGAAGCCGATGACGTGATCGCCACCTGCACGCAGCGTGTGATGGAC
>Ga0310124_10000689_pt1 | contig 23702 bp, 24 predicted proteins | sample CB11b_AW_Bot5_MG_FD_203507 | JGI IMG/M metagenome (GOLD analysis project Ga0310124, IMG submission 203507) | Marine microbial communities from Western Arctic Ocean, Canada - CB11b_AW_Bot5 | ecosystem: Environmental > Aquatic > Marine > Oceanic | place: Canada: Western Arctic Ocean | collected...
TGCCTCGAAGTGATTCTCGGCCTCCCGGAACTCGAGCCCCAGCTCATCGGACAAGAACGCGATCGTCCGTGCGGCGAACTCGGAGTGCGTGTTGATCCCCGTCCCCACCGCCGTTCCACCGAGCGCCAGCTCGATAAGCTCTTGAGAGGCTCGACCCGCCCTTTCGATCCCCTTGGTGAGCTGGTGGGCGTACCCCCCGAATTGCTGTCCGAGTCGTACCGGAGTGGCGTCCATAAGGTGGGTCCGACCGGATTTCAGGACGTGATCGAAGGCCTCCGCTTTCGCTGATAAAGCATCGCGGAGATGCGTGAGCGCGGGCACGAGATCTTTCTCCAGGGCCACCCTCGCCGCCACGTGCATCGCCGAAGGAATCACGTCGTTCGACGACTGGCCAAAATTGACGTGGTCGTTGGGGTGCACCACCCCCTCCTTCCCGAGGATCTGACTCGCCCTCCTAGCCACGACCTCGTTGGCGTTCATATTCGTGGACGTGCCCGAGCCGGTTTGGTAAACGTCCAGTACGAACTCGTCGTCCCATTTGCCTTCCGCCACTTCCCCCGCCGCGGCCATGATCGCGTCGGCGATGTCTGCGTCCAAATTGCCCAGATCCTTGTTGGTGCGAGCGGCCGCTCGCTTGATCAGTCCGAGGGCCTGAAGGAAGCCTCGACCGAACCGCTGACCACTGATCGGGAAGTTCTCGAAGGCCCTCTGGGTCTGAGCACCATAGAGCGCCTCGATGGGAACGTGGACGTCACCCAGGGAATCCCGTTCTACGCGATATCCGTCCGTCATGCCCTACCTCATGTGGTTGTGTTCAGAATTATCGAGTGGGGGGCTGGCTCGGCCGCATCTCCACCCGGCTGACGTGGGCGGCGGCGGGATAGGAGAGAAGGTGGAGCGTCGCCGACGCCACGTCTTCCGCCCCCAGGGCCCACGCGCGCTGTGAGCTCGGCTCCTGTCCAGAAAAGTAAGTGTTTACACTGCCCGGCATGATGATGCTCACACGAATTCCAGAGTGGCGGAGGTCGAGCATCATGGCCTCCGTCATTCCCAGCAGTCCGAACTTGCTCGCGTTGTAGCCGCTACCGCCTGCAAACGGATTCCGACAGGCGAGCGATCCGACGTTGATGATCCAACCTTCGGTGGCCTTGAGGTACGGAATACCGGCCTTCGAGCATGCGAACACCCCCAGAAGGTTGGTGTCGACCTGCGTCCGCCACTCCTCAACGGATAGATCCTCGATGGAGCTGAAAATTCCCACGCCGGCGTTGTTCACCAGGACGTCCAGTCGGCCGAGGTCAGTGGCTGCTGAATCTACCAGTTTCGTGCAATCTTCCGCCTTACTGACGTCCGCCGCGATCCCCACGACCCGCCCCCCGCTCGAGTGCTCCAATTCACGGGCGACTCTCGCCACATCAGCCGCGCTCCGGGAGTTGACCACCACGTCGGCTCCAGCCTGCGCCAAACTCTCGGCCACAGCGAAGCCTATGCCCTTGGTGCTTCCCGTAACGAGGCACGCCTTACCCTGTAGGTCCATCGTCGTCTCCGGTCTCGCTTGCTGTGGCGGCGCTGATTCGTAGCTTCCTGACCATGTCACCCGTTGCCCTGGTCACTGGCGGTGCCGTGCGTCTCGGTCGTGCCCTTACTGTCGGCTTGGCCAAGTGCGGGCACGACGTGGTCGTGAATTACCACACCTCCGAGAACGCCGCCAGGGACCTCGAGGCTACGCTCACCGAGCAAGGCCATGAGGTCCTTCTGGCGCAGGGTGATATCTCTTCGCAGGAAGAGGTGGAGGGGATCGGCCGAGCGGTTCGAGAACGCTTCGGGCGGCTGGACGTTCTCGTGAACAGCGCCTCGAGCTTCGTCTCCACCCCTCTGTTGGAGATCGATGCCGAGGAGTGGGACTACGTCTTGGGCACGAACCTGAGGGGTCCTCATCTGACCGTTCGAGAGTTCGCCCCACTCCTCGAGGCCTCCTCCGGTTGCGTGGTGAACATCGCGGATCACTTGGGCCTCGAGCCAAGGGTACGTTACGCCCATCATTCGGTGGCAAAGTCCGCGCTCATGCACCTGACGCGGATTCAGGCGAGGGCCCTGGCACCTGAGGTCCGCGTGAACGCAGTGGCCCCGGGTCTGGTTCTGGCGCCGGAAGGCATGGACGAGACCGAACTGGGCACCGAGATCGAAGCGACACTCGTCAAGCGTTCCGGAACACCCGAGGATGTGGTGCGTGCCGTTCTCTTCCTCGTTCAATCTCCAAATGTTACCGGGCACACAGTCGTCGTGGACGGTGGAGCCAGCGTGGCTAGAGAGTTGCGCTAGCCCTCCATCCCACCCTCGGCGATCCACCGCTCGGCCTCGAGCGCAGCCATGCAGCCCGTCCCCGCGGCGGTGATCGCCTGCTTGTAGTGGTCGTCCATGACGTCTCCCGCCGCGAACACGCCCGGTACCGACGTCGCCGTGCGCCACGTATCAGGCGTCTCGATGAAGTGGTTCGGCTTCAGGGCCACCTGTCCATTCAGAAAGTCGACGTTGGGAGAATGGCCGATCGCGACGAAGAGTCCACCGACCTCCAACTCCCGCTCCTCGCCCGAGATCGTGTCGCGAAGCACGACTCCCGTAATCACGTCGTCGCCCTGGACGTCGGTCACGGCCTGATTCCACTCGAAGCGGATCTTGTCTTCTTTGAATGCCCGCGCCTGCATGATCTTCGACGCCCTCAGCTTGTCCCGCCGGTGAATCACGACGACCTCCGCGGCGAACTTGGCCATGTAGAGCGCGTCCTCCATGGCGCTGTCGCCACCCCCTACGATGGCGATGACCTGGTTCCGGAAGTGCGGCAAGGCTCCGTCACAGACGGCACATGCCGAGACCCCGCCGCCGCTCTGAGCGAGACGCTCTTCGTTGGGCAAGCCGATCCAGTTCGCGTTCGCCCCCGTCGCGAGGATGACCGTGTCGCTCTCGATCTCAGTGCCACCACTTGTCGTCAGCAAGAGCGGCCGTAGGGAGAAGTCCACCTCGACGACATCCTCGGTGATCACCCTCGTATCGAACCGGAGTGCCTGCTCCTTGAACGCAGCCATCATATCCTGTCCCGTGATGGCCTCGGGGAAGCCCGGATAGTTCTCCACGTCCGTGGTGAACATGAGCTGTCCACCCGGAATCATGGTGCGGCTTCCCGCGCCCTCCACGACGAAGGGCTGGAGGTCGGCACGTGCGGCATAGATGGCCGCCGTCCACGCGGCGGGTCCGGATCCAATGATGACGATCTTCTCGTGTTGTCGTTCAGACATCTCGGGGTCTCTCAGCTGTGGTTTTGTCTTCCGGACTCCGTATACCTAACTCTCGAGGGTTCCCAACCCACTCACTTGTCCTTGAAGAGAGCGAGGTTGGTGGAGTGGCCGGGGTTCACGCGAGCGTCTGGGTTCAGGAGGTGCACGGCGTTGTTCACGGCGATGGCCGCTTCTGAGTAACCCGTGGCTATGAGGTCCAGCTTGCCAGGATAGGACACGAGATCGCCGGCGGCATATACACCGGGAATGGACGTCTCCATCAACTGACTCACGACGATCCGATTTCCGTCCAGATCGAGCCCCCATGACTTGATCGGGCCGAGGTCCGGCTTGAACCCCAGGAGCGAGAGAACGACATCGACCTCGATCCGGAAATCCTCGTTCGTGCGATTGTCGAAGATGGTGACACCTTCGACATCGCCGTTCCCGTGAATTTCCCTCACTTCGTGGAACGTTCGCAGATCGATCTCTCCGACTTCGTCGGCAGCATGGAGCCGCCGAATCGACTCCTCATGGGCACGGAAATCATCCCGGCGATGTACCACCGTGAGTTGCTCCGTACGATCCTTCAAGCTCAAGGCCCAATCCAGCGCTGAATCTCCACCTCCGATGATGAGGACCCGCTTGCCGCGGTAATCTTCCGGGTCCTTCACGGCGTGATAGATCCCGGAGCCGAGTAGATCCTCGTAGCCGGGGCACTTCAGATGCCGGGGCTCGAAGGCGCCCTTACCACCCGACACAAGCACCGTTCTGCTGGCGTAGGTCCCGCCCCGGCACTTCAAGACGAAGTGTCCGTCCCCCGGCTCGAGCTCTTGCACTTCCTCATCCAGTATGACGTCGGCTCCGAACTGAAGCCCCTGGCTAACCATGTCGCGCGCCAGATCCTTTGCCAAAATCTTCGGAATACCCCCGACGTCGAAGACGTACTTCTCCGGATAGAGGGCGGTGAGCTGGCCTCCCAACTCGGGGAGTGAATCGATGATTCGGGTCGAGATCCCCCGCAAGCCGGCATAGAAAGCACCGAAAAGCCCCGTGGGGCCAGCGCCGATGATCGTGATATCGTGGATGTCTTTTTGCATCTGACTGACTGGAAAATCGGGCATCGGGGTTGCCCGATGATGACTCAAGAATCGGCTAGAAGGATAACCCTAGACCTGGGGTCGTCCAACGCCTCAATTCCCCTCCCCCGTCAGGTCGATTCGCCTCGGTAGAGAGAGGAGTTACGGTAGTTCTCGAGTCCGCGGGTGACCAGGAGCTTCACACCCACAGCAGCAGGCACTCCCAATAGGAGGCCCACGAACCCGAAGAAAAATCCACCGACTGAGAGAGCCAGGACGACCCACACCGGATGAAGTCCTACCGACCCTCCTACGATCCTCGGGCTGATGAAGGCTCCCTCCAGAATCTGGGTTGAGCCAAACACCGCAGCGACCTTGATCAACGAAGTCGCAACGTTGCCACTGACGAGCGCAATGATCACGGCTGGTATGAGGCTTAGAACGAGCCCCAAGAACGGAATCAGCCCGAGAACCCCGACCATCGCCCCGAGCAGGAAAGCATACGGGAAGCGTACGATGAAGAGGAGAACACCGGTCATCACACCGAGGATAAGCGCAACGCTCAGTTGCCCCCGGAGGTAGCTGGAGAGCAACCCGTCATACTCCTTTGCAAACTCGACGACGGCGGCTTCGCGTGAACGGGGAACGAGAGCCCGCACGCGTGCGATGATTTCGTCATAGTCTCTGAGTAGATAAAACGTCAAAACTGGTGTGAGAACGACGTAGCCGATGAGAGTGGCGGCCGAGCCGAGGCCTCTGCCCAACCCCAGAACGCCCTGCCACATACCGCTCGCGAGTCTCTCGCGCCGCTCCTGGAGAAAGTTCACCACAGACGCAGGATCCAGCGTGCGGAGATCCGGAAGCGTGTCCTCATCGAGGCCTGGCAAATTCGCCAGTAGAATCCGCTCTCGGAGTCCGCTGAACCACCCGCCGAGGCGTTGAAGTAGCTCGGGAGCCACGTCGATGAGCTGGTCTACTTGCACGATCAGTGCCGGGATCCCGTAGAGCACGCAAAAAGCACCCGACACGGCCACGGGCAACGCCAACAACATGATCGCAGCGCTTCGATTGAGGCCGCGGGTCTCGAGGCCACCGACCAGCGGATCGAGCACATACGCCAGAACGAACCCGAGTACGAAAGGCGCCAAGAGAAAGCCCGTCGTTGCCATGAGCCAGTACAACGTAAGTATCGCCGCGACCAATACGAGCTGTCCGTGACCTGGAACACTCCGAAAAGGAAGGAGGAGGACAACCAAGAGCCAGAACAGGACAAACGGGCTAAGAAAACTTTGTACGCTCACCAGAAACAGTCCGAGAACCATGAGCGCCGCCACCGCCTGTAGCACCCGCCACACCGAGAGATCGTTCGCCGTCATACTAGCGTCGCTCCTTCCTTCGATCGCAAAATGTCCACCGCTCGTTCCACAATCCCGCGCGCATTATCGTAGCCCACCATGGCGATGGCCTCTCCTGCTGGGAACCATCCGCACTCTGTGATCCCCTCCGACACCTGGGGGGTGGTATCGCCCTCCGAGGATGTCATCAAGAAGTAGCCACAGTGTTTGTGCACGACGTCGCCCTTCCGCTTGAAGCGCCAGTCGATCGTGCCGAGGGAGGGCCCGAGCTCGATTCGACTCAAGCCAGTCTCTTCATTGACTTCACGGAGAGCCGCCTCTTCGGTCGTCTCACCGGCCTCGATATGACCCTTCGGCAGCCCCCACTTTCCATAAGCATCACGGATCAGTAGAAGATGAATCGAATCCTCAACTCGCCGAGCCACGACACCGCCGGAACTCCACTCGACTATGGTTTCGGGCTCGGTCACCGATGCGGGCTTCGTACTAGAAGATCGAGAGACGGACATACTTGCGCGGGTTCTCCCGGAGATCGTCACGGACGCGCCCCGATCGCGACCATCTGCGGCACCAGCCGTCCCCCCCAGATCTCTACGTTCTTGAGTGCTCCGACGGCCCCCACGGCAAGATATCCGGCCGAGCCTAGCGATCGGATGACTCCGATGGACCAACGACCGAGATAACGGACGGGCGTCACGACATAACCGTTCATGATCTAAGATAGCCAGTCTTCGAACGCGCTGACCCGTTATCGAACGGGCCCGTGTCCACCCGTCAGGGCTCTCCGCCTCAGCGCGTTGTAGGAAGAGGCAGACTGTCCTCGAGAGTGTAGACCACCTCTTCTCCCCGACCATCCGCCGTGGGGACGCGGCAAGTTACCTGGACCCGTTGGACATGATGGTTCCGGTCGGAAAAAGAGACTTCCAGGTCCACCCCTTGGCCGGGTGACACGATGCGCGTCCTCACCCGCTCACCAGGGGCGCCTTGCATTTGTTTCAGCGGATTTCGGAACAGCGTCTTGGTGGATTGGCGCCCACTGTCTAGGGTTCTAGTCACCTTGACCAAGCGGAGCCAATTCGGCTGGTAGTTGATCTGGTACTCGAACCCCTGCTGATCCGTACCCCTGCCCTCCCGATTGTGCCGACCCATGAATCCTCCAGAAAATTGCGAAAAACGACAGGTAAACGAACGTTTACCCGGCGGTGACTGATTGTCAACATTTTTCTGGAGAGAACCGCGAAAAACCTTTTCCCAACCCCCTCTCCGCATGTCCTAAGGTGGGCTCGTTCGAGCGTTCCCGGTCGCGCCCAGACCGGCACAGAGGCCACCAATAATATGAAAAAAGGCAAACGGCCCTCTTGACCCTACCACTCCCGCCCATTACAGTTGGGTTGATCTCCTCGGGAGCCTGGAATCCCACACGCTTCCTCCGCGTCGAGCGGACGCAGAGCTCCCAAATCGCTGCCCACGCCTTACCTGTAGCACCACTCTCCGTGAACCGCCGAACCCCGACCCTTCGCTTGGCCTTCAGAGCCATCTGATCGTTTAGATCCCAGGAGAACACGTGGACGTCGCACAGTTGAGGAGCAGGAGCGTCGGAGAACTCCACGACCTGGCGGACGAGCTCGAGATCTCCAACTACTCGAGCCTCCGTAAGCAAGATCTGATCTTCCGGATCGAACAGAGCCTCCTGGACAACGAAGTCGTGCTTCGGAGTGAAGGAGTTCTCGAGATTCTGACTGAGGGGTACGGTTTCTTACGCTCTCAAGACTGGAACTACCTGTATGGGCCGGACGATATCTACGTCAGTCCGTCTCAGATCAAGCGGTTCGACCTCAGGACGGGCGACACGGTTCTGGGCCAGGTCCGTCCACCGAAGGACGGGGAGCGCTACCTCGCCCTCCTCAGGGTAGAGAGCATCAACAAGGACGATCCCGACAAGGCGAAGCAGCGGGTGGCCTTCGACAACCTTCGGCCCAGCCATCCACAGAAACGCATGACCCTCGAGGTGCCCGGCGAAGACGATCTGTCGATGAGAGTGATGGATCTAGTGGCACCGGTGGGGATGGGGCAGCGCGGATTGATCGTCTCGCCGCCCAAAGCGGGGAAGACGATGTTGCTTCAGAGAATCGCCCACTCCGTCAGTGTAAATCACCCGGCCGTACATCTCATCATACTCCTCATCGACGAGCGCCCGGAGGAAGTGACGGATATGGAGGCGCAGGTCGACGGCGAAGTCATTTCATCTACCTTCGACGAACCTGCGGACCGTCACACGCAGGTGGCCGAGATGGTCCTCGAGAAAGCGAAGCGATTGGTAGAGCACGGAGACGACGTGGTGATCCTCCTCGACTCCGTCACACGCCTCGCCCGAGCGTACAACACCACGATGCCGCATTCGGGGAAGATCCTCTCCGGCGGCGTGGACGCGAACGCTCTCCACAAGCCCAAGCGCTTTTTCGGAGCCGCCAGGAACATCGAGAACGGCGGCTCCCTCACGATCATCGCCACGGCTCTCGTCGATACCGGTAGCCGAATGGACGAAGTCATTTTCGAGGAGTTCAAGGGGACTGGAAATTTGGAACTGGTCCTCGATCGGAATATCTCCGACAGACGCATATTCCCCGCGATCGACTTCAACCGGTCGGGTACGCGCAAGGAGGAACTCCTGCTATCCGCCAACGAACTGAACCGTGTCTACCTCCTCCGCAATTTCCTTTCGGACATGCCTCCCACCGAAGCGATCGAGTTCCTCTTGGAGCGGATGGGCCGGACCGAATCGAACCAGGAGTTCTTGGACTCGATGGCCGCCGGGGAGTGATTCGCCGTCCCGGGTAATGGACGCCGCCTGTGACGTCGGCGGCCGCAGCTGTGCAAGACGAGCCTTCCTGATCGTCCCCTAGGTCGAGCGGGATCGGTTCCTTCGGTCTCGCAACAGGTGAGATAAGGAGGAATCCAAATGCGAATGCTCTCTCTGGTCTTGGCGCTACTGGCCGGGCATGGCTCGGATTGGGCCGCACAACGCACCGTCGTCGTCACGGGCACCGTGACGGACGCCACCACCGGGACCCCACTGACGGGTGCACGAGTACGCGTCGAGGGCCTCGGCATCAGTGCACCGACGCTGAGTAATGGGCACTACACGGTGTCCCTCCCGACCCTCATCGGAGCACTGGTCGTTATCCGGGCCGAGCATGTCGGCTACGGGTCGATGACCCAGAGGCTGAGGCTCGACACGGAGGCGTACCGCCTGGACTTCGCTCTAATGCCCTCCACCGCGGACCGTCCGGTCGATGAGACGGAGGCTACGGAATTCAAGGACATCTGTTCGCGAGCCGATGCCACCGTTGTATCACAGGTCGCATTCGCTCCTGCTGTCTTGCGCGAGCAGTCTCGCAGATCATTGGTTTCCGGAGGTCGTTACAACCAGAACTTCGAAAGGGAAGGTTACGAGCGGATCTACGACAACGAATTCATGGCGGCGGGAACCAACCCGCTTTCGACCTTCAGTATCGACGTAGACCGAGCATCGTATGCCAACGTCCGCCGCTTCATCCGTGAGGGCCGCCTTCCACCGCCCGACGCGGTTCGTATCGAGGAGTTGATCAACTACTTCACGTACGATCTGCCGTCTCCCGAGGGCCCCGATCCCTTCTCGGTTCACAGTGAGGTGGGGCGTGCCCCGTGGAACCCCGCACATCGGCTCGTCCGCATCGGAATTCAGGGGCGCACCGTCGACACCGAGGATCTCGCTACGAGCAATCTGGTTTTTCTGCTGGATGTGTCCGGCTCCATGAACTCCCCGAATAAGCTTCCCCTGCTCAAGTCCGCCCTGCGACTTCTGGTGGACCAGCTTCGACCGCAGGACCAGGTAGCGATCGTCGTCTACGCAGGAGCGGCGGGTGTCGTACTCGACCCCACATCAGGTGGGGACAAGGAGCGCATACTGGACGCTCTCTCACGTTTGGAGGCGGGTGGATCTACCGCTGGCGGGGCCGGTCTTCAGCTGGCCTACGACGTGGCGCGCCGCAACCACCTGGAGGGGGGCAACAACCGAGTCATCCTCGCTACAGATGGCGACTTCAACATCGGGCCTTCCAGTGACGCAGCGATGGTGCGCCTGATCGAGGCACGGCGAGACGAGGGGACGTTTCTTACGGTGCTCGGCTTCGGGACCGGAAATCTGCAAGACGCCAAGATGGAAAAGCTGGCCGACCACGGGAACGGCAACTTCGCCTACATCGACACCGCCCTAGAGGCCCACAAGGTGCTCGTGAGCGAGTTCGGGGGCACGCTTTACACGATCGCCAAGGACGTGAAGATCCAGGTCGAGTTCAACCCGATCCACGTTCAAGCCTACCGGCTGATCGGATATGAGAATCGACTGCTCGCCGCAGAGGATTTCAACGACGACCGTAAGGACGCGGGGGACCTGGGAGCGGGTCACACAGTCACCGCCCTTTACGAGGTGATCCCCGTCGGGGTCGAGGCGGGGACTTTCATGAGGGACAGAGGTATCGACGACCTACGCTATCAGGACGACGGCGCAAGAATAGCGGCGGGGGAGAGTCCCGAGCTGCTCTTTATCAAGCTACGCTACAAGGATCCCGACGAGCGCAGGAGTCGCCTCCTCACGCACCCAGTCTTGGACACGGAACAAGATCCCTCCGTGGACTTCACCTTCGCGGCGTCGGTCGCGGCCTTTGGAATGGTCCTTCGTGACTCCAAGTACGGCGGATCGACGGACCTCGAGACGGTCCTGCGGTGGGCTCGACGGTCCGTGGGTTCAGACCTCGAGGGATATCGCAAGGAGTTCGTGAGGATGGTCGAGGCAGCCCGACAGCTTAGCGCCGAGGGAATCTGACGGAGCCGTTGACCGGGACGCCAGACTTAAGCATCCTGTATATGGAACTCCTTTTAGGGGGTGTAGAGCCGTGGATCAAGAAGTTCAGAGACGTGCCGACGAACTGTTCGAGGAAGCCCTCGAGCGGACCGGTGGCAAGGACCCCAGGGAGTTCTATAGGGATCGGTTGCGCGAGATGAAAGCCGCGGATCCCGAGGCATATCAGGAAGCGGTCGACTATTACCAGACCCTGCTCATCCCGTCCATCGTCGATTCCGGCGCAGACCCCATGAACGCCTGGCAGCAAGACGGGTGCCGGGTGGCCGGGCTGACCACACCCGGAAATCCGGTGGAGGTAGACACCACCGGGCGGATGCATCGTTACAATCCGCCCGCATCAGACGACCGCATGGTCCTACACATTCCCGATGGATCCAAGGGCCGCGCGCTGGTCGTCGGGCTGCCCAGGGAGCTCTCGTCGGCGCAGTTGGCGACGTACGACCTACTCGTGTCAGGCAAGCAACGCCTACGCGAGCTACCTGCATGATAGGAGAGGCGTCATGACCGATCAACGGATGAGGACGCCGACCAACCTCATGTGGGCGCCACGGCCCGGATGGGCCACAGTCCGACTGGTCGGGACGTGCGCGGACCGCTCCCTGCGACGGGGGGAGATCGTCATGCACACCCCGAGCGACGAGTACAACATCCCCGGTCAGGACGACGGATTATCTGCCGGGACGCTGGTTATCATCCTGCACGAGGCCGCACGTCTGGTCGAAGACGACCTGCATCTCGTTCCGGAACAGGCCGTCGTGGCCATCGGCGAGGTGCTACCCTGAGGGTACGCTGGAGACCCTCGCTCGATCAGGATAGGTCCTCGACCATGTAGGCCAATCCCCACGCACCGATCCCCAGATGCGTGGACAGGACCGGAGTCGCCGGAGCCGAGAGGATCTCGACCTCTCCGTAGCGCTCCACCAACATCTCGCTCACCTCGGGGATGATGTCGGGGACCCCCACATGGACGATCCCGAAGCGTACCCTCTCCGGCACGCTCCCCATGTCTTCTCTCATCGTATCCAGCAACTCGCTGATGACGCGCTTTCGCCCCATGGCCTTCCCGCGGAGTCCTACCTTCCCCTGGGGGTCCAAGCACAAGATCGGCTTGAGGTTGAGAAGCGTCCCAAGAAGTGCCTTGCCCTTTCCCACGCGCCCGGACGCTAGGAGCCGCTCGAAGGTGTCGACGGTGAACAACATGCCGGAGCGACTGCGAATCCTTGCCAACTCGGCCACGATGTCGCTGGGGGGGGTGGCCAACTCCGCCAACTCGGCTGCCTTCAAGACCAGGAGTCCCTGAAGAAGCGAGGTGCCCAGAGAGTCCGAAAGGTAGACGGGAAGGTCCGGCTCGAGGGTGAGCGCCGCCTCCGCCGAAGCGAAAGTTCCGGAGAGACTAGAACTGAGCACCACGCCGATCACCTGCTCTGCGTCCTCTGCAGCACGCGTGAACCCCTCCACGAAGGAGCCGGGTGAAGGCTGAGAGGTTGTAGGCAACGCTTCCTGAGAGACCATCATCTCGTGAAACTGCTCGGCCGTGATATCCACACCGTCCCTGTAGGCCGTGTCACCGTCCATCAGCATCAACGGGACGACCTGGATACCGTGCGCCCGTATGATCTCCTCGGATAGGTCGCAGCCACTGTCCGTCAAGACTCCGACCGGGCGCCGAACGAGCGCAAGGTGAAGGGCGGAGGCGCGCCCCGCAGCTTCATGCTGGGCCCTCATGTCCTCGGCTTTGTGGGTGACGAGCGAACCCAAAGTCCGTAGGTACCCGAAGACGTCCTCCGGATCGTCCGTGTGGATGTGCAACTTGAGTACATCATCAGACCGGATAACAATCAACGAGTCACCCCGTTCCCGCAGGTGGTCCCGCACCTGATCCTGGGTGGGAAGCTCCATTCCACGAACGAGCGCCTCGGTGCAGAAGCGGTATCGCTCCACCTTGTCCGGGTACTCCACCTTGTTCAACACCGGCGCACCCTGTCCGGCGCCCACCCCGGGCCTCTTCGACAGGGACTCTCCCCTCAGAAACAAGACAACACCCTCTAGGAGACTCACGAACCCCATCCCGCCAGCGTCAACGACCCCGGCAGATTTGAGTACGGGAAGGAGATCCGGAGTCCGGTCCAGAGAATGCTGTGCAGTCTCCAACATCAGTTCGACCAGAGGGGCAATGTCCGTCGTTTCGGTCTGTGACACGGCCTCCGCCGTTTCACGCATGACGGTGACGATGGTCCCCTCTACCGCCTGGTCCAGAGAACTGTACAGGTTCTGGACACCGGCTTCCATCGCCTTGCCGAACTCACGTGCATCGATCCGGTCCTGCCCCTCCAGCCGACGCGCAAAGCCGAGCAGGAAGTGGGAGAGCATCATGCCACAATTCCCGCGCGCGCCCAAAACCGCGGCCCGCGCCGCCGCCGCCGCCACGATACCGACCGATCGGTCTCTGCTTTTCTCGAGATGATCGGTGATCGCCTGGACGGTGAGCGCCAGATTCGTCCCAGTGTCCCCGTCGGGTACCGGGAAAACATTGATCCGGTTCAACTCGCTTCGTTGCTCACGAGCCCACTGGCATGCGGCCGTCAGCGCACGGCGGAGACGCCTGCCGTCGATGTACGCGATCTGCATGGCTTAAGATTGAGGTTCGCGAGCCCCCGTGCAACGCGAGCTACGCTCCCCCCCCGGAACGGGCCTCAGGACACCTCTGGAAACCTCCCGTACTACGTGGGCGTGACCCCCGCGTACCTGATTTCCGTGAGATCCGAAATATCACGTTTCCAGGTCGTGAGATCTTCCAGTCTCATGTCGCACAAGTGGCTACGCCCGCATGCTCCCGCTAACAGCTTCATGAGCTCCGTTGAAGCGTTGAAGTAGTTCGCCAGGCCCTCGCCCCTGTCATTTTGGGATCACTGATCGGACTCGCCGGGGCCACATCTCTCGGGACAGCGATGTCCAGCCTGCTCTTCGAGATGCGTCCGACCGACCCCGTGACCTTGGTCCTCGGCCACGGCGGTCGTCTGCGTCATCGCGCTAGTAGCCAGCTACGTGCCGGCCCGCAGGGCAAGCAAACTCGACCCGGTAGAGGCGTTGAACAGCGACTGAGATCCAGGAGCACTGGCAGGCCCTGGCGATACTCCGGCAGAATCCACATCCTCCCTACCCCCTTTCCCTAGAATCAAGGTGAGGAAACGGTTCCATGGCCATCACGACGGTGAATCCGAGCACCGGTGAGGAGATCGCGAGTTACACCGAGATGTCCTCCTCCCAGGTCGCGGAAATCCTGAGTTCCACCGAAGAGGCCTTTCAATCGTGGAGGAGAGTCGGTCTCAACGATCGAATCGACGCTCTTCGAAGGCTCGCGGGCCGATTGCGAGAGCACGCCGGTAACTACGCCCAACTCATGGCCGAGGAGATGGGCAAACCCCTGAGCGCGGGCGAACAGGAGATCCACAAGTGTGCCTGGGTGTGTGATTACTATGCGGACACCGCTCCGGCGGCGTTGGCCGATCAGATCGTAGACAGTGACGCTTCCCGGAGCTTCGTGTCCTTCCAGCCGCTCGGGGTCGTTCTGGCGATCATGCCCTGGAATTTCCCCTTCTGGCAAGTCGTCCGCTTTGCGGCGCCTACCGTGACGGCCGGAAACGCGGCGATCCTCAAGCACGCTCCCAACGTCACCGGGTGTGGCCTAGCCCTCGAGGAGTTGTTCCGGGAGGCGGGATACCCGGAACATCTTTTTCGCACGATGCTCATCGACGTACCGGAAGTGGACGCCGTCATCCGAGACGATCGAGTCAAAGCCGTGACCCTCACCGGCTCTACGAGAGCCGGGCGGGCAGTGGCCGCCGCAGCCGGTTCGGTAATCAAGAAGACCGTGCTCGAGCTCGGCGGTAGTGATCCCAGCGTAGTGCTGGCCGATGCCGATCTCGATGTTGCCGCCGATGCATGCGTCACGAGTCGGCTCAACAACTCGGGTCAGAGCTGCATCGCGGCCAAGAGACTCATCGTGGTAGAGGACGTCCGGAGCGACTTCCAAACGCGCGTGCTCGACCGGATGTCCGAGGCGATCTTGGGGAGTCCCATGGATCCCAGTACCACGCTGGGGCCACTCGCGCGTGCCGATCTCCGCGACAACCTCCACCGCCAGGTTACGGCAAGCGTGGCCAACGGCGCTCGTGCCGTGCTCGGCGGAGAGCTACCGGACGGCCCCGGCTTCTTCTATCCGCCCACGTTGCTCACGGATGTCGGGCCCGGCATGCCGGCCTACGACGAAGAGCTCTTCGGACCCGTCGTGTCGATCATCGCCGTGGCCGACGAGCAGGAGGCACTCCAGGTCGCGAACGCCACCGTGTACGGGCTCGGTGCATCGATCTATACGCGCGACGAGCACAAGGGTGAGCGCCTCGCCGCAGAGTGGCTGGAGGCCGGAGCCTGCTTCGTGAACTCCTTTGTTCGGTCGGATCCGCGGCTTCCTTTCGGGGGCATTAAGCAGAGCGGGTTCGGACGAGAGCTCTCCCCGATGGGCATCCGGGAGTTCGTGAACGTGAAGGCGGTATGGGTCGCCTGAATCTCTGGCATCTTTCATGCATCTCTAAGTTATCGGTCGCTGAACGCCATATGGGATTCAAGAGCAGGAGGATCGATGATGGGAACGAGGTCGCACCTTACCGGGATACTCACCTTCGCCCTGACGGGACTCGGGACGGCATGCGCTACGGTGGGTCAGGACACGTTCGATACGGAGATCGCCGCTCTCCGCAATGAGATGGCGGAGGGCGATCGCCGCATGGGCCGTCGCACGGATGAGCAGATGGTGGAGTTGTCCGCCCGGCTCGACAGATTGACCCGGGAGCTCGCCGCTTTCCAGAGCGATTTCGACGTCGCGGTCGAGCGTCTCGAGACGGCCATCCGATTCAACGTTCCGGTATACTTCGGCTTCGACGAGGCAACGCTCCGCTCCGAAGATCAGCCGATCCTAGACCGGTTCACGAGTGTGGTGAACGAGTACTACCCGGAGGCTCTGCTCACGGTAGAAGGGTTTACCGACCCGCTCGGCTCCGCCGAATACAACCTGCGACTCGGCCTGGAGCGAGCCGAGGCCATCAGAGGATATCTGATCGAGTCCGGCGAATTTGCTCAGGACCACATCCGGGCAGTGAGCTACGGAGAGGACTCCAATCGCCTCGTGCTCCCAGGACGAGGGGGCGAGACGGCAGGGTGGCAGAACCGCCGCGTGGCCCTAGTGGTCGAGCATCTCGGTTCCCTCGAGGGCGCGACGCTGGTGGCAGGAACCCCGTGATCTAGTGTCCTGATTCAGGGAGGCTGTGCCCCCCCCCGGTCGGAGCCTTTATCGGCCCCGACTGGGGGTGTCCGTTTTCCAGACCTCGTCAGCTCCCGGGATCGAGCTCGAATCCGAGCTCGGTCGAAATGTCGATACATCCCGAGAGAGTCCGGTAGACGGGGCAATTCGGGGCGTGCATGTCGTGTGCCCGACGAGCCGCCTCTTCGTCCTTCTGAGCCGCGAGCAACCGATAGAGAACATGGATCCGGCGAATCACCAGGACCCCGTCTTCCTTTTCGACTTCACCCGTCACGGCCACCGTGAAGCGACCCTCACTCGCTGAAATCCCGCGCGCCTCCAGCGCGCCTCCAAGGGTTCCGGCGAGTCAGCCGCCAGTAGCGGCCATCACGTAATCGAGCGTGGTGGCGGTCTCCGTTCCCCCCGCAACACCGTAGTGCTCCGCGATAGCGCCATGTACACCGAACATCACCGGCTCTGTGGTCGCAGGAAGATAGGCCTTCCGCAGAGGTCCCTTGATCCGCTCGATTTGAATATTCGAAGTGTAGACGACTTCCCCCATATCGGCCCCCTATAGTGATTGGCGAGGGCCGATGGTAGGGGAGAGTCGGGTGTCGAGCAAGCTGCGAGCGGACAGAACGAACCGTGCAAATTGGAACCTACGACCGGCTGCTCAACGTATGTATCAACGTCCCTGACCGCGCCGGAACAGGGTCACCGAAGCGAGGACGGCCGTCGAGAGGAAGGGTGGGTCATGAGTGAAAGCCGTGGGGTTCCCGTCATCTGGTGTCCCCTGTACGAGGTAGATATCGGGCGACACGTTTTCCCGATGGAAAAATACAGACTCATCAAAGAGCGTTTGGAGGCCGAAGGGTCCCTGGCCGGTGCGAAGTTGCGGTCTCCTGAAGCGGCCTCCGAGGAAGACGTCCTCCGCGTTCATGCACCGGCATATTGGCAAAAGGTTCTCGACGGCGACTTCACGGCGTCCGGGGAACGCATGTTGGAGATCCCCTTTCCCGACGCGGTGCGTGAGGCGTTCCTGCTCAGTGCGGGCGGTACGACGCTGGCGGGGCGACTGGCCCTCAGCCACGGACGAGCCGTCCATCTGGGTGGCGGTTTCCATCACGCCTTCGCGGATCACGGAGAGGGGTTTTGTCTTCTCAACGACCTTGCAATAGCGGCAGCGAGCCTAGTGGCCGAAGGCGCCGTCGAGCGGATCGCCATCGTCGACCTCGACGTGCACCACGGAAACGGCACAGCCGCGATCTTCGCCGACGACGCGCGAATCTTCACCTTCCCCATGCATCATCAGTGGAACTACCCAGCCATCAAGCCCCGCGGAGATCTCGATGTCGGTCTCGAGGACGGTGTGGGTGACGGAGAGTACTTGGCGTTACTCGAACAACATCTTCCAAACGTATTGGACGACCATAAGCCTCAGCTCATCATCTACCTGGCGGGAGCTGACCCCCACGAAGCTGATCAACTCGGCGGCCTAGCCCTGTCCCTCCAGGGTCTCAGGCAGCGCGACGAGTTCGTCCTGAGATGTGCCGCTGACCGAGACCTGGCGGTGGCCATCACACTCGCCGGAGGTTACGCCATCCGTCCATCCGACACGGTCGAGATCCACTGCGGTACGGTGCGCGCGGCCCTCGTTTGAAGCGGGTGTGACCGTCCGGACGTTGCCAGTCACCGAGGAAGGTCGAGCACCCCCGTCACCTCCGCCCCGATTTGGATTCGAAGGGCGCGCAGGTCCACATCCGGTCCAACGCGGAACTTGCGTCTCCACAACGCCGTCCCGTCGTCTACTCGAAAGAGCTCCATCACGAGCGTAGGGCCAGAGTCCCCGATGATTTCGTGACCGAGGAGGACCATCGTGGCGCCTAGCTCCACTCCCACGGCCAAGGGATCGGACCCGGGAGCCACTGCCCGAGCCGTGCTGACGGGTCCCAAGACGCCCAGGAGCATCGGATCGGCGCGGGCAAAGTAGCTCGCCAAGCCCTGCCCGAAACCCGCATACCGACTCGTCGCGGAGTCGGACATCGCCCGCTCCACCGGAAGGACAGCGAGCACCGGCCTCCCCTCGGGTGCGCGTCGGTTCCCCTCGAGAACCATGAAGGCGGTTGCAGCGGTGAAGAGCACCAAGACCAGAACCACCAAGGCCACAAGTGTCCTGCGAGCCCCAGCGGTGGACTCCTCTCGACGGAAATTAGAGTGTTCTGTCATTGTCTATCCGGGCACAACGTCGAGCGCCATCACGAGCGCGATGCGCTCCTCGACGACTACATATATCATCGCCCCGGCAGCAAAGGCCAGAGCATAGCCCACCGTCGCTCAGAGTTGAAGGGAGATGCCGACGCCGACAAAGGCCTCCGCAGATTCCCGAAAATGGCCCAACGGTGTGGACCCGAGGCGGGCTCTCGTCTCCAATCTAAGGGTCCGTGCAGCGACCCTGGCCCCCCTTTCCAGCAACGATCGTGGTCCCCCAACGATCCGCAAAAGTCGTGTCCTCAAAATCAGCCGGAAGAAATGGCCACACCGCACTCGAGCGCCCCGGACTTACAGGATCCCATTCACCGCCCCGTCTGAACGCTCTTCGAGAGAGCCTCTTGTTGGTGTGGAAGTTGTAGTCACCACCCACATAAAAGCGTCCACCACTCGCGAAAGTTCGGGCCACGATCGTCTCGATGCCATCCCGGGTCGACTGGCCCACATCGGTGTCGATGACGTCCGCCAGGAAGCGCCCAATGTAGTCGTCCCCCAGGTGAGAGCTGATGTGTCGAAGCGTAATCCTGGCCTGCCGTGCCTCCCTCCGGAACGAGATAGGCATGCCCACCCGGTAGTCGGTGTTCACTTGGTCGTTCTGCTCTGTCTCCAAGAAGAAGCGTGAGAAGACCCCCATCTCCAGATCGAGGGTCACCGCCCGGTCCGAGGACATATCGCCCGTCAATAGCAAGGCCGGGAACTGGTGGCCAACCGCTACCTCTGCCTCGAAGTTGCGACCCTCGTAAGTCCCCTCGGTGGGCCGCTCGGCAAGGATCACCGACGTCCTGAACTGTACCTCACGGGGTGGGGCAATGAGGGACTTGAACGGGCGAACCTCGGGAAACCACCTCGACACCTCTTGGGCATCCACTCCGAGCGGGAGCACCGCCAGAAAGGCAGCATAAAGTGGTACTCGAAGAGCGCTTCGCACACTCATCGGCACCCCTTCGCTGGATCGCACCCCCTGCGGCTACTCGAACGAGCCAGGGACGGCCTCCTCAAGCTCAGCGGCCACATCTTCCGCGCGGCGCATGGTCGATAGATCGAGTTCGTAGTCCGGGACATCGGCGGACTGGAGCTTGTCGACCAGCTCACGCAGCTCACGGCCGGAAAGGCCCAGTTCCTTCAGCCCACCCGGGTCCAGGGCCGGAACGCCTTCTCGTGGACGAATCCCATCAACATCGGCCTCGAGTAATCGGCGCAGTGCAGCCATCTCGGCTCGACTCATGGAGTGAGCACCGACGTTGTAGTCGATCCAGGCTTCATAGCTCAAAGGCGCCACTCGTTTCAACATTCCGGCCATCACCCGGGCAAACTCCTGGATCTCCCACTGTGCGTGTGGATCCGCCCGGAGCGTCAAGAAATGGAAGAGGTTGTGGAGATTGATCTTCCAGTACCATTGGGTATAAGTGGACAGCGGCAGATCGATTCTAGCCAACTCGCGGGCCACTTCCTCCTCCACCATCCAACGATAACCCCGGGACGCCTCAGTGCGGACTTTTCCCCAGTGGGCCACCGTCTTCTCGTACAGCGCCGCAGGCGCGTGCTCGGACGCTCGCCCCTGGCGATTGTCCGAGCTCTGAAGACCGAAATGTTCGAGGTCGGGCTTATAGAAGAGGAGGGGCATCAGCGAATAACGGCCGCTATATTCATTAACTGAGGATGTTCTGTGCCGTATCCACTGCCGGGCCACGAACATCGGCATAGCACAGTGGAACTTGAGGTCCACCATCTCGCTCGGCGTCGTGTGGTGGTGCCGTCTCAAGTACCGGACCAGACCACGCGTTTGGCTCGTCTTGCGCGTGCCGTATCCATAGCTCACCCGGGCTGCCCGCTCAATATCCTCGTCGCCTCCCATGTAGTCGACGAGGGCCACGAACCCGTGGTCCAGGACAGGGAAATAACCTCCAAGAATTTCTTCTGCGGCCGGGGTCGTCGGGCGCTTGGTTTCCATGTTTCCTTTGTCCAAAATGCTCGTAAGGGGCCGCGCCGGCCGGCGCGGCGGAATAGATCCAAACCCCACCCGACTCGCAAGGCTCTACAGCTACCTTGCAGGAGCGGCTGTCACTGCAACGGCCTTCCCGCGATCCACACGGACTCGATGCTCCGTACGTTGCGGATGTCCGTGAGCGGATCGTCGCTCAGCACGAGGAAATCTGCCCACCGGCCGGGAAGCAACGTGCCGATCTCCTCGGCGAGGTCGAGACAGCTCGCAGCGTCGCCCGTCGCCGAGCGAAGGATCTGCTCGGGGGTGAGGCCGGCGTCGGCCATCAGCGCCATCTCCATATGCTCGAAATAGCCCTGAAAGCGACCCGCCGGGCCGGTATCTGTGCCAAACGCCACGGGCAAGCCGGCATCCGCGACCCTCTTCACGTTCCTCAGCGCCACCTGTAGGGCTTCTTTGTACTGCTGGGCGCTCGAGCTCGCTCGAACCCTGGCCTGGCGGTCCGGGTCCTGGAGGCGCTCCAATACGGCCGGATCAGCGTGCGCGAGGAAGAACGGGTCGTCGAAAAATTCCGGTCGGTCCTCGTAGACGAAAGTGGAAACCTCTCGCGTCAACGTGGGTGAATAGCAGACCTCGTTATCTCTCAGGAGACCCAGGAGCTCGTCGTCTACATCCTCGTCGCGAATGCTGTGGGCTACGAAGTCACTTCCGGCCCTCAGAAGCGCCTTGGCGTCGTCTTGATAGAAGAGGTGTGAAGCGAGGCGTAGGTTCAACTCGTGGCTGCGCTCGATCACAGCGGCAAAGACCTCGGGAGACATCTTGCGGGTGGAGCCCAAGTTGTCGTCCACACGGAGCTTCATCCAATCGACGCCCATGTCCGCGTTCTCTTGGACCATCGAGAGCGCCTCCTCTACGGTCGCCCCGGTAACGACGGCACCGGCCACATAGAGGCGAGCCCGATCGAGTCCTGGGATCGCTTGCTCGTCACGCAGGGCAACACCCGCGGGGCCGTCTCCCCCGAGACTGTTCACGGTGGTCACGCCATAGTCCGCGTAGAGCCGAAGCTGGCGGATCAGATTCTCTCGGTCGTAGTGGCCGCTCTCCAATCCGAGGATATCTCCCACGTGACCATGGGTGTTGATGAGCCCCGGAATGAGCGTCCGGCCCTGGAGGTCCACAACCTCGGCGCCAGCCGGGACCTCGAGGTCACCCGCCGACCCAGCCCCGATGATGCGCCCATCCTGAATCAGGAGGATTCCGTCCGGGATCACGTCGGCACCTGTACCGTCCCAGATACGGGCACCCACGAGAGCCGTCACCCCGCCTCCATCAGCGTCATCCGACGATCCGCCGGCGCACGCCGTGGCCGTGAGGATCAGTCCCGCCGTAAGCGCGGCGCAAACAGTACGAGTTACGCTCATGATATCATCCTCTCCTTGCCCTCAGTTTGAATCTTCGAACCGTCTCTACTTGCATGCCCAACGCGTCTTCCAGCAAGGCCAACAGGATCTCAGACGTGCGGCCCTGGGGTATGCCGTCCCCCCCAGCGGAATTCGTTTCCCTCGCCGCGTGGTCGCCTGAATCTTCACATGGGCCTCCGATTTCACACCCTGTCCGACGCGACTGTGCACCGCCATTTCGACCTTCGTCAGGTCGTTGATGCGGGCCTCGCTGCTCCTTGTGAAAAAGAAGCTTCTTCGGGTCGTGATCCGCTCGTTTCCGATCTCGACGATAAGAGAGTTCACCAGGGAGTAGAATCCCAACAACATGAGAAGGCTACCCATTCCGCCGAAGGCCAACAGAAACATTCCACCGAACGCGCCGAGCAAGAGGGAAACGGCGGGTACGCCGAATCCGCCTCCCATGTCCGCCACCTCTCCATAGGCAAAGGCGCCGGCACCCGTAAACACCGCGCCGAAGATCAACATCATGAATCCGCCGACTCCCCCGCGGCGTAACGCAGGATCACCCCTCTGACGTTGCTCTGGGCGCTGACAATCCGCTCCGGGAGCTCCGGGACATCGGCAACCGTCACGTCGGACAGGATCGGCTCCTCGGCCAGGAGAGGTGGGTCGACGTTGTCCACAGGCACCTCGAACACCTGGTCCAAATCGGCGCCTGGCACCGTACCCCGAACCCGAATGAGCCACTTGTAGTAGTCCTCCGAAGGCGGAGCGGAGGGAGGAGACTCTTCGGGAACGGCGAACGTGTAACGGAGACGAACACCCCCCGCCGAACGTTCCACCCGAGGGACGGTCTCCTTGGTCCACTCCACCGACTCGCGACGTTGGGAACGCTCACTGGTACGGACGACGTGGTCGCGAACACACGACAAGACGACCCTGAAGTCGGATTCTGACACCTGGCGAAGTGGGAGCTCGAGTGAGCCACCCACGTGTCCACCCACCGAGCCCGGGAGTGGGTCCAGGTCCATGCTCAGGTGGCCGAATCGGCGCCAACGAAAAGTCCCCCTGACGGCGACGAACAGGAGGAGGAAGCCGACCATGGAGAAGATCGGTAGCACGACGGTCAGAAACGTCGGCAGGTCATGATCTCCGAACAGGGCCTGCCAGCCGACCGGGATTCCGAGGATGTTCCAGATGACGGCGCCAAACCAGTGGGTCCGCAGATCCTTCCGCCCCACGGCGGGTGCCCGACCCGACGCCTGCGACGCGTAGGTTCTCATCGGATCCATAGAGTGGTGTGGTGTCGCCTGCATCGGGAATCCCTGGGGGTCGCCCCCTCCACCATTGAACCTCTGCGAGTTAGGATCGTACAAGGAGGCGCAGCTCACGGCACGTGCGGACCTTCGATGCAGGCGGGTTTCCAGCATAGGGAGATGGACATGGGGGGAGAGTGGGAGGGCACCCTGGACCTGAACCTCGGGACCATACAACCGAGAAAATCACGTCCATGGTTGAAGGCGGCCCTTCTCGGATTCCGCTTCGCCTGGTTGGGTCTGAAGTGGACCGTTGCGTTGGCCTTACCCTTCATCGTCCTGGTGAGAGGATCGATGTACGCCTACCAGGAGTGGGGTTGGGGTACATGGCCTTCGCTGGCCGTAGGTATCTTTGCCACCGTTGTCGTGTTCTCGGCGTACACCGCATGGCTATGGAAGCGGATCACGGGTAAACGCCGTGTGCCCGTGGTGGTACGGCGCCTCCTCGTCGCCGTAGTGGCCGGCTACAGCGCCTACGGACTCCTGTACCTTTCCGCCGGGAACGCCAAGAATCCCGACGTCCGGGAGTATTATTCGTCTCTCCATCCGCTCATGAGGATGGGAGCGAGCACCTACCTGCTTTTCGATCGTGACGCGGTGGTCACTGACCCGGAGAGAACCGCGGAGGACTACCTGAGAATGGGGCTTCCGGTCAACGAAACGTCACTCCACTTCAGGCTCGAAGACCGATACATACACGCCATGGATCTCCGCACCACCGGTCGAAGTGCCTGGAGAAACCGCCTCACAGAAATGTATTTCCAGTTCATGGGATTCCGGAGTCTCCACCATGTAGGCACGGCGGATCATCTTCATATTTCTTTGCCGATCTCCGGCCCGTGACACCTAAATCGCGCCTAAATCGCGT
>Ga0310124_10000690_pt1 | contig 23697 bp, 13 predicted proteins | sample CB11b_AW_Bot5_MG_FD_203507 | JGI IMG/M metagenome (GOLD analysis project Ga0310124, IMG submission 203507) | Marine microbial communities from Western Arctic Ocean, Canada - CB11b_AW_Bot5 | ecosystem: Environmental > Aquatic > Marine > Oceanic | place: Canada: Western Arctic Ocean | collected...
AGCGTAGCTTCTTATTACTTAAAAATACATACCACCACAGAGCGCACCGAGGCGCTTTGCGCTACACAGAGTTAAAAATATTAGTTAGTCACTTCTCCAGGTCTTCTCCTTCACTTTTCGGTGGTGAAATAATCACTTTTATAGCATGAGTAAAACGTTGCTATTAAACGAAAGCACAGCGCGTCTTTAGGCTATATTTAGCCAAGGCATTGTAAATACTGGGCTTTTTCACTAACTCTAAAAGCGCAGCGGCTCTTAAACTCTTTGTGAAATTGGGTTTGAAAGCAGTATGCACAAAGAGAACAAAATGAGGAGAAAATGAGTAGCCAAAGTGACAGGGTAAGTGATCTTTTATCACCACAGAGCGCACCGAGGCGCTTCGCGCTTCACAGAGTTAAAAATATTGATTATTTACTACTCCTGTTCTTCTCCTTCACTTCTCGGTGGTGAAAAATTCACTTTTATAGCAAAAGTAAAACGTTGCTATTAAACGAAAGCACAGCGCGTCTAAAGGCTAAATTCAGGCACTGCTTTGTGAACAAATGGGCTTTTAAAATATTGATGCACAAAGAGAACAAAATGAGGAGTAAATGAGTAGCCAAAGCAAGCTGGGTTAAATTAATTTGTAGACGCAGAGCGTGCTCACGTTAGAAGCGTAGCTTCTTATTACTTAAAAATACATACCACCACAGAGCGCACCGAGGCGCTTTGCGCTACACAGAGTTAAAAATATTAGTTAGTCACTTCTCCAGGTCTTCTCCTTCACTTTTCGGTGGTGAGTTAATTACTTTATAACCCCTAAAACCATAACGCACAAAGAGAACAGAATAAGCTTCAAATGAACCGCCCAAAACCAGTGTGTGGATATTTTTGGTAGACGTAGAGCTTGCTCACGTTAGAAGCGCAGCTTCTCATTTCAGGTCAAATATTAAATTACTTAGTCCCTAACTCTAAAAGCACAGCACTTTATTACAGCCACAAAAAAAAGAGCTTTCGCTCTTTTTTAAATACTATATAAACAGGCTAAACTTACTCGCCCGCCACAATAGTATTAAAGCTGTTATTATCGTGCAGGCTTGCAAATGCACTTTCGTGAAGTAACTCATTACGTAAGTTAGGCGAGTACTCAAGTGCCATTTTTATATCGGCCAATGCATCGGCGTGCTCGTGTATTAGCGCAAATGCACAGGCACGTTGCCAATACGCATAACCATAATCGCTATCTATATCAATTGCTTGGTTACATAAATCAATCGCTTTTGCTGTTTGATTAATTTCAAGCAACGCATCAGCCTTATAAGCAATAGCTTCAACATCTTCAGGTTTACGTTTTAAAATTTCATCAAAAATTTCAATTTTGTTAGCATAATCACTTTCTAAATTTGCGCGCATCCACAACGAGTGAACCTCGTTTGTAATAGAAATACGTTCTTGGTTACTGAGTATTTCTTCAGAACGTACACGCAGTTTTTCTTCTAGAATTTTTAATCGGTCTTCGTATTCGTCGGTAATAACACTCACGCGCGTATTTACAATATCTTCTACTTTGTTTTTAACATCACGAAGCGAATTCCACCCAACAAGCACCAAAATAGATGCCGTGGCGGTAATAATAAAGAACACATTATTTATTGTATCGGTGGTGTAAGTAAGGGCTCTGTCGGCCGTGTCTAATTGCGCGTGAGTAACTTGCTTAGTTACATCTTCACGTAGTTGTTGCTGATCTTGGCGAACCGCTTTTAGCTCATCTAAAATGTAGCGTTCCATAAGCGGTTTATACATAGGCTCTTTAAGTTGCTCGAGCGCTTGCTGTTCTTGTCGCTTTGAGGGGGCTTCTGTTTGTTGCTCAGCGGCATTAGCCGACGCTAAAAATAAAGTAAAACAAATACATAGTAAAGAAAAGTAATAACGCATCAACATGCCCAAATAAAATAATTAATTGCAAAAATAATATTAACACGCACAACCTAAACTCACTAGGGCAGGTTTTGTTTTGAGGGCGAGTTTACGGCACATTATAAATTATTATTATGAAAACATTGTGTAGTGGTAAATTTTAGGCAAAAAAAACCAGCTCTGGGTGAGCTGGTTGAAACTGCTAAAACATCAAAGGTCGGGAAAACTTAACTACTGTTAGCTAATTATAATCAACTAACAAAAAACTGATAAACTGAGTTTATAAAGTAAAGGTGTATTGGGCTTAGTAATACACCTTTAACATTATAACTACAATTTCATGGCGAAGGGGGGTATTCCTATGTGCGCTATGGTAAACCAAAGCCACTTTCAAACCCTTCACATACCATTACGCCGCTACTTTTTAATTCGATCATCGTTATTTAAAAAAAGATCAAAATATTAAACCCACTTGTTTGCTGTACTAACTCAAGCCTCTATTTACCAGAGCTTGTTTTTTAAGTTCCAATCAAAAATACAAATCGGGCCAATCGTTTTAAATACGGTGTATTCATTGGCATAGCTCAAAAAATAAGCCTATATTGGTAATTCAAAATAAGTATAAATATATAAGTAGTTGATTAAGCAATCATTTGCATTAGTTAAAAATAGTATTACTTAAACAAATTAAATATCGCTTAGGTATTTTTTACACCAAGAGGATTGAAAATGAGCAACTCTAGCGCCGGCAAATGCCCGGTAATGCATGGCAGCAATACACAAACAGCTGGCCAAAACACAGATTGGTGGCCAAACGCACTTAATTTCGACATTCTACATCAACACGATACAAAAAGTTCTCCCTACGGCAGCGACTTTAACTACGCTGAAGCATTTAAAACCCTCGACCTAGAAGCCGTAAAAACCGACTTAAAAAACTTAATGACCCAAAGCCAAGATTGGTGGCCAGCCGACTGGGGCCACTACGGTGGTTTAATGATCCGCATGGCATGGCACTCAGCAGGCTCGTACCGTTTATCTGACGGACGTGGCGGCGGTGGCACTGCAAATCAACGTTTTGCGCCTTTAAACTCGTGGCCCGACAACGCCAACCTCGACAAAGCGCGTCGCCTACTTTGGCCAATTAAAAAGAAATACGGTAACAAACTCTCGTGGGCCGATCTCATTATTTTAGCGGGCAACATGGCATACGAATCAATGGGCTTAAAAACCTTTGGGTTTGCCGGTGGCCGTGAAGACATTTGGCACCCAGAAAAAGACGTATACTGGGGCGCCGAAAAAGAATGGTTAGCACCAAGCGACGAACGCTACCAAAATGTAGATAAACCCGACACAATGGAAAACCCCTTAGCGTCTGTTCAAATGGGCCTAATTTACGTAAACCCAGAAGGAGTAAACGGTAAACCCGACCCGCTTAAAACGGCAGCACAAGTGCGCGAAACATTTGCCCGCATGGCAATGGACGACGAAGAAACAGCCGCGCTTACCGTTGGTGGCCACACTGTAGGTAAAACGCACGGTAACGGAAAAGAGTCAAACCTTGGCCCAGAGCCAGAAGCGGCTGATATTTCAGAGCAAGGCATGGGGTGGAACAACCACAAAACACGGGGTATTGGCCGCGATACAATGACATCGGGCATTGAAGGCGCATGGACCACGCACCCAACAAAATGGGATAACGGCTATTGTGACCTTCTTTTAAACTACGAATGGGAACTTACAAAAAGCCCGGCAGGCGCTCACCAATGGGAACCTGTAAACATTAAAGAAGAAGACAAACCGTTTGATGTAGAAGACCCATCAATTCGTTTAAACCCAATAATGACCGACGCCGACATGGCCATGAAAATGGACCCAGCGTACCGTAAAATAATTGAGCGTTTTCATAACGACTTTGAGTACTTTTCAGACGTGTTTGCACGTGCATGGTTTAAACTCACGCACCGCGACCTAGGGCCAAAAGCACGTTACTTAGGTGCCGATGTACCAAGTGAAGATTTAATTTGGCAAGATCCAATTCCAAGCGTTGACTACACCTTAACAGATGCGCAAATCAGCGATTTAAAAGCAACATTACTTAATTGTGGTGTAAGTGCCAGCGATTTAATTAACACCGCATGGGACAGTGCACGTACCTACCGAGGGTCTGATCACCGAGGCGGTGCAAACGGGGCACGCATTCGTTTAGCACCACAAAAAGAGTGGCAGGGTAACGAGCCAGAGCGCTTAGCAAGCGTGTTATCAGCGCTTGAAAAAGTGCAAGCAGAGTTAAGCACACCGGTAAGCATGGCCGATTTAATTGTACTTGGCGGCACAGCCGCGGTTGAACAAGCCGCTAAAAATGCAGGGGTAGAGGTTAACGTTCCGTTTGCGCCAGGGCGCGGCGACGCAACCGACGACATGACCGACGCTGAATCGTTCGACGTACTTGAACCGATTCACGATGGCTTTAGAAATTGGCTGAAAAAAGATTACGTGGTATCTGCTGAGGAGTTATTACTTGAGCGTAGCCAACTAATGGGTTTAACCGCCCCTGAAATGTCGGTGCTTGTTGGTGGTATGCGAATGCTGGGTACCAACCATGGCGGCACACAGCACGGTGTATTTACAAATAACGTAGGCGCGTTAAGCAATGACTTTTTTGTAAACCTAACTGACATGGCAAACCGCTGGGAGCCAACGGGCAATGGCCTTTACAATATTGTAGATCGCGCAAGCGGCGCAACTAAATGGACCGCAACACGCGTAGATTTGGTATTTGGGTCAAACTCAATTTTACGCGCATTGGCAGAGTTTTATGCTCAAGACGATAATAAAACACGTTTTGTTCACGACTTTGTAAATGCATGGGTAAAAGTAATGAACGCCGATAGGTTTGATATTTAATAAACTTAAGCAACAGTTAAAAAGGAGCAGCAATGCTCCTTTTTTTTAAAAAACTGAGCTTTTAAAACCTTATTGCACAAAGAAAAGCGAATGAGCAGTAAATGAGAAAACAAAGTGAACAGGTCATAGTTTGTCCTTGCTTTGTAGACGCAGAGCTTGCTCACGTTAGAAGCGTAGCTTCTTGTTACTAACTTTTAAAGCGATTCCTCTAAAAGCGCAGCGTCTCTTGAACTCTTTGTGAATAATGGCCTTTAAATCTTAATGCACTGATAGAAGACAATGAGGAGTAAATGAGAAAACATAATGAGCTGGGCAGCGTTTAGCCTTGCTTTGTAGACGTAGAGCTTGCTCACGTTAGAAGCGATAGCTTCTTGTTTTACATGCTATTTAATTTAAATAAATACAATCCCAAAATGGATATTGCCCGACACTTTTTACTATGCCAGTTCTTAGTGGGTTAGCAGCAATATAACGAGCTTGATTGATTAAATCTTTTTCAGAACGAAGCTGATGTTCAAAATAATTTTGCTGCCAAATTTTGCCTGTTGCTCCATTTAGCTTATTTATTTTTACAGTCGTTACACTTTTAAAGATTTTTATTACGTTAGCTAGTGAGCACTCTTTAAGCTGAAATAACCAATGTAGATGATCAGGCATTAATACATAGCAAATTGTATTAACTTTATTTTGCATATCCACAATAGCCTTTGCTGCAATACATGCATTGCCAAATTCTTTAAATAGAGATGCTCTATTTATGCAGCATATAGTCACAGAGTAGAACTGATTATTATTTGAAAAACGATGTGCTAATAATTGTGAGGAGTCATGCATCGGAGAGTCATATATTTTGGCTTTGTATAAACATAGATAAGAATTGACCTAAAACAAGTTTTAAAACGCGTTGCTTTTTCACGCCAGCAAGCTGTGCGTCTACAGGTTAATTTAAACACTGCTTTGTAGACGTAGAGCTTGCTCACGTTAGAAGCGATAGCTTTTTGTTACTTAAAAATAGATATCACCACAGAGCACACCGAGGCGCTTCGCGCTACACAGAAAAACACGAGTAATAATTAGTCACTACTCCTGTTCTTCTCCTTCACTTCTCGGTGGTAAAACAATCACTTTTGCAGCATAAGTAATACGTTGCTTTAAACTAAGCAAAGCGCGTCTACAGGCTACATTTAGCCTCTTTGTGAAATTGGGCTTTAAAGCAGTATGCACAAAGAGAAGCGAATGAGTAGGAAATGAGAAGCCAAAGTAATCAGGTTAGTGTTTAGCCTTGTTTTGTAGACGTAGAGCTTGCTCACGTTAGAAGCGACAGCTTCTTGTTTCAGAACACATATTAAATTACTTAGTTTTTACCTCTAAAGCGCAGCGTCTCTTAACCTCTTTGTGATTAATGGGCTTTTAAAATCTTAATGCACAAAGAGAAGCGAATGAGGAGTAAATGAGCAGACAAATTGAATAGTGTTAAGTGATTTTTTATCACCACAGAGCGCACCGAGGCGCTTCGCGCTACACTGAGTTAAAAATATTGTTAGTCACTACTCCTGTTCTTCTCCTTCACTTCTCGGTGGTAAAACAATCACTTTTGCAGCATAAGTAATGCGTTGCTTTAAACTAAGCAAAGCGCGTCTACAGGCTACATTTAGCCTCTTTGTGAAATTGGGCTTTAAAGCAGTATGCACAAAGAGAAGCAAATGGGGAGAAAATGAGCAGCCATAGTAATCAGGGTAAAGTTATTTTGTTTTGTGAGTGCTTATCTTGTTCATGTAACTATTCATTAAATTACTTAGCCCTTACCTCTAGAAGCGCAGCGTCTCTCAAACTCTTTGTGAATAATGGGCTTTTAAGTCTTAATGCACAAAGAGAACAAAATGAGGAGTAAATGAGTAGCCAAATTGAATAGGTTAAGTGACTTTTTATTACCACAGAGCGCACCGAGGCGCTTCGTGCTGCACAGAAAAAACACGAGCAATAGTTAATCACCTGTTGGTGATGATCTAATTACTTGTTTACTAATGCATTTAACCACGCACAAAAAAGGCGCTAACTAAGCGCCTTTTAAAACTAAACACCCAGCAGGCTTATGCTTTTTTCTCTTCGCAACTTGCAAGGTACTCATCAAACGTACCCTGAAAATCAATAACCTGCTTATCTTTAATATCAATAATACGCGTAGCCAACGACGACACAAACTCACGGTCGTGGCTTACAAAAATAAGCGTCCCTTCAAAGTCTTTAAGCGCATTATTTAACGCCTCAATGGCTTCCATATCCATGTGGTTTGTTGGCTCGTCCATTACAAGTACGTTTACGTCTTGCATCATTAACTTACCAAATAACAAACGGTTTTTTTCACCACCTGAACAGTTACGCGCTTTTTTGTTTGAATCGTCTGCTGTAAACAACAAACGGCCTAACATGCCACGAACCATTAAATCGTTATGCTTAGCTGTACGCCATTGCGACATCCAATCAAATAACGTTAAATCGTTATCAAAGTCTTTAGTGCTGTCTTGCGGGCAGTAACCAAAGCTCGCATTTTCAGACCACTTAATTTCGCCTTCATTACTTTTAAGCTCGTTAACTAAACAGCGTAAAAAAGTAGTTTTACCCACCCCGTTTTCGCCAATTACCGCAAGCTTTGCACCGGCTTCTAGTAAAAACTCACCGCCACTAAACAGTGTTTCACCATCAAAACCATGGCCAAGTTTGTTAACTTCAAGCGCTTGGCGGTACATTTTTTTGCCTTCGTCAAAGTTTAACGATGGGCTCATACGGCTCGATGCTTTAACTTCATCAAGCTTAATTTTATCCATTTTTTTAGCACGCGAACTAGCTTGTTTAGCTTTAGAGGCGTTAGCACCAAAGCGGTTAACAAAGTCTTGTAGCTCGTCAATCTCAGCACTTTTTTTAGCGTTTTCAGCTAAAAGTTGCTCGCGTTGCAGGCCTGCCGCTTCTAAAAACTTTTCGTAGTTACCCGGGTAAATACGCAGCTCGCCGTAATCAATGTCGGCCATGTGTGTACAAACCGAGTTTAAAAAGTGACGGTCATGCGAAATAATAATCATGGTACATTTACGTTTGTTTAGCTCATTAGCTAGCCACGTAATGGTATGAATATCCAAGTTATTGGTCGGCTCATCGAGTAGCAGTATGTCTGGGTTTGCAAACAACGCTTGCGCTAAAAGCACACGTAGTTTCCAGCCCGGTGCAACATTTGCCATTAACCCGTAATGAAACTCTTTATCTATACCCGCTTCTAGCAAAATTTCTTCAGCGCGGCTTTCGGCAGTGTACCCGTCCATTTCGGCAAATACACTTTCAAGGTCGGCCACTTTCATGCCGTCTTCTTCGCTCATTTCAGGTAACGAATAAATACGTTCGCGCTCTTGCTTAACTTTCCAAAGCTCAACGTCGCCCATAATTACCGCATCTACCACCGTGTATTGCTCAAATGCAAACTGATCTTGGCTTAGGTTACCTACTTTTAAACCTGGTGTAATCGACACATTACCCGCACTAGGTACCAGTGCACCGCTTAAAATTTTCATGAAAGTCGACTTGCCGCAGCCGTTAGCGCCAATTAAACCGTAACGGTTACCGTTACCAAATTTAGCTGAAATGTTTTCAAACAACGGCTCTGCGCCAAACTGCATCGTAATATTTGCGGTGGAGATCAAAAAAGGTAATCCTAGAATTAGTACTGACAGGAGCTCGTTGCAGCAAAAGGCCGCAAACAACATCAAGCAATAGGGTAAATTAGCTGGCGAATTATACAGATCAGCCACTACTAATGAAAGGTAAAAGGCAGCTAATTTATAACCAAAGCTAAACGCACACAAACGGTGCAAAAGGCCTTAATTTACCCAATAAGCACGCAAGGTTAACTAATTTAAAGTATTAGTGGTTTTGGTAAATACGCTCAATAACTGCTTTATTATTAATAATATACGAGTTAATAACCGCTATGTCGTCAGTGGTTACCGTTTTTTTACTCAGCATAAAATGCACATTATTTACATTTATAGGCTTAAGCAACGCCGCCGGCATAATGTTTGAGTACTGTTTAGTAAAGTGCTGCGCCACTAACGAATCATCAATTAAATAATTAATACGCTGCTTGTTAAGCATGCCAAAACGTTTTTTAGACTCGCTCGTAAGTACAACCTGCTCAGTATACTGTAAGCGCAATTGCTCAAATGTTTCACCAAAAACACTTCCCCTGTTAACCCCCACAGTTAGAGACTGACTAAATAGCTGGTTAATACTGTGTACGTTGGGCGAGTTGGCATGTTTGTACAGCAGCATTTTTTCAACACGATAAGGCAACGTAAAGTGAGCATACTCCGCACGCTCAGCAGTTTTGCTAGCAGCAAAAATTAAATCAACACGGCCCTGTTTTAGCTCTTCAAATGCACGTAACGAATTTGGCAGCACACTAAAATTTAAACAATAAGGTGAGCCTTTAAAAATAGCGTTAAGTACGTCTATTTCAGTACCACCTAGCGTATTGTTTTTTAATATTACGTAAGGCGGCCAGTAACTTTCGTTGGTAGCCACCGTTAACGTTTTAGTGCATCCCCAGGCATTAAATGCACTAAAAGTAAAAAGGGTCATAAACAGCAATATTTTCAAACTACAGCCTTTTGTGAAGGGTTTTTAGTGTATAAATAGTTATAATTTTTCAAACAGTTCTTCTAATTGTGCCTTACGGCTTTGTATTAATTTATTAACCTCAACAACATCTTGCAAGGTAGACGTATTTTTACTCAGCATTAAATGAATAGAGCCTTTGTTAACATAGGTTGTGGTATTTACCCGCTTAATATTGTTTGACTGGCTTATAAAATATTCGCCCACTAATTGGTCTTCAATTATAAAATCGACCCGCTGTTTAGCTAATAAAGCAAAACGCCTTTTTGCTGCACCGGTAAAAATAATTTGTTTTGGGTAAATACGTTTTAAACGCTCAAATTGCTCGCCGTAATAACTACCCGCATGGGCGGCCACGGTGTAGCCTTGTGCAAACGCATCTTGCAGGTTTTTAACGTTGTATTGTTTACTTTTATGCTGATACAACCACATAACCTCGTTGCGGTAACTATCCGAAAAATAAACATGCTCTGCGCGTTTTTCAGTAAAGCTTGCAGCCCACCCTAAATCCATTCGGCCTTTAGTTTGTTCAACAAATGCGCGCTCTGTATTGGGTAAAAACTCAACCTGAACACAATAAGGCGACCCTGCAAAAATAAGCCAAAGCGCCGTTACTTCTTTACCTTGTGCGTGGCCGTTAACATCAATAACGTAAGGCGGCCAATAGGTATCGTGCGACGCGACAAAAAACTTTTTTTCGCAAGCCCCACTCCCAAAAGAGAGGGCTACTAACAAATACAAACCGTATTTTTTTAATCTATGCATTATATCCCTCATGCTAGCGACGCAATACGTACAGTATAAACCAGCCTTAAAATTTAGTCGTAAATTTTGTATAAGCATGTAAATAGCATTACTGGGTTTATAAAGTTATGTATTTATAATCAATGTGTTGGGAAGGCTAAGTTTAAATGTTCGTTTTTGTAATCGTTAAATTTGCAATGTGCGCGTGCGATTAATAAAAAGGGCGTATTAATTTAAAATATTCTACTACTAAGTCTATATTTTATTTATGTGTTCCTGTAGATTGAACACCAATGAATTTAATATTAACAGCGGCTTAGCTGTTAAACGATTAGCCAAGGAGCGGGTGTATCGTGCCAAGTACCACACTCACTTACTACAATAACAACGCGCAAACCTTTAGCGACTCAACGCTTAATGTTGATATGTCGGCGTTGTATGCTGAATTTCTACCGCATGTAAAACAACATGGCCATATTTTAGATGCTGGTTGTGGCTCTGCCCGCGACGCTATGTATTTTAAAAACCAAGGTTTTACGGTTAGCGCGTTTGATGCAAGCCCAGCGCTTGCAAAGTTTGCTAGTAATTACTTACAGCAACCTGTAGCGGTTAAAACCTTTCAACAGCTTGAGTATATAAATAAATACGATGGCATTTGGTGTTGCGCGAGTTTATTGCATGTACCAAAGGCTGAGTTACCACAGGTGTTTTTAAACCTGCAAAATGCCCTAAAACCAAACGGTGTTTTGTATGTGTCGTTTAAATATGGCACGCAAGAACGCGAACATAATGGCCGTGAATTTACCGATTTAAATGAAGAGGGCTTAACCGCACTTATTACTCAGCACACTGAGCTTAAAATAATAAAACAATGGCAAACGGTTGACCAACGACCAGAGCGCGAGAGTGAAGTGTGGCTCAATGCCTTAATTAAAGCAGTGCCGGTTTTATGATTGGCGCAATGCAGCAGCAACTCGACTTCATAGCATACATACAACGTATGTTGGTTGAGGGCGAATTCACCGCAACTTATAAATATGCACTATTACATGCTATTGCTGATATTTGCGTAGAACAGCAAAATGAGGATCAGAGTGCTCCAATGGAAATAAAAATCGACACGTTAGTCGATAAATTTATTCAACTTTATTGGAACCACTCAATGCCTTACGCTGTGCACACTACCGATATTATTACTAATACTGAAGACATGCTGTTAAAGCAAAATAGCCAAGGACAGGCAAAGTTCATCACCGAAATTTTTAAACTACAAAATGCAGGTGTGAAAAGTTACAACGCATTCAAAAACTACCAACAATATAGCAAAGTAATTAGTTCTCTTAGACGAACATTTATCGATGGCCCTCTTTGGCGGTTACAGTTACTTTCGGGTAAAGAAGAATGTTTTTTATATTCCCATATACTTTTAGGTAAAGGTAGAGAGCCCAAACGAATTGTTTTAAATGCTGGTATAGCTCAGTGTTTCAGGCGTTTTTACGATTTGGTTGTGCATCTTAGTATTACTGAATGGATAGAAAAAGTACAAACTATAAAAGCGAATCAAACACTATTAGGATCGCAAAGCCAGCTACAAGAGTTCTTGTTTGGCAGTAATAGAGCTGCGTTAAAAGTGGTAACTCCACTATTGATAGATATTCAAAACGGGCTTTGCTTTTACTGCCAAAAGCCAATGAATCTCAAAAACGAAAAAGAAACTAAAAAAACGCCAGAGATCGATCACTTTATTCCTTTTAAGCGCTACCCAAACGATTTGGCTCATAACTTTGTTGCTGCGCATGCTGATTGTAATAACAATAAGCGAGACCACCTCGCAGCTTTTGCTCACCGCGACCGCTGGCTAGAACAAAACCTTGATATTCATAAAGCCGAAATAACTAATAAACTGCAACCTTACTTTTATTGCGATGCTGATAAATCGCTTGCAGTAAGCAACTGGGCGTATCAGGTTGCCGAATCAAGTAGTGCTAAATTATGGCTTGGCAAAAACAGTTTTGAAGAAGCAAAACCGAAAGCTGAAGTTTTTAAATTTTCAAAAGTTGTAAATAAATCAGAGCAAACAAATTTGGCGGCTGAGCCGAAGGCTAATTTTAAAACTATCATTAACGCATTGAAGTTACGTTACTTCCCAAATATTAAAATTGCATGTGGACACTTTAAAACCGGCGATAGCAGCGATGTTGAATATTTAGACGCGCCACTTGGCGCGGGCAAGCTTGATCCAAATGTGCATTTTTTAGCACGCGCATCTGGCAACTCTATGAATGGCGGTAAACATCCAATACTTGATGGTGATTTATTGCTGCTTGAGCTTATAACACCTGATAAAGCAGGGTCGCTACGCGGTCAAATAGTGGCGATAGAGCGAGATGATATAGGCGGGGAAGGGCAGTATTTACTGCGTAAAGTTATTAAATTACCCAATGGGCAATATGAGCTAATAGCCCAAAACCCAGATTATGAGGTAATGATTGCTGATGAAAGCATGCGAACGTTCGCACGGTTTAAACAAGTGGTTGCAGAGTAGTTGTAGTCGCGATTTTACATCGCGCTTTAACTTGTAGGCGCTGAGCTTGCTCGCGCGAAAAGCGAGGCTTTTAAGTTTGTAGGTTGTGGCGTAGGCGGGAGTTTACCTCGCGCTTTTGAATTGTAGGTCGTACTTTAGTGCGTCAATGTAATTGATAATATTAGATATTGTGAAGGGATTTAAAAACCTCTATTCGAGGTTATATCGCGTTGGCGATGGCAACCAAAGGGTGGCTGCCGCCGACCGCCCTTTGGAATCCCACGTCGCGCCCGAGGATCACACTGTGTCCTCAAGTTAAAAATTGATGTGAACGTAATCGCCGTGTATTCGCCGTCCATAGCGAAGTCACGGCTTAACTTGCATCCATGCAAGTGATTACTCATCAATTTATAACTTTTGCGTGTGCTCACGGGGAATTGGAGTGTGTTGATATATTGGCGTTTACGAATTTAGGCTTCAGTTTAATCAAGAGTTAATGAGCTTAAAAAATATAATTAAATAATTGGATCAATTACAGAATAAGAAGGATCATTAATGATTAATAAACGCTTAAAAATCTCAAGAAATATGAAAGTTGGTGCGTTAGACGCGGAGACTGATTATCAATTACTAGATAAGTGTTTTGTAGACAAAGGCGATCTTGATCGTTTATTAGATGTTGAAGCGCCTGAGGCTATAGTTTTAGGAAGGACAGGCGCAGGTAAGAGTGCTTTAATGCATCGAATAGAAAAAACAGCAAGCCATTGTTCACGGTTAGATCCTAATGATGTATCGGTACGCTTTCTTGAGTACTCAGACATTATTCAATTTTTTGATGCTTTAGATATTAAACTTGATTTATTTTATAAGCTTTTATGGCGACACTTATTAGTTGTAGAAATATTAAAGTTAAGGTATGACATTAAAAATGAGCAGGACGGAAGAAATTTTTTAGATGGCATATTTACTTGGTTCCATAGAGATAAAGCAAGAAAAAAATCGTTCGAGTATTTTAATGAATGGGGAGATAAGTTTTGGCTAGATACAGATGAGCACCTAAGAGAAATAACCTTAAAGTTAGAAGAAGATACAAAAGCTAGCATTGGAGGAAAATTTCAAGGCGTTGGTCTAAATGTTGAAGGCGTAAAAAAACTCTCTGATCAAGAAAAAATTGAAATAAAACAAAGAGCAAGTCAGGTAGTAAATGGCCTTCAAATTAAAAAGCTTAATGAAGTGTTAGATTTACTTGCTGAATATGCATTCTCGGATAAACAGAGAAAGTTTTATGTAATTATTGATCAGCTGGATGAAAATTGGGCAAATACTGAAACACGGTGTCGTTTTATTCGTGCATTAATCGAAGAAATAAAATCTTTTAGAAAGCTTGAAACTGTGAAGGTTGTTATTGCGCTTCGAAAGGACCTTTTGGAGTTGGTATTTAACAAAACTAGGGACTCAGGTTTTCAAGAAGAGAAATATGAGTCATATATCCTTGAATTAAAATGGACTCAATCAGAGTTATTAAATTTGATTAATTTACGGATAAATGAAGTATTTAAAAGCCAATATACTGGTGAAAGGGTGAACTTTGAAGATATTTTTCCTAAACCAAAAAAAGGTGGAGGGCAAACTGCTAGTGACTTTATTTTAGAAAGGACATTAAAACGCCCCCGAGATGTACTTCAGTTTGTTAATGAAACATTTAATATAGCCGAAGATAACGAAAGAGTTTCATGGAGAGCTTTAATTGCTGCCGAAGCTAATTATTCTGAAAAAAGGTTAAAATCTTTGAAAGAAGAGTGGGGGGAAATGTACCCATCTTTTGAGGACACGATTGAAATCATTCGTGGCTTGCCTAAAACCTTTACCCGTAGCTCAATAACAGCTGAAAGGTTAACAGAAATAATTGGAGCATTGAGTGAAGAAGATAATATAGATCCTTGTGTAAAAGCTTCGAGGCAGTACCTTGAGGGAAGGAATATGAAAGAAAAAGATGTCTTATATATTATTCTTCAATGCCTCTATAAAGTCGGTGTTATAGGTATCAAAGTGAGTTCACTTGACACTTTCTTGTGGTCATATATAGATCAGGGCAGTATATCTAAAGGAGAAGTAAAAAGGGCTAGTCACATGAAAATACATAAAATGCTCTACAGATCTTTAGATGTGGATCATAATGATCTACCTATTTTTCAAACATAATAACCATCACCCAACCGCCAATTTCCCCGCCTCGTGCCACATTTCACTTGGCATGGGGTTGATTAATTCCCATGTTATATTCATCGGCTGGCTGTGGTTTTGGTATTTAACTACGCTGTAGTTTACAAATCTCATTGCTTAGCTGGTATATACAAATCTGATCTATTATTTAAGACCCTAAACTATAAAAGGTTTATGGCTTAATTTCTTTGCTCAGCTCATCAACTAAATCATGTGCAAATGGCCAAGGAATACCGGCTTTGCGTGTTAACTCTTTCAAATCCGGAGTAATCCTCGTAATATTTTTTGCAGCGGTCGAGTATAGACGGTTTTGTTTAATAATACTTTTTTCAAGTACTTCCAGTCGCTCTCTTTCACTCTCGATTTCGTACTTTTGTACTGTGATTGATTCTAGTAGCAAGTGTTTCTCATTTACTAGCAATTGAACTGCATCTCTGTCTTCATATAACTGCACTATTTCGGATTCTAATTTTAACTTCCTAAAAGAAAGTTCACTGACTTCACTCTCTAGGCTTTTATTAAATTGTTCAACTAATAACTTTTTTTCTTTTTGAAATGCCTTAATAGCATTTTCTTTATTTTCTTTAATGGTAAAACTTTTAACACTGTTTAATTGATTAATATCTTCTAGTAGTTTTTTCTTCTTACTTATTAAGTCTTGGTTTTTCAGATTCAGTTCGCTTCTTAGTCTAGCTTCATACGCATCTATTTCATTTTTAAGATTTGATCTGGACGCTATGTTTTCATTTATCTGAGCTAGTTTTTGTGAAGCATATTTAATATTTTCTACAAGCCCTTTATATTCTTTTCTATAAGCACTACGAATTTTTTCTTCGTCGTTTTTTACAATCACCTCAAGATTATTTTTGGTATATGATAAATCTTGTAGTTGTTCTCTGAGTAACGTTACGGCTGAATTTAAACTTGTTTTTTCATGTTCGAATTCACTTAAAAATTTATCTCGTTTACTCATCAGATCTTTAATTAATTGACGTTCATGTGCATGACAGATCTCACCGATATAACCAGCGGGAGCTATACTTAGCCATTTTGCATTTGAGTTTTCAAATAACTCACTCACTTCTTCTAATGTTATTACCTCAGAGGTAGGTACAAAATTACTAAAATCGAACTCTATAGCATTTTTATTTAAGCTTTTGTATTCTTTGACTTTATCAGCCTCGCAGAAATGTGATACCGCTATTTCAATTAAAATCTGTTCACCCTTTGAATAACCAATCACGTCAGGAATTCGTTTTGAATTATCAATGGGAGTTTCAATATCAACATTATCAAAAATAAGTGTAAAGTTATAAGGATCAAAGTTACCAATTGGTATTGTTAGTTTTTTATTGTTGTTAAGTACTTCTTTGGCTAACAAGTGAAGCTCAGTTTCGTAGCTCCATTTACAGTGTTTTGCTTTTTGATCATCTGGAGCATGGGCGAAATGGTTTGCTTGTACAGCTCCTTTTTTGGCAATTAATTTTGATCCGCAATCAACGCAAGTACAATTACATTTTAGGCCTCTTTGAACATCATCAATACTCGTGATCCAGTTTTGCTCATTGTATGCCCTCGTCATTTTATAATTATGGCTCATTAAACATCCTTATTTTAAATTATCACCCAACCGCCAATTTTCCTGCCTCATGCCACATTTTGTTTGGCATGGGGCTGGTTAGTTTCCACGTTATATTCATCGGCTGGCTGCCGTTGTGGCTTTGGTATTTAACCTCGCCGTAGTTTACAAATCCCATGGTTCGGCCGTTTTCGTCTTTGCCTTGTTCGCGCACAAATAGCAGGATGGTTTTGCCAGTTTGTTGGTGCTGAATATAACTTAGGCCGCGGCCGTGTTCTGGGCGGGCGCTGTTTTGTGTTTGCCAATGGAACAGGGTGGGGCTGATTGCGTAGTCGTGATACAACGTTGTGGGCGAGTAGGTTTTTTCACACTTATTCAGCGTTACAAATAGCAGCTCGAGGTTTTGATTTTTAAATTCTAAAACACCTTCGCGGGCGGTCGATTTTTTATCAAATGTGTGTGCGCCAAAAGCGGCGAGTATTTGTTGGCGTGTGTAGCGGCTGTACAATTTTATTGCGTGATTAGGTAAGCACGTTAAATCGCTTTCTTGTTGATGAATACGGTTTATTAATAGCGTAATTACTTGCGCAAGTTCGTGCTGTAGCTCTTTGTGTTTAAGAGCTCTTAAACTCTGCTCAAGCGATTCAAAGCCTAAACTTGCGCCTGTGGTATCCCAAAAGTTGTAATGCGCCATAAGCGCATACTGTTGGTTTTGCGCTGTTGGCGTAAAACTAAAGTCGTTTTTACATAAATCACGCAAAAAATATAAGTAGCTAAGCGAGTCGCAGCCGAGTAACTGGGTGTTGATTGCGCGGTAATACGCGGCGTAAATGTCGGCTTGCTCTGCGGGTATTTCATCACCTTTTAGCCAGTGCCAGCCACCGAGCTTTTTATCTTTTGGTTTGTATATATCTTCAAGGGTAACTTGTGGGTTTATGCGTAAAAAGTTGCTTAGCGTAAGCGCGTCATTGGTATGTTGCGAATAGCTATTTATAAGCTGCTGTAAACGGCGTTTAGTGTTTATAGCTTGCTGAATATTTTTTAAAATTGTTTGTTGTGTGCGTTTTTGTAGCTCTATGCGGCAACCCAGTGGTAAATGCGGGAAGTTGTTTTCGATTTCGGTTTTTATTGGTTGATTACTTTTACCAACGAGTGCGCGAAACTTGCTAGCAAAGTCGTACTCTGGGCGAGCGTTGCTTACAAAGTCGAGTACGGTACAGCATTGCTTTGATCTACCTAAAGAAAAGCTGTTGTCGGGCAGGCGCAGGCCACGGCCGAGTTGTTGTAAAAACAGCGTTAGGCTTTCTGTGGGGCGTAAAAATAACAGGGTATCGACCTCTGGAATATCGATCCCTTCGTTAAAAATATCGACCACACACAGTATTTGTATTTCACCTTGTCGCAGTGCTTGTTGTTTGGTTGCACGTTCATTTGTGTTTTTACTGGTTAGCACATCGGCGCTTATGCCTGCTAAGTTAAACTTAGATGCCATAAACTCTGCGTGTTTTTGGCTTACGCAAAACGCCAGAGCTTTAATGTTGTGTACATTAGTTACGATATCAGCAAGGCTGGATATAATTTTGTTAGCGCGGCTGTTCTCACCTGTATAAAGGTTACTTAGCTCGCTTATATCGTAACGGCCGCCTCGCCATGTTAATTGGCTTAGGTCGGTGTCGTCATCCAATCCAAAGTACTGAAATGGGCATAAATGGCGCTGGTTTATTGCCTCTGGCAAGCGAATTTCAGCGGCTATTACGCCACAAAAATCATCGAATATATTTGCGCCATCTTGTCGCTCTGGTGTGGCGGTTAAGCCAAGTAATATTGTGGGCGTAAAGTGATTTAATATAGCGCGGTAACTTGCAGCGCTTACGTGATGTACTTCGTCTATTACTATGAAGTCGTAGTAATCGCGGGTTAAATTGAGCGATTCAATTTGGCTATTTAGCGTTTGGATTGATGCAAATAATTGGTTGTAACGTTGTGGCTTGTAGTTACCCACCCACAGCTCACCAAAGTCGTTATTTTTAAGCACACCACGGTATGCACTTTGCGCTTGTTTAAGTATTTCTTCTCGGTGGGCTACAAACAAAAAGTGTGCATTTGGGTTTTTGTCGTAAACGGTTTTAAAGTCGAACGCCGATATTATTGTTTTACCCGTGCCGGTTGCGGCAACCACTAAATTTTTAAAACGCTTATGTACGCTGCGCTCAGCACTTAGCTTTTCTAAAATAACGAGCTGATGCGTTTTTGGTGTTATATCAAAATAAAACTGGCTGCTTGATTGCCCAACACCGCGCTGCTCGTTAAGTGAATTTATGAGCTTTTCTTTACATTCAACTTTGCCTGTAAATAGCTCGAAATCTGGCGATTGCCAGTAGGTTTCAAACGTACTTTTGGTTTTAGCTATAATGTGCGGAATTTCTTGCGCGGTAATTTTTAAGTTCCACTCAAGGCCGCTGGTGAGAGCTGAGTGGGATAAATTAGACGAGCCAATATACCCTGTATGAAAACCCGTATTACGCATAAACAAGTATGACTTTGCGTGTAGGCGTTCTTGCTGGTTGTTGTAGCTAAGCTTTACTTCTGTATTTGGTAGGCTTGCTAAAAACTCCACGGCTTTCGCATCCGTTGCGCCCATATACGAGGTGGTAATTACTTTGAGTTTATTGCCACGCTTGGTAAAGGCTTCAAGCTCGTTTTTAAATATGCGTAGCCCTGTCCACTTTATAAATGAGACAAGCCAGTAAATAGTGTCGGACGATTTAATCTCGCGCTTTAGCTCGGTTTCGAGCGATATACCTGCATTAGCACCGCTAAACAACTCGCTTTGGGTAAGCCCTGTTAGCGGAAAAATATCGTGAGAGTAATCTTTAAGATTGGCGGCAATGGGGTTTTGGGTATTAAACAGTGCGGTGAGTATTCGGCCTTGGCTGTCGATCAGGTTTTCGTTAATTAGTTCGTCATCGTGAATATGATCTTTAAGCCAAAGCACAAGGCTGTTTGCGAGGTTGATTTGCTCTTGCAAACGCTCGTTAGAGTTAGGAATGGCATTTATTGCATGCTCTACGAGTTTACCCAAAAAGCGCGAAAGCCATGTTGCGGCTTCGGCCGTTTCAAGCTGGCGCTCACCCACATAAAATTGATCACGATTTAAGTTTTGCTCAATTACTTGCGTAATTAACTGTTCGTAAATACCAATCTGTTGCATTAAACCACTCCCTGTTTGCGAACAATCAGTTTACTAAAAAATGCAATGTAAACAAGCATTAACTCATTTTGAATTAAAGGCTAATGCGAAGAAAATTCCCCCGTCATTTTGCCCGAAAAGACTCAATTGATGAGTAATTAATTGCATGGATGCAATTAAAGCCGTGACAGACACATGGATGTGCCTTACACGGCGTTTACGTTCATATCAATTTAGGTTTTGAGGGAAGTGCAAAATGCTCGGGGCGCCGAGAGATTCCAAAGAGAAGTCGGCGGTTACTTCTCTTTGGTTGTCGTCGCCAATGCGATAAAAGTAAATACAATTCAAAAGCTGCGCTTTTCGCGCGAGCAAAATTTAACTCTAAAGCCATGATTTTATTAAAATATAAAGTCATCTTGAATATTTTCTCGTAATAATAAAGTATGCTGTACCTAAATCTATTTTTGGTTAAGCCATATATTAAGCGGTTACAGAGGAGTTACTGTTTGTTTTGAGCGCATATTTTTGCTCTGTTGCTTCTATGTACATTATTTAAATATCGCAGCTTGACGATTTTATAAACTAAATATGAGGGTTAAAAGTGAGTGTAAGTTTATTAGAGAACACATTTAAATTACTGCTAGATAAAGACTTTAAAGCTTTATCTAGCCGATGTGAAGAAACGTCAGTATTAGATTTAATAAAATTTGATGAAAATAAAAAATCTGATGTTTTGGCATGGCTTTTGGACCCTAACGGTGGCCATCAGCAAGGCGATTATTTTTTAAAAGCATTGCTTCACTATGTTTTCAATATTGCTGATGATGAGCAATTAAACAATTTTTTAAGCACGTTTGAATTACTTTCTCACTCTGTTTCACAAGCGAAAGTTATTCGCGAGTTTCCTATAAATGCGGGGGCTGGGCGGATTGACTTACTTATTTTAGATCCAAGTCAAAAGTTAATTATTGTTATAGAAAGAAAAGACGGTAGTAAATTACACAATCAACAATTAAACAAATACGCAAGTTGGGTGGAAGCAAACTACGCAGATTGGAATAAGGTATATGTGTTGTCTGACAGCTACTTTAAAAACCATGGTGACGAATATGACACTCGATTTGTGAAGGTTGACGACACGTGGCTATCAGATGCATTACTTGATGTAATTGGGCGTGGTTTATTAACCCAACGACAAGAGTATCAACTAAGCGATGTTCATGATTTTATTTTTGGTGAATGGGATGAGAAGAGGGACCCTTACTTTAAGAGTTTTGATAAGTTATTAAACAGGGTATCAGCTAACCATAGCGATACGATTCGCCTTTTAGAAGAGCATAAGCTAATAAGCGGAAATAAATCATTTCCCCTCATTGAGTTAACACCATTAGAATATTTTGGCTATGTATTACCTAACGCTCATAATTATGCTGATTGGCAGCTAAAACTTGCTGAATTAATACAATATAATCATAAGGTATTCAGTCAGTTACATGGTTTAAATGAGTTCAACTTATTTGAGGAGTGTATACAAAAGCAATTTCCTGAGTTAAGTGTTAGCTTTGAAGATAGCGCAATAATATTAATGTTAACTAAACATAAACCTAGTGAGGGTCATTATTGGCCGTATTATCTTAAAATCGAACGTGAGAAAAACGAGGACGATCAAGGTATTTATGCGGTAACCATTAACGTTAATCGCGATTCTCCGGAAGAATTTCACCACTTGGCTGAAAGGGTTGCTGATGCATATAAAATGAAAAGGCAGTCTAATTGGCGCTTTAAACACGAGGTTTTGCTGGAGAACATTGAGAGTTTAGTTTTAGATGGGCTAGATGATTCCCTTTACCATAAGATCAAAGGTTTTTATGGTGTTGTAAAAGGTATTAAATTTAAGGCTTAACGAAACTTAGGGTTTAAATACTTTTTTATGCTAAAAGGCAGGTGAATATTTTTGCCTGCTTTTTTTTGTTTTTTGCAGCTGTAATAACACTTTAACATTTGCCTTTTTCTAGATAAAAACTTTGTGATTTAAGTTTTTTAATAACTTATGTGTTCGGGTTACCAGTGCTTTTCGCGCAAGCAAGCTTTGCGCCTTCAGGTTAGTTAATCATTGTAGTTATAGTTAATAATAAAAACACTTTAGTTATTTTTAGCGTTAGCTCTGGTGTGAGTTTTATTTTTTAAGTATTGTGGTTTAACTATTATGCCGGGCTAATTTAATGAAAATAAAAACACGTCATGTAGTGTTGTTAGCCGTAATACTGCTGATTTTACACTTTTTTTATAAACCGAATACCGCAGTGGTTGTAGTAAATAATGACACGCATAAAGCCCAAAGTGGTGAGCGTTATACGCCTATTTATAACGCTGAAACTGTTAATAATAAGCGTGTTGGTAATGTAGCCAATAAAGCTAAAGCCCAGCCCAAACCAGCTCCAGTGCAACAAAATAGTTGCGAGTTGGTGCACGACCCAGAAGAACTTGAATACGCGCAAAGTGAGTTGTCGCAATTAAACGATAATCTCGATTTCACTAGTGAAACGTTTGATATTGGGCCATATACGTCGGTTAAATTAATTACCCCTAATGTAAATAGCGATTACCATAAAACGCTGCGTATTCGTTTATTTGAAGCATACGAAAAGTATCAAAACTTATTTGGTTTATACCCCGACAAACCCATTTTAATGAACTTGGTTGTATTACCTAATCATTATTACGACGATTATGTGTCGCGCTTTGGGGCTTTACCAAGCAACAATGCGGGGATTTATTTTGGTAAAAATAATACGGCGTTGGTGAGGTTTGACCCGGCCGATCCGCAAGGTAGTTTGCGCGTAGCCATACACGAGGCAATGCATGTTATTAATTTTAATTTAATTGGCAGTACCCCTAGGTGGTTAAACGAGGGAATAGCTGAGGTTTTTGAGAATACGCTGATTTATAAAACTAACCGGGCTATTGCTATTCCTACTAACCGTGTGCGCCGAACGTATATGGAGTTTAGGTCGTTAATTGATTCAGAGGCGTTGTGGGAGCAGCGGTCTTACCGTGGCGATTTATACGCAAATGCGAATAATTGGTTGGCGTTTTTTATTCAGCATAAGCATGGCAGAAGGTTGTTAAAGGCGATTGTGCAGGGTGAGGCTAAAAATCCGTGCAATACGCTTGAGAATGAGGTGATTTTAAATGCGCTTTCTACCTATTTTATAGATTACGAGCAGGCGTATTTGGTGTGGTTTAAGGCGTCGCAGCAGGTTAAGGGCGAGTTTATTCCTGTTTATTAAGTTGTATTGTTAATTTAAAAGCGCGGGGTGCTTTCGTTTATATAAGCAGTGGGCTTTTCAAATATTAATGCACAAAGAGAACAAAATGAGGAGTAAATGAGAAGAGCCAAGTCATTTGATTTATTGGTTTTTTTAATCACGAGTCACTTGATCGCTTTTCTAAAAGCGGAGCGTCTCTTAGCCTCTTTGTGAATTATTGGCTTTTAAAACCTTAATGGCACAAAGAGAACAAAATGAGAAGTAAATGAGCAGACAAAATGACAGGGTAAGTGATCTTTTTATTACCACAGAGTACACCGAGGCGCTTTGCGCTACACAGAGTTAAAAAATATTGGTTAGTCACTTTTACTGAGCTTCTCCTTCACTTCTCGGTGGTGAAACAATTTCGTTTATAGCATAAGTAAAAGCGTTGCTTTTAAACGCCAGCAAGCTGCGCGTCTACAGGTAAATTCAACCCCTTTGTGAATCAATGGCTTTTAAAATCTTAATGCACAAAGAGAAGTGAATGAGGAGTAAATGAGAAGATCAAAACCAATGTTTAGTTTGTTTTTGTAGACCCCCCTGTGTCAGGATAGTTGTCGCCTCTAACTTTTAATAGAGGTAGATAAAATGAGTCGTCGGTTTACACATGAATTTAAAGTACAAGCTGTTGAAAAAGCACTATCTCAATGTGATGATGTTC
>Ga0310124_10000691_pt1 | contig 23671 bp, 14 predicted proteins | sample CB11b_AW_Bot5_MG_FD_203507 | JGI IMG/M metagenome (GOLD analysis project Ga0310124, IMG submission 203507) | Marine microbial communities from Western Arctic Ocean, Canada - CB11b_AW_Bot5 | ecosystem: Environmental > Aquatic > Marine > Oceanic | place: Canada: Western Arctic Ocean | collected...
TCGGCCGTACACCGCTGGGACAGGGCAATGACGGCCGAGACCACCACCCCAACGCCTTCAGTGTCTGGATGGCCGGCGGAGGCGTGAAGGGGGGCACGGTCTACGGGACCACCGACGAACTGGGCTGGGCTCCCGCCGAAGACCCCGTCCACGTCAACGACTTCCAGGCCACGCTGCTGAGACTCTTCGGGCTCGACCACGAACACCTCGCGGTCAACCACCGCGGCCTCGACGTCCGCCTGACCAACCTCGGCGGCCACGTCATCGACGACGTGATCGCCTAGCCCACCCGACCTCTCCCCCACCTCCAACCCGTGAGATCTGCAAGGACTTGAAGCGAGACAGCGTGCCGTCTCGATTCTCACGCTTCCCGCTACGGCACGTCGTAGCCGCTGGCCATGAGCACCGCCTTGTGCACAGCCAACTCGTGCTCCAGCCCGTAGTCGTTCTCCTTCTCGCCACGCACCACCGCGGCCAGGTCGAGAAACGCGCTGATGAAGATCCCCGGACCCTTCTCCAGCGTGATCTCCTGGTACCCCGTCTTGTACCCCTCGTGCTGCTTCTCCAAAGCCAGCCGAAACGTGTTGCCGCCCAGGGGCCGCAGGTCAAACGTGCCGAATTCACCGCACACGGTGAACTGACGACGACGAAATCCCTCGTACTCGATCAATGCACTGCGGATCGAAGCGATCGCGTCGGGATAGTCGAACACCGCCAACTGATTGTCCTGAAGCGGATCCTTCTTGGGATGAGTCGTCCGGCCGTAGGGTGAGACCTTCTTCGGAGCACCCAGCACGCGAACCATCGCGTCGATCACATGGCAACCGATCTCGAACATCGATCCCCCCGAAAACCGTGACAGGTTCTTGCGACTCCCGTCACCCACCTTCTTGCTCATCACCGCGTGAACTTCGAACACGTCCCCGAGCATCCCCTCGGCCACCGCCTTGTAGCACCACTGGAACGCCGTGTGGTACCGGTAGATGTAGCCCATCTGCAGGTGACGCTTCTTCTTGCCCACCTTCTTCAGCAACGCCGCAAAGTCCTTCAGGTTCTCGCCGGCCGGCTTGTCGAGGTGGATGTGCATCCCCGCGTCGATGCAACGGTTGGCCGTGGGCAACAGGTCCGGCACCTCGGTCTCGACCACCACCGCCTGCAGGCCGCTGGTGTTGAGCAGCTGTTCCTCGCTGATCACCTTCACGCCCTGGTACTCGGCACCGATCGCCTTGCGACGCTCCGGGTCATTCTCGACGATCCCCACCAACTCGAAGTCGTCGGTGACCTGCTTGAGCTGGGCGAAGACGCCACGGGCGTGAGCGTGACCGGTGCCGATCTGGCCGATCTTGATCTTCGGCTTCTTCGCCCGGGCCACGCGGGCTGCGGTCGCGGACTGAGACGAATCGGCTGCCAGAGCAAGACCTGCCGCGGCGGTGCCGGCCAGAAACGTGCGTCGATCAACAGCTGTCATCAGAAACATCCTCGGTTGGCTTGGGGCTCTCTCGATTGTCATCTCGAGCGTGACTCGTCTCGAAACACCATACCCGATGCGGGGTACGCTCCGCATGCCACCCACGCCTCACTACAATACCTCCTCGCCCTCGCCACCAGGACGCGCCATGCTCACCCGCACTCGCACCCACACCGTCACACTGCTGGCCGCCTGCCTGCTGGTGCTGAGCTTCACTGCCGAGGTGACTCGGGCTGAAGTCCCGCTTGCCTTTCCGCTGAAGGCCAAGCGCGTTCTCTTTCTGGGCGATTCGATCACTCACGCCGGAGGCTACATCGCCTGGATCGAAACCCAGTGCCGGCTGCAGGGCGTCGGGCCCATGCCCCGCTTCTACAACATCGGTCTCTCCAGCGAGACCTGCTCGGGCCAGTCCGAACCGGCTCACCCCTTCCCTCGCCCCGACGTCCACGAACGGCTGGACCGGGCGCTGAAGAGAATCAAGCCCGACGTGGTCGTGGCCTGCTACGGGATGAACGACGGCATCTACCATCCGTTCTCCCAGAAGCGGTTCGAGATCTATCAGGATGGAGTCAACCGGCTGATCAAGAAGGTCCACGCCACCGGAGCCAAGCTCGTCCTGATGACGCCTCCCCCCTTTGACGCCGTCCCACTGAAGAAGCGGAAGGGAGCCCTGCGACCGGCCGGGTCCAAGCAGTTCGCCTACTTCGGCATCTACGAACACTACGACCGCGACGTGATCTCGCGGTTCGCCAAGTGGATCATGCAGCAGAAGGACCGGGTCGAGATGGTCGTCGACCTGCACACTCCGATCACCAAGCACCTGGCCGAGAAGCGGAAGCAGAACCCGCAGTACACGCTCTCGCCCGACGGCGTGCACCCCAATCCGCTGGGCCACCGCATCCTCGGCGACACCGTGCTGCTGGCCTGGGGCGTGCCTTCGGTCGCAAAGCCGAACCCGAAACTGCTCGGCCTGATCCAGCAGAAGACCGCCATCCTGCACGACGCCTACCTCTTTGCCATCGGCCACAAACGACCGGGAGTCAAAAAGGGGCTGCCGGTGGACGCGGCCGAGCGGAAGGCGGCAGAGTTGCTGAAGCAGGCCCAGGAGTTGATCGGGAAGTAGCAGAACCCCTCCTCGGGCCGACGCGACTCCCACAATGGCACCATCGCACCAGGTGCACCGCCCCGCACGACTCGTGCACCACAAATCTGCTACCCTGCCGCCCATGCTGATCGGCACGATCACCGAAGTCGTTGCTCACCTCTCACACGGCCTGGCCCTGGCCGTCATCGCCGTCGCCGTACTTTGCCTGGCCCGCGTCGTCTTCGGCCGCACCACCCGGCTGGATCCCGCGACCGAGTTGATCGAGCGATCCAATTCCGCCTACGGCCTCTACCTGGCCGCCTTCCTCGCGGGCACCGCCGTCGCCCTGGCCGGCACGCTCTTCGGTCGACAGACCGAGCCGCTGCTGCACAGTTCCCTGGCGGTTCTCTGCGAGGGTCTGCTGCTGATCGTGCTGATGAGAATCGGTTGCGAGATCAACGACCGCCTGGTCCTGACCGGCTTCAGTCTCGATGAGGAAATCTCCAACGACCGGAACCGGGGAGCGGCGTTTTGCGTGGGAGGCTCGTGCCTGGCCACCGGGCTGGTGCTCAACGGAGCACTCAGCGGCTACAGCGACGGCCTGCTGCTGGGGGTCCGCGACACGATCGTGCTCTGGGCCCTGGGACAGGTGGTCGTGGTCATCGGCGCGATGCTCTATCGACGACTGGCCCAATTCGACATCCATCAACTGATCCAGTACGACGACAACGCCGCGGCCGGATTGCGGTTCGGGTCCTTCCTGGCCGGGTTGGGGCTGGTGGTTCGAGGAGCCCTGTTGCGAGCTCCCCTGGCAGACGTCTCAAACGCGGCGGAGACTCTGCTGCTGGCCGTCGGAGGCCTGCTCGCCTTTGCAGTGCTCTACCCCGTCGTTCGTCACCTGGTGTTGCTGAGTCGTTCGAGCAACGACGAGGTGGACATGCAGGGCAACATGTCGGTCAGCCTCGTCGATGCCGCCGTCACGCTCGGACTGGCACTGCTGATCGCACAGGCCATCGAACGCACACTGCAGGGAGTCCCCGTCGATGCTCCCTGACACGCGCTGCACCCGGTTCCCGCGCCAACTGGCCCGCGTCATCCCCCGAATCTTCGCCGTCGGCGTGGTAGCCGGCCTGCAGTGGGCGTGGACTGCCGATGCCTGGGCACGGGCCGGGGGCGGAGGCGGCTTCGGTGGCGGAGGCGGCTTCGGTGGCGGGGGCGGCTTCGGAGGCGGATCGAGCTTTGGTGGAGGTGGCTTCAGCGGAGGTGGCGGTGGAGGCACCGCCGATCCCGTGGCGATGCTGTTTGTGGTTGCCGTTTTCGTCGTCATCTTCTTCATCCGGTTGGCTCTGGAGAAGCAGCAGTCGTCTCGTCCGCTTCGTCAGCACAAATTGACGCCACCTGCGACTCACTTCGGCAACCTGAACACGATCTCAAAGATCGATCCGTCCTTCGACTGGGACACGCTGCGGGACCGCCTGAAACTCGCCTTCCTGCAGGTCCAGGCCGCGTGGCAGAAACAGAATCTCGCACCCGTCCGGCCCTACATTTCCGACAGCATCTACGAACGCTTCTCGCTGCAGATTTCCGAGCAGATCCGCGCAGGCTACCGCGACCACATGCCCCGGATCACTGTCCTCACCAAGCAGATGGGCCTGGCGGATGTGGAGATCACCGACCACTACGAGACGATCCACGTCTCCATCACCTGCAGCGCTGTGGACTACCGGGTCTCGCTCGACAGCGGACTGCCGATCGACGGTGCGACCACGATACCCGAGTCGTTTGTCGAAGTCTGGTCATTCATCCGTCGCCGGGGAGTCACGTCGAACCGCGAGGGAGGCGGCCTGTTCGAGGGCAATTGCCCGAACTGCGGATCGGCGCTGGAACTGAACCAATCGGGGGCCTGCACCTCGTGCGAGGCGGTCTTGCGTAACGGCGAGCACGACTGGGTGCTGGCCGAAATCACTCAATCCAGCGTCTGGCGATCACGGCCGTTGGGACAGTCGGTCGCTTCGATTGCCAGCTACCGTGCCACGCGGGACGCGGGCTTCACGCTGCAACACATCGAGGATCGGGCGTCGGTCATTTTTTGGCGCAAGGTGCTGGCCGATCGAAACGGTCGAGTCGACTCGCTCAGGAAGATGGCCACCGACGATTTCTGCAGCGACTACGCCGAATCGCTCGGCGGTGCCCAGAGTGGTGGGCTCCGCGAATTCTGGCACGACTGTTCGGTCGGATCTGTCGAGTGTCTGGGAGTGACCTGTGACGCTGAGGCCGACTACGCGATCCTGGACCTCCGCTGGGCGGGCAACCGGCATCGCGTCGGTGCCGACGGCTCCCTGGAAGACCTGCACAAATGGAATCGCCTCAACTCGGTGATGGTCCTCAAGCGAAACAGCGGTGTCCGATCCGACCTGGCCCGTACGATCACGTCGGCCCACTGCCCCTCGTGTGGGGCTCCCGAATCCGACATCACGTCGCACGCCTGCGGCTTCTGCAACCAGGTGGTCAACGACGGCCGCTTCGACTGGGTGCTTCACCAGTGGCTCCCCCTGCACTCGGACCTGGCCACCGAGTGGAAGACGCGGCTGACGTCCGACGGCACCGGCGACGTTTCCGTCGCGACCGACACCTCCACCCCCTCCGTCGCCGATGCACTCGATTGGGCCGTGCAGGCGGTCGTCGCCGATGGCGTGATCACCTCCGAAGAGAGCCAGGCCGTACTCGGTCTGGCCGCCCGACAGGGCCTCTCGCATGACCAGGCCCAGGCCCTGATCACACAGGCCGTCCAAAAGAAACTCGATCCGCCGGTCCCACTCAGCGACGAAGTGGGACGCGCCTGGCTGAGCATCGTCGCGGATGTCGCGGTTGCCGACGGAGATGTTGACGACGCCGAACAGGACGTGCTGCTGGAACTCGGAAAACACCTGAACATGAGCAGCTATGACATCAGGCTGTTGCTGGCCAAGAGCCAGGCGCGGCAGAGGCGGGAGCGGCGAACCACCCTCGGACAGGATCTGAATTGATGAATCTCACCAGGCGGACTGTCTTAAAGAGAGGCGGTCTGGCCGTCGCGGCAGCGTCATCGCTGGTGGAGTCCGTGCTGGGGGACGCGCCGGCCCCGCCCAAGCCCAGACCCTCGCTGGCAGGTCGAGTCGGCATCGTCAGCGCATCGTGCAATTCGCAGTTCAAGAAACAGAGCACCAACGGGTCATTCACTCTGCTCGAATTGCCGAGAATGCTGCGCGACGAGGCGGGGATTCGAGTGATTGACCTGAACACGTCTTCGTTCGCGTCGTTCGACCGAGCCTATCTCGATCGACTGCGACAGGCGGCCGACAAGGCGGGCTGCGTCTTGACCAACCTCAAGATGAACCAGCGCGGCATCGACATGAACAGCCCCGTCCGCACGACACGCAACAAGGCCCTGGCCGTGTACAAGCAGTCGATCGACGTCGCCGCACATCTGGGACTCAGATGGGTGCGTCCCCTGCCTCGCGCCAACAAACCCAACATGGCCATTCACGTCGCCAGCTACCGCGAGTTGTGTGACTACGGGGCAAAGCGGAAGGTGCAACTGCTGGTCGAGAACTTCGGCTGGATGCAATCGGATCCCGATTCGGTCGTCAAGCTGGTCCAGGCCATCGGCTCAAACGTCGCCGGCTGCCCCGACACGGGAAACTGGAACAGCAACCCGCTGCGTTACGCCGGACTCACCAGCACGTTCCCGCTGGCCGTCACCTGCGACTTTAAGGCTCGAGAACTGGGCCCCGACGGCTCGCACCCCAAGTACGACCTCAAACGCTGTTTCACCATCGGATACAAGTCCGGCTTCCGCGGCCCGTGGTGCCTCGAACACGGCCACCGCGACACCAAACGACTGATCCGCGAGCTGGTGATGCTCCATAAGATGATCGAGAAATGGACGGCCGAGTTGAAAGCCGGATAGGCCATCCGGATTGCGGTCGACTCGATTCGCGGGAAGACGCAATCTCAGGTCGTCGCGACTCGCAACGCATACAGGTCGGCCGACTTCAGCACAAACCGCATTCGCACCGCCTGGCCCTTGAACCGTTCCAAGCTCTGGCCACCCTTCCAGCTCACCGCGCGGTCCACCGTATCTCCGTACACGTCGTGACAGTCCGCCAGTGTGAAACCCTCGATCGGTCTGCCATCGGCTCGCTGCAACTCGACTCGGATCGAGCCGACCGCTGAGGTGGCGAAGTTCAACCGCAAACGACTGCCCGTGAAACGCAACGGCCGAGTCAACAACTCGCCACCGGTCATCGGAGCACTGATCGATACGAAACCGTCCAGCCTCAACGTGTAGCGCCTCAAGGTGCAGCTGGTTCCCGTCCAGCCGCTCTCCTTGCCGTAGAACGACAACTCGCGATCCGCACCCGGCAGGTCCGATGCCGTCTCCACCCCCTGAGACGCCATGCTCAGGTGGCTGTAGTTCCACGCGTCCGGTCGCTCAGGACCCGGAGGAATGAACGCGTCGTTCCAACGCTTGAACTTCACCCCGTCCCGGCTGGCCATCACCAACGCGTCGGTCAGACCCGTCCCGTATCGCTCGTTCGCCTCGGCACGCATCTCCCGGTGCTTCCGCTCGGGCAACGCTCGCATCGACGGGTTCCAGCCCCGCTCGATGTAACGCATCGGAAAGCCGACCAGGATGTGAGGGGCCCGGTGATACGGAGTCACCTGGTTGGTGTACATCTGCTCGTGCGGAGAATCCTCGTACTCCAGGTCCGCCGTGTTCTCCCAGTTCACCAGATCCGCAGACGTCGCCGTACGAATCGCGCGAATCCCCCCCGGCTTCCACACCTTCTGAGTGGTGACCCCCTTGGTGAAGTACCGCCAGTAGGCACGGTAACAGCCCGCCTCGCTGTCCCAGAACGCCACGTTCTGAGAATCAAACGCCCCGTTGGTGATCACCGGCTTTTCCCTGAGCAACCGCCAGCGGACCCCGTCGGCCGACGCAAACGCAAACAACCCACCCTCACGCATCGTCCCGCCCATCGCCTTGTATTTCTCGTTCGACGGACATCCCGGCCGAGTGTCCAGGAAGGGTGAGAAGTTGTGCGTCCCCACGCCGGCCCAACAGATATTGTTCTTCTTCGACCCCTTGAACTCGACCAACCCCAGGTCGGGCTTCTCCCAGTGAACCCCGTCGCGGCTCTCGGCATAACAGTAGAACTCCGGATGTGAGTTCGTGATCAGGCGTGCATCCACCACCGACAACTGCGAACCGCGGTAGTACATCCGGTACAGATCGCCGTCCTGGAACACCGTGTGGTACCCGCTGCTGGTCCCCTCCCACGGAGCATCGTGCACCAGCGACAGCTCGCGAGTCACCGGGTTGTGCAACTGCTGACGAGCCGCACCCTTGAGCCGATCGATCAAATGGCCGTCGAGAAACAACTCGCGACGAGATCCGATTGAAACCACCTTGGGCAGCTTACGGCGTTTCGCCGCCTGCACCCCTTCGACATCGACGGCGGCAGAACCCGCCGCGGCTGCCGCCGCACCGGCTGTGACCGATGCCTTCAGGAACGAACGGCGATTGACATCCAGGGGCGAGTGACTGTTCGGGTCCATCAGTTGGGCTCCAACTCGGGACGAATTCTCAGCGAATTGTATGGGATCGCGAGCTAACATGCAGCGAATCACACGAGACCCAATTGGCCACGAGACGCAACATGCCCGCATCCTCTCGACTCACCTCCCCCCCATGTCTGCGAGTTGCCGTCGGCCTGGCACTGATCCTGATACCACTCGCCGCCTTTGCCGCGCCACCGGAGCTCTCCGAAGCACACAGCCACCGTGGCATGGTCGTCAGTGTCAGCCCCCCGGCCACCCGGGCTGGCGTCGAGATTCTTCGCCAGGGCGGCAACGCGGTCGATTCCGCCATCGCCGTGGAATTCGCGCTGGCGGTGGCCTGGCCCGAGGCGGGCAACATCGGCGGGGGCGGGTTCATGATGGTTCATCCCGGCCCCTCGCAACCGGGCGGACCCGTTGTCTGTATCGACTACCGCGAGGTTGCACCGCGGCGTGCCACCGAGCGGATGTTCGGACCCGGTGACGGTCGCTACACGCACAAGATCGTCGGAGTCCCCGGCACCGTGCACGGCATGCTCACCGCATACCGACGATATGGTTCCCTGAAATGGAAGTACCTGCTCGCCCCGGCGATCGGGTTGGCCCGCGACGGTGTCCCGGTCGACGCCGCACTGGCTCGCTCGATCAACCGGGTGCTCAGAATCCGCAGCGTCCGCCAGGGAACTCATCACCAGGAACTGGTCCGGGTCTACGGCAAGCCCGGCGGCGGCCAGTGGCAGGCCGGCGACCGACTGCTGCTGCCCGACCTGGCCGCAACTCTGCGACGTATCGCCAGGGACAAGGACGAGGGATTCTACGACGGCAAGACCGCGCGGCTGATCACCCAGGAAATGAAACGCGGTGACGGCCTGATCACTCGAGACGACCTCGACGACTACCGCGCCCGGGTCCGGGAGGCCATCCACGGCACCTTCCGGGGCCACGATGTCTACGGGGCCCCGCCCCCCAGTTCCGGCGGCACCTGTGTCGTCCAGATGCTCAACGTCCTGGAACAACTCGACCTGAAAAAACACCCTCGCCACTCGGCCCGCAATCTCCACGTCCTGGCTGAGACCATGAAGCGAGCGTTTTGCGATCGGGCCCGGCACCTGGGCGACGCCGACTTCGTCGACATCCCCGAACACCTCGTCGCCAAGTCCTACGCCCAAGAGCTGGCCCAGGGCATCAACCCCAAGAAGGCCACTCCCAGCGAAGAACTCGCCCCGGAAATCCAGATCACCGATGAGTCGCCTTCGACCACTCACTTCTCGGTCGTCGATTCCAGCGGCATGGGCGTTTCCAACACCACCACGCTGGAGGGCAGTTGGGGAGCGAGGATCGTTGTCCGCGGAGCCGGCTTCGTGCTGAACAACGAGATGGGCGACTTCAACTGGTTCCCCGGTCACACCGATCGCCGCGGCCGCATTGGCACGCCCGCCAACCGGATCCGGCCCCTCAAGAGAATGCTCAGCTCCCAGTCACCCATTATCGTTGCCCGCGACGGACGCCCGGTGCTGGTCACCGGCAGTCCCGGCGGCCGCAGCATCATCAACACCTCGCTGCAAATGGTGCTGGGGATCGTCGAATTCGGCGAGGATCTGCCCACGGCAATGCGAGCCCAGCGGATTCACCACCAGTGGTTGCCCGATCGACTGATCATCGAAACGCACAGCGATCAGATCTCCGCCGATGTCGTCAAGCAACTCGAATCGATGGGACACCGCGTCTCCAGGCGGGCCAGGAACACTTACCAGGGCGATGCTCACTCGATCGTCATCGACCCCGGGTCAGGACGGATGCACGGCGTGGCCGACTTTCGACGCAACGGCCTGGCAGCGGGATTGAAGGGCGATTGATTCGCGACGCTATTCCTGGCGCTCGGGCTGCCTGGGCAACGCCACCAGCGCCACCACGATCCCCGACAGGATCAGCACCGCACACACGACAAAGCTGATGCGGAACCCCAGCGCCGCACTCGTCATCTCACCCATCTGCCACCCGGCATCCTTGACCGACTGGGCGATCGACCCGAACAGGTACCCGGTGGGTGCCGCGGGGACCATCAGCAGCGTCACAAACGCCATGTTCCGCCGGATCTCGCCGGGCCGCGATGCCGAGAGTATGTAGTTGGGAGCATAGACCCCGATCAACTCGCCGGCACCATACAGCCCGAAGGCCACCAGGTAGGCGGTGCCGGTCGCAAAAATCGCCCAGAGCTGGGCAAACAGAAAGATGGCCGCAGTGGCCACCAACCCCAGCCGCGGGTGCGAGCGGGTCAGCAACCAGCCGAGCACGGCTCCGGCAATCACCTTGAAACCGAACCGCAGAGCGTTTTGCATCCCCGCGTACCTGGCCGGCTCGTCACCCAGAACCTCGGACGTGAACAGGTTCATGTTCGACGGGATCGTGTTGCCCGAGTACACCAGCACCGTAACCACCGTCGCCACCAGCAACACCCGCTGGGTCAGGATCGGACGGAAGTGGTACACAAAGGCCGCCGCCGACAAAGCGGCCACGGCGTAGGCGGCGTAGATGAAACTGTCTTCGTCGGTGAACTGCCCAACCTGCATCAGCCCGATCGAGCCGACCATCAGCGGGAGACCGACCAGCAGTCCCAGCACGCTGGCAATCGGTTCTCGAGACGGCTCGACCAGGACTTCTGGCAATCGGAACGACCACGACAGGATCGCCGCCACCGCCATCACCGGCACGCCGCAGGCAAACAGCACCACGAATCCGTCCAGGCCGTCGAGTCCTTCATATTCCAGGCCGAAGAACTTCCCCCCCAGCAGCAGCGTCTGCCCAAAGGACCCCACCACCGCCAGGACCGGCCCGGCCCCGAAGGCCAACCCCAACGCCATCCCCCGCCGTCGCTCGTCCGACCCTCGCCCCACCATCTCCCACAACAACGCAATCGCCGTCGGTCCGGCAGCACCCGAGACCGCACCCTGCAGAATCACCACTCCGATCTTGATCTCATTGGCCACCGGCATCGCCAGCACGACTGCCGTGACCAGCAGCATCACCGCGGTCGACGCGTAGCAGATACTGAGGTTGCGTCGCAGAGACCCGATGCCCGGTGAAAGCCACGCCACCAGCACCACGACAGCCGTCAAGGCAAAGAACATCGTCGCCGGCAGATTCGACACCCGCGCATCGGCGCCCAGTGCCTTGCACAACGACGCCTGCGTGATCCCCACGTACAGCACCGGAGCCGCCAGGTACTGCATCCCAGTACACATCGCGAAAAAGACCAGGTTGCTCACCTGCACCCGAGGCTCCAGGGGACACTCGGGATTGGTGTCGTCGCCGGGGGGCGTGATGTCCGTTTCGGTCATCTGGATGTTCCGTTTCCGCTGTTCCGCCTCACAGGGGCAGGCTCACAACCTGGCCCGTCTCGGCCGACACGACACACGCCTCGCAGATCTCCACCGCCTTGCGACCCTCCAGACCACCAATGTGAGGCGGCCGACCCTCCCGTACGCTGTCGACAAAGTCCTGGATCACACCGGCATGAGGGTACAACCTGATCGCCGACTTCGGCTCCTTCAGGTAATTGAATCGCTCCGGCTCGTAAATCCGCTCCCACGACTCGCCCTGTCCCAGGTCCAGGAACTCGAAGTTCTCGAGATCGAACATCGCGTCGCGGCCGAAGACCTGGAACCGCACTTCGCTGGAAGGCAGGCTGGGCGAAGGCAACTCGGCGGTGATCCACATGTGAGCCTGGATGCCACCCTCGAATCCCAACTGGGCCATCACCGAGAGATTCGGGGTGTCGAGGTCGCTGTAGGTTGTCGACTGAGCATAAACCGTCTCCACCTCGCGGCCGGTCAACCAACGCAGGAAATCGGTGTTGTGTGATGCCATGCCCATGAACAACCCGCCACCGGCCGGATCGAACATCCACTTCCGGTCGTCAAACAACTCACGAGTCGTCGGCAACGGGAAGGCCGAGACGGTCCGCATCATCTGGATCGGCCCGATCACCCCATCATCGATCAACGCCTTGGCCTTCAGAGTGATCTTGCGGTACCGCTCGGTCTTGACCACCCCCAGGTTGACCCCGGCCTGGTCGCAGGCCGCGATCATGCCGTCGCACTCGGCGATGGTCGGAGCCATCGGCTTCTCGGCCAGCACGTGCTTGCCCGCCGCGGCCGCTTTCCGAGTCAACTCGAGCCGATCCTGATCGGGCGTGGCCAATACCACCGCATCGACGTCGTCCCGAGCCAGCAGCGCATCCACATCCGCCTCGGCCGGCACCTCGTAATCGGCCGCCAACGCCGGGGCCCGCCGGCCTCCGGCGATCGCCACCAGGTGACACCCCCGGGCGTGATTCGCCACGGCCTCGCTGTAGGTGATCCCCATGAAGCCGCTGCCGATCATCCCGATTCCCACGCTATCCATGTTGCGTCCGCCCTGCTCGTCACTAGTTATCGAAACGGATTTCCACGCGATCCAGCACCGGGTACCGGTCGCCGTTGTCCGAGGTGAACGTGGCACGATACTGCAGAACGCGATCGGTGGGCAACAGTGCGAACTTCCTGCTTCGAACCGCACGCCACGGCCGACCGCTGAGCTGCTCGGCCGCCGTCGCCGAACGCACGGCCATCGACAACCCGCCGCCACGAGGTACAGCAGCCCGGATCCGCATCCGGCCTCGTCGAGCCGGCCCCGCCCAACCCAACACCCGCGACTCGAACGTCTCGCGGTAGCTCCGGTCGTACACGTTTCCGACATCCTGCGCCCACATCAGGTGAGTGCCGTTGGTCGGCAGGCGAGTCATCCGCGGGTTCTGAAAACGACGACCGTCGTTGTAGAAGACTCGCGAAAACACCCGGTGGTTGCCGTGCTGGGTGTGACAGGCCACGGCCAGGTCGATCAGCCCGTCGCCGTTGAAGTCGGCGGCCAGTGAATCGTTGACCGAATCGCAGATCAGCGTCGACCTCCGCCGAGTGTGAAACCCGGTCGAAGAGCCCCAGTAGATGTGGCAGGCCAGGTCCTCGCGGGTCAGTTCGCCGCTGTGTTGAGGCGAGAAGATGTCGAGGTGCCCGTCGCCGTCGAAGTCGGCAATCGTCCGACCCAGCGGAGAGAAGCCGGGCAACCACTGCGAGTTCGACTGGCGAAATCCGTCACGGCCCCCGCCCCAGAAGATCCGGCTGCCCATGTCGCGGAAGCCCGAACCCGGGTCGGCGTACGTGCCGCCAAACAGGTCGAGCTGCCCGTCGCCGTCCAAATCCGCGGTGCTCATGCCCAGCACGCCCGCGAGATTCAGTCGTTTCGAACGCTTGGGTGAAAACCCCGCCCGTCCTCCCCACAGGATCCGGATCGTGTGCTCGCTGCGAGACCCGTGAGCGATATCGAGCCATCCGTCGTCATTGAGATCGGCGACAACGTGCTCCTGGGAATACCCCGGCTTGTCCATCTGCACACGCCGCTTCGAGTCGTAGCCCCCAGACGACCCGTAGTAGACAAACAACTGGTCGGTCTTGCCGGGCCCCTCGGGCGCAAACGCCTCGAGCACCAGGTCGAGCCAGCCGTCGCGGTCCAGGTCGGCCACGCTGCTGGTGCCCAGGAAGTGCTCGTGGATCACCGAGCGTCGCTTGTCGAGATCGAAGCCATCGGGGCCGCCCCAGAAGATGTTCGCCCCCAGTTCCGCCTCGCCGGGACCCTCGATGTGCGAATGGCCCGAGTTGAGCAGCACGAGATCGACGAAGCCGTCGGCGTTCAGATCCGCCGCACTCGACTCGTACCCACTCTGAAATGGGATCTTCCACACCCGTTTCGGGTCGAAGCCGTCCTTGGCTCCCCAGAACACGTGCACCGGGACCGCCTCGTCGAACCGCCCGCCGATGCTGTTGCAGAAGATCACCCGACCACGCTCTCCGGTCTTGCGGCCACCGGCGATCGCCACGTCGGTCGTCCCCGATGTCCGAAACCCGCCCGCGATCTCCCGGAAGCCTCGTCGCCCATCGCCCAGCCACGCCCGCGACGTACCACCGAACGTGCCTTTGCCCTGGTGCACCGCGACGGCCAGGTCGGTACGGCCGTCTCCATCCAGGTCACCGATCGCCGATGCCACCGCCGCCGGGGCCGGCAACCTCGTCTGCCGGCTCGCTGAAAACAGCGGGCCGTCCTCCCCGGCCCCGCGGCCCCACAAAATCATCACCGCATCGCGAGCCCCCCGCCCGGCTCCGGCCTGTTCGCCGCCTGAAGCCCGTGCCGAGGTGAACCGAGTCAGCACCAGGTCGGGGCTCCGATCCGCATCGACCCGGCCCACCACGATATGCGATGCGGCAAAGGCGGTCATCGATTCGGGTTTGTGCCACGTCCGCTTGCCCTGTGATCGGACAACGCACAGCACGGTGCCGGAGGTCCCGATGACCAGGTCCGATCGCCCGTCGCCATCCGCATCGCCGCCGGTCACGCACAACGCCCCCTGCACCGGAACCAGCACCTGCTGCCGGTCCTTTTCAGACCAGAAGACCGTCACCTTCCCATCGCCACCCAAGACCGCCAGGTCGTCCGCCCCGTCTGAGTCGAAATCGCCGGCCGACAGTTCGATCGCCCGCTCGACACCCAGCTCGACGTACCCCACGGCCGAGTAGCCTCGGGGGCCACCCCGAAACACCCGGACAATCCGGCCCGGCGGCTGGCCGATTCGCCAGCGAGCCGCACCCAGCACCGCCAGGTCGGGCCAGCTGTCGTGGTTCAGATCGACGATCGCCACGGCGGCCGCGTCATTCATCGGCAGCGCACTGGTCAGTCGCCGTCCCGACCAGCCGCTCGCTCCACCCCAGGCGATTGACAGGAACCGCCGAGGATGATGCACTCCGATTGCGTTCGGACAGAATACCGCGTCGATGTGGCCGTCCTTGTCCAGGTCGCCCAGCACCACGCGTTGCGAACCCTCGACCGGCAGGTCCCCACTCGTCGCGGCACCCTTCGCGTTGACCGCTCCGACGGTGGCCGGCAACATCTGGTAGGTGTCGTGAGTGCAGTTGAAGACCAGGTCGAGGTGACCGTCGCCGTTGAGATCGAAGCGGTTGATGGTCCGCAGCGTGCCGTCACGAGCCACGTAGAGATTGAAGCCGGCGCCACCGAGTCGGCCGGCCGAGAAGTCCTCGAACGTGTCGTCGAGCAAGCTCTCCGGCTCGGCACCAGCTGCCCCGTCGATCATCCCCGGGCATGCCATCACAAAGACCAGCAACCACTCGGCTCGCATCCGACGACTCATCACCATGTCCTCTTTGCCCGGTTGGCTCATCACACTCGCCTCAGTGTACGACCCGTCGAAGCGGCATTCACCTCGACCGGCCCGCACCAGGACGTCTCCCCGTTCAAGAAACTGGTCCTGGCAGCCCGTTGAAGAACTCGGACCCTGGGGTCAGACGCCGCCCACAACGGGGTTTGCTCCACCTGTCGCGTTTCACAGGCGGGGCCTGACCCCTTCTTCGAGTTGCAACGTGTGCTGGTTGAAAAGGGGTCAGGCCCCACCTGCGTGCCGTTCTGGGTGGAGCGGGACTTTCTGTGGGTCCGCCGAAGGCGGATCAGACCCCGTCCCATCCTCATACTTGTGTTTTTCAACAGGCTGCTAGACTATCCTGATCAGGCGCTATCAGGAAAACTCGCACCTCTGTGCTCGAGACCCCAGATGCTCACCGTCCTCGGAAACCCACGCCCCGACTGCCGCGGTCTTGACCGCCGCGAGTGGTTGCAGATCGGAGGTGCGGGGATGTTCGGGGCCCACGCGGCGTTGGCCCGGGCGGCCGAGTCGGCCGCTGGAAGAGGACCCCGGACCAACGGGAAAGCCAAGGCCGTACTGTTTGTCTTCCTTTATGGAGGACCCAGCCAGCTCGACACCTTCGACATGAAGCCGGAGATCCCTCGAGCCTACCGGGGTCCATTTGACGTGATCGACGCGGCGACCCCGGGGCTGAGGATCTGTGAACACCTGCCGCGTCTGGCCGCCCGCAGTAACCGCTACGCGACCATCCGTACGGTTACGCATCCCCAGAACGACCACAACGGCACACACTTCATCCAGACCGGCCGCACCGTTCCCCCGGCCAATCGGGGAGCGGCCAACGTCGCTGCCACCAATGTCGACTGGCCCGCCTTCGGCTCGGTCGTCTCCTACCTCGATCACCAGGACTCACCCACCGGACAACTCGCATTCCCCCCCTACATCTATCTCCCCCAGCGACTGGGCCACTACGCCGGATACGACATCGTCGGACAATACGCCGGTTGGCTCGGCAAGGCCTACGACCCGATGGCCACGGCCATCCCCAAGCAGCACGCACTCGACAACCCGTTCTTCCGCGACTGCACCGACAAGGAACTCGACTTCCGACTCACCGGACTCGACCCCCTGCCCGGCATCACGCTCGATCGACTCAATACCCGCCAGCGACTGCTGGCCCAGCTCGAGTCGCGCCGCCGGGACCTGGATTCCTCATCAACGGCCACCCGCACCTACACCGCTCAGCAACAGCAGGCACTGGGCCTGATCCATTCCAGCGACATCGCAAAAGCGTTCGACATCCGCGAGGAATCCGACCGCCTGCGAGACACCTACGGCCGCAACCTCTTCGGACAGTCGCTCGTCATGGCCCGCCGCCTGATCGAACACGGTGCCCGTTTCGTCACGGTCGGCTGGGACATGACCGTCCGCGGCGATGACACCACCAGCTGGGACAGCCACCGCGAACTGACGCGGATCAACCGCGACCACCTGCTGCCCGGCCTCGACGTCGGACTCTCGGCACTGCTCGACGACATGGGCCAGTCGGGGCTGCTGGACGAGGTGCTGGTGATGACCGGCGGCGAGATGGGCCGCACGCCGAAATTCGAAAATCGCGGATCCCAGGATGGCCGCGACCACTGGTCGTACTGTTTCCCGATGCTGTTGGCCGGAGCCGGAGTGCGGGGCGGGATGATCCACGGTGTCTCCGACAAGCACTCGGCCTACCCCGCCGATTTGCCGGTCACTCCTGCCGACTTGGCCGCCACCATCTACCACTCGCTGGGCATCTCGCCACACACCCGCATCCCCGACCCCCAGGGCAAACCCACGCCCTTGGTCGAAGACGGCCGTGCGCTGACCGAACTGTTTGGATAACGGCCCAGCCCGCTCGCATCACCGCCGGGATGTCATCTTGCCGCTGAGTGTCACGCGGCCGCCGATGCCTACCGTCCAGGGCTTGTGCCCCCGGGGGACCGCGCCGATGTCCGGTCGCCCCGCATCGGCCGCACGCAGCGGATCGTGCCACGGACCCTCCGGGCCCTCGGGCAACGCCACGCCAGCATTCACCGCAGCACTGCCCGGACCCAGGCTCACACCTGCTCCGCCCTCCCCGCCCAACGGCAGCAGCTTCGGGTCGTCAAACACGTCGTGAACCATCCACGAATCGGGATACGGCTTCTTACGGAATGCCCCTCTGCGACCCTGCACCTTGAAGAAATCTCCCTCGAACTTCGGGCCTTGCAACAGTCCCCAGTGCAGGTTGCCGTCGACCTGGATGTCATCCGGTCCCGATGAAAACACCAGCCCGGGCAGCCCCTGTGTCTGCAGGAAGATGTTGTTGAACACCCGGCGGCGACTGCCTCGAGTCGCCCGGCCGCCGACCCCGCAGCCGTAGTAGCCTCGCCACGACGGCTCGATCCGCAACACCGTGTTGTGATAAAAGTAGTAGTTGGGCCAGGTCGGGCTACCGTGGTCCCCGCACAGCGTGCCGGTCTTGCGACGGTACATTCCCGCAGGATCGGGTTCGCGAGGGTATCCGCGGAATACCCCGCCCCGCAGGTCGAAGATGTTGCGGGTGATGTAGATGCCACTCGACTCGCCCGCCTTCGCCGCACTCTCACCGGTGTCCATCTGGTGCAGCGTCAGCGTCAGCAGGCAACGCGACACGAGGTTCTGGTAGACGTGGATCAGGTGGTCGTGCTTCTTGGCACCGAACTCCAGGCCGTCGTCGTTGAAGTTGTCGACCAGGTTGTGGTGGAACCCCAGGTTGTGCAGGTACCTCAACCACAGCCCGTCGTGGTCGTCGGTGAACTCGCTCCAGGCGATCTCGCAGTCATGACTCTGAGGCTTGTTCCGCTGGCTGATGATCCGGTACGACGGCGTGCCCCGGTACTTCATGCTCGATCGCGACGACCACGGAGCCGCCAGGCCGCGGAAGGCACAGTGCACGATCTTCAGATTGCTCGTCGCCTTGACCAGCAGACCCGGCGACCCTCCGAACAACGTGACGCCATCAAGGGCCACGTCGTCGGCTCCGTAGAGATTCACCAGCGGACTGCCCGAGGCTCCGCAGAGCACCACGTCCTGGACCACCAGGTGCCTGACCCCGTTGATTCTCAGCACGTCGGCACCGTACGGCCCTGAAATCCGCAGCGGAACTTTCCGCGGATCGGTCTCGCCCCGGTAGGCCAGCTCGTCGAGACCGGCCAGTGTGGTGTGACCCAGCCGGATGTGGATCCTCTCGGTCTCGCGATTGAACCACACGCCCGGACCGCAGTAGACCCCCTGGTCCTTGGCGAACTTGTTGTCGACATCCCACAGCATGCTGGTATCTCGCAGGTCCGTCAGCGTGCGGTAGCCGTGCAGAGGGACCATCGAAGCGGCGAAGTGACCCAGTACCACCGGACGCTCGTCCTCCTTGCCATGGAACGGCTCCCAGCCGGCCGCCGGAAAGGCATGCACGATCGGTCGCTTGGCGAATTGAGGATAGGTCGCCGTCGAGACATACTCACCCGCGCCACCGTCCTTCAACGGCATCCACGACTCGCCCGGTGACTCAAGAAACTCGCGGATCCCACCGTCGATCCACGCCAGCTCTCCCCGACAACTCCGCAGCGTGATCGGCCGATCCGGTTCTCCCGAACGCGGCACCACCACGTGCTCGTAGTACATGCCGCCCCGCAGGCACAGAGTCTCTCCCGGTGCCAGCCGTGACAGCCCGTGATTGATCGTCCGCCAGGGCTGATCTCGACTGCCGCTGTTGCGATCGTCTCCCTCGCGGGGATCCACGAAGAACGACCCGGCCAAGGGGGCCGGTCGCTGCGAGACGCCCGGCAATGGCCGCATGGGCTGCAACTCCCCTGCAGCGGCGGCTGCCGCATGCTGCAACGCGGTGCACCCCAGGCCCCCGCTCAAGACCAGAACGCAGGCCGCAACCCTCTGGCGACTCAACATGGTCTTTCCCTTCATTGGCGACCCGCTGACGGACGCCTCATTGCGGAATCGGTGTGTCCACGGCGATTACCCACCAGGCCACCGGACCGGCCTCGTCGGTTGCGAACCGCTCGAGCATCCCGTCGTCGAGGATCCGGAACGAGGCGATCCGACCGCTCGATTGGCCCGCGGCGTACAGAAAGCGGCCGCTGGGGTCGATCGTAAACGACCTCGGGGTCTTCTCGGTCAGCACCTGCCCCAGCGATCGCACTCGGCCGGTCTTCTGGTTGATCGCATAGCAGGCAATGCTCTCGTGACCGCGGTTGGCGACATAGACGTTCTTCCCGTTGGGAGTAATCTCGCACCGGGCCGTCGCGTTCTTCTCCTTGTCGAATCCCTCGGGCAGGCTGCTGAGCGTCTGCAGCGGCTTCAGCACTCCGCTTTGCCCATCCACGGCATAGACACCCAACGAATCGCCCGCCTCGTTACTCGTGTACGCCCACCGGTCGCTGGGATGCATCACGATATGCCGAGGATGCTCGCCCCGCGGCCGAGCCACGAACGGCGGATCCAGCGGCCGCAGCCGACCGCGGGTGCGATCCAGCGCAAACTGGTGAATCCGATTGCCACCTGTGTGCGACACGAATACGAAACGGTCCTTCGAATCGATGGCCACGCCATGAGCCTTCTCGGCCGTCCTCAGCGTCTGCAACGGCTGCTCGGATATCCGCCCCATTTCATCGACGGCGTGTACGGTCACCTTGTTCGAGACGTAGTAGGCCGAAATCAGCAGCCGGCCTGTCGAATCCGGCTGCATGAAGGCCGGATCCTCGCCCCCGGCCACAACACTCACCGGTGTCAGGCTCCCGTTGGCCGGGTGGATCCGAAAACTGGCCAGCTGACCCGTCGAACGGAACGACACGAACAGCGTGCGGCGATCCGGCGACACGTTCATCTGGGCCGGCTCGGCCGCCGTCTTGATCTCGTCCAGCCGCACCAGCTTCCCCGAAACTGGCATCCTCATATACGTCAGGATCTTCTTCTCGCGCAGCAACGAGGCGAACAACCACGACGCCGACTCGGCCCGCACCTCTGTCGGATCGATCACGCACGTCGTCGCCAGCAGCCCAAGCAGTGCCGTGGCAAGCGTCTGTCGTCGTCCGGGCATGAGTGCCATCTCACATCAACAGGAGCGGAGTCGTGTCGCGAGATTATCTCCTATCCGGCCAAGCCACGTCGAGTCGCCGCGACGAGCAGCAGTTGCGTCATCCCCGGCATTGCCCGAGAATCCTATTTCCTTGTCGAGTCGATCACCGGGACACTGCCCCAAGATGCGCCTGGCCTGCACCCTGTTCACGTTGATTGCAGTCGGCGTGTATGCCCCTGGCGGCCTGCAAGCCGCGCCACCTGCGCGGGTGTCATTCCAGCGGGATGTCGCACCGATCCTGCGGACCATGTGCCTCAGCTGTCACACCGGTGCCGAGGCCAAGGGAGGATTGGACCTGACCTCGGCCAAGACCGCCTTCGCCCGTGGCGAGGACGGCGCTCGGATTGTCGCCGGCCGCTCAAGTGCCAGCCCGCTCGTCACGCGGCTCAAGAACGGTTCGATGCCGCCGAAAGGCAAGATGCCCCGCCCATCGATTCGCGACGTGGCCGTGCTCGCACGCTGGATTGACCAGGGAGCCCGCTGGCCACGATCTCTGAAGATCGACCGCTTTGATGTCACGACCGATCGCTGGGCCGGCCGCGACTGGTGGTCGCTGCAGCCGATCACGCGACCGCTCCCGCCGCCGGCGCGATCCTCGCGGGCCACCAGCCCGATTGATCGGTTCATCGAAGCGAGGCTGGCCGAACAGGGACTGGATCCCAGTCCCCCGGCCAGCCGACGCACCTTCCTGCGACGGGTCACCTTCGACCTGCTCGGACTGCCCCCCACGCCCGAGCAGGCCGACGCCTACCGGAATGACACCGACCCGGGAGCCGAGTCTCGACTGGTCCAGCGGCTGCTCGCCTCACCCCACTACGGCCAACGCTGGGGACGGCACTGGCTCGACGTGATCGGCTACACCGAAAGCGACGGGTTCGAGAACGACAAGTTTCGTGCCTTCTCGTGGCCCTACCGCGACTACGTCATCAACAGCTTCAACGCGGACCTGCCGTATGACCGCTTCGTCCGCCAGCAGATCGCCGGTGATGTCCTGCCCGAGGCCGATCGGCACACTATCGCCGCCACCGGGTTCCTGGTCTCGGGTGAATGGGACGAGGTGCAGCATGTGGGGTCGAGCAAGAGCGAAATGCGGCGAGCCCGTGAAGAAGAACTCGCCGAGATGATCGCCACTGTCTCGGGCACCTTCCTGGGACTGACCGTGCACTGCTGCCGATGCCACGACCACAAGTTCGACCCGCTGCCCCAGGCCGACTACTACCGAGTGCGGGCGGTCTTTGACGGAGTCGAACACAGCCAGGGAAGCACACCCGGTAATCGCTCGCTCGTCTCGCCCGCCGAGGCCCGCACTCTCGACGCCGCCAGGGCTCCGCTACTGAAACAACAGAATGCTCTCAACAGTCAACTCGAGAAGGCCCGCCAACTGCTCACCGCCGATGCCCTCCTCAAGCCCGACAGCAAGCCTCACTCGACCCTGGTCCCCGGCCGCCACGGAAGGGCACTCAATGCCGCCCACACCCACGCCTCGCTCCCCTCCCGGAACGCCTTTCATACACCGCCGCTGACCGTCGAGTGCTGGGCGCTGCTGCGATCCCAGTCGCGGTTCAATGTCTTGATCGCCAACAACCTGAAGTCCTCGGGCGAACACTGGGAGATGTACTCATTCGCCGGCAAAGGCGACTACAGCGTCTACATGCCGGGGTATCAGCCCCAGACGATCCGCTCCGACGCCATCATCACCGACGGACAGTGGCACTACCTGGCCATGCAGTTCGACGGCAAGGAGGTGCGGATGTTCGTCGACGGCAAGCTGGTCAGGAAACAGAACCTCACCCGCACGGCAAAACCCGGCCCGCTGGGGACGCTCGACCTGGGAGGATACACGCCCGGGTCGATCGGCTGCGACGGAGCAGTCGATGACGTGAGGATCTCCGCCGCCATCCGGCCGATCACCAGGGCGGCTCCGGGTCCGTTCAAAGCCGACAGGCAGACCATCGCACTCTGGGATTTCGACGAAGTCGTCGCCGGCCGCTTCACCACCCGCACCGCCATCGCTCGAGGCCGCCAGTCCATCGCGGCGAAGAAACGGCTGGCCGAACTGACCGAGAGCGGCCGTCGGCTCGAAATGCGCCTGGCCACTCTCGCACCGCAACGCGGTTACATCGGGTTCCGACGCCAGCCGGACCCCACGCACATCCTGCTCCGTGGCGACACAACCAAGCTCGGAGCACGTGTCCTGCCCCGAGGACTCTCGTCACTGGCCCGACACAGCGGAGACCTGGGGCTGGGCGCTGAGGCACCCGAGGCCCTACGGAGGCGACGGTTTGCCGACTGGGTCGCCAGCCCTCGCAACCCCCTGACCGCCCGTGTGATCGCCAATCGCATCTGGCAGTTTCACTTCGGTGCCGGGTTGGTCCGCACCGCCAGTGACCTGGGCTTCAACGGCGGACGGCCCTCCCACCCCCGACTGCTCGATTGGCTCGCCTCGGAGTTGATCGACTCGGGCTGGAGTCTCAAGCACCTCCACCGCCAGATCGTGCTCTCGGCCACCTTCCGACAGGCCTCCGGTTCGCGGGCCGAGGCGTTCAGGCGGGATGCCGAGAATCGGTGGCTATGGAGATTCCTGCCGCGTCGGCACGAGGCGGAAGTGATTCGGGATGCGATGCTGGCCGTCAGCGGCGAATTGAACACCTCGATGCACGGACCCAGCATCCGCCCCTTCACCGTGACCGTCTTCAACACACACTTCTACCACCTCTTCGACAGTGCCGACGCGGCCTACAACCGGAGAACCGTCTATCGCGCCAACGTGATCACCGGTCGCGACCCGCTGCTGGATTGCTTCGATTGCCCATCGCCTTCGGTGGCCACACCGCGACGACAAAGCACCGTCACCCCGTTGCAGGCCCTGGCGCTGATGAACAACACGTTCGTGATCCGCCAGGGAAGACGCTTTGCAGAGCGTGTCGCCCGCGAAGTCTCCGACGATCCCCGGGCCCAGGCCGACCGGGTCTTCCGGCTGGCCATCACCCGCATTCCGACGCCCCGCGAACGCCAACAGCTCGCCACCCTGATCCGCGACCACAGCCTCGAACACGCCTGCTGGGCCTTGCTCAACAGCAGCGAGTTCCTCTACCTGCCCTAGCGCAACAACTTCATGACCCACTCGCGACG
>Ga0310124_10000694_pt1 | contig 23628 bp, 17 predicted proteins | sample CB11b_AW_Bot5_MG_FD_203507 | JGI IMG/M metagenome (GOLD analysis project Ga0310124, IMG submission 203507) | Marine microbial communities from Western Arctic Ocean, Canada - CB11b_AW_Bot5 | ecosystem: Environmental > Aquatic > Marine > Oceanic | place: Canada: Western Arctic Ocean | collected...
ACCAGTATTACGGCATCGGATCCTGCTGAATTTTCACGCCGAAGCTGAAGGGATTACATCGGACCAGGTGGTTGACCAACTTCTGGAGGCGGTGCCAGTGCCGGCATCTCAGATGTGACGTGGTAGAACCGTATTCGACCCGGGGGGCTCGCTTTGTCGACCCTAAGGTGTTATCTCGGATTGGCAACCTGAAGCTCTTGGCGAGGAATGTTGTCGACGGGTTCATTAACGGCTTGCACAAAGCGCCATATCTTGGCGTTTCAGCCGATTTTGCTGAACACCGTGGTTACATGCCTGGTGATGACATCCGGTTTATTGATTGGCGAGTCTTTGCGCGGACCGACCGGTTTTACGTTAAGCAGTTTGAGGCGGATACAAACGCGAACTTTTCAGTCATGTTTGACATCTCACGTTCGATGAGTTTTGCGAGTCAGGGTATTTCGAAATTAGATTACGGACGATATCTTGCCGCCTGCCTCACGTATTTTGCGACGACACAACGAGACCGTGTAGGTATTGTGACTTTTGATAATGAAATTGTGACGAGAGTGCCGCCATCTGCGAAGCATCTTGATGTTGTGCTTCACACCTTGGACCGTATTGTGGCTGGCAACCCAGGTTCCTTTGAAAAGCCATTATTTCGGGCAACAGAATTCTTTAAACGCCGCGGCATTATTCTGGTAATTTCAGACCTCTACGATGAGCCTGAAAAGATTGTTAATGGGTTAAAGCCACTCAGATATGCTGGTAATGACGTGATGGTATTTCATGTGCTTGATCCGGCTGAGGTCGATTTTCCGTACGATGAAGCGACGAGCTTTCAGGATTTGGAGACTGGTCGTAAGATGCCTGTTGTTCCGGAGAAATTACGAGAGCAGTACCGTCAATTAGTTCAAGAGCATATCTCGACACTTTCTCGACTTTGTAGCGAAAATCGAATTGACTATGCGTTTTTCAATACCGCGCAACCGCTTGACCACGGTTTGTTCAAGTTTCTTGCGATTCGTGAGAAGTTAAACCGGGTTCGGTAACCACTTAAGGAATAGCGACGAAATGGGATTTCTGGCTCCCTTGTTTTTCCTCGGCGTTGCGGGACTTGTTGTTCCTGTGATCATTCATATGATTCAACGTGAGCGTAAGGAAGTACAGGAATTTCCGTCGCTGATGTTCGTGCGCAAAATTCCTTTCCATTCTTTTCGCCGCCAGCGTATTCGACACTGGTTTCTACTACTTCTTCGGTGTGCCGCGTTGCTACTTCTCCTTTTAGCGTTTACCCGACCGTTTTTCTATGCGGCAGCTCTTGCTGCGGTAACCGACGGCGCGCGTGAGGTCGTTATTCTGGTTGACCGTTCGTACAGCATGGGATTGGATGACCGTTGGTCCGATGCGCAAGAGGCGGCAGTTGACGCTATTAATGCTTTGGCGCCGGATGACCTTGCCACGGTGATTCTTTTTGACAGTGGTGCTGAGTCTGGGCCTCGGTCAACCACAGACCGTGCGAGCTTAACGGGCCTCATCGCTGACGCGGAAGTGGGTTCGGGAGTGACGCGCTTTGGGCCGGCCTTAAAGCTTGCGGAAGGAATTTTCGAAGATTCCGATTTGCCGCGACTTGAGGCAGTATTCATTAGTGATTTCCAACGGGCTGGTGTTGAGAGTGCTACTGGCGTGCGTTTTCCGGAAGACACGGTCGTAACACCGATCCGTGTTGGTGAAGGTAACGAGGCATCGGCAAATGTGAGTGTGGCCGGTGTGCTGTTTGAACGAGAATATTTTTCTGGTCGTGAGCGGATTCAGGTTGCGGCCAGACTCACAAATCGAGGTAATACACCGATTACCGGGCTCGATGTGACACTGGAAATGGAGGGTCGTGCCGTTGAAACCCTTATAGCTGCATTGCCGGCGAATGGTTCTGCGACGGTCGATTTTGCGGCGGTCACCCTTGGGGATGAGCCTATGCAGGGTGTCGTCCGTATTGCACCAGATGTTCTTCCGACCGACGATGCATTTTATTTCGTGGTCTCTCCGGGACAGGTTGTCAGTGTACTTGTTGTGGGGAATGGTCGGGGAGCCAATGAGTCGAATCTGTTTTTGACGCGTGCGCTTGATATTGGATCGGAACCTGCCTTTGATGTTCAAGTCACGACGGTTGGTCAGATGACAGCGTCTGATCTCGATGGGCGGCAAGTTGTCATCCTGAATGACACAGAGCCACCGTCAGGTGCAGCTGGCCGCGCCTTGACTGAATTTGTTCAGTCGGGTGGGGGGCTTTTGGTTGTATCCGGAGAGCGGAGCACGTGGCCATCGGGTGCGCCAGATTTATTGCCGGGTCGAGTCAGTTCTCCCATCGAGCGTGACGGACGTGGCGGCGCGCTTGGATTTGTTGATTACAGCCATCCTGTATTTGAGGTTTTTAGTGCTCCGAGAAGTGGTGACGTTACGACCGCGCGGTTTTTTCGGTATCGCCCGGTAGACCCACTTCCAGATGCGAGTGTTCTCGCCAGGTTTGATGATGGAAACCCGGCCTTAATAGAACGCCAAATCGGTAATGGTGCCGTATTGCTATGGGCATCAACGGTTGACAGGTTTTGGAACGATCTTGCTACGAAAGCGGTTTACCTGCCGTTTATGCATCGCGTCATCGAGCATCTTGCAGATTACGCTCCGCCGTCACCGTGGTATTCAGCCGGGCAGATTTTAAATCTGGCTGAGCAAAATATCATGGTTGGCTCCAGTGGTGTTGCAGTGGCTGAGTACGCCGTAATGTCGCCAACCGGCAACCGAATACCTGTTGCTGTCAGCGGTGAGCGCGCCGGCTTTATAACGTTGGTGGAGCAGGGACTCTATGAAGTTCACGATTCGAATGCTGCCGATGGCCGTCCGCTAATGGTGGCGGTCAATGTTGATCTTGCTGAATCTGACCTGGCTGCGGTTGACCCAGAGGAACTGGGTAGCATGGTGACCGGACGCGCCGGAGGAAGCCGCGAAGTTGAATCAGGAATGGTCCGTTCTGTGGCGCCAAATGACCTGGAGCGGCGGCAATCGATTTGGTGGTATTTGTTAATGGTCGCGGCTGTGTTGTTCGTTGCCGAAACGCTAGTATCAAATCGATTGTCGCGTACTGCCTTGAGTGCGGAGTAAGATGACCATCAGAGGTTAGAGCCATGTTTAATGAGCCATCGGTAATCGGCGATTCAAACGAGATTCTTCGAGCCATTCGACAGGTCCGAAACCGCTGGCGTTTGCGCGTCGCGTTACGTGGCGTTGCCGTGCTGATCGCGGCAGCCCTCGGGACGCTACTAGTGTCTTCCTATGGCCTTGAGGTTTTCCGATTCAGTTCCGGTGCGATTGTTGGATTTCGGGTTCTGACCTATCTCGCGCTTCTGGGCTCGGGGTGGTGGCTGTTTGTACGTCCGATCTCACAGCAGGTTTCTGATGAACGTGTAGCGCTTTACTTAGAGGAGCACGAACCGGGGCTTCAGGCCACTGTGTTAAGCGCTGTCGAAGAAAGTAAACGCGGGCAGCGAGATCGCGCAGCCAACCATTCCCCAGAACTCGTGCGACAGCTCATCGAGTCGGCCGTGACGAAGATCCGAGACATTGATATGGGGCGTGCGGTTGAGCAGCAACAGTTGCAGACCTCATCTGGGTTACTGGTGGGGGCAGGATTACTGGCGATGCTGCTTTTTATTTTTGGCCCGGCCTATTTGCGGCATGGCATATCGGCCTTGCTTACACCGATGGGTGGGGTTGAGGCAGCCAGTCCGTACCAGATCGATGTCCTACCTGGGGACGCCACGGTTGCCCGCGGAGCAGACCAAACAATCACAGCCCAACTGATTGGGTTTGAATCAGATGAGGTTAGCCTGTTGATGCGGTCACCGAACGGGAGTGGTGCCTATGACCGGCTTCCACTCATTCCCGTTGAGAACGAGGCTGGCGAGACAGAAGCCGGACTCTATGAAGTCTTACTCTTCGATTTAGAGGAGACCACAGACTACCGCATTGAGTCGCTCGGGGTAGAGTCGTCAACGTTTACGCTTGACGTAATAGAGCTGCCATACGTGGAACGTCTTGAATTGGAATACCACTTTCCGGCCTATACCGGTTTAGAACCGCGCCTTGTTGAGGAGGGTGGTGACATTGCTGTGCTGTCCGGAACGGAAGTTCAACTCCGGGCGGTTCCGACGATGGGAACCACCGGTGGGCGGTTAGTGTTTGACGACGATAGTGCGAATCAGAATGAGTTGACTGTTACCGAAGATGGCTCGTTGGTATCTAGTTTCGTCGTTGAGGAAGAAGGGTTTTACCGCATTGATCTTGCCGCACCTGATGGACAGCTTGTCTCGGCCTCGCCTCAGTACACCATTGATGTGCTTACTGACCAACCACCGTCGGCGATGTTTATTCGACCTGGCCGCGATACAACCGCAAGTGCAATTGAGGAACTTTTTATTGAGGCGCGTGCCGACGACGACTTCGGTCTTCAGGCTTTGGATTTGGTGTATTCCGTAAATGGTGGACCTGAACAAACGGTCAATCTGTTCAGTGGTGGAACAGGTGTCAAAGAGTTTTCGGCCGGGCATACATTTTTCTTGGAGGAGATGGAACTCGAACCAGGTGATTTTGTGTCGTATTTCGCGCGGGCGACCGATCGCAACTTGGAACAGCAGAACGCTGACGTTAAGAGTGACCTCTATTTCATTCAGGTGCGGCGGTACAACCAGGATTTCCGTGCGCAGCAGTCGCAGGGCGGTGCTGGCGGTGGCATGGGCGGCGGCGGAAATCCTCAGCAACTCTCTCAGGCTCAACGCGAAATTATTTCCGCCACGTTTAATTTGATCCGGGACCAGAAGACTTATACGGAAGAAGAATTTCAGGAAAACTTGGTATTTCTGACGCTTGCTCAGGGACGTTTACGTGAGCAGGTGGAAACCTTGTTACGGCGCATGAATAGTCGTGTTATGCCGGCCGACCCGGTGTTTCGGAGTATTCAGGACTTACTTCCCGAAGCTGCCGGTGCGATGCGGTCCGCCGAAGAGGAACTACAGGAGCAGGACGCCGATGCTGCGCTTCCGCATGAACAGCGGTCGCTTCAATTTTTACAGCGAGCCGAAGAGGCCTATGAAGAGGTCATGGTGACCCAAGGCGGTGGCGGTGGCGGTGGTGGTGGTGGTCAACAGGCTGCACAGGACCTCGCAGATTTGTTTGAGCTGGAGCTCGACAAGATGCGCAACCAGTACGAAACGATGCAGCGCGGTGAGCAGCAACAGGCTGACAATACCGTTGACGAATTGATGGAACGTTTGCGGGAACTTGCTCGGCGCCAGGAGCGAGAAGCCGAACGGCAACGTCGGCGCGCGCGGGGACAGCAATCGACGCAGGGTGGTGGTGCTGGTCAACGGGCTTTAGCAGAAGAAGCAGAAGAGGCCGCGCGCCGACTTGAACGACTTGCGCGGGAGCAGAATTCGCCACAGATGATGGATGCATCGCGGCGTCTCCAAGAAGCTGCGGATGCGATGCGGCGTGCAGCTGCCAATGATGACAACCTTGGCTTCGCTGAAGCGGGTGCGGCCCTTGATCGATTACGTGAAGTTCAAGAGCGGCTTGAGGGTGAGCAGCGCGGTCGATTAGAGCGCGACATTGCTGACCAGCTTCGACGCGCGAATCGATTGGCTGACGAGCAACGGGAAATGACGGCGGAGGTTCGTGGGCTTGAGGAATTGAGTGACGAGCGGCCAGAAGAAAAAATGGCGGCACTCCGTGAGCTCATGGAACAGAAGGACCAGATGGAAGCGGAAGTTGCTGACCTCGAACGCGCAATTGATTCCACCTCGGCCGAGTTCCGTCGTGACGAACGTGACGCCTCTCGCGAACTGCAAGAAGCGGCAGCTGGGATTCGAGACAATAAACTCAAAGAAAAAATACGCTACTCGAAGGGATTGATTCGGAGTCGGCCGGGAGATACCGCGAATACGTTCGAGTCTGAGATCGGTGGCGATATTGAGGAACTGGCTGAACAGCTCGCTGAAGCGGCGGGTGCTGTTGGCGAGTCAGAAGGTGACCGCGTCGCGGATGCCCTCGATCAAACACGAGAGCTAATGCGGAGTTTGGAATCTCTGGACCATCGGATGTGGGAGCAAGGTCAAGAGGGACAGCAAGGTCAAGAGGGACAGCAAGGTCAAGAGGGGCAGCAAGGTCAAGAGGGGCAGCAAGGTCAAGAGGGGCAGCAAGGTCAACAGGGACAGAGTGGCGGACAGGCACAGGCGGACGGCAGTGCGCCGTTTGGCGGTGGTTATGGTGACCGCCGCCCGGGTGACGCAAATTGGGAGCCAGGGGATATTCGGCAATGGAGTCGCGAATATCAGCAGCGCGGCGCGGAGGCTCAAGAACTTCGTCGTTTACTTGATGGTGAAGGGTTTGATGTTGCTGACCTTGATGCCATCATCCAGCGCATGCGTGAGCTTGACGACCTCCGGCAATACCGAGATCCAGAGGTGATTGCCGGGTTACAGAACTTCGTGCTTGAAGAACTCAAGCGATTTGAATATCGGTTGCGGCGAGAGATTGACGAAGAGGAAGAAGACCTCTTCCTTGCAGGTAACGAGGAGATACCAGACCAGTTCCGCGAGATGGTCGAACAGTATTTCCGTTCACTGTCAGAAAGTCAGTAGACCGTTCTATTGCCAGGAAGCGCGGTATAGCGGTCGCACATCAAAGATTGTAGGGCGCGGCGTGCGCAAGACGTTAGTGGTTGTGGTTTTGTTCGTGCTGGCTGGTGCAGCGACGGGTTTCGGCCAGCGTTGGCGTTACCGCATGCCACCAAAATTCCCGCCCGAAGCCGTCGAACATCGAGCGTTTACTTTTTCTCGGATTTTGTACGAGAGTGATCGCCGAGAACCAGGTGGGCAGGGTTGGTACACTGACTACCCAACGGCTGATCAGAACTTAATGATCCGGCTGTCCGAAATGACCACCACGAAGGTTGGGTTTGATAAGTACGACGAACCTGACCATGTGGTTCTGCGACTGACCGACGAGAAGCTTTTCGATTATCCATTCATCTTTATGTCGGATGTAGGCACGCTCTGGCTTGATGATTTGGAGGCCTCCCGTCTCGGAGATTACTTGCGGAAGGGCGGGTTTTTGTGGGTTGATGATTTTTGGGGTCCTCATGCATGGACACAGTGGATGACTCAGATCGGCAAGGCTTTACCATCCGGCGAGTACCCTGTATTCGATATTCCATTTGAACATCCAATTCACCGTGTTGTATACACGGTGAACGAAATCCCGCAGATTCCGTCTATTCAGCACTGGCGTCGAAGTGGAGGCAGGACCACATCAGAACGTGGGAGGCGAAGTGAGGAGGTGCATTTTCGTGGGATTTCCGATCAAGATGGTCGGCTCATGGTGCTCATGAGTCACAACACAGACATTGCCGATGGATGGGAACGTGAAGGTGAAGATTATGATTTCTTCATCAAATTTTCTATCAATGCGTACGCAGTCGGCATCAATACCGTTGTGCATGCCATGACTCACTAGAAAATGAATGTTCTTTTAAACAAACCTCATCTAGATACTCTGGAAATTGAACCGTCGGGTCCAGCGGATGCCACTGTCATCTGGATGCACGGTCTCGGAGCGGATGCCAATGATTTCTACGGTCTGCCGCCAGAATTTCATCTCCCTGCCGAAACCCAGGTCCGCTACATTTTTCCGCACGCGCCTCAGATTCCTGTGACGATGAACCAGGGAATGATGATGCGGGCCTGGTACGACATCGCGGAAATGTCCGCGCGAGGTCAAGACGAGACAACTATTCGACAGTCGAGTGATTGGATCAATGAGCTGATTGCTCGAGAAATCAAGAGGGGCGTGCTGTCAACCCGAATTGTGCTTGCTGGGTTTTCTCAAGGTGGCGCGATGGCACTGTTCACAGGCCTTCGCTATCCCGAAAAACTCGGCGGTGTGATGTGTTTGTCGGGGTACCTTCTGTTGCCTGAATCGTTATTAGGGGAAACCAGTAAGGCTAATCAGGACTTACCTATTTTCCAGGCGCACGGCACGCAAGATCCGATGGTTTTACACGTTCTGGGTCGCAGTGGACACGATGCTTTAGTCGAGGCTGGACACCAAGTGGACTGGCATGAATATCCGATGGCCCACCAAGTATGCTTGGAGGAAGTGCGTGATATTGGACAATGGCTTGCCAGAATTCTTAAGCGCTAACACTGGTATGCATTGCATATTAGGCACGAAAGTACGGTTGCAGAGCCTCGAGCCGGTAGTCCATTTCGGCGATTTGTGCAGTCGTAAATGAATACTCAGCGCGTCGTGACACCATTGTTGGGAACACACCACGTTTATTTAGCACGTATAGGCGGACGCCAGGAATCGAATGGTCAAGATTCAGCATGAGCAATAACTTGCCAAAGAGCTCGCGGAGTTCAAGGTGCTGATTTGCGACGTGTAGTTCCCACAGCTGGGCGTAGATGTCGGCGTACATTGCGCCTCCTGTCATTACGCCGTCCATCCCGAGACGCATTTCGTACAGCCATTGTCGGCCGAATGCGGCACCGAAGATTGCCTTTATTGTGTCCGGGCGATGTGGTTTGAGCGCGAGCATCCGTGTGTGCACAGGGTCACGCTCTTCCTTGACATACGCTAAATTTGGGAATTCCTTGGCCATATCCACCATGAATTCGACGGTGGGCACGACGTCCGGTGCGCCCCCGCTTGTTTGAAAAAAAATCGGTCGCGTTGTGACGTCACACAGTGCCGCGTAGTACTCGCGGAACTCGGCCAGTGTGGTTGCTTCGGTCGGAGGGATTGCAATCATGCCATCCGGTGCCAAGGCTTCCGCATGCCGAGCGTACTCAAGCATGTCGTTTGTGTCGTTGCCTTGCACTCCAAGAAACAGCGCCGGCCGTTTGTTCTTGGCGGCTTGTGCTAATACATTGAAGCCCTGCAGGCGCTCTTCTTTTGACAAGTAACGCTGCTCACTTGAATTTTGAGGCCACACCAGACCGTGGATTCCGCAGCGATCAAGAAAATCGACCTGATATGCAAGAGCGTCAAAATCAACCTTGTTGCTAGTTGTGTATGGCGTACTCATGATGATGAAGGCCCCCCGGATTTCTTTTTCCGCGGCGCGAGCGCTCAAGTGCGGGAGCAAGGCAACGCTTCCAACTGCTGTGAGCCATTGACGACGAGAGTAGACAGGCACAGTCGCAGTCTATCTGAGTCGCACGACAACCTAAAGGACAGTCAACCTGTTAGGCTGATCTTGGCGTGCCGATGCATGGTGAGACGTTCTTGGCGATTGATACCATACAAAGAATATGGATGGGCCGGTGACGAAAGGAATGGGAAACAGGAATGAAAAAAAGTCTAGTCGCCGGTGGCTTGATACTTAACCTGGCGTGTGCCGGTGATGTTCCGTCTGATGGAGGACTGAACTCCGAAGCCAGTCCGCCGGTCCCAAGTGTCGAAGGAATTAGTGTCGAGACTCTGCTTGACGAGATTGAGGTGCTTGCTTCGGATGAGTTTGAAGGTCGTGGTCCCGGCTCAGAAGGTGAGCAGAAAACGATCGCATATCTTCAAGACCAATTCGTGCAGCTTGGTGCGGTACCAGGCAACCCCGACGGAACGTGGGTACAGGATGTCCCGCTTGTTGGGATTACCCCAGTAGCCAGTGATGGATTGATCGTCTCGAAAGATGGCGATTCTCGTACGCTTGAATTAGGTGCCGACTATGTGGCGACGACAAAACATGTAGTTGATGCGGTCGAGGTTGACAGCGCCGAGTTCGTCTTCGTGGGCTACGGTGCCCGTGCGCCCGAGTATGAGTGGGATGATTTTGGCACGGTTGATGTGTCGGGGAAGATTTTGCTGTTCTTGGTAAACGATCCTCCACTGGACGATGTGTTTGGTGGAAACGCCATGACGTACTACGGACGGTGGACCTACAAGCACGAAATCGCTGCAGAGTTGGGAGCAAGCGGATCGTTTGTCATTCATGAACCTGTTGAAGCCGGATACCCGTGGGAGGTAGTGGGGAGCTCGCCGTACGGCGAGTCATTTGATCTCGTCGCCGAGGACGATAACTTGAGCCGGGCAACGGTCGAAGGATGGCTACACAGGAATACTGCCGAAGAGTTGTTTGAGATGGCTGGTCTTAATTTTGAAACCGCCAAAGCACAGGCGTCCGAGCGAAGTTTTGTTCCCGTACCTCTTGGTGTCATGGGGTCCACTCGCATTGAGAACAAACTCAGACGCATTGACTCACAAAACTTCATTGCCAAAATCGAAGGGAGTACTGCACCGGATGAGTTCGTCATGTATGTTGCGCATTGGGATCATCTTGGACGGAATACCGACCTTTCCGGCGATCAAATCTTCAATGGAGCCCTCGATAATGCAAGCGGCACGGCGGGATTGATCGAAATTGCTCGTGCGTTCAAACAATCCGGAACTGTTCCACGCCGGTCTGTGCTCTTTCTAGCCGTGACGGCTGAAGAGCAAGGTCTTCTCGGGTCCAGACATTATGGAGAGCAACCGCTTTATGCCGCTTCGCAGACGGTGGCGGCCATCAATATGGACGGTCTGAATCAATGGGGCCGGACAGAGGACCTCACTGTTGTTGGCATGGGGCAGTCAGACCTTGATCAGGTGGCGGAGGACATCGCCGTTTCTCTGGGACGTCAACTTGCGGCTGACCCAGAACCAGAGAAGGGGTTTTATTACCGCTCCGACCATTTTTCGTTCGCGAAGGTTGGCATTCCAGCTTTTTATGCTGACGGAGGTGTGAGCTACCTAGATAAGCCAGAAGGCTATGGGTTTCAGAAAAGAGAGGAATACACCGCGAATGATTACCATGCAGTATCAGACGAAATAAAACCAGATTGGGATCTTTCGGGTGCGGTAGAGGACCTCGTTTTCTTTTATCGGTTTGGGGCGTATTTGGCGGGTAGTGATGAATGGCCAACGTGGAGTGAAACCAGCGAGTTTCGCGCGGCCCGCGAATTACAACGGCCAGGCATGCAGTAGACGACGCTAGGCGGGTGTCATTGTTTCAGGGTCTATTTTGTGAAGCGAACGGATTCGTTCTAGGACTGGCGGGTGGGAGTAATGAAGGAACACGTCGACTGGGTGAGGCGTCAAATTCGATAGATTGTCAGCCGACAACTTTTTAAGCGCTCGGACTAAGGATTCCCCATCGCCCGTTGTCATCGCTGAGAATTCGTCAGCTTCAAACTCATTTTTTCGAGAAAACACATTTAGCAAGACCGATAGTACGAGTTCAACGGGTGTAAATAACAGCCCGAAGAACAACAGTCCTGTGTACACCGACGGTTCGGTCACAGAAAATGCTGTGAACAATGCTTCCTGCCGCAGAAAAAACGACAACACCCAAAACATGACACCAAGGTGAGCTACTGACAGCACCATGCTCTTCACAATGTGTTGTTTCTTGTAGTGGCCCACTTCATGCGCAACGACGGCAACCACCTCCTGGACTGAGTAATCATCGACAAGCGTATCGAAGAGACCGATACGTTTGTTCGTTCCAAAACCGGTAAAGAACGCGTTCGCTTTTGACGATCTCCGCGATCCGTCAACGATAAAGAGACCCTGTAGTGGGAAGCTTGCGGATCGCGTGTAATTGACGATGGCGTCATGCAATTCCCCGTCTTCAAGTGCTGTGAACTTGTTAAAGATCGGCATGATCCACGTGGGTGCGACGAATTGAATCGCGAGCATGAAGGCCGTCGCAGCTAACCAGCACCAAAGCCAGGCAAGCGGGCCTGCCCATTCAAAGAACAGCAGGACGACGGCTAACAACAGACCACCGAGCACGACGCCGAGCACAAGGCCTTTAAGAAGGTCACTCGCAAATGTTCCTACCGTCGTGCGGTTAAACCCAAAGCGTGCCTCAATGACAAACGTGGAGTACAGCCGGAACGGTAGACCTAGTAGTGATGAGGCGAGCGTAAGTGACCCGATGTACACCAGGCCGCTTACCAGCGGTCCATAACCAGCAGTTCGGACAACCTGGTCGAACCATTCAAAGCCCCCGGAAAACCAGAATGTCAGCAGGATAATGAGATCAACGCTGCTGTGAATAAACCCGAAGTATGTTCGCGTTTTGCTGTAGTGCCTCGCCTGGGCATATTTGTCTTCATCGAAGACGTCTCGAAACTCAGCCGGCAGCGTCGGACTAAACGTGCGAAGACTCAGGATGCTCGAGGCGAGACTGAGTAGGTATTCGCCAATAATGGCGACCAAAATAATGACAGCAAATGTATTCACGGTCCTATCGAGTGTTGAAGTATATTCACACTTCGCTATATGGATCGACTTCCGTATGTTGCCACCGAACTCGCCGCGGGTTATGACGCGGTTGGAACATTGCCAGTTTCCGTGGTTCTCCACGATATTCGTAGTCTTTATAACGTTGGTGCATTTTTTCGGTCAGCCGATGGGGTCGGCATCGATCGGTTGGTGTTATCAGGAATTACCGGCCGGCCACCGCATAAAGCAATTAGCAAAACGGCACTAGGCGCTGAGCAGCAAGTGTCATGGGAGCGGTGTGGTGATATTGCTGCCTATGTGCAAGAGCGACAAGAACTCGGGTACGAGATTGCTGCGATCGAAACGAGTCAGCATGCCGTTGATTTATTCGATTGGCAGGCTCGATTTCCTGTCTGTCTCCTCTTTGGGCATGAAGTGACCGGCCTCGACCAGCAATTACTCGACCGGTGCGATGTCCATGTGCGATTGCCCATGCGGGGCCTTAAACATTCCCTCAATGTGGCCACGGCGGGCGGTGTGGTGTTGTACGAACTACTGCGGAAATATCGCTCTGCCCACAAGACCTCCGTTCGATAGCCATAGGGTATTCCGCCGTTCAAAGTAGAATGCATGCGGAATGACCGATTTTCACTACCAACCGATTTTTGAGTTCGGGGCTGACGAGACACCCTACAGGAAGCTGACATCAGACGGTGTGTCCGTCATCAGTGTTGACGGCCGGGAGATGTTAAAAGTCGAGCCTGACGTGTTACGACTGGTGTCGCGAACTGCGTTTGATGATGTGGCGCATTTACTTCGCCCGGCCCATCTGGTGCAGTTGAGAAAGATCCTCGACGACTCAGAAGCCTCACGAAACGACAAGTTTGTAGCCCTTGAACTGCTACGGAATGCAAATATCGCCGCAGGTCGTGTGTTGCCCGGTTGTCAAGACACCGGCACGGCTATCGTCATGGGACACAAAGGTGAGAATGTTCTGACTAGCAGCGATGATGAGATTGCGATTTCACAAGGGATTTATGATGCGTATTCGCAGCGGAACCTACGGTACTCACAGATGGCCCCGTTGGACATGTACACAGAAAAAAATACGGGTTCGAATCTTCCGGCTCAGATAGAAATTTATGCCGAACCAGGTGACGAGTATGAATTGTTGTTTGTCGCGAAAGGTGGCGGGTCCGCGAATAAGAGCTTCCTGTATCAAGAAACGAAAGCGCTTCTTAATCCCACGACACTCAGTCAGTTTGTCGAATCCAATTTGAAAACGATCGGGACATCCGCCTGTCCGCCGTACCATCTTGCGTTGGTAATTGGGGGCACATCTGCTGAGTTCACGATGAAAACACTCAAACTGGCGACCACAAAATATCTTGATCGACTTCCGACTACAGGGAATGAACACGGTCGCGCGTTTCGGGATGTTGACATGGAACGGCAAGTGTTTGAGATTGCTCGGCAGATTGGTATCGGGGCGCAGTTTGGCGGGAAATATTTTGCGCATGATGTGCGCGTTATCCGGTTGCCTCGTCATGGGGCATCGTGCCCGGTGGGATTGGGGGTGTCGTGTTCGGCTGACCGTCAGGCACTCGCAAAAATCACGCGCGACGGGGTCTATATCGAACAACTCGAAGAAAACCCGGCGAAGTATCTCCCCGACGTCATTGACGACGAATTACCCGGTGACGTTGTCAGAATAGATCTCAATCGACCGATGTCTGAGATTTTGGCTGAGTTGACAAAGTATCCCGTGGCGACGCGCCTGTCCCTTTCGGGGTCGATGATTGTGGCGCGCGATATCGCACATGCGAAACTCAAAGAACGCCTCGATGCGGGTGAAGACCTTCCAGAGTATTTCAAGAACCACATGGTGTATTACGCGGGGCCGGCCAAGAAACCGGAAGGAAGGGCCTCCGGCAGTTTCGGTCCGACCACGGCCGGCCGAATGGACTCGTATGTGGATCTGTTTCAGGCTCGCGGCGGCAGCATGGTGATGCTGGCGAAAGGCAACCGGTCGCAACAAGTTACGGACGCGTGTAAGTCACATGGCGGGTTTTATCTTGGGTCGATCGGTGGCCCGGCGGCTCGTTTGGCTGACCACAGCATCAGGAAGGTGGAAGTGCAGGAATATCCGGAGTTGGGTATGGAAGCGATCTGGAAGATCGACATTGAAGACTTTCCAGCGTTTATTGTGATCGATGACAAAGGTAATGATTTTTACGCGTCTTTGATGCAGGCGAAACCTGCGACATTGATTCGATAGTCGCGTTTGATCCATGTTGGTAGGTCATTTTTCGAAGGGAGATATACGGATGCGTGCGATGAACAAAGTGAGTGTTGCGGTAATTGCTGTCCTTTTGGCGACCACAGTAACGATAGTGATGGAGGCGCAGCAGCGTCGGGCAAGCACGCGTGGGTATACCGCGACGCAACTCGGCGGAAGCTACGACTCTGAAGGTGCGTACGAGGGCGGGTCGTGGATCGATATTCATTATGGGCGTCCCATCCTGCGTGGTCGGCAGGGGATCTTTGGTGAAGGCGCAGAATATGGACAACGACTTTACGCTGGTGCACCGCTGTGGCGTGTCGGGGCCGACGAAACCACGACATTTACGACAGAGGTCGACTTATTGATCGGGGGGCAACGCCTGGCGGCTGGTGAGTACACGATATTTGCTGATTTGGCGAATCCGACGGCGTGGGAATTGATTTTCACCACATGGGGTGTCAAAGACGACTTCCGCGAAGAGAATCCGAATGCTTTGTGGGGCGCATATGGTTACACCGATGAAAAAGATGTCATGCAAACGACTATGTCGGTGCAAACCCTCGACTACTCCATGGACCAGTTGGCCATAGGCTTTACTGATACGAGACAACAGGGTGGCAACCTCTACGTGATTTGGGACAATCAGCTCGCCACGGTGCCGGTTGAATTGGCGAACTAAAACTTGAGAGTGAATGAGCGTTTCGGTAATAGAGTTTATGAAGGGAGATCGTGAATGCGAGCAATAAAGAACGTTGGCGTCAGCCTCTTGGCGGTGGTACTTGCGGTAGGTGTGTTGGAGGCGCAGGATCGACCTGCGAGCCCGCGTGGGCATACAGCGAGCCAGATTGGTGGTAGTTATGACTCCGAAGGGAGTTACGAGGGAGGTCATTGGGTTGATGTCTACTATGGTCGACCTGTTCTGCGTGGACGCCAGGGTATTTTTGGGTCGGGTGCTGAATATGGCCAGGGGTTGTTACGCGGTGCGCCAATCTGGCGAGTGGGTGCTGACCAGACAACACGATTCATCACGGAAGCCGATTTGTCGATCGGGGGGGAACGACTGGCGGCTGGTGAATACACAATGTTTGCCGAGTTGGTGAGTCCGAGTTCCTGGACGCTGATTTTTTCGACCTGGGGTGTGAAGGACAACCCGCAAGAAGAAAATCCAAACGCGCTGTGGGGCGCGTACGGGTACACAGATGAAAAGGACGTGATGCGGACGACGATGACTGTGGAGGCAATCGAAGGGTTGTCAGTCGATAACATGTCGATCGTGTTCGGGGATATCAATGGTTCTTACTCAATGAACGTGTACTGGGACAATCAGCATGCATTCGTGCCAGTCGAGGTAGCCAATTAGCGTGTTTTGATTTGACAGATTGTCACAGGGGCTAGGTGGTACTAGCCCCTGTTTTTTTGTACGCATTGTTGGTTAGTGATGAATAGTTGATTGTGACGGCTACCACGTATACCCATCGGCAAATCCTTGTCATCTTTACCGGCCTGATGGCCGGTCTGTTTCTGGCAGCACTTGACCAGACGATTGTCGCTACGGCCCTCCCGACAATTGTTGGCGAATTGGGTGGCCTTGACTACTACTCATGGGTGGTGACGGCATATCTGTTGAGTTCCACGGTCTGCACCCCGCTCTACGGAAAACTCAGTGACATTTATGGTCGGCGGTTAATCTTCCAGGTGGCCATTGGTATTTTCTTGCTCGGGTCACTCTTGGCCGGCATCGCTCCTGGGATGTTCGAACTGGTGTTGTTTCGAGGCGTGCAAGGACTCGGTGCCGGTGGTGTGATGGTGTGTACCTTTGCGGTGGTCGGTGACATTGTTTCCCCGAGGCAGCGCGGACGCTATATCGGGTACCTTGCGGCGACCTGGGCATTTGCGAGTGTTATTGGACCACTCGCTGGCGGGTTCATTGTCGATACCACCACGTGGCGCTGGGTGTTTTTAATCAATCTTCCCGTGGGCCTTGTTGCGTTAGCGATTATCTCAAGCGTGTTGCGTCTGACGACGGTTCGGCGCAAGGCCCGCATTGACATTGCTGGCGCGGTGCTGCTGGTGGCTGGTGTGGGACTTTTACTGTTGTCACTTGTTTGGGGAGGGACAACGTATGCTTGGCAGTCTCCGGTCATTATCGGCCTTATCGCGTCAGGGGCGTTCGTGACAGCGACCTTTCTCTGGTGGGAGACACGTGTTCAGGAGCCGTTGTTGCCACTGCGACTGTTTCGTAACGGCATCTATTCCGTCGCATCAGTGCTTGGTTTCTTCATTGGCTTTGCTCTGTTCGGCGCCGTTGTGTTTCTGCCGCTCTTTCTGCAGGTCGTCAATGGTGTGTCCGCAACCGATTCCGGCTTGTTGGTTCTTCCATTAACCGCAGGTATTGTTGTTGGTTCCGTCGGGGCGGGACGATTGACGACAAGTACCGGTCGGTATCGGAGGTATCCGATCATTGGCAGTGCGTTAGCTGTTATTGGGATGTATTTCCTGAGTGGTATGACAGCGGAGACGGCACGCTTACTCAGTTCCTGCTACATGGTCGTGCTTGGGCTTGGCGTTGGTATGGTGTTACAGGTCACCCTACTTGCAGTGCAAAATGCCGTAACGCACTCAGACCTTGGGGTCGCAACCTCTTCAGCGCAGTTTTTTCGGACGTTGGGAGGGTCATTCGGGGTGGCGATCTTTGGTGCCATCATGAACGCCCGCCTTCTTGAAGAACTTCCGTTACGTATTCCAGCGGACGTTGTTGAATCTTTAAGTGGAAGAGTGACCGAGCTTTTAAGCACGCCGACAGCGATACGAGCATTACCCCGCGACGTCGCATCCGGCGTTACGTCATCAGTCGAAGTTGCACTTCAGGACGTGTTTTTCTGGGCAGTGCCCATTATGGTGCTGTCTTTTGTCTTGTCATGGCGACTCAAAGAAATTCCGCTCAGGGATACGGTTGGCGATATCCCGGCGATTGAAGGCGTCGAAGAAGCCACGGTGGCGAACAAGACACGCATATAATCGTCCTGTAAATTGTTCCGCCGTCCTGGTTCGGATGGAGGCTGTCATGACACCGTGTTTTCGTGCGCTATTGCTGTTGCTGTGCTTGTTGTTCATGGAGGGTACGGCCGATGCACAAGGATCATGGGGGGGGTGTGCGTCCGATCTTGACCAAATGCGCATTGCGGTCAACGAGGCAAACGAGGCTGCGAAGGATGCACGCTCAGCTCGTCGAGTGCTTTTCAGAGCCGATCAGAATTACTTTAGTTGTACCCAGGTTCCGGCCATCAATGACTTCCTCGGTAACGGTTGTGCTCAGCAGCAGGTTGCTGCACGGACGGCTGGCATGAGATATTCCGCGTCGCATGATATTGCTCGAGAAGCGCTTGATGCCTTGGCCTATACAGTTCAGTCGGCCGAGTTGAGTTGCGAGTTTCCAATGGCCGCAATGATTCCAGTGCTGAATCCGGACGAACCGACCCCGAGTCCTGCCTGTCAGAGCTTTCTCCGACGACGGCAAGGTGTGCCATTTGACGCATTGCGGGTCGTGTGCGCGGGCGAAATGTCTGCCGACGAATGTGCTGTCTGTCTGGGGGATCCAGAGTAGGCTCCGGGGAGTTACAATGCAAAATAATTTCTGGCTGGCGTATGGGCCTGGGCCATGGAAGCAGAATCGACAATGTTAAGAGGCATCATTTTTTCACTTGGTTTCTCGCTACTGTTGTCAGGCAAGGTGGTCTTGCTGGAAGCCCAGGAGGCGTCCGGGCAGCGGGTGCTTCTAGACCAGTACTGCATCGCGTGTCATAACGGGCGGATGCAGGCTGGAAATCTTGAACTCGATTCGGCCGATGTCGACGATGTGGCGGTTGACCCGGCACTGTGGGAAAAAGTTGTTCGCAAACTGCGAGCGGGAGCGATGCCGCCACTTCCGCGCCCACGGCCTGCCCAAGAGTCGTACGAGGGTTTCATCGATTGGCTGGAGACTGAATTAGATGCCGTGGGATCGATCAGTCCGAATCCAGGGCGGACCGAGGCGATGCATCGTCTCAATCGAGCGGAGTATCAGAACGTCATTCGTGACTTGCTGGCACTCGATGTTGATGTTGCGGAGTTGCTTCCGGCTGACGATGGCAGCTATGGCTTCGACAACATCGCCGGAGTTCTTGGGGTGTCGCCGACGTTGCTGGAGCGGTATTTATCCGCGGCGAAGAAGGTCAGTCGCCTTGCTGTTGGAAACCCTGACCAGCCTGCCACCGCTGTCACGTTTCGTCTGTCGGCTGACTATTCACAAAATGATCGGGTTGAGGGGCTTCCTTTTGGGACTCGCGGAGGCATGGCGATCCCGTATACCTTTCCGCTCGATGCTGAGTATGTAATTAGAGTGCGTCTTGGTCGCGACACTAGTGACGCGCTTGCGGCATTTACGGAACCGCACGAGCTGTACATCAGTCTTGATGGAGAGCACCTGGAAACATTTACGGTTGGTGAACCAGCCCCCGAAGGTGTCACGCGTACGAGCCCAGAGTATCGTGCGTGGCGTGAGCAACAGCGCCACGCTGATGATGACTGGGAGATTCGGGTGCCGGTCCGAGCAGGCCCCCGCACCTTGCGTGCGACGTTTAGGAAGAAGACAGCGGCCTATGCCGAAACACTGCGACAGCCGTACCTGAGACCGTACACGAATACAACTGGCGGAGACACACGCTACCAGCCGTATCTAGAGAGCCTGGTAGTCACGGGGCCTTATGAAGCGAGTGATGGGCCGCCGTTGGCGGAGACACCCAGCCGAGCCCGGATCTTTACATGTCGACCGAATAATCGGGATGACAACCAAGCGAAGCTCTGTGCACAAGAGATTTTGTCGACACTGGCGCAGCGAGCATACCGTCGGCCGGTCAGGCCGCGTGATCTAGATGTCCTCATGGGGTTTTATGAGGACGGCAAACGAGAAGGTGGTTTTGAAGCGGGCGTTGAGTTTGCACTGCGCCGGTTACTTGTGAGTCCTGAGTTTCTCTTCCGTGTTGTTCGAGATCCAAAAGATGCTGAGCCTGGTTCAAACTACCACTTGACTGGTCTAGAGCTCGCGTCACGCTTGTCATTTTTCTTGTGGTCCAGTATTCCTGACGACGAGTTACTTGGCATTGCGATCGCTGGTGATCTCACAGACGCAAGCGTAATGGCCGCTCAGGTTCGTCGCATGTTGGCGGATGATCGGGCGAACGCGTTAGTTGAAAATTTTGCCGGGCAGTGGCTCTATCTTCGGAACGTGCCGGCACTCGTTCCGGACGAGAATCGTTTCCCTGATTTTGGTGAAAGTCTTCGCATTGCGATGCGGCGTGAGACCGAGCTGTTCTTTGAGAGTATCCTCCGCGAAGACCGTACCGTGTTGTCATTTCTCGATGCTGATTACACCTTTGTTAATGAGCGACTTGCACGCCATTACGGGCTCTCAGGCGTGAAAGGTAGTCATTTCCGACGTGTCATGCTGACTGATAACACACGTCGAGGACTCCTTGGGCACGGAAGTATTTTGGCCGCCACTGCGTACCCAACTCGCACCTCCCCGGTCCTGCGCGGTAAATGGATACTTGAAAACCTGCTCGGCACGCCGCCGCCACTGCCACCGCCAGATGTGCCATCGCTTGAAGAGACAACGGATGATGGACGGACCCTTTCGATGCGTGAGGCAATGGAACAACATCGTGCGAATCCCGTATGTGCCAGTTGTCATAAATTGATGGATCCACCTGGTTTTGCGCTTGAGCAGTTCGATGCCATTGGGAAGTACCGAGAGACGAATGAAGCCAACACTCCAATCGACGCGTCTGGGGTTTTGCCAGATGGGACGCAATTTTCAGGAGCCAATGGTTTGCGAGCGGCGCTCTTGCAGCGTCCGGAATTGTTCGTAATGACTTTGACCGAAAAACTAATGACGTATGCACTTGGTCGCGGCGTTGAGCACTTTGACGCCCCGACGATTCGTGCGATTACCCGTGACGCGGTGCAACAGAATTATCAATTTTCATCAATTATTATTGGTATCGTAAAAAGCATGCCGTTCCAGATGAGGAGATCTGCATCATGATCATTAAGAAGCTTTCGCTACCGCGACGTACCGTGCTTCGAGGAATGGGAGCAGCGATTGCGCTTCCACTTCTTGACTCGATGGTGCCGGCCATGTCGGCGCTTGCGAAAACTCCGGCTGCACCGGTGAAACGGCTCGGATTTATCTATCTGCCGAACGGTGCGGTTATGCAGGCGTGGACCCCGAGCGGTGAGGGCGGAGTTTTGGAATTGTCTCCGACATTGGGTCCTCTCGCTCCCTTCCGTGACCAGACGGTTGTTTATAGTCGATTGGCGCATGGCCAGGCTGAACCGCTTGGCGATGGGAACGGTGAGCATTCGCGTGCGAGCTCCGTGTGGCTTAACGGCGTGCATCCAAAGCAGACCGAAGGTGCAGATGTCGAGGCTGGCGTGACCGTTGATCAGGTTGCGGCCTCATTACTCGGCAAAGAGACGCCGCTGCCGTCACTCGAATTGGCAATTGACCTCGATTTCTTGGTTGGTAATTGTGAGAACGGGTACAGCTGCGCGTATATGAATACGGTGTCATGGCGAACAGCCACTACACCGTTGCCGATGGAAAATAATCCACGGGTTGTTTTTGAGAGGCTTTTTGGTGACGGCGGGACTCGCGATGAACGTTTGGCGGAAATGCGTAAGGATCGAAGCATACTAGATTCGGTGACTGATGACCTCTCGCAGATTGAGCGAGATCTTGGGCATGGTGACCGTGCTCGGATTGACCAGTATCTTGATGCCGTCCGTGCGGTTGAGCGCCGAATTCAACTGTCAGAGAAGCAGGGTGCTGACTCGGTGCTTCCTGAAAACTTGGCTCGGCCGGCGGGTATTCCTGACTCCTATGAAGACCACGTCAAACTGATGTTTGACTTGGTGTCGTTGGCATACCAGGCTGACCTCACGCGCGTCTTTACCTTCATGGTTGGCCGAGAACTTGGAGGCCGCACCTATCCTCAGATCGGTGTACCGGACCCTCATCATGGGTTATCGCACCACCGTAGTGATCCTGAAAAGCTCGCAAAGCTCGCAAAAATTAATCATCATCATGTGGAGTTGTTCACACACTTTCTTGCGCAACTCCAGGAAACACCTGATGGCGAGGGAAGCTTATTAGATACGTCCATCATGCTCTATGGTGCGGGACTTGGTGACAGTAACGACCATCTCCACTATGACCTTCCAGTATTGACCGTTGGTGGGAGTACGGCCGGCATGCGTGGCGGGCGGCACTTGATGTACCCGAAGGACACGCCCATGACGAACCTGTTTCTCAGCGTGCTTGGAAAAGCAGGGCTACGGACTGAGGAACTGGGTGACAGCACTGGACAACTTGAAGCCCTAGCTGGCGTGTAACATCGTGCGGTTTGATGATGCGGATGATTAAGACGGTATTCAGAGCGTTCGTAGTTTTACTCGTGGCGTCGAGTTCAGTCTTTGCGTTGGACTCGCCGCTTCATGAGGCGGTTGTAGCCGGCGACGTGAAGCGCGTACGTGTGCTTATTGCTGATGGCGTCGACGTGAACATAGTTGATGGTGACGGTAGCACGGCATTGCACTGGGCCGCTCACTACGATGACCTTGAGAGCGGACGGGAATTACTTGCAGCAGGAGCCGCCTCCGCGACAGTAAACCAGTTCGGCGTGCAGCCTATTGCTTTGGCCAGCGAGAATGGGAGTGTTGAGTTTCTTCAGTTATTGCTTGAGGCTGGTGCGAATCCAAATACTGCGCTGCCTGAGGGTGAAACGGCACTCATGACGGCTACGCGAACGGGGCGTGTCGATGCAGTTCGACTGCTACTGATGCATAACGCCAATCCTAATATGGTGGAAGGTTGGCGAGGGCAAACGGCTCTTATGTGGGCAGCGGCCGAGAATAATCGTGAAGTCGCTAGTGCACTGATTAGTGCAGATGCAAATATCCATGCACGGTCGACGGCTGGATTTAGCCCGCTAATGTTTGCTGTGCGTGCTGGGTATCTTGAGATGACGCGGTTGCTTGTCGAGGCCGGAGCGAATTCTGAGGAAACCTTATTCGACGGTACGAGTGCACTTGTGCTGGCAGCAAAGAATGGTCACTACGAGCTTGGGGATTTTCTTCTTGACCGCGGTGCGGATCCCAATGCCGACGATCAGGGGTGGACGGCATTGCATGAAGTGAAGTGGACGCGTCGACCGAACCTTGGTTTTAACAACCCGCCTCCACTCGTGACTGGTTCGATGCGTGACGTTGAATTCGTCAGGGCTCTAGCATCACACGGTGCTGACCTCAACCGCCGCATGAGAAAGGAGCCAAATAACAGCTACCGCAACGTATTAAATCGGATTGGGTCAACACCATTTTTGCTTGCTGCCAAAGCGGCGGATATCGAGATGATGCGATTACTCGTCGAACTAGGGGCTGACCCATTGCTTCCGAATGAGGATGGCACGACGCCATTAATGGTCGCGGCCGGTGTTGGCATCTGGGCGGTTGGAGAAAGCCCTGGCACAAATGAAGAGGCGCTTGCTGCGGTGCAATACGCACTTGAACTTGGTGGCGAAGTGACAACGGTGGACGATAATGGCGACACTGCGCTTCATGGGGCGATTATTAGAAGCTCAGAACCCTTGGTTCGTTTTTTGCTGGCTGAAGGAGCGGACATTGATGCTATCAATGAAAAGGGATGGACCCCACTTCGGATAGCCCGAGGTGTTTTTTATTCGAATACAGGTAAGCGTTGGCCTGAGATGGACGTATTGTTGCACGCGTTGGGTGCAGACGAAACCTTGGTCACTGGTGCCGACAACACAATCTCAGATTGGACAGTCGAGGAAGCTGACCAACGTTAAGCTTGGGACACACTTCAGTTGTTTCGAAGCCTACACGTACACCTATCCGTATTGTCAAACTCGACTAAAACATTGCAACGGGATTCGCTGGGCTACCGGTCCCCCGTGCAACATTCAGTGGTAATCCCATAAACATAAATT
>Ga0310124_10000696_pt1 | contig 23567 bp, 17 predicted proteins | sample CB11b_AW_Bot5_MG_FD_203507 | JGI IMG/M metagenome (GOLD analysis project Ga0310124, IMG submission 203507) | Marine microbial communities from Western Arctic Ocean, Canada - CB11b_AW_Bot5 | ecosystem: Environmental > Aquatic > Marine > Oceanic | place: Canada: Western Arctic Ocean | collected...
CGAGAGCGGGGCCGCTCAGGACCACCACGATCACGGCAACCGTATGTAGATTCAGTTCTGGGAAAAACCATAGCTATTGTTCTTCTTCGGCCCGCAATGGCCGCCGAATGGAAGATTCCTTACGGGTGGTCCGGGAATCATGCACCTGAGGTTATTCGGTACATGCAAGGGGACCATCCACAGCCTTTTAGAGCAAATCGGATACCGTGACGCTCAAGAACTCCACAAGTCCTCCGCACTCGCTTCTCATTTCACCATAAACCTATTAGTCAAAAGGGTTAATATTTAAAATCCTGAGAACAAACTGGTCATCTTTTTCCTCGGAAATCTGCCCCGAGCGAACCTGAAAGTGTATGCCGTGTTGCAAAAAAATGCAGTTTCAGCCAGATTAGCGGGTTTCACCTCCCCGGGAAACACCCCGAAGACGATTAGCAGGGATGACAAACCCTAAAGACCATCCTCTCCTCGAAAGACTCAGGGCCTGCGTTCCCGGCATGAACCGACGCTACCTTGCCGATTTTGAGATTTCCCGCATCTCCCACCGCTTCACCGATGTCCTGGTGATCGGCAGCGGGATCGCCGGACTCTCGGCCGCCCTGGCCGCCGCCGGAAACGAGGAGCTTGAGGTCCTCGTTCTCGCCAAGAGCAGCCTGGAGGAATCCGCAACACGCTGGGCCCAGGGTGGAATCGCCGCGGTCGTTCTCCCTGAACGAACCGGTGATTCACTCGAAGCGCACATGCGGGACACCATCGATGTGGCCGCGGGGATCGCCGAGGAAGAGAGCCTGCGCATCATGACGACGGAGGGAGTCGAGCGGGTCAGAGAACTAGTCGAGCGCGGGACGAATTTCGACAGGAACACCGAGGGCGAACTGCAGCTGACCCGTGAAGGCGCGCATTCCTTTCCCCGAATACTTCACCGCGGGGACACCACCGGCCAGGAAATCGCCCGGGCGCTCGTCGAGGCCGCGCTGAAAAAAAATAATATCCTCTGCCGCCCGGGTACCTTCGCAATCGACCTGCTCGACCGTGAAGGCAGCTGCATCGGAGCCCTCGTAGCTAACGAGACCGGCCAGCTGGAAGCCATCTGGGCGCGCCAGACGGTCCTCGCCACCGGCGGAGCCGGCCGGCTCTACAGGGAGACCACGAACCCTTCCATCGCCACGGGAGACGGCCTCGCCATGGCCTTCAGGGCCGGGGCCCGGCTGATGGATCTCGAGTTCATACAATTTCACCCGACCACTCTCTACCTCGCCGGGGCCGACAGATTTCTCATCACCGAGGCCATTCGCGGCGAAGGCGGAGTGCTGCGCACCCAGGCCGGTGATGCTTTCATGAAGCGCTTCCATGAGCTGGCCGACCTCGCTCCGCGCGATGTCGTCTCCAGGAGCATCCTCGAAATAATGAAAGAGACCGGAGAGAACAAGGTCTGGCTCGATCTTGGAGCCATCGCCGAGGACCGTATCCGCGAACGTTTCCCCAGGATCCTGGAGCTCAGCAGAAGCTTCGGTATCGACATCATCCGCGAACCGATCCCGGTAAGGCCCAGCGCCCACTATTCCATCGGCGGTGTCTCTACCGACCCCAACGGCCGCACGAGCGTGGCTGGACTCCTTGCCGCGGGCGAGGTCGCCTGCACAGGCGTCCACGGGGCCAATCGCCTCGGCTCCAACTCCCTGCTCGAGGGCCTCGTCTTCGGTCATCGCAGCGGCCGCGAGGCCGCCCGGGCGGCGGCCGGACTTCCCAGGCCGGAACCCTTTCCACTCCCGAAACCGGGCAAAGACCTTCCTCCTGAAATCTTGCCGAACAAGCCCGGGGGCGAGCTCGACCTGGACGACCTCCTCTCCAGCCTCCAGAGCCTGCTCTGGTACAAGGTCGGGGTTGAACGAAACGGGCGGGATCTCTCCAGCGCGCTCGAGCAGCTGTCAACCTGGACCGCCTACCCGCTGGCGGCAGATTTTCGTGATGTGGAAAGCTGGACCCTGCAGAATATGTTACAAACCTCCTGGCTGGTCACCTACTCCGCCCTCCGTAGAGCGGAATCGCGCGGGGTCCACTACAGGGCTGACCATCCCCACCGGGATGATCTGAATTTCAGCCGGCATCTGGCTATATCAAAAGCGGACTTCTGACCTGAGGGTTCAAAACCATCGGCACTTCATCCACCTCTGAAAACAAGACGGCCCTGGTCATCAAGGCCCTGCTCAATAACGACAGGGCCTCTGCCGATCCACTGTCGGAAATCATCTCGCTCTCGAAAACCGCTGACATCGAGGTGCTTGACAGCCTGGTCCAGAAACTCAACCGACCCAACTCGGCGACCTGGATCGGAGCGGGAAAGGTTGCCGAGGCCGCCGAGCTCGCGCAGGAACTCGATGTCGACTTCATCATCGCCGACAACGACCTGAGCCCTGCGCAGGAACACAACATTGAGAAGATCACGGAAAAAACCGTGATCGACCGCAGCCAGCTGATCATGGACATCTTCGCCCGGAGGGCACAGACCCCCCAGGCCAGGATCCAGGTCGAGCTGGCCCAGCTGCGCTACAGCCTGCCCCGGCTGAAGCGCATGTGGACTCACCTCTCCCGCTACGAGGGCGGCATCGGCATGCGCGGGCCGGGCGAGAAGCAGCTCGAGACCGACAAGCGTCTCATCGGACGCCGGATCCAGAAGATGGTCCGGGACCTGAAGCACATCGAGCGGCGCAACCAGGTGGCCATCGAAAATCGCTCGGGAGAGTTTGTCGTCGCCCTCGCAGGGTATACCAACGCTGGAAAGTCGACCCTGCTGAACACACTGACAAGATCCAACGAGCTGGTTGAGGACAAGCTCTTCGCCACGCTCGACACCAGGGTCAGGCGCTGGATTCTGAATGAAAACCGGCATGTTCTGCTCACCGACACGGTCGGCTTCATCAAGGACCTCCCCCATCACCTGGTCGCAAGCTTTGAGGCGACTCTTACCGAAACGCGCCGCGCCGACATCATCCTCCACGTCGTCGACGCCAGCTCTCCCCAGGCGGAACAACACATCCACACCGTGAACACGGTCCTCCAGGACCTCAAATGCGGCGACAAGATGACCTGGATGGTCCTCAATAAATGGGATGCCCTGACCAGCGACGAGATCCCGGAGGCTAACAACCTCGCCTGCATCGGCCCGAGCTACGGCTCCCGGGCGGCCGCGCCTTCAAACATCAAGGTCCTCGAGCCCGCGAAAGCATTCCAGGTCTCCGCGGCCAACGGCACGGGACTTGAAGTCCTCTCCGAGGCGGTCCTCGACCACCTGCAGGCAGGTGACGAGCCGCTCAGTCTTGTCGTTCCCCACTCCAGGGGAGATGTTGTCGCCTACCTGCGGGAAAACGCTCACCTTGAGGAACTCGACTACCAGGTCGATGGAGTTCATGTAAGCTGCTCCATCTCGCCGGCCAGAGGCGCGCGGCTGAAGCATCTCTTCCCCGAAGGTTTCACGAAAGAGGACGACTGAGGCTTACCCGGCCATCGAGTCCTCGCCCTCATCGTCGCTCAACGCCGCCTTCAGAGCTTCGGATGGCGCCTGCGGAACGGTCACGACAATCCGGACGAGATGATCTCCGGGATCATCTCCACCGACCCCCTGGCCCTTCAGCCTCAGGACAGCGTCAGAAGAGGTGCCCGGCGGCACCGTGAGCTGAACCTCTTCGCGCAAGGTGTTGACGGTCACCTGGCCGCCGAGTACAGCCGTCTTCAGCGACACCTTGACCGACGAGCGGATATTCTTTCCCTGCCTGGTGAACTCATGGTGTTTGTCGATGGATATGCTGATCAGAAGATCGCCCGCCGGTCCCCCGCTCGCTCCAGGCTGCCCCTTACCGCCGACCCTCAACACCTGGCCTTCAGCCACGTTTTCAGGTATCCGAATCTCCAGGCGGCTCTCACCCGCGGGGCCTGGAAGGGCGAGCTCGCGGCTTCCCCCGAGAGCGGCCTCGCGAAGAGTGATCCTGAGAGAATGCCGTACATTCGCCCCGCGCATGGGGGGAGCCTGTCCCGAGCCGAAGCCTCCTCCCCCGCCGCTCCCGAAGAGATCTCCAAAGACTCCGGAGAACCGGCCGAAGATGTCCTCCGTCCGAATGTCCTGGAACCCCTCGAATCCCATATTGCGCAGCCCATCGGTTCCATGGCGGTCGAAGGTCGCCCTCTTTTCAGAATCCGAGAGCACCTCAAAAGCCTCAGCCGCCTCCTTGAAGTTCGCCTCCGCCTGCTCGTCACCCTTGTTCTTGTCCGGATGATACTTCAGCGCGAGAGCGCGATACGCCTTCTTGATCTCGCTATCCGAGGCGTCCCGTCCAATTCCAAGTATTTCGTAATAATCTCGATTTTCGCCCATGAGCTCCGGTACCCGAAGAATGATTTCAGCGTCCGACATAGCTTACCTGCGGTGAAATCAAGGCTCAAGAGAAGCCCGGCCCTTCTCCTTCAGGTTTGATGTCCGGGAAATCCGCTGTATCTTGTGCGTTCCCGGAGAATTTCTCCCCGAACCCAGGCACCTACTTGAAGGAAGCTCGAGATGACTGAGAAAGTAACCATCATCGGATCCGGCCCCGCTGGATTTACCGCGGCGATCTATGCCGCCAGAGCCAACCTGGAGCCCCTCATACTCGAGGGATTCCAGGCTGGTGGAATCCCCGGCGGACAGCTGATGACCACGACGGAAGTTGAAAACTATCCCGGCTTCCCGGATGGAGGCATCAGCGGCCCCGACCTCATGCAGAAATTCCGCGCCCAGGCGCTCGACTTCGGCACCCGCAGCTTCCAGGAAGACGTCACCGAGGTAGACCTGTCGAGCGGCCCCTTCAAGGTCAAGAGCACCGAACGCGAGGTCGAGACCCACAGCGTCATCATCTCCACCGGCGCCACCGCGAGGCGGCTCCACGTCCCCGGTGAAGAGACCCTCTGGAACAGGGGCATGAGCGCCTGCGCGGTATGCGATGGAGCGCTCCCCATCTTCAGGGACAAGGACCTCGTCGTCATAGGCGGCGGCGACTCGGCTGTAGAGGAGGCCACCTTCCTCACCAAGTTCGCCAGCAAGGTGTACATGATTCACCGTCGCGACGCGCTGCGAGCCAGCAAGATCATGCAGGAGCGCGCGCTGTCGAACGATAAGATCGAGATCGTCTGGGACAGCGCCCTGGTCGATGCCGAGGGTGAAGACCTGGTTACCGGAGCGAGGATCAGCAACGTCAAGACCGGCGAGGAGAGCACCATTTCCTGTAGCGGCATCTTCTACGCCATAGGGCACGACCCGAACACGGGCTTTCTCTCGGGACAGCTCGACACCGATGAACAGGGCTATGTCGTCGTCAACCCGGGCCACACCGACACCTCGGTCGATGGCGTCTTCGCCTGCGGCGATGTGGTCGACAAGATCTACCGGCAGGCGATCACGGCGGCGGGAACCGGCTGTGCCGCGGCGCTCGATGCCGAGCGCTGGCTCGCCGAAAAGGGGCTCGAATAGGAACCGAGCCGGGCGTCAGCGCCCGGCGACCTCCTCGACCTTCCTCCAGACCCGCAGCAGGTTGCCGCTGTAGAATCCCGCGAGCTCCTTCTCGCTCCAACCTCTCTTGAGCAGCCCCGCGGTGATGAGATCGATCGAGGTGATGTCCTTCAGCTCGCCCGGCCAGGCGCCGATGCCGTCGAAGTCGCTGCCGAGCCCTACGAACTCCTTGCCGACGAGGTTTGCGATATAATCGACATGCTCGAACCAGTCCTCCAGCGGAGGAGGCGGCGGCCGGGGGATGCTCGCGGACAGCTTCTCTTTTTCAGCCTTGGCTTTTTCCTCCTGGCCCGCGAGACGTTCGTCAATCTCCTTCGCCTTGAGCTCCAGGAGAGCCTTGCGTTCGTTGTATTTCACCAGGTAATCCGCTGAGAGGTACTGGGCCGCGAAATTCAGCTGGATCACACCGCCCCCCCCGGCAATCCCGCGGATGAGCTCATCGGTCAGGTTGCGGGGATGGTCGCAGAGCTTGCGGACGTTTGAGTGGCTGGCAATGATGGGAGCCTTGCTGAGACGCAGGTGGTCGCGTACCGCATCGTCCGAGATATGCGAAACATCGAGCATGATCCCCAGGCGGTTGGCCTCCGCGATGACCTCCTCCCCGAACTTGCTGACGCCACCATGAAGGGGGTCGTCGGTGGAGGAGTCACAGAGATGATTGTTCTGGAAATGACAGAGGCTCATATAGCGTACCCCCAGGCGGTAGAAGGTACGCACCAGGTCGAGCCTCCCCTCGAGAACGGGAGAGCTGTTTTCCATGCACATGACCACCGAGATCTTGCCGGCGCGCTTGGCGGCCGGCACATCCGACGCGGCCCGGGCAAGCGACAGCTCCCGCGGATAATCTTCAACCCAACCGCTGATCACATCACTGAGCGCCAGAGCGTGAACAAGCGCGTCCTCGCCCTTCAGCGAGGGCGAGGTATAGACAACCATGAACGGAGCGTTCATGCCCGCGGCGCGCATCCGAGGGAGATCGACGAGGGTCTCCTCGCTTTTTTCATGCAGGGCCCAGTCCGGAAGATTGAGTGCCCGCGAGGGCGTGTCGAGATGGGTATCGAGAACCGTGAGCTTCTGGTTCAGCTCACGGGACCGGTGAAGGATGTCATCCTGGCGCATCGAAACTGCTGAGCAGGAGGGCTGCAGCGAGGCCAGCATTACCAGCAGGTGGCGGAAATGCAAATGCTCGGCTCCATATCAAGGGTTGCAGGTGGAGAAAAAACTTTCCGTTAATCGAAATCGAGAACATTTTTTCCCGATAAAGGACATTAGTCGAGCGTCTTCTTGGTAGAAGACTCCTTTAATGAAGGTTTTCCTGTCACGGCGGGAAGAATAGAATGATCGCGGTCGCAATCGCCCTGCCGCGGTGGAGAACCGGGTAATGACAGTTGAAGAAAAACCCATTGTCTTGGAGGTGGAGACCGTCGTCCACCGCCCCGACGAGTGGTATGTGGAGGCCGCCTCCGGGGGAGACCGCGAGGCCTTTGACCAGCTCGTCCGCAGACATCAGCAGGGCGTGATCAACGCGGCGGCCTACTACCTCGGCCACCAGGAAGACGCCCTGGAGGTCGCGCAGGAATCATTCCTCAAGGCCTACCGTTCGCTCGAGGGCTTCAAGGGCAAGGCGTCTTTCCGTACCTGGCTGCTGCGCATCACCCTCAACACCGCGAGATCTTTTCATGCTCACCGCCAGGCCATTAAACGCTCAGGGACCACGGCGACCATCTCCATCAGCGCCTCCTGTGAAAAAGAAGACCAGGGCGGCCTCGAGCTGAGCGACTCGAGCGAAGATCCGCACCAGCTACTCGAGCGGAAGGAGCTTCAGCAGCTCATCGAGGACGCGATCCAGTCGCTGGATGACCGGAACCGCAGGATCATCATCCTCCGGGACATACTGGGCGAGTCCTACCAGGCGATAGCGGATGAAGAGGGTCTGACCCTTGGAACAGTGAAGACCCGAGTGCATCGAGCTCGGCTTGAATTAAGAGAAATCATCGGCGATTTCCTGTAATCTGATGCGCAAATGGGCGGGCTCCCCGCCGCCGCAACCCCGGACCGAGCCATGAAAACGATCCTCAACCTGGCAGCCTTTCTCCTGCTGCTCTCCAGCACGGCCTGCGCCCGGGAGGATCGGCGGCAGGCAACCCCCTACCGGGTTGAAAACGGGCTGGTAGTCAGCCAGGATCTCCACGCCTCGGAGGCAGGCCTCTCGATCCTGCGCAAAGGAGGAAACGCCGTCGATGCCGCGATCGCCACCGCCTTCGCGCTCGCGGTAACCCATCCCGCCGCGGGAAACCTTGGCGGCGGCGGCTTCATGGTCGTGATGCTCGATGATGGGACGTCGACTACCTTCGATTTCCGCGAGCGTGCGCCCGCCGCCTCGAGCCTGGACATGTTCCTCGACAAGGATGGAAAATACGATTCCGCTCGACATCACTTCAGCCATCTCGCTGTCGGTGTCCCCGGCTCCGTGGCCGGTCTCCAGCTCGCGCATCAGCGCCTCGGAAAGCTCCCCTGGAGGGAGCTTGTCGAGCCCGCGGTCCGGCTCGCCGCCAGGGGCTTCAAGGTGAGCCCCGGGCTGGCGGCCGACCTCGCCGGCCGCCTCAAGGGATTCAGCCGGTACCCGGCGACCCTGGCGCAATTCTCCAGAGGGGGTGAAGCCTACCGGGCGGGAGACCTCCTGGAGCAGAAGGAGCTTGCTGAAACTCTCAAGCGAATTCGCGACCGGGGAGCGGCCGGCTTCTACCAGGGAAAGACCGCCGAGCTTCTCGTAGCGGAGATGCGCCGGGGAGGCGGCCTGATCAGCCTCGAGGATCTGCGAGATTACAGGGCCGTAGAGCGCAAGCCCGTACGCGGAACCTTCCGCGGCTTCGACATCATCGCCATGCCCCCGCCAAGCTCAGGCGGAGTGGCCCTGGTGGAGATGCTCAACCTCCTGGAGCAGAACGGTATCGATAAAACCTCCTTCCGCTCACCGCAAGAGGTCCACCTGCTCACCGAGGTGATGAGGCGAGCCTACGCCGACCGCGCACGGCACCTGGCTGACACCGACTTCGTCCCGGTTCCCGTAGAGAAGCTTACCTCGAAGAAATACGCCCGGAACCTCTCTGCGACCATCCATCCCCGGAGGGCCTCCCGATCCTCCCCCACGACCTTCACCTGGCCCGTCAAGGGGTCTGAGACGACCCACCTGAGCGTCGTCGACTCGCAGCGGATGTCAGTCGCGCTCACCACGACCCTGGAATACAGCTATGGCTCGCGCATCGTCGTGCCTGGCGCCGGCTTCCTGCTCAACAACGAGATGGGCGACTTCAATCCGCGCGCGGGCCTCACCACTGAGAAGGGGCTCATCGGGACGAAACCAAACCTGGTGGCCCCCGGGAAGCGAATGCTCTCGAGCATGTCACCGACCATCGTGGCGAAGGCGGGGAGACCCGTCCTCGTCGTTGGCTCGCCTGGGGGGCGCACGATCATCAACACCGTGCTGGGCATCATCGTCAACCACCTGGTCCACGGCCTGCCCATACAGGATGCCGTCGATTCACCCCGGCTCCATCATCAATGGCTTCCCGACAAGCTCCTGGTGGAGGCCGGGGCTCTCTCGGACGCCTCGCGTGCGGCGCTGGAGAAGATGGGCCACACCGTTGAGGAACGCAGCGGCACCCAGGGGTCCGCCATGGCGATCTCCGTGCGCGGAGATGGAACGCTCGAGGCCGGCTGCGACCACCGGCGGCCGGACTCGGCGGCCGCCGGCCACTGACCCCTCGCTCCCACCCGCCGTGCAGGCTCAGGGAGCCCGACGAAGAATCAGCTTTTCACCGCTGAAAACAACCTGTTTCCGGCCGGAGGCATCTCCAAAGAAGATCTTCTCGAAGGCCTGGGCCACCTTGGCTTCAAGGTCATCGAGCGCCCTCCGATCACCGTTGCGCAGCTCCTTCGGACCAAACTCGACCCCACCGGCAACGACCACCCGCCGGATCTCCGCCCGCACCGCCTCCTGCCAAACCCCCAGGCTCAGCTCGAGGGCGGCATTGAAATAACGCCCCGCGAACCTCCCGACAAGGAACCGCAGAGCCTCCAGCGATCCCGGAATCGGCTCTCCCTTCGTCTCAAACTCCTTGATGGCCTCCTCCACCCTGGCGATGCCCCAGTCCATCGGCAGGCTGACCTCTGCAGCCAGGGAAGAATCGGTGATGCGCAGGCGCTGAAACTTCGCAAGCTCGGCAAGATCTGGATCTGGATGGGAAAGCAGCAGGAGATTGAGCTCGTCGGCGTCAAGGACAAGCTCCGTACCCTTGCTGGGAGGTCCCTGGCGAAAATTTTCGAGCCGCGCCCTGATATCACCAACTCGCTCGGCCGATTCCGGAATCTCTTCAAAGGCGATCCCCTCGTCCTCAAAAAGGTTCTCGAACTGCTGGTAGACCACGTAGATGCAGCCGCCCGTGCCGACAACGACAAGGATCGTGGCCAGTGCCAAGCCGACGCAGCCCCAGAAGAGGCAGCCTCTTCCGCCTGAGCCTTGCACGGAGCCCTCAAGGGCCGGCGGCCTCGAGGCCTGGTCTTCATTGAAAGGTAGATGGTCTGTCATCTTTTCCTGTATCCCCCGATTCCGAGCTTCTCATCTCCTCATCGTGCGACGAGACAAGAAATCCTAACAGAAGAGGCTACACAACGGCCAGCCCCCGCCTCGCTGATTGCCTTTTATTGATTGGAAATGTAACATGCGGCAAAGAAGTGAAGAGCCTCGCCTGCGGCGGCTCAGCGTAAAGTAGAAGAGAGAGCTGAAGGAGTCGATGTGGAAGCTCATTCCACCGAGATGACGCTGGCAGCGGAACCCCGGCTGGCGGATCCGGCAAGGACCCCTTTCTCCCAATACGGCCGGGAGAACTGGAAGATACGCCGCCGACGCGTGCCCTGGACCATCGGGAGGTACGTCGGCATGGAGGCGATCCGAGTCGTCATATTGTGCATACTCCTGGTCTCGCTTCTCTACTGCGCGATGGTCACCTTCCAGACCGTTCGAAGCGGGATACAGTTCGCCTTCATCTGGCCCTTCCTCATCAAGACCTTCGCCTACCCCCTGTTCTTCTCCCTGCCGCTGGCTCTCCTGGCCGGGGTCACCCTCGCCTACGGCAGGATGACCGCTGACCAGGAGGTCGCCGCGATCCGCTATCACGGCGCCTCCCACCTGCAGATGTTCGGACCGGTGCTGGTGCTCGCCATAGCCTGCGGAGGCCTCGGCTATTACCTCAACGGCTGGATCATTCCCGGGATCCATTTCGAAAAGAACAACCTGCAGCAGTACATCATCCGCCAGCTCGAGAGCCTCGGCTCTGGAGTGAACCGGACAATCCTTCTTCCGGAAGGGAGTGGAAGCCTCTTCGTCGGACAATACAACGGAACCGGTCTCAAGCGGGTGCAGATTGATATGCATCGCGGCCTCCAGTCGACCTTCGTTCCGCAGGTGCGCAACCAGCTACCCCAGCAGCTTCCAGAGACCGTCACGCTGCTCGCGGTAGAGGGCCGTATCGAAATCACCCCGGACCGACGCGGCGTGAATCTCCACCTCAGGGGGGTCGAGATCCTGATGCCCGAACACATCAGCGGCACGAAGTCCGGCAAGGACAGCTTTATCCAGAAATTTTCGATCTCGGAGAGCATCACCATCCCCCTCTCATTCCAGAGCAGGAAAAGAAAGCTGAAGGACCTGCCGAACCCGGGACTCAACAGCCGGATCGATGAGATAGAAAAACGAATCGCCATCGGCCCCGGCAAGCCGGGGATCGAGGGTGAGCTCAGGCTTGCCCTCGGAGAGCGCCACCGGAGGAACGCCTTCTCGCTCTCAGGGCTGACCTTCCCACTACTGGGGGCAGCCCTCTGCTTCATGGCAAGCTTCACCAGCCGGCTGGTCCCTTTTTTCATGAGCACGATCATCGTGCTGGTGACCTTTTACCCGCTCCTCATGGTCGGAACCTACCTGGCGAGGAGCACTGACATACAGCCGATCCTCGCCCTGGCGATACCGAACGCCGCCCTGCTCCTGGTCACTGCCGTGTTTCTCCAGAAGGTTGTCCGTAAATGAGCGAGCAGAAAAAACCACGCATGGCGGGCCTTGGCAGGATAAGGATCAAGACCATCGACCTCTACGTCACGCGGCTCTTTCTCGCAGCCTATGTCGCCTGCTTCATCATCTTCGCAGGCTTCTTCGTAGCCATCGAGTTCAGCTTCAAGTTCGACCGCTTCATGCGAGAGGAAGGCAACATCTTCTCCACCCTGCTGAACTACAACCTGGCGATGATTCCCACGGTATTCACCAACTTCATGGGGCCGATCCTGACATCCGCGGCAGGCCTATTCACCGTAACGCTGCTCAACCGCAACAACGAGATCCAGGCGCTGAAAACCAATGGAATGAGCGTCTACCGCCTGCTCCTCCCGGTCTTCGTGATCGCCTTCCTCCTGATTGGACTGACCTTCTACCTCCAGGAGGTGGTTCTGCCGAACCACCGGGACTCGATCCGAACCGCCCTGGCTATCTCGAGATCGAAGCTCCTCGAGCCGGAGGCCTATTACGACAGCAAATACGGACTGAAGATCGAGGTCGGACAATACTCAACCACCTCCCAGCTCGGCCGGATGGTCAAGATCCTCAAGCGTCATGCCAATGCGAAGGCCAAACGGCAGATCGACGCCAACCAGATGAAATGGGTCCAGACCGGCCCACCCGGATCAGAGGAGGGACACTGGAATCTCTACGATGGTTCGATTCAGAACTGGAACATGGAGGGAGAACTGGTGCTGAACGAGGGCGGCAAGAACTTCGAGCGGCTGAAAAAAATCTTCCCCCGGATGAAGCTCGAGACGACGCTGTGCCCGATCGACCTCGAGGCCAGCAACAGGGAGATATCCTACCTCTCCTGGAAACAGCTCCAGTCACAGTTCAAGCGACAGGACTACCATCGCCACCTGGCCGTCAAGCTACACCACCACTTCGCTTTTCCCCTCGCCCACATACTCCTGCTCTTCCTCGGACTGCCCTTCGTCCTGAAGCTCGAGAACCGGAGCATCTTCCTGGGGCTGGTGGCGAGCTTTCTCATCGGCGCCGCCTTCTACCTGGTGACCTCGGTCTGCGCCAGCATCGCTATCGACGGCAACTACTTCTCGCCAACCCTCGCGGCCTGGTTCCCGATCATGCTGTTTGGAGCGCTGGGGCTCACGCTCTTCGACCAGATCCCGACCTGAGCCGAGGCTCAGGCGTCGCCGTTTTCAGAGTCGGTTTCTTCGGCGGGAGCAGCGGCTTCCTCCTCCGGCGCGGGCTCCGCGGGGCTCGCGCCTGCAGAAGCGGCACCCTCCTCGGCGCTCCCCCCCGCCGCGGACACCTTGAGGAAGGCTTCGCGGAGCTGGGCTATGAGCTGACCAAGGTAGGCGCTCTCGTTCTCTTCGAGATTACCCTCGGTCTTTTCCTGGAGGATCGCCAGCATATCAATCGAGTAGGCGGCAGCCTTCAGATCGACCTGGGCCTCACCGGAAAACGGGTTCTGAATCATTCCCAGGGAAACAAGCGCGCGGGTCGAGAACTCCTGCAGCAGGCTGGGGAAAGACGCGGGCGGCAGGTCACCCTCACCCGGAGCCTCGGCGGATTCCTCAGCCTCGCTGGCGATCTCCTCTGCGAGGGCCTTCTTTTCAGCCTCGGCCTTCTGCTTCCAGTCCTCGTCTACGAAGATCTTGGGGTCTTCGTTTTTTTCTTCGTCGGTCATTTTCGCCTCAATCGATCTTCAGCTTCTCAGCCGAGCTGTCATTCTCTAGGGCTCCCGAACAGACCAGGCTCGCCCTTAAAAAATCCCCGAAGAGCGGGTGGGCCGAGACCGGCCGCGACTGGAATTCCGGATGGAATTGACAGGAAACGAACCACGGATGGTCGGGCAACTCGAATATCTCGACCAGCTCCCCATCGGGAGACAGACCGGAAAAAACCCCGCCCGCATCTTCAAACTGCTGGCGATAGGAATTGTTGAACTCGTACCTGTGACGGTGCCGCTCATGGACCAGGTCCTCTCCGTAGGCCTTCTTGGCAATCGTCCCATCTGCCAGGTCACAGGGATAGGCTCCCAGCCGCATGGTGCCGCCCTTCTCGGTAACATCGTTCTGAGCCGCCATCAGGTCGATGACCGGGTGTGGCGTCTCCTTGTCGAATTCGCTCGAATGGGCTCCCTCGAGCCCCAGGATGTTGCGGCCGAACTCTATGCAGGCGCACTGCATCCCGAGGCAGATCCCGAAGAAGGGAATGGAATTTTCCCGGGCATAACGAATCGCGCTGATCTTGCCCTCGATCCCCCTGTCGCCGAAGCCTCCCGGTACGAGAATCGCCTGCGAACCCTCCAGCAGCGCCTCCACCCCCTCCTTCTCAACCGCCTCGGAGCTTACCTTGCGGAACTTGACGTCGACCTTGTGCGCGATTCCGGCATGGGTGAGCGCCTCGTAAATGGACTTGTAGGCGTCGGTCAATTCGATGTACTTCCCGACGACGGTCACCTCGGTCGTCTCGGTCAGGTTACAGACGGTATCGACCATCTCCTTCCACTCGGCCAGGTCTCCAGAGCCCTCCGGCAATTGCAGGTGGCTGAGGATCTGGCTGTCGAGCTTCTGCTCCCTGAGAACCATCGGAACCTCATAGATCGAGTGGTCCACATCGCGCTCCTCGATCACCGCGTCTTCCGGCACGTTACAGAACAGGGCAATCTTCCGGCGGTGGTCATCCTCCATCTCCTTCTCAGTCCTGCAGACCAGGATGTCGGGAAGAATACCGATCTCGCGAAGCTTGCCCACCGAATGCTGGGTCGGCTTGGTCTTGACCTCGCCCGAGGCGCTGAGGTAGGGAAGCAGCGTGAGGTGGATGAACATGACATTCTCACGTCCCTTCTCGAGCCCGAACTGCCGGATCGCCTCGAGGAAGGGCTGCCCCTCGATATCACCGACCGTTCCGCCGAGCTCGCTGATGATGACATCGGCCTCGCCGTCATCCATCTTCTCAATACATCTCTTGATCTCGTCGGTGATATGGGGAATCACCTGCACCGTAGATCCGAGATAGTCTCCGCGCCGCTCCTTGGAGATCACCTCGTTATAGATCTTGCCCGTGGTGTAGTTGGAGTCCCTGGTCAGCTTGGCCCTGGTAAAACGCTCATAGTGGCCGAGGTCCAGATCCGTCTCGGTCCCATCATCGGTAACGTAGACCTCGCCGTGCTGGTACGGACTCATGGTCCCGGGGTCGACGTTGAGATAGGGATCCAGCTTCTGGAGGGCGACCTTGAAGCCGTGGCTCTCGAGAAGAAGACCGATGGCGGCGGAGGTGAGCCCCTTGCCCAGCGAGGAAACCACCCCTCCAGTAACAAATATATACTTGGTCATTAAATCACTCTTGCCGGCGGCAACTTAAAACCATACCGGCCCTCAAAACTTTTTCTGACACCACCAGCCACTCACTCACATCACGACCCTTCCGAGATCGAGCCGCCCTCTCTCCTCCGCCTCTCCTCTTCGACGAAACGAGTGTACTCTTCTTCGGTATCAATTCCCAGATGCTCTCCCTGCGCTTTTCCAATTCTGATGGTATAGCCATTCTCGAGCGCCCGCAGCTGCTCGAGCTTTTCGCGCCGCTCGAGCGCCGTCGGCTCGAGCCCCGCGAAACAGAGAAGGAACTCCCGGGTGTAGGCATAGATCCCGATGTGCTGCAGCCAGTCGACCGACCCAGTGCCTTCTTCAGAGGAGGCCAGGGGGGCCGGGGGAACCGGCGCGCGGCTAAAGTAAAGGGCTCTTCCATCTGCGCTTACGACAGCCTTGACCACGTTGGGATCGTGAAAACCCTCGGAATCTCTACGTTCCGCGGCCAGGGTAGCCATGACCGTCCCGGCGCCCTGGCCATCGCCCGCGACGGATCCATCAAAGAGTTCGAGAAGGGCGAAAATGTCTGTGTGTGAGATGTAAGGCTCATCTCCCTGGACGTTGATGATGATGTCCTCGTCAAGATTTTCCGCGAGCTCGGCTACCCGGTCCGTTCCGGAGCGGTGTTCTGCAGAGGTCATCCGTGCCTCCGCCCCAAAGCTCGCGCAGGCCTCGACAATCTCTTCGCTATCGGTCGCGATGACCACCCTGCTGACACGTGGACAATCAACCACGCGCTCCCAGACATGCTGGATGAGGTACTTGCCTGTCTCGCGAGCCAGGATCTTTCGGGGGAATCGCCTCGAGCCCAGGCGGGCTGGAATAACGACCGCGGCTGTCCTCTCAGATGCGGACACTCAAAACATCCCTGGTAATCGTGAATGGAAAACAGCGAAGAGAAAAAACAATAGAACTCCGAACCCGGGGCAGGCCCCAGAACTGGAGAAAGCCGGAGGCCGCGAAGAGACGCCCCTCGAGAGATTCAAATTATCAGCGGGTGGACGGATTGTCAAATGGAGGAGAGGGCCCGGAACCGCTCAGGCCTCGATAGCGCTCTCCTCTTCAATCCGGTCAAGACATTCCCCATAGAACTCGAGCGTATCAGCTACCATGGGATCGAGAATGAAATCCCTCTCAACCCACTTCCGCCCGCTCTCTCCCAGTCGCGAGATCTCGGCGGGATTCCTGATGAGCTCGAGGATCCTCGCGGCAAGCGCCTCGACATCTCCCGCGGGTACCAGCAGGCCGGTTTCTCCATCCTGCACAAGATCAAGCATCTCGCCCAGGCCGGTGGTGATCAGCGGCCTCCCCATGGCCATGGCCTCGATAGCTCCGACCCCGACACCCCCTCTCAGAACCGGCATGGCCATGATGTCAAAGAGTCCGTAGAGAGCCTGCCGCCCGGCGATATGCGGCGAGAAGGTAACGTTGAGCTCCAGCCCGAGCTCCTTCACGAGATTATGAAGCGAGGCGGCCGTCTCCCCATCACCGACAATCGCGAAGTGAGCCTCGATCCCCTGGTCGAGGACAAGCTTCGCCGCCTGGATCAGCAGGTGCTGCCCCTTCTCCTCGCTGAGCTGCCCGACGCAGGCGACCACGGGGAGCCGCTCATCTTCGGGGCTCCAATAGTCAAGGCTCCCCGGCCGGAAGGCGGCCAGGTCGATGCCCCGGCTGATCACCCGCACCAGCTTCTTGTCCATATGCAGATCATTGACCAGCCCCTCACGAATAACCTCGTTGGCCGCGATCGCCCCGCAAAGGTGCCTGTCTCTCAGCCTTCGAACACCTGGATCGGGACGGGTATGAACAGTCAGAACCACGGGCTTCTCCAATCGAGAGGTCATCTTTCTGCCGAATTCATAGCTCCTGAAGCTCTGTACATGAACCAGATCAGGATCAAACTTACGAAGATAGCCCATGAGCTTATACATGGAGAGCATGTTGAAGCTGACCTCGTAGGTCTCGATGGAGCGCTCGCGGAACTGTTCGAGTAACTCTCCTCCCCCGGTGCAGACCTGCACCTCATGGCCTCTCTCGGCAAGGGCGGTGGCCAGGTCGAGAGAATAGGAGGTCGCGTTGGAGTAATCGACTCGCTCGTTGATAAAGAGGATTCGCATTGTCGTATTCCGCATCGCGAAGAAACCGGGGATGCAGGTCCTCGGTCTCAACTACCTGTCTCCCGCCACCGGGCGGGAGAACCAATAAAAGGCCTGGAAACCGGCTGAAGAAACCCTTCTGGGCCTCAACAGGGACCAGAGAAACCCTGCCCGATTGTTTTGGAATAAGCGAAGATGACGACAAAATCCAGCCTGAAAGAGGGATCGCGCCAGCGAGGCGGTCTTGATTTTTTTCAGAATCGCTTTTCAATGGCTCTTTTCCACCACCTGTTAATCCGGAGCCAGGACAAGCAATGAGCTTTGATACCCGCCACAAGAGCAGAGTGATACTGGACGGCGTGGACCGGGCCGGAGCCCGGTCGATGATGAAAGCGATCGGGTTCAGCGACCGAGACCTGTCGAAACCGCAGATCGGGGTCGCGCATTGCTGGATCGGCACCATGCCCTGCAACTTCAACCACCGCGAGGTCGCCTCCCAGGTCATGGCCGGCATTCGGTCGGCGGGCGGCACCCCGATCGAGGTCAACACCGTCTCTGTGACCGATGGAATCACCATGGGAACCGAGGGCATGAAGGGCTCCCTGGTAAGCCGCGACCTGATCGCCGATTCCGTTGAGCTGGTGGCACGCTCCCATATGTTCGACGCCCTGGTGACGATCTCCGGCTGCGACAAGACGATTCCCGCCATGGTCATGGCGATGGCGCGGCTCGATATCCCGAGCGTCATGCTCTACGGCGGCTCGATCAACTACGGTGAGTACAAGGGGAGGCGCCTCACCATCCAGGACACCTTCGAGGCGATCGGCGCCTACAACGCCGGCAAGATCAGCAAGGCGGAGTTCGATGCCATCGAGAACCACGCCTGCCCCGGAGCCGGCGCCTGCGGCGGCCAGTTCACCGCTAATACGATGGCCACGGCCTTCGAGATGCTCGGCGTCTCGCCGATGGGCTTCAACGATGTTCCCGCGGAGCACCGCGGCAAGAAAAAGATCGCCATCGAAACCGGCAAGCTGGTGATGAAGCTGCTCAAGAAGGGAATCACCCCGAGCCAGATCATCACCCGCAAGGCGATGGAGAACGCGGTCGCCGGCGTCATGGCCACCGGCGGCTCGACCAACGCCGTATTGCACCTGCTGGCGATCGCCCGCGAGGCGGGAATCCGCTTCAAGCTCGATGATTTCGATCGGATCTCCCGCAAGACGCCGGTGCTGGCCAACCTGAAGCCCTGGGGTCTCTACACCGGACCGGAGATGTTCGAGGCAGGGGGAATGGCCCTGGTGGCTAAGGAATTGCTCAAAGCAGGAAAAATCCACGGAGACCAGCTCACCGTCAGCGGCCGGACCCTGGGAGCCGAGGCCCGCAGGGCGAAGGCAAAAAAAGGTCAGCAGGTCATCGTGAGCGCGCGCAAGCCGCTGAAGAAGACCGGGGGGATCGCGATCCTGAGAGGTTCGCTGGCGCCCGATGGCTGCGTGATCAAGCTTTCGGGACAGGAAAAATCGGTCCACGAGGGCCCGGCGCGGGTCTTCAACCGCGAAGAGGACGCCTTCGAGGCGGTCAAGAAGGGCCGGATCAAGCCGCGCGATGTCATCATCATCCGCTACGAAGGCCCCAGAGGAGGCCCCGGAATGCGCGAGATGCTGCATGTGACCGGGGCGATCCAGGGTGCCGGTCTCGGCAGCGATGTGGCGCTGATCACCGACGGGCGGTTTTCTGGAGCGACCCATGGCTTCATGATCGGACACGTGGCGCCGGAGGCCTACGAGGGAGGACCTCTCGGATTGGTCAAAAATGGCGATACGATCCTGATCGATGCAAAGAAACGGCTGCTCGACCTGGTGGTCTCGAAGGCGGAGCTCAAGAGGCGACTGGCGAAGTGGAAAAAGCCAAAGGAACGCTACAGCGGCGGAGTACTCGGAAAATACGGTCGCCACGTAGGCTCCGCCTCCGAAGGCGCAGTGGTCGAGTAAAAACACCGACTCAACAGGCTCCTCCTTCTCGCCAGCGCCGAAAAACCGTAAACTGTCCCTGTCCCGCGATGGACTGAACGACGGTAACCTCTAGGCGAATGGGAATGCCACTACGAGCACTGGCCTTAAGCTGCTTCTTTCTCTCCGGCGCCACCGGTCTGCTCTACCAGGTCCTGTGGGCGCGAATGCTGGGCGGGGTGATCGGCAATACGCACTTTTCCATCACAGCGGTCGTCGCCGTCTTCATGGGTGGTCTCGCGCTGGGAAGCCGCCTCGGTGGGCGAGCCGCTGACCGCTCGAGGAACCCCCTGCGCCTCTACGGAATCCTGGTGCTCGCCGTCGGGCTCCTCTGTCTCCTCGTGCCGCTGCTGATCATCCTGGCGGAACCTCTCTTCGCCAGCCTCTACCAGCCCTGGGAGGGAAACCCCGAGGCCCTGCCTCTGCTGCTCTGCAGGCTGCTCTTCTGCGTCATTGTCCTCCTGGGACCGACGACCTGCATGGGAGCCACCCTCCCGGTGTTGTCAAAATTCCTCACCACGCGCATGAGCAAGGTGGGAATGAGCATCGGGGGCCTCTATACGGTCAATACCTTCGGCGCTTTCCTGGGAGCCGCCCTCACGGGTTTTTTCGCTATCGCCACCCTCGGGCTCTGGGGAACTACCGCCCTGGCTGTAGCCATCGACGTGGTCATTGGAGCCGTGGTGATCTACGCGGCGAGAGGGCTCGGCTCGACGACGCCTGCCCCTTCAGCCGAGGAGGCCCGGGAAGAGAGCGGCGCCCTGGAAAAAACCCCTCTCCCTTTCAATGTCCGCCTCTGCGTCTTCTGCTTCGGGGTCACCGGCTTCGCCAATATGCTGCTGCAGATCTCCTGGACCAAGGCGCTGATCCCGACCATCGGCAACAGCACCTACGCCTTCAGCCTCATCGTGACGTTGTTCATCCTGGGTATCGCCCTCGGCGGAGCGATCATGAGCTGGCTGGTCGATCGGCTGAAGAGGCCGCTCCTTACGCTGGGGCTGATCATCGCGGCCAAGGGCCTCCTCGTCTCCGCGACCATCCCGGCCCTGGGGCTCTTTCCCCTCTGGGGAGCCCGGCTCTTCGACCAGGTGGATGAGCCGAGCTACGAAGGCTTTCTCTGGATCAAGCTGTGGATGGTCGCCTGCCTGGTGCTTCCCTGCACGCTGCTGATGGGAACCGTCTTCCCGCTGGTCAGCAAGATCAGGACCCTGGCGCTCGATAAAGTTGGAGACGCGGTCGGCTCGGCCTATTTTTCCAATACGATGGGCTCGATCCTGGGCACCCTGGCCGCCGGCTTCCTCTTCGTCCCTCTCTTCGGCGAGGTCTTTCACACCCTCTACATCAGCGCCGTGCTGAACCTCATCGTGGGGCTGGCGCTGACCTGGGTCGCGACCCGGGGGTTGAGCCTGCCACGGGCCGCGGTCATGGTCCTCGTCCTGCTGTCTCTCATGCCCCTGTGGGTCATGCGCCCCCATGCCTGGAACAGCCGCAGCGACTACTGGCACCCGGCCATCATGAGTCTCGGAGCCTACAGCTACTACTCAGGCGCCTACTACAAGGACCGCCGAAACAATGTTGTCCGGCCCATCGAGGAGCTGATCGACCAGACCATCAGGACCAATGAGATCAAGTCCCATAAGGTTGGACTTCATGCCGAGGTAACCGTCGTCAAGCATCGCCTGCTGGGGACAACAGCCCTTCGAATCTCCGGCAAGGCCGATGCTTCCGTCAAACCTGATGGAAGCTACACCCAGGATCTTCCCCACCAGGTAATGGCGGGGCATCTCCCGATGATCCTGCACCCGGACCCACAGCGCGTTCTCACCCTCGGCCTTGGAGGCGGGGTCACGCTGGGCGCCCTGACCACCTACCCCGTACGGCTGATCGACAGCCTGGAGATCTCGAAGGAAGTTATCGAGGCGGCTAAAAAGTATTTTAAAAAAGCCAACCGAGGAGCCCTCGACAACCATCCGAAGGTGCGCAACGTGATTGGAGACGGCCGCAACCACCTGCAATTCACCACCGAGACCTACGATGTCATCACCTCGGTACCCTCCAATCCCTGGATCGCCGGGATCGGCAATCTCTTCACCACGGAATTCTTTCAGATCTGCAGGGATCGCCTGGAAGATGACGGGATCATCTGCCAGTGGATCCACAAGATCAACCTGCGCGGAAAAGATCTGAAGACCGTTGTCCGTACCTTCACGACGGTCTTTGATGAGCACGCGCAGCTCTGGGACCTCGGCTACGATTGCCTGCTGATCGGCAGCAGGAGCCCGATCCGGCTCGATGCTGCCCGGCTCCAGGCCCTCTTTGAAAACCCGGGGTTTCGCTCGGACCTCGCCGGCCTGGGAATCGTCGACGCAGTGAGCCTGCTCAGGCACTATCGCATGGACTCCGCGGGCATGAACCATTGGACGGGAGAGGGACGCCTCAATACCGACAGCTCCCCCATCCTCGAGTTTGAGTGTCCAAAAGGAATGTATGGCCACGAATTTGACGCCTACAGGAACCTGACACTGGCCGGCTACTCGAGCCCGGACGAGAGCTGGGTCTTCGCCCTGGGGGAGGAAAAGCTGGCGGCCTCGCGAATCCGCCAGGAGGCCTTCCAGCACCTTGAGCTTGCCAAGGTGCTCCACAAACAGCTGCTGGCCGACCTCAATCGATGGGGACTCAGCAGCTTTGACAAGAACAAGATCGCCTCCTTCTCCAGGGACGAGAAGGCGAAGATGCTGCAGAGAGCGGCGGAGATCATTGCCCATCTCGACAAGCTCCACAACTCTTTCGCAAGCTCAACCGATGACTGGCTGGACAAGCAGGGGACCCGCATCGGGCGCCTGGTGACCGGCTCACCGGGCGAGAGCCTCCAGGACGTCCTCCTGGGCTACCATGCCGGTCTCGCCATGAATCCGAAGCTGCAGGTCAATCCGCTCGAGGTCGCGGGACACCTCGAGAAGGCTCTTGAGTATTCACGCGACCAGCCTGAGATGACCAGGGACCTGTCCATACAGCTCGGCAGGACCTGCCTCCGCCTCGGCAAGCCGAAGCGGGGAATCATCGGCATGCAGAGGGTCATCTCCCAGGAGCCTAATAACGCCGGCGTCGTCGAGCTCTACGGCGTACTGCACGCCGCCGGCGGCGACCGGGAGAAGGCTGAGATCATCCTCAAGCGCGCCCTCGAACTCTGCGGCGACGACGAACGAACAAGGGGCAGCGTTCTCCATAACCTCGGGCTCCTCTACCTCCAGCTCGGAAATTCCCCGCAAGCGATCGAGTACCTCGAGGAGGCTCTCCTGCTGAATCCCGACAACGGGCCGGCAAAGAAACTCCTCGGCGAGCTCAGAGCTCGCAAAGATCCCTGAGAAACCTCACGCCCCATCCTCGTGCTTGAGCCCATCAGGCGTTTCGAGAACGGTATAGCCCGGCTCCACCATTGCAAGGCGAAGGTAGGTCTCGCGCGCCGAGGTGTTGCCATCGTGAACATAGAGGCGCACACCGCAATAGCCCGGCGAGGAGGCCAGCTCGATGACATGGTTGTACAACGCCTTGAAGACGCCCTTGCGGCGGTTTTCCGCCCGGACGTAGACGCTCTGGATCCAGATGAACATGCCGTTTCGCCAGTCGCTCCACTCGTAGGTGATCATCAGCTGGCCGGCCACCTCCGCCGCGTTGCCCTCTCCCGCCGTCTCGGCGAGGAAATACCGCGCCTTAGAGGAGTCCTCCAGGGCGGAGCTGATGCCGGCAGCGAGAACCTCCCGGTCCAGGTCGACCCCCTCGGACTCAGCGGCGAGTCGAGAGCTGAAATCGATGATGATGCCGAGGTCCTCGAGCGTGGCCGGACGAACGCTGATCTCACTCATGCTGAAAGCTCCTGTCTACTGGCGCAAGGGCAACATGCTAAGGGCTTCCCGCCCCGCTGGCAAGCCGCCCCCTCAGACATCCTCGAAAGGAAAGGGCAACACCTCGTCAATAGAGTCCGCCCCGAGAGCGAGCATCACCAGGCGGTCAAAGCCCAGGGCCACCCCGGAGCACTCCGGCAGCCCGGACTCGAGCGCCTCCAGCAGCCGCTCATCCGGCGCGAGCGGCTCCCGCCCATCGCTTCGCCGCTGGTCATTGGCTTTCTCGAAGCGGGTCCGCTGCTCGGCGGCATCAAGCAGCTCGTGGTAACCGTTGCAAAGCTCGAGGCCGGCGATGTAGAGCTCAAAACGCTCCGCCAACCGGGGCTCCTCCGGACAGAGCCGCGCCAGCGCCGCCTGGGAGGCGGGGTAGTCGTAGACGAAGACCGGGCGCTCACTCCCGAGATCATCCTGCAGCCTTGTCGACAGCAACAGGTCGAGCCAGGCATCCCTGTCTTTCCAGTCAAACTCACCCTCGAGTTCCACTCCAAGCTTCTCCGCCACCTGGCCCAGCTCCCCCGCCCCGCATTCAATGGGATCGATGCCGAGACGGTCGCGGAAGAGCTGGCGATAGCTGAGCTTCTCCCAGCCA
>Ga0310124_10000698_pt1 | contig 23559 bp, 20 predicted proteins | sample CB11b_AW_Bot5_MG_FD_203507 | JGI IMG/M metagenome (GOLD analysis project Ga0310124, IMG submission 203507) | Marine microbial communities from Western Arctic Ocean, Canada - CB11b_AW_Bot5 | ecosystem: Environmental > Aquatic > Marine > Oceanic | place: Canada: Western Arctic Ocean | collected...
GGCCCAGGACCTCTGGAATGACAGCCATCACTGGTTCCTCGGCATCATCTACGCTTGCCGCCAGGACCCGCGGGTCATCGTCCGCAACCGCTTCTGGCTGGGGTGGACTTGGGGCTTCGGCCATCCATGGGTCTTCCCGACCATCGTAGCGTCGGTCTTCATCACCCTCGCCCCAGGAGCCACACTTGTCACCCTGGCCATCGTAAGCGTTCCTCTTCTTATCGGTGTGACGGTGCTCGTAGTGATCGCTCGAAGAATCGAATCGGGGCCGCACTAGCCACGGCCGATCCCCCGCATGCGCGCGCGCACTATCTCCCAGCTCCTGCGACCCTGTCTTCAGACATGCCTCCAGAGCCCGTCTACCGCGAGATTCTCCCCCCTACTGAGCTGTCCGACGTAGTGGACTGCTGCTGGATCCAGCGAGGCGATTTCGCTCCGCCCACGCGTCCCACGCTCGCCCGGGTGCTGCCGGATGGGTGCATGGACATTCTCGTCGCCCTCGGGGACTTCCCTCGCCCGTTGGACAGCGAGGACCTGGCACCGCACCGCGCCTTCGTAGTCGGCACGATGACTCGCCATCAGCTTTTCGTTCTCGAAGGCCGAGTCGATATGGTGGCCATCCGATTCAAACCCGGTGGCGCGCGACCGTTCCTTCGGGTGCCCGCCTGGGATTCGTGATCCTCCAGAGCGGCTCCGTGGAGCTCATGTACCAGACCCGCGCCAGCGTGGAGGCCGAGCACCCGAGCCTGGCCGACACGCCCATGAGCGGCAACCTACTCTTCGTTCAGGTGGATGACATCGACGCCGTGGAAGCGGCCTTGAAAGGGGTAGAAGTGATCGTGCCCAGGCGCACAACGTTTTATGGGGCAGACGAAATCAGCGTCCGGGAGCCGGGTGGCAACCTGGTTACCTTCGCCCAGTTCGCGGAAGGCGCCGGGGGGGACTAACTGATCGGGAGCTCGCTCCGCAGCGCTTCTCTGATTCGCTCGACCCACGACTCCTTCACGCCTACATCGTGCGCGAACTCGGGCCAGCGACGCACCGCAGCACGTACCTGCTCGTAGATAGCTTCGGCGCGACCACGCTTGATGGACGTCGACTTCGCTGACGCTCGCGGATCGTCGACCGTGAAGTGGTCCCGCTTCCCGTTCACCGTCATCTGATGTGTAGCCGTCCAGTCGCCCGTCGGATTGTAGGCGAAGGTCAGGTCGTACGCAGGAGAGAGGGACCAGTGGCCCGTCTTGTCCATGAGGAAGGACGACTTGAGGATACGACGGCAAGTGTGTTATATCGTCAAAAACGGCGACTTAGCATCACCAGAGACATACAAGTCGCCAACTCTGGCGAGATCACATCAGACCAAGGCCCAAGCCCTACGGCATTCCGGGAGGCGCCACCCGCCGCATCGTCGCCTGCTCGAACGCGTAAGCCAGCTCGAGCAGCCGCGGCTCGCTACACGCCATTCCTGTGAAGCTCACGCCGAAGGGGCGAGGATTCGCGTCGAACCCGTCCGGCATCGGCGGGCCGTTCGTATTCGCCAGGAACCCGAACGGCACGATCACGGTCGGATAACCGGGGCGCGCCGCGATGCCGGCGCCGCTCGAGCCCGGGAAGAGAAGTGCGTCCAAGCCCAGGTCGTTCATCACCTCGTCGATCCCATGCTCACCGTTCAGGTACAAGTCCCGCGCGCGATCGGCCTCGTACGTGGCTCGGTCCGCCTCCAGGTCGATGGCGTCAGACCTGTCGAGGTTCGCCTGCGCATACTTCATGGAACCGGCCTGCTCATGGGCCACGTTCCACGCGCGTAGCTCGGTCAGTGTCTTGACGGGTGCCGACGGACCGAGTGAGGCGAGCCACGCGTTGAAATCGCGCTTCATGCCGTAGGTGAGCACACTGCTCCTGCCACTCACCAGCAGGTTGTGCTCAAGATCCGGATCGATGACGCTGGGGATGTCTGCTGGATCGACGATCGTCGCCCCCTGCGCCGCGAGGATCTCGATCGCCTCTGCCATCAGCGCCCTTCCCTCGTCCGTCAGTCGGTTCTGGAACCGGTCGGTCTCGGGAACCTGAATCGAGTCGTAGTACGAGGCTCGAGGGATGCCGATGCGGGCCCCCTGCAGCCCATCGGCTAGGAGGAACGCCGTATAATCTCCGTTTGGCGGAGGCTCGCAGGTCAACGTCGCCGCGTCGTTCGGATCCGGATCTGCACCCTCAAGCGCCCCGAAAAAGATCGCCGCATCGGTGACGGTCCGCGCCATCGGTCCGGCGATGTCTTGATCGGCGGTGATCGGGATCACGCCATACCGGCTCACCCGACCGACTGTCGGCTTGATCCCCGCCAGCATGTTCGCGTTCGCCGGCGACAGGATCGAGCCCGAGGTCTCGGTGCCCACGTTCACGGCCCAGAAGCTCATCGCCGTGCCGATTCCCGAACTCGAGCCGCCCGTCCCCATCACAGGCCGGCCGTCGTTGCGGCCCTCCCGCGGATCGCGGCGAGGATCGTACGGGTTCAGGCCGAAGTCCCCTACCGCGCTGTAGTTACCGGGCATACCGTTGGCCATGAAGTTCGCGAGCTCGGTCATCACCGTCTTGGCGAGGATGATGGCGCCGGCCTCGCGGAGGTTCGTGACCATCGTCGCCTCGTACGGGGGGACGAACCCCTCGAAGGCCAGCGCACCCCCCGAAGTCGGGATGTGGGTGGTGTGGACGTTGTCCTTGAGAGCGACCGGGATGCCGTGTAGTGGACCGCGCACGCGACCCTCCGCACGCTCCTGGTCGAGCCGGTCCGCCTCTTCGAGTGCGTTCGCGTTGATTGAGATCACCGCGTTCACTCGCTCCTCGTAGAGGGCGATGCGCAGGAGGTGGGCCTCGACCAGCGCCCGCGAGGTCACGCGCCCTTCCTCCATCGCGCGCTGCATCTCGGGGATGGTCGCCTCTACCACGTCGAAGCTCTCCTGCGACGACGTACAGGACGAAAGCAGCGCACCCAGCAAGACGGCGATGAGCAGAAGGTCGGGGCGATTCTTGAACATGGTCATGGCTAGCTCCCTCGGAACCGGACAACGACCGGCCTTTGTCGAGGGGCCGGACGGGGCCGAGCAACATGAGAAAGGGAGGGGCGGGGCGCCAGTCGGACGGTCCAGTGGGTTGAACCGGACTGGCTCGAGTGACCTCCTCGACCCGCTCATGCAGCGTGGGGTCCCGGTTTGGACTAATCCCGCAGTGCGAACGTCACCAGCGTGTGTCCGGAGATCACGGAGAGGTACTGCCTTCCGTCCACCATGAACGTGACCGGTGCCATCACGATCTGCGCGCCGAGGCTCGCCTTCCACAACTCCTCGCCGGTCCGTGCGTCAAGCGCATGGAAGTAGCCCTCTCGGCCCCCGGTGAACAGCAGGTCCGAGGCGGTCGTCAGCATGCCACTGTCGCTGACGTCGAACTGCTCGAACTTCCACACCGGCTCGCTCGTGTGTGGGTTGAGAGCGATCACCGCACCGTGTCCTACCGCGTCCGTCCAGTTGTTGATCGGCGAGCTCCGCCCAATCCCGATCGTCGGTGAGCCCGGCGCCGGCGTTAACACGTCGAAACCACCGCCGAGAAAGGATCGGCCGGGACGATACTCCGACTCCTCTGGCCGATAGATCGTCGCGTAGTCCTCCCACGCGGAGAAGTAGAAGAGGCCCGTGCGCGGACTGTAGGAGGGCGGGTACCAGTTGGTGCCACCCTGATTGCCCGGCCACGTGGGCTCACCCGGCGGTTGCGGCGTGGGGATCGGCCTTCCGTTCTCGTCGAGACCGCTCGACCAGTTCACCTTCACGAACGGCGCTCCCGAAAGGAACTCCCCCGTGACACGGTCGAGAACGTAGAAGTACCCATTCCGATTCGCCCACAGCATCAGTCTTCTCGGCGCTCCGTTCCACTCCATATCGACGAGCACGGGGACCTGAACCGAGTCGTAGTCGTACCCGTCGTTCGGCGTGAACTGGAAATACCACACGAGTTCGCCGGTGTCCGCATCGAGTGCAACGACCGCGTCCGAGTACAGGTTGTCGCCCGGACGCTGCTCGGCATTCCAGTCGGGACCCGGGTTCCCGATGCCCCAGTAGGTCAGGTTGAGCTCTGGGTCGTACGACCCGGTGATCCACGCCGGCGCACCACCGTGCTCCCAGTCGTCGCCCTCCCAGGTGTCGTGTCCCGGCTCGCCGGGACCCGGGATCGTGTAGAAGCGCCACGCCTCTTCTCCCGTGTCGGCGTCGTAGGCGGCAACGAAACCGCGGATGCCGTACTCGCCGCCCCCGACCCCGACGATCACCTTGTCCTTCACGACCAGCGGTGCCATCGTGATCGAATAGGCGAGCTGGACGTCCCCGACCTCGACGTTCCAGAGCGGCTGCCCGTTGGTCGCGTCGATCGCGATGAGCCGGGCGTCCAGCGTGCCCATGAACACCTTGCCCTCGAGCACCGCGACCCCGCGGTTGTTGGCACCGCAGCACACGCTCGCCGCCTCGTCCGGCGTGTGCTGATACATCCAGAAGACCCGACCCGTGACGGCGTCCACGGCCATGACGTCGTTGGGGCGTTCGGTGATGTACATGATCCCATTATCGACGATCGGGTTCGACTGCCACGCGCCGAACACCTGATTCTGGAGCATCCACTTCAGCTCCAATTCGTCTACGTTGTCTGATGTGATCTGGTCGAGTGAGCTGTAGCGCTGACTCGAGTACGAACCGTTGTACGTGAGCCAGTTCTCGGGCTCGTCCGCCGAACCGAGAATCCGATCGTACGTCACCTGTGCTCGGATATGGGAGGGCGCCAGAAGCCCCCCCATGACGGACACCAACACCAGCGTACGCGCGATGGACTTCACGGAAGGCCTCTGAGTGAAAGGAGATACCCGATGAGGTCGGCGACCTCGTCCGCCGACAGCGTCGTCGGTTTCATGATCGGCGTCAGGCTCGCTTCGTACTCGACGAGATTGGATTTGGTGAGCGAGCGGAGCCGACCGTTCGAATCGATAAGTTGAACCGTGTAAGTATCTTCATTTACTCGTCTCCCCCGGATCGTTTCGCCGTCACGTGTCACCGCGCGCACGGAGCGATTGATCGGCAAGAGGGCACGGCCCGGGTCGAGTAGCGTGCGCTGCAACGCGGCCGGTGTGCGAATGGAGCCGATGTCACTGAGGTCGGGCGCCGTGTACGGACCCCGCCCGCCCACCCGGTGGCAGGAGGCGCACTCCCCTCTCCCGTCGAACAGCCCCCGCCCGCGAGCTGCATCGCCGACCCTGACCGCAACGCCGCTCGCATCGAAACCCGCCCGAATATAGGCGACGATTCCGTCGAGCTCGTCTTGCCGCAGATCGAAGGCGGGCATGCGGGCGTTGGAAAGGCCCGCCGTGATCACATCGCGAAGGTCGTCGTCCGACAGCACGCGGCTGAACTGGCCGCGCCGGAGATCCATACCGTCTACGCCATCTCCACTCGCCCCGTGACACAACGAACAATCGGCCGCATACACGCGGGAGCCCGCCTCGATGTCCTCACTGCTGTACTGGTGATCGGAAGCACTCTGCGCGAAACCCTGTTCGGGTAGCGTGAGCATCGGCGCCAAGGCACAGGACCACAGAAGGGCAAGGCGAAAGAATGAGCGCATGTGATCTCTCCTGTGAGTCGCGAGGGATCGGAAAAACCAAGCCCCGGATGGGTGGGGATAACGTGAGGAAGTGGCACTGACGCGTCAAACACGGAGACTCCCAATCTCCAGGCGCTGGCACGGGACACAGTTTCCTCCCATTCATATGTCGACATAGAAGACTCGTACGTGCCAGGAATTCGCATGTGCCGAGAGACCGTGCACTAACGGCGGCGATGAAAAGCCGGCAGGAGGAATCATGCTCAGGTTGATGAGAGTCACGCTCATGAGCGGCGTCTTGGTCTTGACTGTGCTAACTGGGGCTCGAGCGCAGAACAGCCTGTCCATCGAGCAAGTCAAAGATGGCCTCTACGCCATCATCGGTAGCGGCGGGAACGTCGGTGTACGGGTGACCGACGAGGGAGTGATTCTGATCGATGACAAGTTTCCGCAAAACTTCGCCGAGATCCAATCACTGGTCAGCCAGGTAAGCGATCAACCGGTCCGGTACGTCCTCAACACCCATCATCATGGCGACCATTCCGGGGGCAACGTCGAGTACATCGAAATCGCGGAGATCATCGCGCACCAGAATGCCAGGGACAACATGGTCAGAGGAGACCAGGACGCTCCGCCGCGACTGGTCTTCACGGATCAGACCGCCGTCTATCTGGGCGGCGTCGAGGTGCGGGCATTCTACATGGGCCGTGGGCACACGAACGGCGATGCCGTGATCTATTTTCCCGACCTGAAAACGGTACACGGAGGCGACCTACTCCATGGTACCGCGCCGTTCATCGACTACGGAAACGGCGGCAGCAGCAAGGGCTGGGTCTCGACCATGAACAACATCTTGGCACTGGATTTCGACACCGCCATTCCCGGCCACGGCGCGATCATGAACCGCGACGACGTGGTCAATTTTCGCAATCAGATGGAAGCGGTTCGTGCCCGTATGGCGGGCCTGATCCGGTCGGGCATGCCCAAGAGCGAAGCGTCTGACCGCATACGGACGCAGAGCATCAGCTGGACCCTGGCAGAAAACGGCCTCTTCATGCAGAGAAGCATTCCGGGCTTCTACGATGAGATCGCGGCTGAGTTGCGAGAGTAGCTTTTGGGGCCTGGCCTCTAGTTCTCCAGCATCTGGAGCGACGTGGCGCGGGCGATCAGCCCCTGCTGGACTCCGAATGCGCCACGAGGGACGTCCCGACCATGTCACCCATCACGTTGATCGTCGTGTTGCCCATGTCGACGAGCCGGTAGATGCCGCCGACGATGGCCGCGATCTCGATCGGGAGGTTGAAAGCCTGTACGTAAATCAGCGCGATCACGAATCCACCGCCCGGGATGCCGCCTGAGGCTTCGGAAAGCAGGAGTCCGATGAAGAGGATGGAGAGGAAAGACGCCGCGTCGAACTCGACCCCCGCGGCTTGAGCCGTAAAGAGGAGTACCGCTCCCAGCATGACGGAAGTGCCGTCCTTGTTGAGCTGAGCACCGAGCGGAAGCGTAAACGAGTAGAGCGCCCTCGGGAGCCGAATCTTCTCGGCCATCTCGAGCGCGACGGAGAGGGAAGCCAAGCTCGACGTGGTCGCGGCCGTGGTCGCCCATAAGGGGCCGGTCTCCCGAAGGAACCGACTCGGGCTCCGTTCCGTGAACGTCCGGAGTAACACGACGTAGCCCACGAATACGATGAGCTGCGCGGCATACACCCCAAGGAGGAACTTCGTCAGGGGACCGAGCAGCGCGGCGCCGTATCGTCCCACCGTCACGGCCATGAGCGCTCCGATACCAACGGGTGCGACGACCAGGATCAGGTCGACGAGCCGTCGAAAGAGTCCCGCCAGATCCGAGTAGGCCTCCGCGAGGCGATCACGAGTCGCCCCGGTCAGCATGAGCGTCGCGATGCCCAGGAGAACGGCGACCACAACGAGCTGCACGACGTTCCCCTCTGCGAAGGCCTGGAACACGTTCGTCGGGACCATCCCCAACAGCACCTCCGCGATCGAGGGTACAGTCCCCACTGTGCCCTCCACCTGCTCGGTGAGCTGCATACCGACGCCGGGCCGAAGCAGGGCCATCGCCCCGATCCCGAGCGACAGAGCAACGACGTCCGTGACGACGTAGTAGCTCATGATCTTCCCCGCGAGCCGCCCGAACGTGCGAACATCCGTCAACGCGGTGAGCCCCGCGAGAAGGTTGAAGAAGACGAGCGGGATGGCCGCGAGCACCAGCAGCCGGATGAAAAGGTCACCGATGGGCTGAATGACTATGATCCGCTCGCCGAGGGCTGCCCCCAGAACCGACCCGAGCACCATGCCGATGAAAATTCGGGTTCCCAGTCCCATGCCTGCGCGGCGATCCGGGGACGCGGCGGGGGTCGAGCCCTCTGTCATCGAGTCAGGGAGGCGAGGCTGGATGTGGTCATGCCGATAACTTGCGCGTACGGCATGCGCCGGCAAGTGGACGCACGCTGGGCCGCAGTCGTCGCCCTTCGCCCGACTGTCGGTTTCGACCGCCCGCCCGTTATACTGCCAGCCGGCATTTTCCACCGGCTTCGACGAAAGCCCTTCAGGGACGAGGCATCATGAGACTAGAACAGATGGGCGTAGGCCTTGTTCTCACCGCTGGACTGGCGGTACTCCCGGCGTGTGCCGGTGAGAATCAAGCCGGGTCGCGAGGGGATGGCGTGAAGGGCGGGGACGACCGGGCCGGCGCATACGACGGCGTGGCAGACTGGTGGAAGCCGGCCGCGGACCACACAGGGCCGTGGACGTGGGGGCAGGTGTCGGGCGTTGCGGCAGACACCCCGGACCGCATCATCGTGGCGGTGTGGGGAGACCGGGACGCGGCCGGCCGGGAGAGAGAGGGCAGCTCGAACTACCTCGTGGTCGTCGACCGGAACGGAAACATCATCGAGAACTGGTCGCAGTGGGACTCGACCTTCAACAAGCCTCACCAGGTCTACATCAGTCCTTACGATCCGGAGCGCCACGTCTGGGTCGTGGAGCGCGGTGGCGGCAAAGACGTCAACATGCAGATCCTCAAGTTCACCAATGACGGCAGCGAGTTGGTGATGCGGCTCGTCGATCCCAATCACCCCACGACCCGCGCGGAGGCACGAGCAAATCCGAACCCGGGCCCGTTCACCTACGGTGATCCGGCGGTACTCGTCTTCCTCCCGGACGGCAGTTTCCTACTCGGCGACGGGTACTGGAACTCCCGCATCATCAAGTACAGCGCATCAGGCGAGTACCTGATGGAGTGGGGGGAGCTCGGCGACGGCCCAGGACAGTTCGACCTCGTCCACGGTGTCGCCGTGGACCGGAATAGCCGGGTCTACGTCGGCGACCGGACGAACAACCGTATCCAAGTCTTTACCGAAGACGGCGAGTTCATCGAGGAATGGCCGGACGTTTCTGATCCCGTCGGAATCTTCATCGATGAAAACGAGGCAGTCTGGGTGATCTCTGCGGCACTGAACCGGATCCTCAAGTACAACCTCGACGGTGAGCTTCAGTACTACTGGGGTGCATACGGTGGGACGCGGGGCGGCTTCGCCGGCGGCTTGTCGCGTCCGCACCAGATGGATGTCGACCAGGAGGGCAACGTCTACATCGCCAGCTGGGATGGGGGCTGGCTGAACAAGTTCGTTCCGAAGCCGGGCGCCGATCCGAGCAAGCTGGTGGGCAGGGGGATCGTGTTGGGGAACTAGGACGGCCGTAGCCCCCACAACGCTCAGCGTGACATCAGAGGATGTCCAACTAAATGCCGCAGTTCATCTGCCAGGTGTGCGAAGAGGCGTTCAGCGTCCCCGACGCCGCACTGGAAAAATATCCGGGTTGGGAACCGAAGTACTGCCGTAAACACTCTCCCAACGCGAAGAAGGCGAAGCGCCCCGCCCCGAAAGGCGCAAGCTCCAGGAAGCCGGCGTCAGTCCGGAGCAGCCCGGCGGCCGCAAGGGAAGAAAACCTCACCCGGGCCGAGGTCCTCGCCAAGTACACCGACGGACCCGACACAGGCATCTTCACGGACGGAAGCGCCCAGCCCAACCCCGGTCCCGGCGGCTGGGGCTTCGTGTGGGTAGAGGCCGGCGACATCGAACTCGAGATGCACGGCTCCACCTCCGACACGACCAACAATCGCATGGAGCTAACGGCGCTGATCGAAGCGTACCGGGCCCTCCCGGAGACAGCGACCGTTACCGTCTTCACGGACAGCCAACTCTGCTTCAACACCGTCACGAAGTGGGCGCCTGGTTGGGAGCAAAAGGGCTGGAAGCGCAAGGGCGCCCCACTGAAGAACCTTGATCTCGTGAAGGAGCTACTGAAGCTCTACCGTGCACGTCCGAACTGCCCGCTGAAGTGGACACGTGCGCACGTCGGTTCGAGGTGGAACGAGTACGCCGACTCGCTAGCCACCGCCTGGAATCGGTCGGAATTCTAAGCGCCCGGCCAGTCCCCCGAAACTTCGGTCATGCCTTGACCGTCTAGGTATCTAGGCCTAGCTTGGTGACGCCTAGACACTCTAGGCAACCAAAAGGAGACTTCGCTCCGATGGCTCCGAAGAACACACTGCTTCATGGGACCCTGGAGGTCCTGATCCTCAAGACGGTGTCCCACGCCCCTCGTCATGGCTACGCGATCGCCCGCTGGCTTGAGGAGCACACAGGGGAGGCCATTCAGGTTGAGGAGGGATCTCTCTATCCGGCTCTCTATCGCATGGAGCAAAAGGGACTGCTCGCTTCGACCTGGGGGCGTTCGGAGCTGGATCGGCGGGCGAAGTTTTATGAGTTGACGCCCAAGGGCCGGGCTCGCCTATCGGAAGAGGTGGAGGCCTGGACCGCCTTTTCCCAAGCCGTGTCTGTGATCCTGACGGGCTGAGGACGACGCCTGGGACGGGACCGGAGGACGCCGCGGATTATCTCTGCCGAGATCGTGAAGCTCGGCCGAAAGACGCTCGGCCTGTCCGCCGCGGTCCGAGGTCTACTCGGTGAAATCGATTCGTCTCTGCCCGTCTCGGACGTTCAGACCATGGAACAGAACGTCGCCACGTCCATGGCCCAGCCCCGCTTCATGACGTTGCTGTTGAGCCTGTTCGCAGGTGTAGCCTTGATGCTGGCGGCCATCGGGACCTACGGCGTCATGTCCTATTCAGTGGCAGAACGAAACAGGGAGATCGGCATCCGGATGGCCGTGGGGGCGGAGAGCTCCTCCGTCCTGAGTATGGTGCTGAAGCAGGGTGGAGCTTTGGCGGGGTTGGAGCTGGTGATTGGTGTGGCGGGCTCCTTCGGCCTTACCCGGTTCCTGGGTGCTCAGCTGTACGAGGTGAGCGCGACCGATCTCGGAGCGTTCGTGGTGGCACCGTTGTTCCTGGCGTTGGTGGCAGTTGCCGCCTGCTACTTCCTGACACGGCGCGGGACCCGCGTCGATCCGGTGACCGCGCTACGGGCGGACTAACACGGCGGCCGTGAGATGCCCCGGGCCGCCAACACGGCCCGGGGCCAGCTCGCATCTCAGTTCGGGTTTCTACCACTCCGGTTGCTCCCTCCGATCGGGTCGCCGGCGGGCATCTGGAGCTGCGGGCCAGGCACCGTGTTCTCGATGCGCGATTGCCAGCGCCGAATGTCGGAAGCCACGAGCCGCTCGTGTGGTGACGGTGCCGACGTGCTCTCGACTCGGGCCGCAAGCGTCTCGAGACGATCGGACAGAATGGCTCGTACCTCGGCAGGGTTCACGGCGCTGCTCGCTTGTTGCATCATCCGATCGACGACCGAGCGCTGAACGGAATGAAGGACACGCTGCCGGTACTCATCCCTAGGTGCGGGCGCGTCCCACGTGACCTCGAAGAGCCGATCCGTAACCTCCTCCAGGTTGGGGTAATCCCCCATGCTCCCGAATACGACGAGCCGGGACATCCGCTGCGGGTGAAGAACCTCCCCCACCGAAAAATTGGCCGAGGCTTCAGCGGCTGCCAGCGGATCGAACAGGAGCTCCGTGTTGCCCGGGAAGGCCTCGCCCTCGCCATATCGGTAGGCCGGCGGCGGGATCATGGACACGATCTCCTCCGGGAGCGTCAGGAAATCGACGTCCAGGGTCGACAGAATGGTCTCCAGAGCGTCACGCTGTTCGTCACCAGAGACGATCGTGAACGGAATCTGGCCATCTCCCTTCAACGCGTTCCGGTAATCGGCACCGCCGAGGCTCTGAGCCGCCGAGCGCAGCTGGAACCGGTGATGCATGTAGAGGGGGAGCAGTACGTACTCCAGATTCGAGAGAGGCTCACCCGTGCGAATCGCGTCGGCGCCGAACCGCCGGAGTCCGATCTCGCGGACACGGATCTCTAGTTTGAGCTGATCCACCAGGTTGGCACCGTTGTCCCACACGCTGGCGTACTGATGACCGGCTCCGATGAAGTTGTTGTTGCTGTGCCCCATGTAGATGAGGCCGGCTTCCACGCCCTGCTGCGCGATCCGGGCCAGCTCACTGACTTCATCGGTTCCGGGCACAAACTCACGATAGAGCCAATTCACGGAGAGCTTGTCGTACTCTCCGATGCGCTGCACGTAGGCGTTCGACAAGTCGAGGTTGCCGTTCCCGTCGATTTCGACCAACGGCGCAGGATAGTCCATCACGCTCTCCCGCCCGTAGGCGCTGGCCATGTAGTTGTGAGGGAACCCGAGCGTGTGACCGACCTCGTGGGCCGAGAGCTGACGTACCCGAGCCAGTGCCATCTCGACTGCCGCCGATTCGTCTACGACCTGAGCCAAATACTCGAAGTTCGGCGCCCCGGCCAAATCGCACGTCTCACAGTAGGCACGCCGGTCCCAGTCCGAGACGATGTCGAAATATCCGCCACCGCCCGGTGAGGAGATGCCACCCGGGAACGGTGCCACCATGCCCTGGCCGTGAAGGTAGTCCTGCCGCAGTCGCAGGCTACCGAGGTTCACCACGCCCCGCACGATCTCGCCCGTACGTGGATCTGTAACGGTGCTCCCGTAGGAGTAGCCGCGAGTTCGGCGGTGGGTCCAGTGGATCATGTTATAGCGGATGTCCTGGGGATCCACACCCGCGGGCAACACCTCGACCCGAAAAGCGTCGATGAACCCCGCGGCCTCGAACGCGTCGTTCCACCAGCTCGCGCCCTCGATCAGGGCACTGCGAACAGGCTCCGGCGTGCCCGGATCGACATAGTAGACGATGGGCTCGACCGCCTCGGAGGGCCCGGGTCCGGGATTGCGCTTCTCCAGGCGATGGCGCGCCACCCATCTCTGGCGCGTGTCCTCATCGATGGCTGTGGCATAGTCGTAGACCGTGGGGCCGTTGACCCCCACTCTCGGGTCCGCAGTGCGAGTGCGGTAGCCGTCATCGGGCAGCCGAATGAAGGAATGGTGCTGGCGCAAAGTGATCGCTCCTCCGGTGGCGGCAACCCCCTGAACCAGCCCGCCCGGCTGGGCGCTCGTGAAGGTGAGTATGGCCTCGACCTCGGTGTTCTCCGGAAAGGACCGAGTCGCGGGCATGTGAATGGCGCTCCGCGACCGGTCGAGCGAGAAGCTGCCCTGGTTCCGCTGCGCGATCTGCGCTACGACGCCTCGCGCGTCACGAAGGAAGAACTCTGTGGCGTCCACCAGCACGCGGCCATCGGTCTCCGCCACGATGTCGAAGCCCCAGTGTACCGACGGTGCGAACGCATCGCGCACGGCCTGAGCCTCCGTCGGATTATCGCTGCGGGCGCGGAACCGGTAGTTGGGCTCCATGAGGAGGACCCGGGGCCCGATACGCGTCGGCTCCAAGATGTGTGTGCCCCGCAGTTGACCCCTGTCGATACCGACCGGATTGCTTCCGAGTCCCGACCCCATGGAGATCTGGTAGAGGAACTCCCTACCCAGGTCTGCGATCTCCCAGTAGAGCGACCCAGTGGAATCTTCCCAATAGAGGTTGAAGAACCCCTCCATCCGGTCGGCGTTCTGGGTCTTTTCCTCGATGCTGGGCAGTGCGCCCTCCTGGGCCGCGGCCGAAGACACCCAGCCCGCGGAAAGCACGATGGTGAGAGCGGGGAGAATCACGAGCCTGAGCAGCCTGGCGGCTGTCCGTGAAAGCGATGAGCACAGCGATGAGGACAGCATTGGGGTCACCTCCTTGGGAGTCGATTCCTGAGTCACACGACGCGTATCCGGAGTACGCATTCGTGACACACTCTAGACTTCCCAACCAACCCGCACCAGCGCATGTCGCTGGTGCGATCAGGAGGCGTCGGCGCTGCGATCAGGAGGCATCGCTGGCTTCCCCCGAGGGTTTTTCGACAGCCACCGGTATGCCTTGTACGCCCCATACCCGACGGCTCCAACGGTCAGAACCGCCGGAATCCACCCCAACACGTTCAGGACGATGGCCCCCGCGATCACAACCGCGCCTCCCTGCAGCCAACCTACGAGCTGACCCCGATGTCGGGCGCTGACAACGTCCTTCTCAGTGAACACTTTTACGGGCAGGCTCATCTCGACCCCTCACGCTCTCTGCGAAATGTCTGGTTGATACCGGCTGTGAAGCCTGGCCAACGCAAGACCTCTTGGTGATGACTCACCGAATCTCTCATGACTCCGTGGCATACGGTAGCGATGGTACTGTAGCGATGCGCTTGCTGATCGGCGTCACGGTCACGATCGCGCGGCGTTTTCTATGCCATTAGTTTCCACGGGCAGCGCCATCGTTCCATACCAGACACTCCGGCCCGCGAACCGGCATCCCAGGAGATTGACCCATGAAGCCCCGATCTGTCATAGTCGGATTGACCCTCGCCTTCGCCATGGTGGCCACGTCTCTGTCCGCCCAGGAGAGGCGCCCCTTGGATCATCCCGACTACGACGTCTGGAACCGTATCGACGGGGAGCGCCTGGCGCCCGACGGTGACTGGGTGGTGTACGCCCTCGTGCCAGGTGACGGCGACAAGACCCTGGTCCTTCGTGAAACACGCTCCTCGGGTGAGTGGAGGCGACCTCGCGGCACCGAGGCGCGCTTCACGGCGAATTCTCGGTGGGTCGTGTTCACCGTCGAGCCGTCGGATGCGGCGGTAGACGCTGCCAAGGCCGAGGGAAGCAAGGGTGACGCGCTGCCGAAGGATTCCTTGGCCATGGTGGAGCTGGGGGCCCTGACGCCAGGCGCTGAACCCGGTGGCTACGTGGCGGGACGCGTGAAGTCTTTTTCGGTGCCGGAAGACGAGGGGGAGTGGGTCGCCTACCTACTCGAGGCCCCGGCGGAGGATGACGATGCCCGTGAGAGCGGAGAGGAGGAGCCAGAAGCCGAAGACGAGGCGCATGACAAGGACGAGGGCACCGAGCTCGTTCTTCGGCATCTAGCGTCCAGCACCGAGTTCCGCTTCCGGGGGGTCACCGCGTACCGCTTCTCCGGAGACGGCGCGAACCTCTATTACACTGTCTCCAGCGAGGACGGAGCGGCAGACGGTGCGTACCGCGTCGAGGTCGAGTCTGGAGTCGTCACCTCCCTCGCTACAGGTGAGGGGAAGTACACTCAACTAGTCGTCGACGAGTCGGGGCGACGAGCTGCCTTCCTCACGAACAAGGACGATTGGGAAGACGAGCAACCCTCCTTCACCCTCTACGTCGATGACGCCCCGCTCGCCAGCGAAGGAGACCCGGGGATCCCCGAAGGCTGGTGGGTCAATCAAAAGGGAGACGTCACGTTCTCGGATGACGGCTCCAGGGTCTTCTTTGGAACGGCACCCAGGCCTGCTCCCGAACCCGAGGGCGAGACTGACGAGGAGGACGAGGTCACGCTCGACGTCTGGAACTGGCAGGACCCGTATATCATGCCCATGCAGCTCATCCAGACCGAAAGCGAACGTGACCGTGCGTATACGGCGGTCGTACCATCGGATGGCGGACCCGTAATACAGCTCGGCACGTTGGACCTTCCGAATGTCACGGTAGGAAGCGACGGCGACGCCCTTGTGGCCCTCGGAACGACGGGCCTGCCCTACCGACAGCTCGTGTCGTGGGATGGGCGTTATGCCGACTACTACACGATCGACGTAAATGATGGCACCCGGAAGCTCGTAGCCGAGCGCGTCCGGAGCGGAAGACCATCCCTGTCCCCGGACAGTCGGTTCATCTACTGGTGGGACGGAACTGAGAGAGCCTGGCTCGCGTGGTCCATCGAAACCGGTGAGGCGAGCAACCTGAGCGCGCAAATCCCGTTCCCTGTCCACGACCTCTTCGACGATCGACCCGAGCCCCCGGGATCCATTGGGACGCCACGCTGGACCGAGGGCGACGCAGGTATCCTGATCAACGACTGGCACGACATCTGGCTGATCGATCCCACAGGGCGCGAATCTCCCCGAAACGTCACCGAGGGAGTGGGGCGACGCGAGGGCCTGCGATTCACCTACGTGCAGACGGACCCGGAGGAAGACGTCGTTCCCATGGGCCGGGACGTACTTTTGTCGGCGTTCCACCTGACCGACAAGTCTGACGGGTTCTACCGGGACCGCTTCGATCGTAACAATGAGCCCCGGCCCTTGGTGATGGACGACGTCGACTTCTCTACGCCGACCAAGGCGGAGGATTCAGACATTGTGCTCCTCACACGGCAGACGTTCCGAGAATTCCCCGACCTTTGGATGGCAGGAGAGATGCTCGACGGACTGACCAAGATCTCCAACGCCAATCCCCAGCAGGAAGAGTATACGTGGGGCACGGAGGAGCTCGTGTCGTGGAATTCCAACGACGGCATCCCACTTCAGGGGATCCTCTACAAACCGGACGACTTCGATGCGAGCCGCGAGTACCCCATGATGGTGTACTTCTACGAGCGTTTCTCTGACGGCTTGCACCAATACGCCGTGCCAGCGGCCGGAAGCTCATCCATCAATCGAAGCTTCTACGTGAGCCGCGGTTACGTCCTTTTCGTACCCGACATCCCGTACGAGTTGGGACACCCGGGTGAGAGTGCGGCGGACGCGGTGATCCCGGGCGTGCTGTCGATCTTGGACTTGGGCTTCGTGGATCTAGATCGGATAGGTGTCCAAGGACACAGCTGGGGTGGATATCAGATCTCGTGGATGATCACGCGAAGCAACCTCTTCGCCGCCGCAGAAGCGGGAGCCCCGGTCGTGAACATGACGAGCGCGTACGGTGGCATCCGGTGGGGCACGGGGATGGTGCGGCAATTCCAGTATGAGCAGACCCAGAGCCGGATCGGCGGAACCCTGTGGGATCGGCCGCTCGAGTACCTGGACAACTCCCCGCTATTCCAGGCGGATAAGATCGAGACCCCGCTCCTCATGATGCACAACGACGAGGACACCGCGGTTCCGTGGTATCAGGGGATCGAGATGTTCGCAGCCATGCGGCGACTCGGAAAGCCCACCTGGCTTCTCAACTACAACGGCGAGCCGCACGGTCTCAGGCGAGAGGCCAACCGACGGGACTTCGCCATTCGAATGCAGCAATTCTTCGACCACTACTTGATGGACGCACCGCCGCCTGTCTGGATGGTCGAGGGCGTTCCTGCTGTCTTGAAAGGCAAGACGTTGGGACTGGACTTGGTGACGAAGCCGGTGACACAGCAGGGAAGATCTGGCGGCGGGAGACCTTGAGGCTCTAAACCGCCTGTCTTTCTCACGCAACGGCGCCGATGGGACCCCCGAGTGGGGGTCCCATCTCGCCGTTGTCTAGCTGCCGGTCTCTCTAGCTACCGGCCAACCCCCGCACCGCCTCGGCCAAGGTCCGTACCTTGGAGGCATCCGCAGTCCGTCCCGCTTCGCGCTCCAGCTCTCCGGCAAGCGACCTCAGAGCCGTGCGCCGGGCCGCACCTGACGCTCGCTCAGCGGCGGCCAGCGTCCCGCGGACTTCTGCGATCCGGGACGAAGCCATCGAGCGCGAACGGTCGAGCTGATCCACATAGGCACCCGCCAAGGCAAACGTGTAGGGCCAGACGAACCTGGGCTGCCCCTGCGCGTTCAGATGGTCGAGACGAACGGATTTCGCGGCGTCGATCTCGTTCTGCGACATCACGTCGCTGGCGGTGAGCTCGAAGATATCGAGTCCACGTGCGATCTCGGAGCTCACGAGAACTCCGTTGTACCAGTAGACCGACCAGGTTCCGCCCGCACCCTGGCGAGTCGCGTCGGTGGGCCCCCGGTCGTGGAACGCGATTTCGACCGGATTCTTGGCATCGGTCCAGTCGAAGACAGAGACGCCACCCTGATACCAGGACTGAGCCATGATATCACGGCCCGGGACCGGAATCAGCGAGCCGTTGTGGGCCACGCAGTTCTCGAGTGAGGTCTGAGGCGCAGGCATCTTGTAGTACGACTGGAACACCAACTTCCCGTCTTCGATCGTGAAGATGGCGTTCGCGCCCCACTCCATGGGATCACCGACGCGGCACTTCGGACCGCCGCCCCCGCCCCACTCGTCGGTGAAGAGCACCTTCGTGCCGTCGTTGTTGAACGTGGCGGAGTGCCAGTAGGCGAAGTTTGAGTCCGCCGCTGCCTCGAGCCGCACGGGATTCGTGGGATCACTGATGTCGAGCAGGAGCCCATACCCGCCGCAAGCCCCTCCGGCGAACCCGATCTCCGGGTACACCGTGATGTCGTGGCACTGTGAGGGGCCGCGATTCCCCCCGGTCCCCGGCCTCTGCCGCCGGGCCTGGAACTCCGGCAGGCGCTCGCGGAGCGAGGCGCTGTCGGCGGCGGTCGCAGCTCCGCGGCCGCCCCGTGCGGCGACGATCTCCTCGAGCCACGGTCCAGTCTGGCGGTCGGACAGCACGCTTTCCTGCCCGCCCCTCATCCCGATAAACGCGCCGCTCTCCCGTGCCGCCTCGATCTGGGCCAAATCGGCAACCGACAGGCCGTGGGTCTCCGGAGCCAGAAGTTCCTCGAAGATCCGAGGCGAGGACACGATCTCGGCCGCCGCAGGATTGTCGACGGGCACCCGGATCACCTCGATCCTGAACAGAGCCGAGTTCGGATCCTCACTAGGTAACGCACCTGAACAGCCCGCCAGCTCCTCGGACGGGCGCACCGACGAAGAACCAGACACGTAGATGTAGACGTTGTCCGGGTCGTTGGGAGCCTCCAAGACCGTGTGCGTATGCGATCCCCGGCACGTCTGCACGTTGGTGATGTACCTCGGACTACGAATGTCCGTGATGTCGAAGATACGAATTCCCCGTAGCCGGTCCTGGCTGACCGCGTCGGGGACGCCCTCGGTACCGCAGTCGACTCGACCACCCAAGCCCTCGCCCGAGACGAACATCAGATGCTTGTAGACGGACACGTCACTCTGCGACGCCGGGCAGACGTACGTGGTTACAGACGCCGGGCCGTTCGGGTTCTCGATATTCCAAACTTGAATGCCATTGTAGTTGCCCTGGATGGCGTACTCACCCGTGAACGCCAGGTCCGAATTCGTGAAACCCACGAACGCCTCCGCCGGCGGCGTGCTCGATACCACCCGCAGGTTCCATGTGGCTTCCTCGGCGTCGAAGAGCCCCGCTCCCAGACCGACGCGCGGATCCGGGCTCGGCGGTGTGACCCGGAGGGGTAGAGGGGTCATCCGTGGGGCTACGGCGGTGGTAGCCGTTTCGCGCGGGCTCGATACGGCCGATGTGGCCGATCCGCCGGCACAGCCGGCCAGGGTCACGAGCCCTGCAGCAAAGGTAAACAAGCTCGTCGAGCGAGCTGGAGTGCGTGGCAGGCTACTGAGTAGCCGGGCGATGGAGATCATGGCAGTTCCTCGAACGTGATGAGTTGCGTACGTCTCAGTGATTGGGCTCTGACGCGGGCAACGCGTCGAGCATGCTCTGCATGCGAGCGACTTCGGTGATCTGATCCACTTGGATGTCGGAGGCGAGCTTAAACGCGAGATCGTCCAGCGCAGCTCCGTCGATGGCAAAAAGTTCATGCACCATGGTGACGGCGCCCTCGTGGTGCTGAATCATATAGGTCAAGAACAGCCGGTCGAACTCCACACCCCGTGCGTTTTCCAGTCTTTCGAGTTGCTGCGAACTCAGCATCCCCGGCATCTGCATGTGTTGGGCCATGTGGCCGGTGCCGTCCACCTCCGGGGCCGGACGACCCCGCTCACTAAGCCACTGCTGCATATAAGCGATCTCGTCCGTCTGGGCATTGATGATCCGCGAAGTCAATATCCTAATCTGTGAACCGGCTCCGCTCGCGGATGCGAACCCCGACATAACGAGGGCCTGAGCGTGGTGCCCGATCATTCCCGTCATGAACCGGACGTCGGCCTCGCTCACGCGCATCAGGACGCTGTCTTGTCGAGCCCGGTAGAGGGCCTCGAGTTCAGCCATGGACATGGTGGTAGCGGCACCGGGACTCTGGGCCGCAGTCCCGCCGGTGCCGCCGCACGCCTGTAGTAGTAGCAGCGCGCCGACCAAAACGGCATGTCTCAAATGGATTTCAGTAACTTTCATGCCCTTACACTATGTCCTTGGTTGCCCAGCGCAACCCGTCACTCCGGCAAGGCAAACGCGACGTATGTGCCGCCACTGGGTGCCCCATTCTTGCCGCCGCCGGCGGCGATCACGATGTACTGCCTCCCGTCTACCATATAGGTGGACGGCGTGGCGTTCCCCGCGGCGGGCAGCGCCGCCTCCCAGAGCAGGTCGCCCGTGAGCTTGTCGAACGCACGGATCCTGTCGTCGTATGTGGTGGCGGCGATAATGAGCAGGCCGTTCTCCGTGACGATCGCGCCCCCGTAATTGTCGGTTCCGGTGCCCGTGATCCCCGTGGCGGTAAGCTCAGGATACTCACCGAAGGGGATCGACCAACGGATGTCGCCAACGTTGAGATCGATGGCGTTGAGCGTCCCCCACGGCGGCCTGATTCCCGGGTACCCTTCGTGGTCGAGGAAGATGTCGAATAAGGCGGTGCGGTACGGGAGGTCGAAGGGCGTCACGCCGACCTCGTCCCCGCCAGGGTCGTCCCCCGTCTCCAGGTAGTCGACGAGACGGTTGATGGTCCCGCGGTTCATCACGGAGCCAAAGGCCGGCATCAGCCCCGTCCCCTCGCGGATGAGCGAGATCACCTGATCGCGCGACCTGCGTTCGAAGAGATTCTCGAGCGATGGACCCAGCCCGGTCCCCCTCTGGTCCTCGCCATGGCAGCTCGCGCAGCTGGACCCGTACAGTGACTCGTCGCTCCGAGGAGCCAGCTTCAGCAGCCACGCCATCTCGTTCGAGTTCACGTACAGGAGGGCCGTCTTCGGATCGAACGCCGGACCGCCCCACTCACCCCCGCCGTCTACGCCCGGAAATATGATCGTCCCGCTCGTGTCGGGCGCCGAGAATGGATCCTCGGTGCTGAACGCGTTGAACGTGGCGAGGGCGCTCGCGCGCGCTTCGGGAGTGCGCTCGGTGAGGCCGTCCACGGTCAGCCTCTGCCGCGCGAAGGGGGGCGGCAGGACCGGGAAGGGCTGAGTCGCTGCGGGACGCTCGCCTTCCAGCCCCCCGCCCGGCATCGCGCGCTCCTCGATGGGGAAGAGCGGCGTGCCCGATGTGCGCTCGAACAGGTAGACGTGGCCGGTCTTGGTGATCTGCGCCACGGCGTCGATCGGCTCGCCGTCGCGCGTGACCGTTACGAGCGCCGGTGACGCGGGGAAGTCACGATCCCATATGTCGTGGTGGAGTCCCTGGAAGTGCCAGATCCGCTCCCCGGTACGTGCGTCCAGGGCGAGGACCGTGTTGGCGAAGAGGTTGTCCCCAAGGCGATTCGCGCCGTAGAAGTCGTACGACGCCGACCCGGTGGCTGCAAATACCATCCCGCGTTCCGTGTCGAGAGTGACGCCACTCCATGCGTTGGCGCCGCCAGCGACCTGCCAGGCTTCGGAAGGCCAGGTCTCGTACCCGAATTCGCCGGGGTGAGGGATCGTGTGGAAGCTCCAGCGCAAGGCGCCGGTGGCGACGTCATAGGCGCGAATATCGCCGGGGGCGCTGGGCAGCGACTCGGGCACCGAGCTGCCAATGATGAAGAGATCTTCGAATACGACCCCGGGCGTGCTCGCACTCACGGAGAGTCCGTCCGCGGGGCGGCCCAGCCCTTCCCGCAGGTCGACCCAGCCGCCGTCACCGAAGGTCGGGATCGGCATGCCCGTAGAACGGTCGAGGGCATAGAGCCGGTTGCGGTAGTTGAAAATGACGCGATCGCCCGTGACGACGACGCCGCGGTGGCGGATGCGAGACGTAGCCGGCTCGCCCGCGTTCGGATCGAAGCGCCATATCTGCTCACCGGTCGCGGCGTCCAGCGCGAACACCTGAAGCTTGGGCGTCGTCGCGTAGAGCACTCCGTCGATCACGACCGGGTTCGCCTGCATCTCCGAGCCCTCGAATGCATCACCCGTGTCGAAGGTCCACGCGACCTCGAGCTCTCTCACATTCGCCGGCGAAATCTGGCTTAGCGTCGTGTAGTGTGTGTGGTCGTCGTTGCCGCCATAGACCGGCCAGTCACGCGGGTCAGCGGACGTTCCTCGCTCACCGCAAGAAGTGAGCGCGGCGAGGGCGAAAACCAGTGCCGCGCACGTCGGAAGGGACCGGAAGGGCATGGACGCCTCGGACAACTCCGGTCAGGCGTCCGGCATGCAGGGACACGCCCCGGCGCACCCCTGAAAATCTTGGCCACCACCCGAGCGGGTCTGTGGAATCGGCGCGCTCATGATCCTTTCGATGGGTGCGTTGGCCGACGTGTCGCCGAGATCGTGGCCGGTGAGACCGGCGAGTTCTCCCCAAGTATCGAGATGTTCGTTCATCCCGTGGCTAACCTCGACCGTGCACCCATTCGAGGAACAGCGGTATTCGTAGTGCGGCATGCGAGTACTCCTTCGTTGGCTTTCCCCTGAATGGTAAGCCGGATTGTGTGCCTCGAACATGGCTCATCCCACAACCCGCTCACGTCGTCAGTGACGACGTCGCTCGCGTCCGATACCGAACTCCCGCTTTACCGGTGGGGGGGCAGACTCGAACCACGACCTCACGCCTAGCAGGCGGACGAGCGAAGTGCGTCTGCCGAATCCGTCCGAGACACCCGGATCGCAGGAACCAGCCCCGACAGGAGGGCCACGATCATGAGCACGGCGATCATTCCTCCGAATGTGACTGGATCCGTCGGCTCGACATCGTAGAGCAGCGAGCCGAGCAGGCGGGTACCCGCGAGCGACATGACGGTCCCGATAGCGACGCCGACCGCCGCGAGGAGCGCCGTCCTACCCACGATGCTGCCGCGGACGTCTCTGGCCGACTCGCCGAGGGCCATACGGATGCCGATCTCGGGGATGCGCTCGGTGACGGAGTAGGACAGCACGCCGTAGATGCCGACGCCGGCGAGCAACAGTTTATGCTTTGGTACATGGGTCAAGGTGGGATATGCCGTCAACTCCAGATGTTGGGGAGCACCTGGTTCGAATAGCCCGACACGAAGCTCTGCTGCTCGCCGGTCTGCTCGTCGTACACGTGTCGGGACACCTGCCCGATGTTCGCCCCATAAACGTGAATGCTCACCGAAGGGCGGTCGGACACGTTCGACACACGGTGGACGTCGCCGATCGTAGGCGAGACCTTGGCCACGTCGCCCGCCTTAGACACGTCTTCGCCGCACGGCTGCGGCGCCTCGCCTCCCGCCCCCAGGGCGAACTCCGTGTTCCTCTCGGCGCCCCGGAGGACGCCCACGAGGCCCCAGACCGTGTGGTCGTGGATAGGCGTCTCGTGCCCCGGACCCCAGACAAAGCTCACGATCGAGAACCGCTCCCGTGGATCACAGTGCAACAGATACTGCTGATAGTGGTCGGGATGGGGCGTCGCGAACTCGTCGGGCAACCAATCGTCGTTGGCGATGAGATCCTCGAGCAGCGGGCCCCCGCGCTCGAGGATGCTCGGCTCGTCAGGCGCCACCTCG
>Ga0310124_10000699_pt1 | contig 23525 bp, 14 predicted proteins | sample CB11b_AW_Bot5_MG_FD_203507 | JGI IMG/M metagenome (GOLD analysis project Ga0310124, IMG submission 203507) | Marine microbial communities from Western Arctic Ocean, Canada - CB11b_AW_Bot5 | ecosystem: Environmental > Aquatic > Marine > Oceanic | place: Canada: Western Arctic Ocean | collected...
CGGTCGGCGGCCTCGAGATTGATGATGGCAGCCTGCTGCTCACCAACCACGCCGTCTCAGGAATCTCGCTTGCCAGTCTCTATCCGAATACGGTCGCTGAGATCTTCCCCGAGGGATCGAAGGACTACCGTTTGAGAGCCCTGGTGAATCTCGAGACCATCAGCGAGATGCTGATCTATCTGCGGGGAAGGGTGGGGGTTTTTGATGGACCCAATGCGGAGCTCGATGCCTCGCTGGAGCGAGGCTACGCCTGTGTCATCTATCCCGAAGGCGTTGATGGAGAGTTCTTTGACGGCGCCCTGGCGATTGCCGAGTTTACCGGCTGCCACCAGGCTGTCCCTCACCGCGAATGGCCGAATGGAGCTGTAGGTTACGCCAGGGCGGATCCGGGTTTTCCGATCATTAATGGCGAATGGTATTGGGTCGAGGTTGCCGCCCAGGGAGATGACGATGGAGGGCCGGTACAGATCAGCATGAAGCTCTGGGAGGAGGGAGATGATCCCCCCGAGGAGCCCCAGCTCCAGGTGGTCGACAGCAATGGCCTGAGCCACACCCGGGAGACCCTGGATGACGCGACCAATGTCGAGGTCCTCTTTGGAGCATCCTTTGGCCAGGTCCAGCAGCCGGGAGCTACTGCCCGTATTGATGACCTGACGATTACCCTGATCGGCGGTTGCCGGACGGCACCGGTAGAGGCCAGCCGGTCGCTCTGGGATGGGCGGGTTGCGGTGGAGGGGGAAGAGACGGCGGTCTATGAGGATGGCGAGGAGTACCCGGTCGTACTGTCGCTGTCGAATCGTCGCGGACCAGGGGTGTGCTCTAGGGCCAGCCTCGTTACGGTTACCGAGACGATTCCTCCTCAATGGGAAATTACCAGTGTTGGACAGGAAGGGCAGGTCATCGAGGATAATATCGTTCGCTGGGAATTAGACATCAGTGAAGGGAATATCACCGAGCTGACCTATTCGGTCATACCGGACAATTCCGTTTCAGGCTCCTTTTCCGGTGAGCTTACCGAACCGGAAAACGATTTTGTCTTTGTCGTTTCCGGAGAGACGAAGGCCTCCGCGGCTGCCACCCTGGCTTCCGTGAGCGATTTCGGCAGTATCCAGAACTGGTTGATTCTCGGTCCTTTCACCCGGGATGGAGGAGCTAATCCGGGCGAAGAAGAAATTGCCAGGGACTATCTCACCGATGGGGAGACCCCAGAGACGGAAATCATTCCGGTTGGTGCAATGGCGACCGAGCCTGACTATAACGGCGCGGCCGCCTCTGCCGGCCTGGCGCCGAATGAAACGGGCCGCAATCCTGATGAGGTGCCCACCTGGATCGAGTGGTTTGACCGTGACGATGACGATGACCGCATTGATTTTGACACGGTCTACGGAAGCAATGACAACGTGATGTGCTACGCGGTGACCTATCTTGACGTTAAGGAGGAGGTCGAAATTCACCTCGGCGTCTCCAGTGACGATTCGGTCCATCTGCTCATCGATGGGCAGACCCTGCATGTCAACAACGTCTCCCGCGGCGCCCTTGACAGGATGTACCAGGACCTGCCCTTTGATTACCCTGACCTCGGAAACATCGTTCTCGAGCCCGGGCGCCACACCCTGATGGTCAAGGTATTCGATGGCGGCGGTGAGCATAATTTCCGCGTGGGCTTTCTCGACGAATTCGGTATCGAGATTCCCGGCGGACCTGAGGACCTGAGCATCAGCGTTCGTCCCGCCGAGGTCGAACCAGAGGAGCGCTTCAAGCGAGGCGACACCGATGGCAATGGGGCCCTGCAGCTGACCGATGGGATCCGGATTCTCAACACCCTGTTCATGGGCGCGGCTATGCCTTCCTGTCTTGACGCGGCGGATACCGACGACAACGGCGTGGTCCAGCTGACTGATGGGATTGTCATCTTCCAGTTTCTCTTTGTCGGCGGGACGGTCCCCGCTAATCCGGGTCCCTTCGCCTGCGGCGGCGATCCGACCGATGACGTCATCGATTGCGAGACCTACGACGGATGTTGATGCTGGGTGGAGAAGCCCGAGCGCCTTGAAGACCTTCAAGCTGGATCAATTTCTTAAATACCAGGGCTGGGTCGAGAGCGGCGGTGAAGCCAAGGTGCTCATCCGGGCAGGCGAGGTCTCGGTTAACGGGCTTGTCGAAACCCGCCGTGGAAAGCGGCTGGAAGCAGGGGATGTCATCCAGCTGGGTGAGCGCAGTTGCGTGGTCGAGGAAGCTTGAGGTTTCAGCTTCGTGATGCCATGTCGAAGGTCGCTGTGGACCGAGGGCTTTAGAGCAGGTATGCTAAGCCTGTTGAAGAAGTGGAGAACCAGTCGAGTCCGGTGGATGGCCTGCATCAGGAGTAGATTTCGATGACACGGAGAATGTTTGAGCACCTTGCGCTGCTTCTTTTTCCGTTGGTTTACGCCGGAGGTCTGGTGGTCGCCGCGGTTAATTTTCTGCGGCCCCTGCCGCGCAGGCCGCGCCAGGAAAAGCTCCAGCTGGAGCAGGACCGCTCGTATTTCGATGCCGTTGGCGCCGAGCCTGTGCCGGTTCAGTTCAATGGCAAGAAGGTCTATGTGCTCAAGGTTGGGGATAGCCTGAGGGCCTTTGATGCGAAGTGTACCCATCTCGATTGCAACGTGAACTGGAAGAAGGGCGCGTTTCACTGTCCTTGTCACGGGGGAGCCTTCGACATCTCTGGCAAGGTGACCAGGAAGCCTCCGCAGGAGCCTCTGCGGGAGTTCGCCCTCGCCGAGGAAGATGGCTCCGGCGCGGTCGTTCTTTTTGATCGTTACCTGGAAAATCCAACCTGAGCTGGGTAGAGAGAATTGCCGGACAAGACAGGAAAATCTATCGCAAGACTGAAGACGTGGCTGCTCGATCGAAGCGGAGGCGAGAGGCTGCTCTCCCTCGCGGGAGAGCAGGCCTGTAAGCCTGTTCCGACGCGCCTGTCCTGGCTCTATACCACGGGGGCGCTGGCCCTGTTTTTCTTCGCTCTCCAGTTCTTTACCGGCTGCCTTTTGCTGACGCTCTACGTTCCCGAGGAGACGCTGGCCTTCAAGTCCGTGCAGACGATTGAGTATCACGCCCGGCTGGGCTGGCTCATCCGGCAGATGCATTCCTGGGGCGCGAGCTTCATTATCGTGGTCCTCGTGCTTCACATGCTCAAGGTCCTCTGGTACGGATCCTACAAGCGTCCTCGAGAGTTTACCTGGTTCGTGGGAATGCTCCTGCTGGGGGTCTCGATGGCCTTCTGTTTCTCAGGCTACCTGTTGCCCTGGAACCAGCTTGCTTTCTGGGCTACCCGGGTAGGGCTTGGAGCGGTCGACTCCTTTCCGGTGATCGGGCCGACGCTCAAGGAGCTCATCTGCGGGGGAGAAGATGTTTCCGGGGCCACCCTCGGCCGCTTCTTCGCCCTCCACGTGGTGATCCTGCCTCTGCTGCTGCTGGCCCTCGTCGGCTATCATCTCGCCCTGATAACCTGGAAGGGAATCTCGCCCAAGACCACAGTTACCGATGAGCTCGAGCTGGGCAATAAGGCCGCGCTGGCCAGGGGCGGCAGCGAGCCTTTCTTTCCAAGGCAGGTCTATCGGGACCTGATCGCCTGCAACCTCGGTTTCGCTCTCCTGGTGACTTTTGCCACCTGGTGGCCCTGGCATCTCGGGGAACCGGCCGACAGGTTTGGAACTCCAGAGGGCATCAAGCCGGAGTGGTACTTCCTGCCGATGTACCAGTTTCTCAAGTACTTCGATGACAATCTCTACTCGGCGCTGCCTTTTCTCAAGTCCTGGGGTGTCGATCCCGCCTTTCTCGGAGTGTTGACGATCAACGGTGTCGGGCTGGTTCTCTTCCTGCTGCCGGTAATAGACCGCGGCAAGGAGCGCAAGATCATCCGGCGGCCGGTTTTTGCGGCCCTGGCCTTCCTGCTCTTCCTCGGTGTCTTCGGGATGGGCTTGCTTGGCTACATTTCCGAGACCACGCGCTGGGGCTATCACTTCAGCAGTAAGGGGTATCCGGAGCGTGTCGAGGCACCCGGCAAGACACCCGCTGGAGAAAGCCAGGCTGGAGAGGATGCAGGCTCGGCCGGCGATGACCCTGGCAAAGATGGTTCAGGGGAAGGAGAGGGAGGCGGAGGCGGTCCGGCTGAAGAGGAAGAATCGCAGGAGGAGGAGGCACCTGACGATGAAGCCATCGTTACACCTGGCTTGCGTCAGGATGGCCTGCCGGACGGGGGGACCTGCGGAAGCTGTCATAAGCATGAGAAGCCCCTGGAGAAGTGGACCGAAAGCGTCCATCACGCCGGCGGAGTGCAATGCGTAGATTGTCATGGCGGAATTGACACCGCGCCGCCGGAGCCATTTCTTCTCGCTCTTGAGCTGTTGTTTGAAGCTGACGAGGAAGCCTCGAAAGAGCCGGAGGAAGAGGAGGCGAAGCCGGCGGGTCCCGGGAAAGATGGCGAGGCGGCTGAAGAGAAAAGCGAAACGGAAAAGGCCGAAGAGGAGCCTGCGAAAGAAAAAGAATCAGGCTCTGAAGAGGGAACCCCGAAAGAAAAGAAAGATGCCGAAGAGCCGGCAGAGAAAGAAAAACCGGCGGAAGAAAAGCCTGCTGGCCAGGAGGCCGAAGCAGGGGAGCCCGACGCAGGGAAGCCTGCGGACGCCGAGGCTGCTGACAAGCCGGCTGCTGAAAAGCCGGAGGAGGAAAAGCCCGGGGAAGATAAGTTGGAGAAGAAAGAAGAAGAGCCGGAAGAGAAGGAACCTCCGAAGCCCAGGCTTGAGATCAAGTGGCATCGCAGTATCGAGACGCCCGAGGACAAGAGACTCTTCCTCTATTCGCACCAGGGGATGCTGGTTGATTCGAAGGGGCGTCCGGAACGGCCTGATGATGGAGACCCCGAGCAGGCGGGGAAATTCTGTGGGCGCTGTCATGCCGAGGTCCTGGAGCATTATCTTGCGGCCAGGGCTCCCGCTTCGGGCGAGCAGGAAGATTCGGAGGGAGAAGAATCTGTCACGGCTCATACGAAGGTCTGCTGGGATTGCCATGAGAATCACGCCGTGCTGAAGCCTGGCGCTTTCCTCTGGGAGGATGACGGATATACAGACGAAGACGATGAGCTGACGGTTCCGTTCCAGCAGATCAAGGCTGACTTTGATGCCCTGGATGCGGAGCTTTCTTCGGTCCGTTCGAATCTGCTCGACCTCGAAAAATCCGGCTATCCTGTCGATGGAAAGGTTGCCGAAGAAGAGCGCTTCGAGGAGCTCGTGTCAAAGGCCCGCCAGCTCCGCCCAGCGGCTCACCGGCTCGATCCCGCCTTCATCCAGAAGCAGAAGGCCGGTATCTCAGCCTCCCTTGCCGTCCTGTCAGAGGAGATGGCTCAGCGTCAGGCGGGACGGGCGTCAGCGGAGAAATCTGTCGTCGTCTGGGCCTGGATCGTTGCAGCCATCTTCAGCCTGCTCTGTATCGTCAAGCTCTTCACGATTCCCGGCGAGGAGCCGGCCGGGGGAGCGGTTTCCGACAAGTCGCGTAAATCAGATCGCGCGAAGAAGGGGAAGGCCTCCGACGCAGGGAGCCGGCGTAAGTCGTCGAGGGGCTCCGGGAAGAAGAAGTCTTCTAAGAGCCGGGACGTTTCGGATTTCCAGAACGAGCGTGATGCCTTGCTCGATCCTCTCGATTCCGACGACGAGAAGTAGGCCACGGGCCAGGCACCCTCAGGTTCTCTGGGAGCTCTCCGCATCCCATTTCTGAAAGGCGCGTCCGATCTGCCGTACAGCCTGCTGCATGCGCGGGCGGTTTTCAATCAGGGCGAGGCGGAGGTAGCCTTCGCCTTCGGGCCCGAAGCCGATTCCGGGGGCAACGGCCACCTCGGCATCTTCCATCATGCGCCTGGCGAATTCCATAGAGCCCATCGAGGCATATTTCTGCGGGAGCTTTGCCCAGACGAACATCCCGGCCCGGGGGCTGCTCACGTCTTCCCAGCCGATGCGGGCCAGGCCGTCAAGCAGGACATCCCGGCGCTCCTGGTAATGCAGGGCCTGTTCTTTTACCAGGTCGCCGCAATGACGCAGGCCGATGATCGAGGCGATCTGGATCGCCTGGAAGATTCCGTAGTCGTAGTAGCCCTTGATCTGTCCGAGGGCCTCGATGATCCGGCGGTTGCCGACGCAATAACCGATTCTCCAGCCCGCCATATTGAACGATTTTGACATGGTGGTGAACTCGCAGCCGAGCTCCTTGGCTCCGGGGGTGGAGAGGAAGCTGGGAGCCTGGTAGCCGTCGAAGGTGATCTGGCTGTAGGCGAAATCGTGCACGACGGTAAGGTTGTGGCGCTGCGCCAGTCCCACAACTTCCTCGAAGAAGGCCGCCTCGACAGTGTGCGCGGTCGGGTTGTGGGGGTAGTTGAGAAAGAGCACCTTCGGCTTGTTGTCCATCCTGGTGCAGGCCTCGTCGACCTGGCGGAGAAGCTCCTCGTCATCCTCTACCGGGACTCCCAGGCATTCGCCTCCGGCTATCACGACGGCGTAGGCATGAATCGGGAACGAGGGGGTCGGCACGAAGGCCAGGTCGCCGGGGCCCAGCAGGGCCAGGCACAGGTGACTGAAGCCTTCCTTGCTTCCGATGGTCGCGATGACCTCGGTTTCCGGATCGATATCGACGTTCCAGTTTGATTTGTAATATTTCGACACCTCGCGCCGCAGGTTGTAGAGTCCCGATGCTGCGGAGTAGCGGTGGTTCCGGGGATCCTTCACCACCTCGCAGAGCTTGTCGACGATCGGTTCGGGAGTAGCATCGGTCGGGTTGCCCATGGCCATGTCGATGATGTCGATCCCGGCGCGTCTCTTGGAATCTTTGAGCGAGTTGATGGTCCCGAAGAGGTAGGGAGGCAGACGGTCCATCCTCTGGCTGAATTGAATCATATCTTCTGACATAGGTCTCTGGCAGGCAACTGGACTGCAGAACGGGCTGGAGCTCAAATATTCCGTAGTCCCGATCATACAGATGCGGTCGGATTCCCTATCTCTCTTTTCGCCAGATGGGGCTAACTTTCTTTTGAATACTCCACCTTTTCGGAACAAATCGTCATTCTCGGCGATTTTTATCCTGAAGTCACCGGCGCGGAGAGCGCTCCGGGAAAGGGGATTTCTATGGCAGGCCGTTGCCGATGCTGCCATAAAGGGCCGTAGCTGAAGAAAAACAGTTTGTTCCTGCCAATAGGGTCCTCACAGGGCTGCTTGCAGGGCTTGGACCGGAGAGCCTTCTTTGCCGTTTAATAATATTCCAGCTGTCGAGATCGCTCCGGGATGTGGAATTGACGAAGCCGAAGAGAAGGTGTGTGCCGCCTTTGAGGATGCGGACCTTGGGTTTGCCAGCATCCCGGATATCAACTCCAGGCTTCCCTGCGCAGACCTCTGCAGGTTCTACGAATCCAGGGTGGATGGGGAGGTCCTCATCAGTGTCGTCAGCATCGGATGCTGGGAGGAGAACGAGACGCTGAACGTATTGAACATACTGGTCGGCTTGCGGCTCAATCCTTATCCCCGTGGGAGAAATGTCCGCCTGCGTTTCTTCTCCGCTGAAGAGGTCCCCTCGGTCTTGCTGCTCATCGGTGGGGACACGGTCTTTGGGGAATTCGAGGCCCGCGCCTGTCTTGTTGCCCGGTTCGGGGAGGATATTCGCCCCGAAAATTGCCAGCAGATGGGCGCGGCCGGAATGCATCTGGTGCATTCCGTTCTTGGAACGAAGGTGAGCCTGCTGGCTTCGGAGTCGCCGGATGCGCTCGCGGGGGCGGTCTGTGACACCCTTGAGCGCGAAGGGCAGCCGGTGGCCGAACTGCTCAATTCTATGATCCTGCTTGGTTGCCTGTTCGGGGAGATCGTTCGCAGCCAGGTGGAGCTTTCAAGCTCCTGGCTGCCCCTCCCTGATTTCCAACCCTGGCCAGCAGTGGTTTTTACGCGTGCGGAAAAATCAGATGGAACCGACAGCGTCGCCTTCAGCCCGATCGCCCACATCGGAAGTCTTATCGAGAGCCGTGAGAGGGGGGCCCTGGGCCGCTCTTTAGCGGAACTTAAATCGACCTGCCGGTAGTTGATGTCGTCGGGAGTCTCTGTTTAAATCCGTTTGACTGCCCAACGGCAGTAACTATAATCTGTCAGTCTTCGTGAAACGGTTTGCGAAGGCCTGCAACCCCTTTAGTTGCAAGATTTTCCGTTTTTATTTCAGTTCCGATGGAGTGAAGGTCGTGACCGGGGTCGCCGGAGATTCTGAACTACCCTCCAGCCCTGGAGGAATGGACCCCGAGAAGGGGAAGAAACAGCCAGTCGCAGGCAGCGAAAGCGACTTGGCCGGGGAGGATGTTCGTGCCGTATCCGTGCCGCTGCGCAAGGGTGGCAGGACATTTCTCGAGCTCTTCCCGCAGCTGTTCGGTATCCCTTTTCTTATCGTGATCGTTCTGGTCCTCGTCTGGGTTTTCTTTGGAGCGATCGCCAAGGACAACCGGAGCGTGGCCGACCTGCTCAGGGATATCCAGGCTGGCGGCGGACATTCGCGTTTGCAGGATGCCAAGGCGTTGGCCGACCAGCTGGTCGCGAAGCAGGGAGCGGGCGAAGACCCCTACCTGGGCCCGCAGGAGACAAGCCAGCTCCTTCAACTGGTTGAGAACGCCTCCTCTGGCGAGGATCAGCTCAGGGTATTCCTGGTCGTGGCCCTTGGGCGATCCGGACACCCTCAGCAGGCCGTCCCCTTCCTTCTGGGGCAGCTCGCGCAGGAGGATATATCAACCGAACTCAGGCAGGCTACGATTGCCGGATTAGCCTGGTCAGGTGATCGCAAGGCGATCCCTGCTCTCCTCGACGAGGTCGAGATGACGGGGAGCCCCAGAGCCTGGGGAAGCCGGTTTCTGGCCATCGGCGGCGTGGTGAACATCTTGATTCGTAATGGTCCCGATCTCGAAAAAACTCTCGCCGATGACCCCCAGGCCAGGGCAGTCCTCGATAAGCTCAAGGGCCAGGTGAACGATCAGCGCAAGGAAATCTCCTGGAATACGGCCTTCTGGCTGGCCCGGCATTTCGGCGATGATTCCGGCGCATCGATTCTCGAGGAAATCCTCGATTGGGATTTTCTTGACAGGGTGCGGGGAGATCACAATAGGGGCTTGACTGTTCAGCAGAAAGAACGATGGATGTGTCAGGCTCTCGACGGCCTCTACAGGCTTCGGGGCTCTGAATTCAGGGATGTGCTTCTGGAAAAAAAAACCGACAGCAGCCTGGCGGTGAAGGACAAGGCCCTGACACTGCTCGAGCAATTGGATAAAGGCACATGAGTGAGACTAACGACAAGGGCAGGCGTTCTTTTCTCGCCGCGGTAAGTACGGGCTGGGCCCTCTTCACCGCTGCCAGCGTTGCCGGTCTCGGTATGTGTGTTCGCTTCCTGTTCCCCAATGACACCTTCGAGCCGGCCACAAAATTCAAGGTCGGCTATCCGGACGAATTCGCGGCTTCGAACGCGGGTGTCGTCGACAAGCGCTACAAGACACGTGGGATCTGGATTGTCAGGACCCTGGATGGCTTCTTCGTTCTTTCTACGGTCTGTACCCACCTGGGCTGCACGCCGAACTGGCTGGAGACCGAGAAGAAGTTCAAATGTCCCTGCCATGGAAGCGGCTTCTATTCGAGCGGGATCAACTTCGAGGGGCCGGCTCCACGGCCGCTGGAGAGATTCAAGGTCAGCCTCGCTGCTGACGGGCAGCTCGAGATCGACAAGGGAAAAAAATACCAGCAGGAAAAGGGACAGTGGGATGACCCTGATTCGTTCCTGAAGATGGAGTACAGCGTATGACTATGGACCGCTTTCCAACCAGGCGCAGCACCAGCCGGAGGTTCTCCTTCGCCATTCGGTATCCCGGGTGCAGGGTAGACTGGAGGGCAGCGCCATGAGCCTCATGAAATTCATCACGGATAGCCAGATCTGGAAATCCATTTTCAGGCATAAATATCCTGACAACCCCAGAGACCAGGCGCTGGCGGTCTTGTCGAACGTCTTTCTGCATCTGCACCCGATCAAGGTACGCAAATCCGGCGTTCGAATGAGCTTTACCTGGTGTATGGGGGGCTTGACCTTCTTCCTTTTCCTGGTAGAGACGATCACCGGTGTGTTGCTGATGTTCTACTACAGGCCCGTGGTGGAATACGCCTACAACGATATCAAGGCTCTCAGGGACCACGTACCCATCGGAATCATGCGTGAGTTGCACAGGTGGGGCGCTCACCTCATGGTCATCACCGTCTGGCTGCATATGCTGCGGGTATTCCTTACGGGCTCCTACAAGCCTCCGCGTGAGTTCAACTGGAATGTCGGAGTCATCCTGCTGGTGCTGACCCTGCTGCTGAGCTTTACCGGCTATCTTTTACCGTGGGATCAGCTGGCGATCTGGGCAATCACGGTCGGTACCAACATGGCGCGAGCGACGCCGATTATGGGACACGAAGGTCCCGGCGCGGCCTTTATCCAGCTTGGCGATGTTTCACTGGTAACCGCCGGAAGTGATGTCCGGTTCGGCCTGCTTGGCAGCAAGACGGTCGGCGCTGCCACCCTGCTGCGTTTTTATGTTCTCCATTGCATCGCGGTTCCGCTTGGAGCCGGCCTGTTGATAGCGGTGCATTTCTGGCGGGTCCGCAAGGATGGCGGCATCTCCGGCCCGATGTAGTTTCTGGCCGGTGTAGTTTTTCATTAGAGAAGAATCTTCAACATGTTGGCGTTGTTAGTTCCACACCTGCCGGAGTTCATCAAGAACTTCATCGATGGCCTGCTCGAGCCGACGATGTATTTCGTCCTCTCCGTGGTCGGGTTCTGGGCCATGATCCAGTTCAGGTCTTTCTGGACCCGGGGCTGGTTCATAGGCGGCTTCTTCGCTTTCGCGATCGTCTTTTATTTCTGGAGTCTTACAGATGAGAACTTCAAGCTCATCGTAGGTAAACCGGATAACGTACCGATCACGATCCTGTTCTTCTCCCTGGCCTTTTTGCTGTGGGTCGCTTTCAGGAAGATGGTCATCAATGACCGCCTGATCGACAAGGGGTTGCCGACCTTTGAGCATCGCGAGTCCAGTCGCCGGGTTTATTGCTGGCCTGACCTTGTCTATACCGAGTTCCTCGCGATGATCCTCTGCACCGTGCTCCTGCTGGTCTGGGCCTACTATCTGAAGGCCCCCCTGGAGGAGCCGGCGAGCCTGGTCAAGACGCCCAATCCATCCAAGGCGCCCTGGTACTTCCTCGGTTTGCAGGAGATGCTGGTTTACTACGATCCCTGGCTGGCCGGGGTGGTTTTCCCGACCTTCATCATCAATGGGCTGATGGCGATTCCCTATATCGACATGAACCCGAAGGGCAACGGCTACTACACTTTCAAGGAGCGCCGCTTCGCTATTGCGACCTTCCTGTTTGGCTTTCTCGTTCTCTGGGTGACCCTGATCATCCTTGGAACCTTCCTGCGGGGGCCCAATTGGAATTTCTTTGGACCCTATGCCTATTGGGATCCCCACAAGGTCGAATCGCTCAACAATGTCAACCTGGCCGAATACGTCTACCTCGAGTGGCTTGGACGGGCCCTGCCATCCAATATCCTCCTGCGTGAGCTGCCGGGCTTCCTGGCGGTCATCGCCTACTTCGCGGTCCTGCCGCCGCTATTGGCCAACCTGGTATTCCGCAAGATGTACAAGGACCTGGGCTTTATCCGCTACCAGACGATGGTCTTTTTCCTGCTCTGCATGGCAGCTCTGCCTCTGAAGATGGTTCTTCGCTGGACGGTCAACCTGAAATACATCGTCGCGATTCCCGAATACTTTTTTAACATTTGAATTAAAACTACAGGCAAGTATCGATGCCGAATGACAGAGGACCCTGGTGTCCTACAAGAGGTTACCTGGATGACAGTGGAGCTCAGCCGGCTTCTGCTCCGGCTGATGCCGGCACTGCGGATGCTCCTGCCCAGGAAGTTCCCGCTGCGGCGGCTCCCGCTCCTGCTTCCGGGGGTGGAGGGGGAGGCGACCAGTACTGGACGCCTACTCGCGGCTATCTTGGCTCAGGCGCCGCCGCTGCGCCGGCGCCTGAGGCCGCTGCCTCAGAGACGCCCGCGGAGGCCCCGGCCGAGGCTCCGCCTGAGGTGGTTACAGCCAGCAAGGAAGCTCCCGTAGAGGCTCCGGCTGAGGAGGCCTCCGGCCCCGAATTGCCTGAGCTGCCCGAGGAAGATCCTCTCAAGGAATCCGTAACGACGGTCGAGTCGATGGTCGAGGGAGAAGGATTCCGGGAGCTCTCCCAGAGCATCTTTACCGAGCCCGATAGCGAGACCACCCTCTATCGCGTCTCAGCCCTGAATGTCGCCTTCGCAATCTCGAGCGCCGCGCTGCTGGTGATCACCCTGGTGGTTTTCTGGCAGGATTACGATCGCCAGTGGAAGCATATCCAGGCCCATTGGCGGGATGTGCAGGCCGAGGAGTCCGAGGAGGCGCTGAAAAATGCCAGGGAAGGTGAGCTTGAAAAGCTTGAGAGCCTGGCCCAGGGCTTCTATCTCGTTCTGGACAAGCTTACGGGGGAGAAGGTTGAACGCCAGCCGCCGCCGGCAGCCAGAGAGGTCGAGGTGAATTACCTGAGGCTGGTTGACCATGTCCAGCAATTGCAGGCTCAGATCGATGCGAAGGTTGCCGATGATCCCGGACTGAGGGGAAAGCTTCGGGAGAAAAACAATGCGTCCTTCGCGGCCAGCGAGGCTGACCGTGCCCTGCGCACCTATCGCGGTGATTTCCAGGCCGCCAAGTTCAACTTCGAGGAAAGTAAGAAGCATGTGCTTGCTGATGGCCCTACAGAGTCAGCTGTCGAGAAGGTCAGGGAACTTTCCGTGGCGTTCAATAAAAACTCCGTCAAGGTTCTCAACGACAAGCTCTTCAAGATGGAGAAAGCTGAGAACGGGGCGAAGGCGGCGGAGCTCGCCTACGATGCGGCGCTGAGGGGGGAGACCTCCGTAGCCGGAGCCGGTGGGGCCACCGATTTCTCCGCCCTGAGGACGGGGTTGAAGAACAGCCTGCTCGCGGTCAACAGTGCTCTCAAGCAATACCAATTGATCGACTCGTCCATGAGGAACGCGCTTCGTAACGCTCCGCTTCTTGATTTCATGGCTCCGAGCTACAAGATCGATAAGGTGGTGACTCCCGGGCTCAAGGAGCCGCTCAACTTCATGGACGTCGACCGCGTGCATCGATGTAAGACCTGCCACGTCAACATCGACGATCCGGATCCCCGCTTCGTCGGGTATCAGGATGAAAAGTGGGGTTCGGTTTATGCCAGCCACCCCCGTCTTGATCTGTTCCTCTCGGCGGCCAGCGCTCACACCTACCAGGAGACCGGCTGCACCACCTGCCATTACGGCGATGGTCATGCGACCGAGTTCACCATAGCCGCGCACACTCCGGCTGGTGAAGAGCAGGAGGAAGAGTGGGAGGATAAGTACCACTGGCATCTTAAGCATCACGAGGAGCATCCGATGCTCCCGACCGGCTTTACCAGCTCAAGCTGCACCAAGTGCCACAATGACCAATGGGAGCTTGAAGGGGCAGAGCGACTCAATCTCGGCAAAAAGCTGGTTCGGACCTATGGCTGCTTCGGCTGCCACAAGATCGAAGGCTTCGCGGTTGCCGCTGGCGCTTCGGATGACCGAGTATGGAAGCATAACAAGGTGGGGCCGAGCCTCAAGCATCTGGGCGATAAGGTCTCTATGGGTTTCCTTACCCGTTGGATCCGCAATCCGGGGCATTTCCGCGAATCTGCGAAGATGCCGCGTTTCTTTGACCTGACCAATTCCAATGGCAAGATGCTTCGTCCTCTCGGTTCAGCTGATGACGAAACGGGCGGCAGTGAAGAGGTGGATTTTAACCTGCGAAACAGCGTCGAGGTCCTGGGGCTTGCGACCTACCTGTTCAATACCAGCATCGGTGTCGCCGGCCCGGGCGCCGGGACGGCCCCGGCTGGCGATCCCGTTCGCGGTCGCGGGCTTGTCAAGACCCTTGGTTGTATGGGATGTCACAGCATCAAGGTCGAATCCGAGGGAGAATACGATGAGCCGCTCCCGGCATTGACCACTGTTCTTGCGGCGCTGGAACAGAGGGCTGCGCAGGCGGCTGGGGGGCAGCCCCTGCTTGCCGCCGCCTATCGGGAATCCGGGGGGAAGCTTTCGGACCTTTATGGTTGGCTCAAGGGGCTGGATGTCGGCGCCGAACTCGAGGAGCTCTACAGCAGGAGCAAGAGAGCAATCGAGAAATCGATGGCGCTCGAAGAGATCCTTGAAGTCGAAGAGAGCGCGATGGAGAGCGCCGGCCAGCTGGCCGATGCAGTCTACAATCGCTGGGTTCACAATACCTTTGGACCCGACCTGAGTCCGCTCGCCCGCAAATTCGACCTGGCGACCGAGTTCGGGCGCCAGAAGGCGGTCAGCTGGCTCTCAAGCTGGATTCTCAATCCCCAGGCGCATGATCCGGAGACGGTCATGCCTCGTTTCCGGCTCGCTCCCGGCCAGGACACCGCCGGGGAGCAGAAGGTCGCCGACATGGTCAGCTATCTCCTGACGCTTGATTATAACGATGTCGACCTCGCGGCCCATCCCTCCGCCTCTCCCGCTACGCTTGGTGAAAGCCAGCAGAAGGATCGGGACGAGGGGTGGGAGAGCGGGCTGGTCACGACCAATGTCGCCGAGATCGAAAGCGACCCGGCGAAAAAGAAGATTCTTGATGATATAGCGACCTATTATCTGAGCGCGGCGCATGGCACATCCAGGGCGGCGGCTCTCTTGAAGGGCGGTGACGCCAGCAAGCCGATGACGACCTCGGAGAAGCTCAACCTGGCAGGGCATCGCCTGGTCCGCCGCTATGGTTGCTTCGGATGCCACAACGGAATCAGGGACGAGGATCCCGACCCGGGGGCGCCGCCTTCCGACAGGGTCGCCTATTTCGATGGCGCCCAGCCCATTGGAGCCGAGCTCAACAAATGGGGTAACAAGGGCTCCGATCGCCTGGATTTCGGCCAGTGGGGCCACCAGGAAGATGGATCCGAGGCGATTCCCCATCAGCGTCATGAGTGGGCCAAGGCCAAGCTCAGCGACACCAGGAGGTTTGACGTTCTGCCTCGCAGGGTGGCTGTTGGAAGGGACAGCTCAGGAGAACGGGTCTACGATTACAAGGTGACGAAGCAATTAGTCCACAAGGGAGCCGACGAGCTTCTGAAGATGCCCCTGTTTCCGTTCCACGACAAGCCGGAGCAGGTCAAGGCTGTTGTCGCCTATGTAATCAGCCTGGTAGCAGACCCGGTCGATCCCGGCAGGAAGAAACACCTTTCGGAAAGGGAAAAGATTCTCGAGGGCGGCAGCCGCCTGGTTCAGAAGCTCAACTGTTCAGGCTGTCACCGTCTCGGAGCGACCACCAGCTATGTGTCGGTCGATGACCTTCCGAATCCCAACGCCCTCGGAGATGAGTCCGGCCGGACCAATGTCATGCAGGCGGAGACCTGGCTCGCCAAGAGCTACCGGTTAGCCGCACGGCCGGCCGGCCCGAACGGGTCGAATCTCGGGATCGAGCTCTCTGTTGGCTTTCCGCTCGGTCAACAGGTCGGGCAGTTCAGCACCGGCGATGCGAATGCAGATGCGGCCTTGCCCCAGGTCTTCAGTCCGAACGAGGATCCCCTGTCGGTTGTCGATGTCGCACGCAGGCATTTCTATCCCCTGCCGGGCTTTGTCCAGGATATAGCCCGGGCGATTGACTCGATCTACAACGAGGAAGAGCCTGCCGATACGCTCGCTAACCGGGGGATCTATGATTTCGTCAGCAAGCGCCTGGTGGATCCGGCGGGGCTGATCTCGCGGATGCGCAAGGCCTATGAGGATGAATCGAGCAAGCTCGGGCAATTCCTTGTGGCCATGTTAGAGACTCCCTATGACACAGACCTCGATTCTTTGCCGGACGGGTTAGGGGTCAGCAAGAATGAACTCCAGGGGCTTGCGACGCAATACTACTCGGCTCTTGGCGGGGTTCTCTCCGAGAGTCCTGTAAGCGAGCGAAAACTCGCGGTGAAGGGCTATGGCGAGGGGGGGGTGCGTTTCTACTTTGGAACAGAGTTGACCGACAGGTTCAAGGCGCCGCCGCCGCTGCTACGCCAGGGTGAGCGAGTCAAGAGTGACTGGTTCTTCCACTTCCTGCAGAACGTGCGTCCCATTCGGCCGTGGTTGAAGGTTCGAATGCCGTCCTTCAATCTTACGCAGGCTGAGGCGCGTCTGATTGTCCAGTGGTTCAAAGCTGTCAGTGAGGTTCCATACGGTGAGGAGCTCTTCTCTGAGGACAGGTTTGAAAAAGACCAGGCGCTCAAGGGGCAGCTGCTTTTCGGAAAAGGTACCGCCGAGGTCACTGGCAAGCAATGCAGCCAGTGTCATCCCCGCGGCGCAGAATTGCCGACCCTGCCGATTCTTACCCAGGGAGCCGGGACGTTTGATCCCGCAGAGGTTCCGCTGAGCGCTCCGGGTGACAGCCACTTCCTGGTCTGGAAGGATTCCGCCGGCAAGATCCTCCTGCGGGGGGGGTTCGCCACCCTGGATGCCGTCCAGGCCGCTGGTGGTGAGCTTGGAGGCAAGGCCTCTGCCTGGGCAGCCGGAAAGCCGTGGAACAAGAGCTCCTGGGGTCCGGATCTCAACGCGGCCGCTGGCCGGCTGCGAGTACAGTGGATGCGGGATTGGCTTTATTTCCCGCCTGATTTCATGCCTGGAACCAAGATGCCGAACTATTTCCAGGAGAGGAAGAAGTATACCGGCAACCCGGCCTCGGAAATTGATGCTAAAGATCTCGCGGATGTAAACGCCCTCCTCCAGTACCTGCGCCATATGAACGACGACAAGATGGCGACCGCTCCTCATGAGGAGTCCCAGGAAGAGGCAGGAGGCGGCAATTAGGCGCGACAGGACCGGCGGCCCCCAGGCTGTGAGCCTGTCCCGTAGTTAGGACCGCTGCTCAGCAATGTCATTTGACGCGCTTGTAGTCGGAGGTGGAATTTCAGGATTGTCCACCGCGCATTTCCTCCTGCGGCATCTGCGTGCCGGGCGGCCAGGCGATGGAGCCTCCCCTGCGGTGAAGGTCGTCGAGGCTTCGAGCCGAAGCGGCGGCTCGATTGGCACGCAGCGGGTCGATGGCTTCCTTTTTGAACAGGGCCCCAACGGCGTGCTCGATAACGCTCCGGACACCCTTGAGCTGATCTCCAGTCTCGGGCTCGATGAGGAATTGCTGCCGGCCTCTCCGCGCTCTTCGGATCGCTACCTGATGAGGGCGGGCGAGCTCAAGCCTCTCCCCCGCAGCCCGGGCGCCTTCCTGCTTTCGAGGGTGCTCTCCTTGAGGGGGCGCTTAGGGCTGTTGCTCGAACCCTTCCGATCCAGAACCTGCGCAGCGGCGGATGAGTCCATCGCGGAGTTCGGCCGTCGGCGTCTCGGGCAGGAGGTGGTAGACGCTCTGCTCGATCCGATGGTTACAGGCATCTATGCCGGTGACGTCGAGGCGCTGAGCATGAAGAGCTGCTTTCCGCGCATGGCGGCCCTCGAGGAGGAGCACGGCAGCCTGGTCAGGGGGATGCTCAGGAGAGGCAAAAAGAAATCTTCAGGAGGAGGCAAGGCCTCGCCGTTCTCAGCCACTCTGCACAGCTTTGAGGGAGGTCTTGGAACGCTCTCCGGGGCGCTTGCCGAAGAGCTTGCTGGGAATCTTGAATACGACATCGGAGCCGAGAGCATCAGCTCGTGCGCCGAGGGCTGGCGGGTGACCTTTTCTGATGGCCGGGAGGAGACGGCCCGGGCGCTGGTCCTGGCCGTTCCGGCCTGCCGCGCCGCCGCGCTTTTCTCGGGGCCGCAATCCGATCTCGGCAGAGACCTGGAGGCCTTCTCCTATTCCTCCGTGGCGGTTGTCTGCCTCGGCTACCGGGCCGAGGATGTCGATTCGAAGCTCGATGGTTATGGCTTTCTGGTTCCCGCCAGTGAGGGGCTGCAGACGCTTGGCATGATCTGGACCTCGAGCATCTTCCCAGGGCATGCTCCCGAAGGTCACGTGAGTGTCCGGGCGATGGTGGGGGGGGCTCGTTTTCCAGGAGTCGTCGGAAAGCCGGACGAAGAGTTGATCGAAATGATACAGCGAGAGACGGGAGCGGCGGTCGGTCTCAGGGGGAAGCCGGTGGCGCGGCGAGTTTACCGATACGAGCAGGCGATTCCCCAATACGAGGTTGGTCACCAGGCCCTCCTGGATGGCATCGAGGCACGCCTGGGGGCCTTTCCCGGGCTTTTCCTGACCGGGAACTCCTACCGGGGGGTGTCGGTCAACGACTGCATCAGAGAGGGAAAGCGGACGGCAGGTGAGGTTTCTCGCTACCTGGAAAAAGCCGCCTCGGCTCATTCTTCCTCCCAGCCGCCGCCTCCGCCAGATACGGTATAGGAAAAGGCTTGAAAAGACTTTTTTGCACTCTAACTTATGACATCTGAACACGGCGAAGCAGAGTTCTAACTACTTGATAAAAGCAAGAAATAGGAGTGGCGGATAGAATGCAGGAGGATCGATTTTCACCCCTGGGCGCAGGTGTCGCGGTTTTGATGATCGCCGGCCTCCTGGCGTTGATTTCAGGCTGTGAAACCAAGAAACAGGCCAAGGCCCCAGGAGGGTCCGAGCAGAATAGCGTTGGCGCGGGCGGCGGAACCAGTCCAGTAGTTCCCGAAGCTGGCGGCGAAGTGGGCGGCTCTCCCAAGCAGAAGTTCGGTTCCGTCGCATTGACGGGGATTGTCAAGATCGCTGGAGCGCCTCCCACGGTTACCCTGGATCTCTCGGCCAAGCCCGAGTGCGGCAAGCAGCGCGCGGCACAGTCGCTTGGCCCTCTCAACGCTGAGACGGTCGTGGCGGGAGCCGATGGCGGCCTGAAGGACTGCATCGTCTATATCAGCAAGGGACTCGGACGCTACAACCTCAAGGACATGGCCACCTACGGCCACCCTGGAAAGGTCGTGATTAACCAGAAGGGGTGCCAGTATTCCCCTCATGTTTTCGCCCTGCATAAGGATCAGCAAGTGGTGCTGAGGAATAGCGACCCCTTCCTTCATAACGTGAGCATCCCCCAGCTATCCTTCAACCTCTCGATGCCGAATGTCGGCGAAGAGAGTCGGGATAGATTTTTCAAGAAGGCGGGTCCACATGTCTGCCAGTGTTCTGTCCATCCCTGGATGTCCGCATACGCCTTCGTGGTGAAGAACCCGTTCTTTTCCCAGACGGCAGAGGACGGCAAGTTTTCCATCGGGAAGCTGCCTGATGTCGATGGCACCTATACCGTAGAGGCCTGGCATGAGAAAGACCGTAAGCTGAAGGCCCCCAAGGCGCAGAAAATAACCGTGAAGGATGGCGCCGTGGTCGAAGGGAACATCGTTTTCGAATTTATCTATAAAGGTTAGTATCTGGCTCATTACAGCCAGAGAGTTTTCAGGAAGTTGAAGCGAGTAATGATTCTGACAAGATTACAGGGTTTTAAAAGAGCGCCCTCCTTGCTGGCTATGGCTCTTGTTGCCATGTTGCTGGCCGTTCCAGCCTGGGCCCAGGAGAAGAGCGCCGATGCGCCGGCCGCGGCGGCCTCCGCCGCCGGCCACGAGGCGGAGAAGCCCGGGCTGTTCTGGATGCCCGATGCTATTTCAACCTACGGTGAAGGGGTGGATGACCTGTTCCTGCTGATCTTCTGGATCACCGGGATCGCCTTTGTCGTCGTCGAGGGGCTGATGCTCTGGTTCCTCTTTCGCTACAGGAATCGTGAAGGCTGCGACAAGGCGCATTACACCCACGGCAACAACAAGCTCGAGGTGAGCTGGTCGCTGGCCACGGTCGCCGTTCTCGCGTTCATCGCCTATATACAGATGGTGGGAGACAGCAGCTGGCTGACAATCAAGACCGGCTATCCTGAGAAGGATGGTGTCGTTCAGCCCGGAACCTTCGTCGTCAGGGTCTACGGAGAACAGTTCGCCTGGCATTTCAACTATCCCGGCAAGGATGGGAAGTTTGAGGACCAGCGGCATTCTTTCAAGTCTTCGATCAATGCCATCGGTCTCGACGAGCCGGCCAAGGACAAGGTCCTGCCAAAGCTTGTTGTCCCGGAAAATGTGAACATACTCATCGAGCTGAACTCCCTGGGTAAATACGATGCCAACACCGAGTCCTATACCCACCCGGTGCTTCACAGCTTTTTCGCGCCGAACCTGCGGTTGAAGCAGGACCTGGTTCCTTACCACCCCGGTAAGATCTGGTTCAAAATCAAGCAGGGGACCGCCAGGGAAGGTAAAAAGTACGAGATCGTCTGCGCCGAGCTCTGCGGCGAGGGCCACTCCAACATGCATGCGCCTTTCCTCGTTCTCAGTGAAGAGGACCTGGCAAAGGAACTCGGATACGACTGGAAGACAGCGGTTCCGGAGAAGTTTCCCGAGCCCGTACATTATTACCAGGAACAGAAGGAAGCCGAATAGGTTCAGCAAGGAGCCTTCGAGAGACTCATGACTACGGAAACTAAAGAAAACGTCGCAACCGAAGATCACGCCGAGCACCACGAGATGGGGTTCTGGGGGAAGTATGTCTTCTCACGTGACCACAAGGCGATCGGCATGCAGTTCATGATGACGGCTCTCTTCATGCTGTTTATCGGTGGAGGGCTTGCGCTCACCTTGAGAATGCGCCTGGCCTGGCCCGAAGCCGAATTCATGGGTATCGACATGAAGCAGTTTGGCGGCGAGACCTACAATGTGCTCTTCAGCATGCACGCCACGGTGATGATCTTTTTCGTGATCATTCCGTTTCTCGTCGGCGCCTTCGGGAATTTCGTTATTCCGCTTCATATCGGCGCGCGCGACATGGCCTTCCCCTTCCTCAACGGCCTGAGCTATTGGATCATGCCGCTGGCCGGATTCGTTATGTTCGGGGGAATCCTTCTGGAGGGAGTCGAGGCCGGGCTCAAGTCCGGCGCCTTCGCCTCAGGCGGTTGGACCTCGTACCCAACTTTGAGCGTCATAGCAGGCTACGGTCAGACCCTGTGGTGCATCAGCCTGATCATCGTGGGGACGTCGAGCATCATGGGCGCGGTGAATTACGTGACCACCATCGTCAAGATGCGTGCCCCTGGCATGACCTTCGGGCGCATGTCTCTTACAGTCTGGTCGATCTTTATCACGGCGATCCTGATTCTCTTCGGAACGCCGGTGCTGACCTCCGCCCTGATCATGCTGATCCTCGACAGGCACTTTGGCACCACCTTCTTCACCAATGACGGCCAGCCGCTTCTCTACCAGCATCTCTTCTGGTTCTATTCCCATCCCGCGGTCTACATCATGATTCTTCCCGGCATGGGAATCGCCTCCGATATTATTTCCGTTTTCTCCCGCAAGCCCATCTTCGGCTACAAGGCCATGGCGGCCGCCATGGCCGGAATCGCCGGACTCGGCTTCATCGTCTGGGGGCATCACATGTTCCAGAGCGGCATGAATCCCTATCTCGGAACCTACTTCATGATTGCCACGATGATGATCGCCCTTCCCTCGGCTGTGAAGAGCTTCAATTGGCTGGGTACCCTCTGGCGCGGGAATATCCATTTCACCACGCCCATGCTGAACGCCCTGGGCTTTATTTCGATGTTCATCATCGGAGGCCTCAGTGGAATCTTCATGGCGGCCACGACGGTGGATCTGATGATCCATGACACCTACTTCATCGTAGCCCATATCCATTATGTGCTCTTTGGCGGCAGCCTCTTCGGGGTCTTTGCCGGGATCACCTACTGGTTTCCGAAGATGTTCGGCCGCATGTTCAGCGAGACTCTCGGCAAGATTCATTTCATCCTGACCTTCGTGGGATTCAACTGCGTCTTCTTTCCCATGCATATCGTTGGGGCGGCGGGTCTGCCGAGGCGTTACGCGGCCTATGTTGGCGAGGGAGCTTCCAAGACCTGGGCTCATATGCAGCCCTACCAGCAGTTCATGACCGTTTCAGCCATCGTGCTGGGGCTTGCCCAGGTATTCTTCCTGATCGCGCTGATCTATAGTGCGATCTGGGGCAAGAAGGCCGAAAAGAACCCCTGGAAGGCGAACACGCTCGAGTGGACGCTCGATTCGCCTCCGCCGCACGGGAACTTCCATCCCGACCTTCCGACAGTCTACCGCGGTCCCTACGAGTACAACTCCGGGCTTGTCGAGGAGGACTATCTTCCCCAGGATCGTTTGCTCGAGACCTCCAGTGCCAGTGCGGGCGGTGACGGTGAGGACTCTTCGGGAGAAGGGACAGCGTGAACCGTGCCCGGCACAGGCGTGACGAGAGAAGGTCCGGCCGAAGGTGACCCTGTGGAGGTTCCGTCCGCTGGCGATTCTGAGGGAGCATCCGCGGGCGCCTCGATGCTGGTCTACCGGCTAGCCCTGGCGACCCTCTGGGTCGCCTATCTCGGCGTGATTACCGGAGGCGTCGTCACCAGCACCGAGAGCGGCAGGGTTGACAAAAACTGGCCCAGTTTCGGCGGAAATCTGCTGCCCTCGCCGAGTGGCATGCTCGATAATCCCGGCTTGCTGGTAGAGCACGGCCATCGGCTGATGATGGCGAGCGTTGGATTCCTCGCGGCCCTGACCTGCTTCGCGGCCTTGAAGAAGGAGAGGCGGCTCCGGGTCAAGGTGCTCTCCTTCGTGGTCGTCGCTCTTGTTTTTCCGCCTGCGATTCTCGGTGGGTTGACGGTTTGGTTCAAGCTGCCGCCGATCCTTTCGGTACTGCATGTTGGTATGGCTATGTTGTTTATTTCCGCCGTCACCATCCTGGCTGTCGTCACCTCTCCGGGCTGGATAGGTGAAAAGACCCGGCTGAAGCTCTCCAGGGCGGGCCCCATCTGCTCCCTGGCGCTCTTCGCTGTGCTCAGCATCTATGTGCAGATCGTGCTTGGCGCCGTTCCTCGGCACGCGACGCTCGAGCCCGGGGGTGGCGGGGAGGCCCTGCAGACGATCGGTGACCTGGTGCATATTGTCTGGGCCTTCGCGGTTTTTACGGTGATCGTTCTGCTGGCCGGCAAGGTGCTCTCCCTCTCGAAGGCCGACCGCATTCTCCATCCGTCCCTGGGCCTGCTGTTGCTGCTCTTTCTCCAGGTGTTTATCGGCTTCGCTACGTTCATTTACCAGACGCCGCCTTCACTGGTGGTCGATGAGGCCCCGGGGTTGGTTAAAACGGGTACCTTCGAAGTCCTGGCCAGCGTCCATCAGGCTGTCGGAGTTCTGATTCTCATCCTTGCTGTGGTGGTTTGCGCCCGGGCCTACCGGATTCGATTTCTAAGCTCGGCTGAGCCGGAGGCGGTCTTATGAGCATGGACGAGGCGGCCCTGGCAGACCAACGGATTGAAAGCCCGCAGGGTTCTGCTGCCGGCGTTGGTGCGTTAGCTGAGGGGGGGCGGGGTGACTCGGTGAAGGCAGAGGCGGCCGGGGGAACC
>Ga0310124_10000700_pt1 | contig 23511 bp, 22 predicted proteins | sample CB11b_AW_Bot5_MG_FD_203507 | JGI IMG/M metagenome (GOLD analysis project Ga0310124, IMG submission 203507) | Marine microbial communities from Western Arctic Ocean, Canada - CB11b_AW_Bot5 | ecosystem: Environmental > Aquatic > Marine > Oceanic | place: Canada: Western Arctic Ocean | collected...
ACGCTTGGGAACAACGTCCTGGCCACGTATCGCGTCAACGCGGGGACGGTGTTCTTTCTGGGCTACGACGACCGCTACCAGCAGGGCAACCTGATCGACGATATTGACGAAGGCTTCTTCCCCACCACTCGGTTCGAACGCACCAACCGTGCGTTCTTCACGAAGATTTCCTACCTGTTTCGGTATTGATGGTGGTCGATCCTCACGCGGAATATCGGATCGCTCAGTCACGCCAGCACTTGCAGCGCGTCAAGGGCAGTCCCGGATTGGCTCTCGACACGCTCGACCGATCCGGCTGCGGCGTCCTGTTGCAATTTGCCGCCCCCATCGACCTGCTACCGCAGCCGGCGCCGCTGTGTTTCGACCGACAGTGGCAACCACAGTACCAACCGTCCCTCTGCGAGACACCGCTGCGGGTCGGAACGTTGAACCTGTCGATCGTCAACGACGCCCAGCTGGTCGGCCCCGGGCTCGTCTTTACCCGGGACGGACGGATTCTGGACAAGTCGATCGGGAGGCACGCTGAGCGATTCGGACTCGCGACGGGTCCTGACCAGACCTGCCGGTTGAGCGACGGGCTGACTGGGCTGATCGAAGACGCGCAGCGCGCTGGCGCGGTGTCGGCGCACGACGGTGACGCTTTGCTGCTCTCTGACCCCGCCATCCGACACTTCGGCATGTGGGTCTTGAAATGCCTTCCCAAGCTCAGGATCCTGACGCTGCTCTCGGAGGCCGCTATCAACGTCGTGGTGCCAGCCGACGTGCCCGACAAGTTCCTGGTCCTGATGGAGTCCCTCGGCATCGGTCCTGAACGGGTGGTCTTCCACGACCCGCAGGGTATCTCCAGTTTCCGGAGACTCATCGTGCCGCCGAAGATCTACCGGCCCGCGAGTTCCAGGTACGGGAATCCGTTCGAGGTGTTCCGCACCGGGGCCCGATCGGATCACCGCTCCGTGTCTCGCCTGGCGCGTCCCGGCCGGGGACCTGAGCGCGTCTATGTGTCGCGCCGGGGCAACCGTCGACGGCGGCTCGCCAACGAAAAGGCCGTCGAGCAGATCTTTGCTCGGCACGGGTTCCGGGTCGTCGAGCCGAGCGCGCTCAGTGCAGTTGAGACGCTGGCGTTGTTCCGCGACTGCGAGCTCATCGCCGGACCGCTCGGGTCAGGACTGTACAATATTCTCTTCTCACGACATGCACCGAGGGCGGTCGTGCTCACGCCGCCCGTGACCAAATTCGAGAACATGTTTCTGGCGATGCACCACGTCTGCTCGGCCAAGGGTGGCCGCGCCGGATTCATCTTCGGGCGAATCGTCGAAGGGTCGGCCGGGCCCGGCGGGATGTTCGACTACACGTGGGAGGTAGACATGGGGCGTCTGAGCGAGACGCTCGCGGATCTGGCGCCGCCGCGCGGGTGACACGCCAACGTCAAGAGGTCCTAGGCGGCGTCGCGTGTGTTCGGCGTGCGCTTCTTCATGGTCTTGTTGCAGGCGGCACACAGGTCCAGGCCCTGGAAGTCGAGATCGAGATGCTTCTCGCGTAGTGACCGGATACGGTCGCCATTCCACGCCTCTACCAGGCTCATGTCAGCCACGTTGCCATACGGCATCGTGCCGTTGACGTCATACCCGCACGCCACGATCTGGCCGTTCGACTGAATGGTGAGACTGTCCCAGAGTTTTGGGCAGCTCCGCCGCCGGTCGGGGTCGTACTCAGCCGTGTCGGTTTCGTTGCCGCCGAACTGATCCGTATCAACCGCTCCACCGTAGTTGGTCATCTTCTTGACCAGGACCTTGACGCGCGGCGATTGGTACGGCGCCCAGGCTTGCTCGAAGGCTCGGATCTCCCCACGCTTGATGCCCATGTTGATGATCAATATCGTGACCTTCATTTTGGACTGGCGCTCGCGGTGCTGCTCAAGGAAGCCCTGTGCGTTGGCCACGACGCGGTCGAAGTCGAAACCTCGCACAACCTTGTAGACGTCGCTGCTGTGCGCGTCGACCGAGAGCGTCACGTGATGGAGGCGGCTCTTGAGGAGCTTCTTGGCATTCGCCTGGTTCAGCGTCGTGACATTGGTGGACAGCGAGACCCTGCCGACATCCTTCTTGCGAGACGCGTACCTGATCAATTCGTAGGCCTGGGGATGGAGCAGTGATTCGCCAAAATGGTGCAAGAGCAGCCGGTCGATGCCCTTACCCTGCAGTTCGTCCACGACCCGACGGAACATCGTGTCGGGCATGTGCTGCACCGGACGCGTCATGCTCGTCGTACGGGCGCACATCGGACAATCGAGATTGCACTCGTTCGTCAGCTCGAGGTGGACGATCGCCGGGAACGGGCTCGTGAAGCGCGTGTGGATCGTATCGTGGGCAGAGCGAGCGGGTGCGGCCATACTGGACGGTTCTCCAACGCCGCCATCCGTGATCTGATCTGTTCCGGCGGATGAGGGCTTCGAGTGCTGGGACAAAACACCCAACTCCACGAATAGTAACGCCGGGCAGGCGATTCCGTCACGGAATTCGGTCTGTTGCCTGCCGAGGTGCCCGTCTGGACGGCGTTGCTTCCTCGGTCACAGCCCCGCCTGGCTGCTCCCTCGTCGCGCCTTGCCAGCCGAACACCTCGACAGGAAACCGCCCCGGGTCGTTTTTCAGCACCCTCCTAGACTAGACCGCTCGCCTGTCTGCTCACCCGCCGCGCAGGTCGAAGAGCGGCTCGGCTATCGTCATGTTCGCCTGATACCGCTCTGCGGCACTGACCAGCGCCGTCACCGTCGCCGGTTGCTCGGCCGAGAGGTCGTATCGCTCACCGGGATCGACTCTCAGGTCGAAGAGCAGCGGCGGGTCATGCTCGGTGCGTGCAGGTGGCAGACCGTAACGTCCTTCGGTCACGAAGTGCACCTTGTATGGCCCCTGCCGGAACGCGAACAGCTCGCCCATCCGGTAGTACGCCATGGTGTCGCGCGGGGTCGTGCCTGTACCGAACAGGACAGGGCTGATGTCGACCCCGTCGACCGGGCGGTCCGCAGGCACCACGCCCCCGGCCAGGGTGATCGATGTCGTGAACAGATCCATCGCCGACCCGATGTCCTGGGTCACGCCCGGCTCAATGGTCCCGGGCCACCAGAAGATCGCCGGCACTCGCATGCCGCCCTCGAACGTCGTGCCCTTCCCGTGCCGCAGCGGGCCAGCCGACCCGCCATGGGTCTCGAAACTGGTCCAGGGGCCATTGTCGCTCGTAAAAACCACGAGGGTGTTTGCTGCCAACTCCAGACGCTGCAGCGTCTCCAACACCCGTCCAACCGCCGAATCGACTTCCTCGATGACGTCCCCGTAGGTGCCGGCGGAGCTGTGTCCTTCGAATGGCTCAGACCGGAACAGCGGCATGTGCGGCATGGTATGCGGCAGATACAGGAAGAACGGCTGGTCCTGGTTCGACTCGATGAAGGTCACCGCTTCCTGCGCGTACCGGTCGGTGAGCGTGCTCTGGTCGGCGGGACGCTCGACCTCCTGCTCGTTCCGCATGATCGGCACATGCCAGTAGTCCATGTCTGGAGCGAAGTATGCGGTTCGGTTCGCCATGCCCTCCGGGAGGTGCCAGTCCATGTCGTTCGAATACGGGATGCCGAACCAGGAGTCGAACCCGTGCCGCGTCGGCAGATACTCGGGCAGGTGGCCGAGATGCCACTTGCCGACAATGCCGGTGGCGTAGCCCTGATCCCGCAACGCTTCCGCCAACGTGACCTCGGAGGCGGGAAGACCGGCGCGGGAATCGGGAAAGAAGACGGCGGTGCGTCGCCCGAACATGCCGCTTCTGAGATGCACGCGGCCGGTGAGTAGAGCGGCGCGGCTCGGGGAGCAGACCGGAGCCTGGGCGTAGAAGCTGGTCCACCGCTGGCCCTCGTGCGCCATCCGGTCGAGATGCGGGGTACGGATGTTGGGATGCCCGTACGACCCCAGGTCGCCGTAGCCGAGGTCATCGGCCGTGATGATGACAATGTTGGGCGGTCGGCCGCTCGCCGAGTCCGGTGGCTCGGAGACCGCGGTCGACACACTCGCCGGCGGCGACGGTGAGCAGTTCGTGGCGAGCAGCGCCAAGCCGGCGCACAGGGCCAACTCAGTCGTGCGTGGGGGCCGTCTCATGGCGACTGGTCGTCCTCGTCTTGATCTTCGTCCGCGGACTCCGAGTAGTAGTGGTCAAAGAAGTCCAGTTCGGCCTTACGGAAATCGAACCGGTGCACCCCAGTGTCGCCGAAGTCCAGGAGTTCGTGATGCAGAGGCGTGTAGGCGAGCCACGGCGGTGTGTCCGCGGTGTTGGGATTCCCGGTCGTGGCGAACGCGACCCAGTACGAAGCCATCAGACCGGACACCCAGCGGTCGAGCAAGGTGTACTCGTGCCGTGCGCCCGGCGCATAGAGGTTGTCAAAGACATATCTGATCTCGGCGCCGTGGTAGACACCGGTCGTGCTCGCCGGCGGGACCCGGCTGAAGTGATACAGAAAAGCCGGTTGATTCACGTTCCCCATGAGACGGGCCCACTCGCGCATCTCCCAGCCGAAGTTCTGGTCGTTGTAGGACTTGAGGAACGCGTCGCGAGCGGTTGCGGGTGTATCACCGCCGTACAGCTCCAGGAACGCGTTGGCCTTGTCGCCAAACGTGTCGCGCACCCAGGTCTGATAGGCGGCGACGTCCGCGGGCGCGCGTTCGACCGCCAGCGAGCCCTCGTCAGCGTTCCACCCGACCATGACCGGCACTCGGTGCTGGCGCCCCCCCTCGAAGATGGCACGAGCCGTATCCGGCAGCACCCATCCGTCCACGACGGGTCTCGCGCGGGCCCGGCCCTCGGGGGTGCGCGCCGTCGTCATGACGTCGACGGCCGAGGCGGCACGCATGGTGGCCAGCGTGACGTCGGCGGGATCGTCGATGCCCAAGAGCGCGGCGCCGAATCGTTCGCCCTCCGCCTCTATGGTGACCAGCTCGGGGGTCGCTCCATACGAGCCGAGCACACCGCCGCTTTCGCCGATCGCACGATGAAACAGACCCTCGGCCAGCGGCGTGGCGAGCAGCGTCTGGACGCTCCAGGATCCAGCCGACTCGCCAAAAATCGTCACGCGGTCGGCGTCGCCGCCGAACGCCCCGATGTTGCGCCGCACCCACTCCAGCGCCGCGATCTGATCGAGCACGCCGTAGTTGCCAGACGCGGACTGCGGTGACTCCGCCGTCAGCAATGGATGAGCGAGGTAGCCGAATGGACCGAGACGATAGTTGATGGTGACCAGGACCACGCCGCGGCGGGCCATCGCGCTGCCGTCGTAGCTCGACCCCGAACCGGCCCCGCCGGTCAGGGCGCCTCCGTGGATCCAGACCATGACCGGCAGCTGCTCGCCCGGCGCCGCCGCGGTCCACACGTTGAGATAGAGACAGTCTTCGCTGAGCGGCGGGATACCACCGCCAAGACTCGGTCGACCGCTTTGCGTGCACCGCGGACCGAATTGGTCCGCCGCCCGCTCGCCGCTCCATGACGCCACCGGAGCTGGGGGCTGCCAGCGTCGTTCGCCAACGGGGGGCGAGGCGAACGGCATGCCCTTGAACGCCCAGAGGCCGGCCTCGTCGTCCAGCTGCACCCCGCGGACCGTGCCGGTGTCGAGCGTGACGACACCGTCTTCGCTCGCCGCCCGCGGCGTGGCGACACCAACGCCGACGACGAGAGACAGTCCGACGACCAACCAGCCGTATCGACGATGAGGCATCCGGCATTATAGGGCCCCGTCCCATGAAATCCGACCCCACTCCACGCAGCGGGTGAGCCGCGGATCTTCGTGAACGCGGGGCCGTATACTATGATGTCGACGTGTACGCCGGTCGGGCATTTGCCGCAGCGGGGCTGTCAGGTGCGCTGCTCGCGCTCAGTTTTCCGACGTTCGGGCACCCCGCATCCGCGTGGGTCGCGTGCACGCCTCTTCTGATCGTCCTGCGCGACATCGTCTCCCTCCGACAAGCCTTCTGGCTTGGTTTGACCACGGGCGCGGTGTACTTCGGTGGCACTCTGCCGTGGCTGACCGCCGTCATGGTGTCGTTCGCGGGGTTTCCACGGCTGCTGGGCGTGCTGATCAACGGCCTGCTGGTGGCGTATCTCGCGCTCTTTCCCGCCGCCTTCGCCGTGATGGTGGTGGTGCTCTGCCGGCGGTTCGGGTCGCTTGGGTTGCTGGGGGCCGCGCCGCTCTGGCTCACGACCGAGCTGGGGCGGTTGTGGATCCTGGGTGGGTTCCCGTGGGAGCTGGTCGGCTACAGCCAGACCGACGTCTTGCCGGTGGCGCAACTGGCCAGCCTGTTCGGGGTGCACGGCATCACGCTGCTCGTCGTGTTCATCAACAGTGTGCTCGCCCTGGCGCTGGTCGGGCCACCGCGGTACCGTGTGCGTGTCCTGGCCTCGGCGGCCGGTTTGCTTGTTGTGGTCGTCGCTTTCGGGATGGCCCGGCTGGCCGACAACCGACTCGTACGGGAGGGAGACCCGCTGCGTGTGGGATTGGTGCAGGGCAACATTCCCCAGGACCAGAAGTGGGACGGCGACCGGGAGACACAGATCCTGACCCGGTATCTGGAGCTCAGCCGTCAGAGCACGGACGCCGGCGCGGAACTGGTCGTGTGGCCCGAGTCCGCAACGCCGTTCAGCTTCGAGAGCCATCCCGCGAGTGAGGAGATTCGCCGGCTCGCGCGTGACACCGGTGTCGACCTGGTGTTCGGGAGCACCCAACTGCGGCTGGAGCCGGAGTTTCAGCTCTTCAATGCCGCGTTCGCGCTCAATCAGGAGGGCGAAACATCGGCCGTGTATCACAAGATGCACCTGGTGCCGTTCGGCGAGTACGTCCCGTTCCGGTCGCTCCTCTCATTCGTCGGGCCTCTCGTGGAGGCGGTGGGGCCGTTTTCACCCGGGCTTCACGCCAACACGATCCCGGTCGGGTCTCATCTGGTCAGCGCGGCAATCTGCTACGAAGTCATCTATCCGGCGCTCATCCGGGACTTCGTGCGCAACGGCAGCGAGCTCCTGGTCGCGATTACGAACGACGCGTGGTACGAGCGCTCCGCTGCTCCGCATCAACATTTTCAGCAGGCGGCGATGCGCGCCATCGAGCAGGGGCGCTACTTGGTGCGCGCGGCCAATACCGGGATCAGTGGTGTCGTGGACCCCTACGGCCGCGTGGTGAGACGGAGCGAGCTGTTCGAGACGACCGTGGTCACCGAGGACGTTCGATTGCTGACGGAGCTGACGCTCTATGGACAGGTCGGTGACCTGCCCGCGTATCTGTGTCTCGTGCTGACGGCGGTCGCGATGGTCGTTGCCCGCCGTCCGAGACGTCCGCGAGGGTCCCCCTGATGCCCGCGCCCCCATCGCAGCAGGGGGGGGCGGCATGGTAGTCGCCAATCTGATTCTGGTTGCGCTGTTCGGGTACCTGCTGGCGTCGTTCTCGAGTGCCGTCCTCGTGAGCCGGCTGGCCTACGGGACCGACATCCGCACGACTGGTAGCGGAAACGCCGGGGCGACGAACATCCTGCGCGCGTATGGGTGGAAGCCAGCGGTGCCGGTGTTGGTCGTGGACGTGGCCAAGGGCTTTCTTCCGACCCTGCTCGCGCCACGCCTCCAGTTTGCCGACATGCCAGGGCTCGAAGGGGTCCTCCCTCTGATCGCTGGCGCCGCGGCGGTGCTTGGACACTGCTATCCCATCTTCGCCGGGTTTCGCGGTGGCAAAGGGGTGGCTACCGCGGCCGGGATGTTCCTAGCGTTGTATCCGACCGTGGTGCCCGTCTGTATCGCGGTCTTCCTGGCCACCGTCGCGGCCACCAGATACGTGTCCCTCGCGTCCGTCGGCGCGTCCGTCTCGATGCCGATTGTGCTCGCAGCGCTCCGCTACGGCCTTGGATACGATGTTTCGGGCGTGACCCTGTCCGTGACCACTTTGCTTGCGGGCTTCATCGTGTTCACCCACCGAGCCAACCTGTCGAGGGTGTGGCACGGGACGGAACACAGGTTCGGGTCATGAACACGCCGACCCACGTCATGCTCAACGCGTTGGCGCTGGGCCGCGGGCGCTGGCACTCGCACTGGTTGGCGATCTCCGGCGGGGCAGTCGCGCCGGACCTCTCGATGGTGTTTCTGTACGGCTACGAGCGGCTCGTGCGAGGCACGCCCGAGCGGGTCATCTGGAGCACCCGCTACTTCGACCCGGATTGGCAGCTGGTCGTCGACCTTTTCAATTCGTTCCCACTCATCGGCTTGGGTGCCCTGATCGCCTGGCGGCTGCGATCGACGGCGTGGCTCGCGTTCTTCGCCAGCATGGCGTTGCACTGCGTCACGGACCTGCTGGTGCACCGCGAGGACGCACACGCCCACTTCTTTCCCTTGTCCTCGTGGCGGTTCATCAGCCCCGTGTCGTACTGGGACCCGCGACACTATGGATGGCTCGTCGGTCCGCTGGAGCTTCTGCTGATCGTCGGAGGCGCGACAGCGCTGTTTCGCAGCGAGACGCCGGCGTGGCGGAGGCTCGCACGTGGCGTGCTGGTCACGAGTGTCGTGTTCATCTTGTTTGCGATGACGATGTGGGCGTTCTAGCAGCCCGGCTGGGATCACAAGAGAGGTGAACGCGCCAACCAGAGTTGCCCGACCATGACCCGCGCGTAGCCACCGCCCACGGCGACCGAGATTCTACTCGTTCTCGCGAGCACCGGTCGCGCGGCACGAAACCGGTATCGTGTCCGTATATCCCTGTAGAACGACGCCTGGACTCTTCACGAACCGCAATTGGGGGGCGACCCGTGGGACTGATCAATTGGATCTTCGACATCTATCAACATACCAAGATCGACGAGGCGCGGAAGGAAGCGATGGAGGCGCGGCTGGAGGCCGCCCGCATCAATCGGGGCGGCTCCTGATGCGCAACGGCTCGAACGTGTGATGGGCGAACTGGCGCTGGCCACCAAGACCCTGCAACGTCTGATGATCGACAAGGGGGTCTGTACACACGACGAGCTTCGGACCACACTGTTGAAAGTCGACGGTGAGGACGGCGCTCACGATGGCCGGGCGCCGATCTGACACTAGTTAGGGGGCGCGATCCGGTTCAGCTCGGCGTCTAGGTCGACGATGGCGATGAGGTAGTCGCCCTGGAGTGACTCCATACCGGCGTCGTCGACGGCGGCGTCGAGCGGGCCTGCGTTCAAGATGAAGTCGCCATCAGGAAGGACGACGTACGGGTAGTCGTCGCTGAAGTCGTATCTGTCCTCGAAGAGCGGCAGCGGGGTCTCGAAGCCACCCTCCCCGTCGGTGTCCACGCTGGCCGCCATCAGCCGGCTTCGGTTGAAGTTGCCACGCTCGAGGAAATACAGCTCGGTCCCGTCGTAACTCCAACGCGGTGCCCCGTCCGGGTATGGACGCACCCAGATCTCGGTCCGTTCATTTAGGGTCGATTCGTAGGCCATGAACCGTCCGTTGGGCGAGATCTGGGCCACGCGCTCGTCGTTCCGGGTCTGCACGACCACACCGACCTCGCCGTCCGACCCGAGGCGGCGCAGGTCCCACCGCGTCTGCCCGGACTGGGTGTCCTGGCCAAAGATGAGCTCGTCGCGCTGGGGTACCCAGTCCGATGCGTAGTATCGGTCAGCGCCTTCCAGCAGCACCTCTGGACCCGTCATGCTGCCGTCCGTCGCCAGCCAGACCAGGTCGGACCGGTTCCCGTTGTCCAGATGATCGGTCGAGAACGTCACCCGTGACCCCCCATGCGTCCACTGCGGATAGGTGTTCCTGCCTTCCTGCCGTAGCGGCGTTGGTGGGTGCCCGTCGACTGGATAGACCCAGATTTGACCCTGCTCGCTCGGTCCGGCAATCAGCACCACCTGTTGGGCATCGGGTGAGAGCTGGAGATGGCGCGGGCTTTGGAGCGGGTCGGTGTGCACGGGTGTCGGGTTGCTTCCGTCGTGATCAACGCGGACCAGCGTCTCGCTGCCGGCGAGTCCAACCGATGTCGACACGTAGACCAGGGTGCCGTCGGCGGTCACCGCGAAGTTCGCCGCGCCGCCCCGGACGAACGTGAGCAGGTTCTCTGCCAGGCGAACCGGCGCGCTCGAGCCGGCCGCGATGCGTTCTTCCAGCGTGGGGCCCTCGACCAACTCCAGCACGAGGGCACGAACGCCGTCCGAGTCTTCCAGACCGTGGATGCCGGCGATATTCGGATGGTTCAGCGATGCCAGTACTTCTGCTTCGCGCTGGAACCGTGCCAGTTGGTCGGGGTCGTTCGTGAAGGCGTCCGTCAACACCTTCAGTGCCACCTTACGATTCAACTTGGTGTTTCGGGCGCGATAGACCTCACCCATGCCGCCGGCGCCAAGCGAGCCGGTGACGCTGTACGGGCCGAGTCGAACGCCAGCTTCAAGCGTCATGAGTTCAAGGTGCCTGAACAGATTCCCGCGACTATACGGCGGTCGCACTCGGTGTCGCCGCGTGGTGGCCACTGTTTCCCCCGCCGGACCGTGCCGCGTCCGGTAGAATGGGCGGCATTCACTAGGGGCACGACATGACCATGCTGACGAGACGGGAATGGCACAAGCTGATGGCGGCGAGCCTGCTGGCCGGAGCGGCGGGGAGGTCCGGACAGGCGCAGGCGGGTCGCGCCGAGTCCCGGATCGCCGGGGTGCTCATCGGGGCCCAGAGCTACAGTTTCCGCGACCGTGACCTGCAGGGGCTCATCGACGGGATGGTCGATGTCGGCATCACGAGTTGCGAGCTTTGGGAAGGCCACGTCGAGCCACGCGAGTTGCGGGGACGCGACGCGAGGGATGAGCTTCGGCGCTGGCGGACTACGGTCGGACTCGACCATTTTGCGTCGATCAGCGAGCGCTTCACTCGGGCCGGTCTGACCCTGAACTCGTACAACCTCAGCTTCAAAGATCACTTTTCTGACGAAGAGATTGACCGGGGTTTCGAGATGGCCAAGGCCCTGGGCGTGCCGGCCATCACCGCGTCGGCCAACGTCAACGTCATCCCCCGCGTGGCCCCGCGGGCAACCCATCACGGCATCCCGGTGGCCATCCACAACCACTCGCGTGTCGACCCGAACGAATATTCGAACCCCGACCAGTTCGCCGCGGCGATGGCGCAGGGCGACGGCCGTTCCATCGCCGTGAACCTGGACATCGGACACTACACCGCGGCCAACCACGATCCGGTTGCGTACCTGCGCGAGCACCACGAGCAGATCGTCACCGTGCACTTGAAGGATCGGAAGCGAGACGAGGGCCCGAACACCCCGTGGGGTGAGGGTGACACGGCGATTGGGCCGGTGCTCACGATGCTGCGGGACGAGCGATGGGATATTCCCGCCAACATCGAGTACGAGTATCAAGGTGGCGACACCGTGGAGGAGATGCGCCGCTGTTTCGAATTCTGCAAACGAGCGCTCGCCTGACCCGCGCTCGTTTGCCCGCCGAAGCCTTGGCGAAGGCGGGCCGCTCCTAGCTTTCTTAGCGCCACGACCCCGGCACGAGCCGTCCATTACCTCTACACGCGGCGCCAGACGCACAGATGCCTCTCTCCACCCGCGTCAAGCTGTCGGCCATGATGTTCCTGCAGTTCTTCGTGTGGGGTGCCTGGTCCGTCCCGCTGGGGACCTACCTCGGAGAGACCCTCGGTTTTCCGGGACAGCAGATCGGTCTGGTCTTCGGTACCACTGCCGTCGCGGCGATGATCTCGCCGTTCTTCGTCGGCATGGTGGCCGACCGGTTCTTCGCCACCGAGAAGCTGCTGGCGGCCCTGCACCTGGTCGGCGGCCTGATCCTGTTCGTCGTGGCGACCCAAACGACGTTCACCGCGGTCTACGCGGTGCTGCTGTTGTACGCGCTCTGCTACATGCCGACGCTGGCGCTGACTAACTCGTTGTCGTTCCACCAGATGAAGGACCCGGCCCGTGAGTTTCCGTGGATCCGCGTGCTAGGCACCATCGGCTGGATCGTCGCGGGCAACGTGGTGGGGTTTCTCCGGCTTGAGGACACGGCGCGCCCGTTGCAGATTGCCGCCGCGGCGTCGGTGCTGTTGGGGCTCTTCTGTCTGCTGCTTCCGCACACGCCTCCCGCGAAGGTGGCGGCGCGGGTCACCGCCCGCGACGTGCTGGGTCTTGACGCGCTGCTGCTACTGCGTGAACGGTCGTTCGCGGTGTTCGTGGCTGGCTCGCTCCTGGTCTGTATCCCGCTGCAGTTCTACTACACCTTCGCCAACCCGTTTCTGAACGAGATCGGGGTGGTGAACGCCGCCGGCAAGATGACGCTCGGTCAGTTCTCGGAGCTGGGCTTCATGCTGGCCATGCCGTTGCTCTTTCGACGGCTCGGGGTGAAAGGGATGTTGCTGGTCGGGATAGCCGCCTGGGTCAGCCGGTATTTGCTGTTCGCCTGGGGTGACAACGGTGCCATGGTCTGGATGCTCTATGGCGGCATTCTGTTGCACGGCATCTGCTACGACTTCTTCTTTGTGACCGGCCAGATCTACGTCGATGAGAAAGCGCCCCCCGACCTCCGCGCCGCCGCGCAGGGGCTCATCGCCTTCGTGACCCTCGGCGTGGGGATGTTCATCGGGTCGTTGCTGTCCGGGTTCGTCGTCGACCTGTATGTGGCGGGCGACGGACACGCCTGGCGTCAGATCTGGATCGTGCCGGCCGTCTGGGCCGCTGCCGTGTTGGTGCTGTTCGCCGTCTTCTTCCGTGACCGCCGCACGTCAGCAGCGGCCTGAACCGATTCGCCACCGCGTCCACCATGATTCAGCGGGCCTGAAGGCCCTTGCTACGAGATTGGTCCGGTGCGGGCATCGATGCTTTGGTCGTAGCAAGGCCCTTCAGGGCCGCCAAGGAAATCGTGCCGCACGGCTGCGCTCTGGACAGGTGTGCGGCGTTGGGCTACAGTTATCATATCGAATTAGATAGGAGAAGCATGGCCACCGAGAAACTCGACCTTCTCATCCTCAAGACGCTCGCTCTGGAACCGCGTCACGGGTACGGCATTGGTCAGCGGATCGAGCAGGTGTCGCGCGGGGTCTTTCGCGTCACGCTGGGGGCCCTCTACCCGGCTCTTGCACGGCTCGAACGCGCCGGCGCCATCAGCTCGAAGTGGGCGCTGTCTGAGAACAACCGGCGCGCGCGGTACTACGCGCTCACCGCGGCGGGGCGGCGCCGACTGACGACGGAACGGCAGGCGTGGGAGCGGTCGGTCGAGGCGATGACTCGTGTGCTGCAGGCGGACCCGGAGTGAGGGCCTGAGTGTGAGTGGTTTCTGGCGTTGTTGTCGTGAGCTGTTTCAGAGGCGGCGGGTCGACCGTGAGTCGGTCGTCGAGCTGGAACAGCATGTGGCGCTGGCCGCCGCCGACAAGGTGCGGGCTGGGGTCGAGGAGCGCGAGGCTCGTCTCGACCTCTTCTGTGCGGCGATGATGGGGATGCTCGATGTCGTGCGACCGGTGGTCGATGCCTACCCCGGCGCCATCGACTGGCTGGGTCCCCACCGCATCCAGCTACTGCCGCATGCCGTGGCGGGAGAAGCAGACGACGTCGCTGATTTCCTCAGGTCGAGAGGCGCGGCGTCCATTTAAGATGGGGCCTTCAGGGAGAGACGATGCGTGCCACTGACATCCTCGGAGCGCTCAACGTCGCCGTCACGGCGTCGATCATCGTGTCGTTGGTCCTGCGCTGGTCTGGATTTCGGCCAGGGGCCGTGATCGCCTACGCCAGTTTTGTGGGTGGCCTGGTCGCGGTGACGTCTGGAGCCATCGTCTTCGTTGCCCGTAGCAAGGCCCAGAAGCGGTAGGACCCCTGTTCCTTCACGGGTCCTTAGCGCGACGGTGCGACGCACGCGAAGTTGCGCGCGTCGTCGATGCTGCCAGAGCCTGCGTATCGTGCGACTTGAGGATAGGGGCACAGCGGGCGAGTGCGGGTGACGGCGCCGTCCTCGACCCGCGATGCCGGAATCGCGTCCGGAGGCGCGCCGCCTTCTACCCAGTTGACGAGCGGCGTCATTACGTCGAACGTGTCCGTCCCTAGTCCGCCGCCGCAGTGGAACATGCCCGGTACGGTGAAGAACCGGTAAAAGTCGGCGGTGGCGTCCTCGCCCATGGTCGCGCGGACGTCCTCGTAGTAGTTCACCCCCATCATCGGATTCAAGGCGGTGTCGGCCCACCCGAAATGGGTGATCATCTTGCCCCCTCTGACCTGGAAAGCGGACAAGTCCGGGTCCATTGCGTTGAGCATGGTCCGACTCGTCACTCGGGCCGGGTCTGTGGCGAAGTCGAACGTTCGCCAGTCGAACTCCGGCTCGTCCGGCGTGAACGCCAGATACTTGAAGAAGGTCTCGGAGAACCGAGATCCGATCGTTGGTCCTCGGTCCGAGACGATCCAGTTGGTCCATCCCCCCCCCTCAGCCCCCAGTGGTTGGCCGGGGAAGAGTTGTTGTCCGTCGGCGACCGGGCCGCCGTAGATGGCTTGCAGCGTGTCGATCTCACCGTTCGTGAAGCAGTCGTCGCCGGACGAGCCATCGCAGACCGGGAGATGACGAGCCGGGTCGAAGTCGCATCGTCGCGGGTCGTCAATGAGCCCGTCTTCGAGACCGTCGGTCCTGTCGCATCGCGCATAGACCGCGTCGCCTACTTGGGCCACCTTGGCCTCGCTGAGCGGCGCCTCGGCGAGCGCTTGGTTGTTCCAGATGTAGGCCATCTGCGTATCGGTGAAGTTCTGTACCGGGGCGCCAGCCACAATGCCGTCGAAGTCTCCCGGAAACCGTTGCGCGGACATCAGGCCCTGGCGTCCTCCGGTCGAACAGCCGTCCCAGTAGGCGTATCGGTGCGGGGTGTCGTAGTAGGCCGCGATGACCGCTTTCGCCGTGACCGCCGTCAGGTGGACGGCCCGGAACGCGTAGTCGATCTCTTTCGCCAGATTGTCGTGGGCGAACGTGCCCAGTGGCTCGACTCGGGCGTCATGCCCGGTGTCGGTCGTTGCGGCGGCAAATCCGTTCGCGACAGCCCGCATCGCGGTGCGCAGCGTCCCCTCGGCGCCAGGCGCGTTGCCCGCGTAGCCGCCGTTGCCCTGCATATAGAAACGCCCGTTCCAGCCGGTGGGCAGATGGACCCCGAAACCAATCTCCGGTCGAATCACGCCGAACACGCGACAGTGCTCCGGCACGTCGGAGGTGGCCGCGATCAGCGTGGCCGACACGACGGCGTAGTCGTGCCCGGTCAGGTCGAGGAGGGACCGGCACGATGCGGCCGGGCGCCTCACCGTCAGTTGGGTGACCCGGTAGTCGATGGCCGAGGTCGACGCGTCGAGAAAGCTCGACCCGTTCTGGGCCGCCGCCGGACCACCGAGACCATCGAGAACGAAGCTCAGCAGGGCCACCGCGCAGACGGTTCCTGGACGTGACACAGAGTGCATGCGGGCGATTATACGGCTGCCTGTCCTCGGCCCGCGTCGTCGTCCAGCCCGCCGTTGGCGCTACACTGTGGTCGCTGACCGGGTGTGACGACTCTCGCCGGACCGCGCTGTCGACCCCAGGAGACTGCATGACCACCCGATACCACGTCTTCGCAGGAACGGTTGTCGCGGCCGGCCTCACCGTCGTCGTAGCGGCGGGAGGGCAGAACCAGACGACGCCGTTCGCGGGAGTCGAGCTCACAGCCGTGCCGGCGGGCGGCCAGGTTCACATGGTGCAGCGCCCGGGTGGCGGTGGCAACGTGGGCGTCTTCGCCGGCCCGGAGGGGGTGCTTCTCGTCGATTCGCTGTTTGCGCCACTGGCCGAGCGGTTGGTCGCCGCCGTTCGCACCGTGTCTGACGCTGACATACGCTTTCTGATCAATACCCACGTGCACCCTGACCACATCGGTGGGAATGAGCATCTCGCCGACCAGGGCGTGCTGATCTTCGCCCACGACAATGTTCGGGTGCGTGCGCTCGAGCGCCTTCGGTTCCCGCGCCGCGGCGGAAGTTTCGCGCGACAGCCGCCTGACAACGCCCGACCGGTGATTACATACAACGATGCCGTGAGCTTCCACCTCAACGGAGAGGAGGTGCGCGCGTTTCTCGCGCCGCCATCTCACACGGACGGCGACACGTTCGTGCATTTCCCGGACTCGGATGTCCTGCATCTGGGGGATGTCTTTCGCACGACGAGCTATCCGGTGATCGACATCTTCAACGGCGGCAGCCTGGCCGGCACGGTCGAGGCGCTGGACATGGCGATTGCGATGGCTGGGCCAGACACCCGAGTGATTCCCGGACACGGTCTCGAGGTCGTCGGACGGGCCGCGATGATCGAGTTTCGCGACATGATCGTCGACGTGCGAGACCAAGTCCGGACGTTGATCACAGAAGGCCGAGGCCTCGACGAGGTCATGGCGGCCAGACCAACGGCGGCCTACGACGCCCGGTGGGGACAGGAAGCCTCGTGGAACGCGAACGATTTTGTCCCGATCGTGTATCACGAGCTTGGCGGCGGGAGTCTGTACGCGCGGTGACCGGACTCCGCCGCCCACGCACACCTGAACCGCCCGGTTGTGACAGAACCTCGATGCCCACGGACGGGCGGTGGGAGCGGGCATCTCGATCTGCGAACCGTCGGAGACGAGCCGATGGACCGTGCTGCCGCCGGTGAGGACCGTGCGCGGGCGCGGAGTTTTGCCGCCGGGGCCGGGATCAGCAACGCGTTTGCTTTTCCCTCGGTGCCGGGACTAGGCACCCGTTAGCCCGCGCGAAGCGCCGTGAGGGCCAAGGTGAGCAGGGCCGGGCTTGTCGACCGGTTCGCGGATCGAGATGCCCGCTCCCGCCGGTCGACGGCACCGGGCGCGCACCTAGCCAATCTTCCACCAACTGGGCTGTGACCGAGGGCGCAACGCGTCCAGACAGGCACCTCGGCAGGAAACCCAGGTCACATGTACCCGGCAGGTCATGCAATGCACGCCGCCGTTGCCGGCGGCCATCTCAGTCGATGGGAACGGTGTCACCTGCCAGCCACGCCGCTCCAATTCGGCTACCAGCCTCGTCGCATGACCGGGCGCCACTGCTCGCCGTCCGCGTTGGATGACGACGATGTTCAACGCCCCCTGGAGTCGCTCGGTTTCGGTGATCGGAATGCGAGCGACGTGGCGTTCGTCGAGCAGTTCCAGGAACGAGACCCGGCGTGGCTCGACCCGGCCCGCCTCGAACAGACGGCAGACGACGTTCTGGAAGATGGGTTCGTGGGTCAGGCACAGATGCTCGCCCAGGACCATGAAATCGCCGTCGATGTGGATGTGGTTCGGCGGCAGCGGCACCTCCAGAAACTCGCGCACGCTACGACCGAGAATCAGCTCACGTAGTCTCGTGGTTCCGGCTTCATTGGTCCGGTCACACAGCGCGGCGACGACCGTCTCCTCTCCCAGCATCGTGACCCCACCGCCCGCCGGCAGCGTGCGTGTCTCGGACCGAGGTGACTCGTCGCGGGTGTCTCTGGGCGGCCGACGCTGGCCGTTTGGCACCGACCTCGTGCCGGGGAAGAGGCACGCGTGGGACATGACCGTCGCGGATACGCTGCCGATGGCGCTTCGTCTCTCGACCGCGTTCGCCGAGGGGGAAATGGACCTCCAGACCATCGAGGTGACCAGGGGGGACGAAGAAGGTGCCTTCAACAACCTCACGCTGCGTTTGGGCGAGCCCCGTACTGACACCCGCGTGAACCTCGAGGGCGCCTTCAACCGTCTGGAGCTGGTCGTCCCAGAACGCACACTGGTGCGGGTCTCCACGGACGGTTTCATCAACCTCGTGGACCGGCGCCCTGACCGGGGTCGGCTGAGCGGGCCGGCCTACCGGGTACCCTCGAACGGCGCCTTCAATCGCGTGGTCATCCGCTCCGAGTGACACGTCGCCTCTGACCTCGTCACCGCGCTACGCGCGCGCCTTCCCGCTATACTTCGTCGATCGCCTCGGTAGGTATGTCCGCACCCGGCAGGTTGTTGTGGCGCGGCCGATTCCAATGCGCTGAAAGGCCCCGATGCTGACCATGACCAATATGAAGCGTTCCCCCGTCGAGCGAGCCGCAGCGACCATCGCCCTGGTCGTCGTCGCCACCCTCACCGCGGCCACCCACGTCACGGCCCAAGGCGACGCCGGGATCGTCGAGTGGCCCTACGTCGGTGCCGACCAGGCCAATACTCGCTCGTCGCCAGCCGACGGCGTGACACCTGCCAACGTCGACCAGCTGCAGGTCGCCTGGACCTGGCGGCCCGAGGAGCGAGCGAGAGAGGAATTCGGTACGGTGCCCGGTAGCTTCACGAGCACGCCGATCATGATCGACGACACGGTGTATGTCAGCACCAACTACAACCGGGTCGCCGCGCTCGACGCGGGCAGTGGCGCGGTCCGGTGGGTCTTCGACCCCCGCGCCTACGAGGACGGGATGCCGGCGCTGGGCGGTGGATTCAGACACCGCGGGGTCACCACCTGGCGTGACGGCGATGACCTGCGTATCTTCCTGGCGAGCCGCTTTCGCTTGTTCTCGCTTGACGCCGAGACCGGCGAGGTCGTCGCGTCGTTCGGCGAGGCGGGGGTCGTGGACCTGAGCCAGGACTTGCTGTGGCCGATCGACCGCAGCCACTTCGAGTTCAACGCGGCGCCGGTCGTCTTCAAGGACCTGGTCATCGTCGGCAGCGCCGTTGGCGATCGGGTGATCTATCGTCGGACCCCGCCGGGCGACGTTCGCGCCTACGACGCTCGCACCGGCGTGCTCGTGTGGAGTTTTCACACCATTCCGCAAGAGGGGGAGTTCGGGAGTCAGTCCTGGGAGAACGAGGCCTGGCGCTATACCGGGGCGACGAACGTCTGGGCCGGGATGACCGTCGACGAGGCGAATGAGCTGGTGTTTCTCCCAGTTGGCAACCCGACCAACAGCTACTACGGCGGGCAGCGTCTGGGTGACAACCTGTTCGCTGAAAGCCTGGTGGCCCTCGACGCGAACACTGGAGAACGGGCGTGGCACTTTCAGATCGTGCATCACGGGGTCTGGGACTACGACCTGCCGACACAACCGATGCTGATGTCGATCCGGGTCGACGGGCAATCGATCGACGCGGTGGCACAGCTCACCAAGCAGGGGCTGACTTTCGTCTTTGATCGCGTGACCGGTGAGCCGGTGTGGCCGATCGAGGAACGGGCGGTGCCGCAGAGTGACGTGCCGGGCGAGGTGACGTCGCCCACGCAGCCGTTCCCGACCCGTCCTCCCGCGGTGACTCCGACCACCGGCATGACCCTCGATGACGCCTTCGACCTGACTCCCGAGCTCCAAGGCGCCGCCCGCGACGCGATGGGCCAGTTCCGCATCGGTCCGCTCTACACGCCCCCGAGTCTGGAAGGGTCGCTGGTGCGCCCGGGTGGCGGCGGCGCGGTGAACTGGGGCGGCGGCGCCTACGACGCTGACACCGGGTATCTCTACGTGAAGACCTCGAACGTGGCGGCGGTCATGACCCTCGCGAAGTTCGACCCGGCCAGCACCAACAATCCGTTCGCTGACACGAACGAGCCTGACTATGTGGGCTACGACACGGCGCGCGGCGGCCGACCGACGTTCGAGGGCAGTCTCCCGCTCAATAAACCGCCTTACGCGTTTCTTGTGGCGATCGACCTCAACACGGGAGACCTGGCCTGGCGGGTCCCCTTCGGCCGGGGCAGCGAGCGACTCCGCACGCACCCCGGGCTCGAGGGGGTCGCCTTGTCGGACCGACTCGGGACACCCGGGGCCCCAGGGGCTATCGTGACGAATGGTGGGCTGGTGTTCGCGGGGGGCGGCGAGGACGCGTTGTATGCGTTCGACAAGCGGAGCGGGCGCGAGGTCTGGTCCGGGGCACTCACGGAACGGTCGACGGCCACGCCGATGACCTACCAGACCAGCACCGGCCGGCAGTTCGTGGTGATTGCGACTGGCTCGGGAAGCAATCAGGAACTCGTCGCGTTCGCGAGGCCGGAGTAGCGAGGTCCGTCGGCCGGGGCGAGGGTCCTGATCTTGGTCAGGCCCCTACTGCAGCGCCAGGTCGGGCCAGTCGCGGGGACGCGCGCGGTCGTAGAACGGCGTGGTGGCCTGGGCCCCGAGCGAACGCAACAGGTCGCCGGTGCCGGTCGGCACGATCTGATAGGTGCCTCCGCCGTAGAACTGAATGGCCAGTTCCGACAGCCACAACGGCGTCTCGCCGAACTTGTTCCGGTCTTCCAGTGCCGCGCCCTGATCGACAAGAAACTGGACGAGCGAACTCAACCGGTGGTACGCCGCGTAGTGCAGCGCGCTGTTGCCGATGTCGTCGGTCGTTCCGAGGTCGGCCCCCATCTGTACCGCCAGCTGGGCCGCTTCCAGCAGGGCAGCTTCGTCCAACGTGTTCTCGCCCATCACGCGACCCAGGCCGGCTGCTGCCATCAACGGTGTCGATCGGATCTCGGTGGTGAGCGACGTATCGGCACCGCCCTCGGCCAACACGCGCATCAGCTCCGCATCGCCGCCGGCCGCCGCCAGCAGGAACGGCGTGGCACCGACGAGTTCCGGCAAGCCGGGGCTTCGGGTGGCGCCCGCCCGTGTCGGCGGGCGCTCGAGCCGAACATTCGGGTCGGCTCCGCTGGCCAGCAGCGCGCGCACCAGATCGACCTTGCCGGTGGTCAGCCCTGGCAACGCGTTCCATTCGTCGTTGCCTTCCCGACCGGCCCGAAAGTCCGAGGTCGTCAGGGTGGTCTCCCACCAACCGGCCGCCCAGTGCAGCGGGGTGTGGCCGGGCTCGCCGGCGTTGGCGTCAGCGCCACGGTCGAGCAGCAGCATCGCGACGTCGATGTGACCTCGGATGGTCGCCAGACCAAGCGCGCTCAAACGGTCGCTGGCGGCGGCGTTCGGGTTCGCGCCCGCGTCGAGGAGCAACCGGGCCGACTCGAGATCACCGACCCGCGCCGCGAAGAGCAACGGCGTATACCCCGTGGTGTCTCGCGCTGCCGCTCGGCCGGTGAGGTGCGACACGGTGGCGGTGTGCACACTGGCGCCGCGGTCGAGCAGGGTCTTGACGACTGCGGGATGTCGTTCGGACACCGCCCACATCAGGGCCGTCTGCCCCCGGGCCGACTCCGCGCCGTTCGGATCGGCGCCCGCATCGAGCAGGACGGTCACGACGTCGAGGCTGCCGACCCAGGCCGCCCGCATGAGCGGACGCTCGCGCTCGTCCGGGCCACCGTCGGGGTCGGCCCCGGCCTGAAGCAGCATCTGGACGACGGCCGCATCGCCGTTCGCGGCCGCGATGCGCAGCGGCGCCACCTCCAGGTCGTTGACCGCATCGACCTCGGCGCCCGCCTCGAGCAAAGCCGCGACCGCTTCCCGGTCATTCAGATGCACCGCCCAGTGCAGCGCCGTGGCGCCGTCCCCTTGGGGCGCGTTCACGTCCACGCCCTCGTCGAGCAGCGCGCGAATCGTCCCGTGGTCCCCGCTGGTCACCGCATCGATGAGCGGCACGTCGGCGGCAAAGAGCCCACCGGGCCACGCGGCCAACGTGACAACAACCAGAACCGCCGTCGGCCTTGCGTGGATGCGGGTCATGATGATGTTCTCGCCGGAGTGGTGCTGCGGCGCTACGCTCCAGAAAGTAGATCGACGTCGAGAAGTCCAGTGCTGTCGCCGATCGAATCGACCGGGACCCCTAGCTTGGCGAGCAGTGTCATGTGGAGGTTGGTCAACCGTGTTCCCTCGGGATACCGGATATGGCGACCGCCCTTGAGCCTGCCCCCGGCGCCACCCGCCAGGACCAGCGGCAAACTCCGTGGGTCGTGCTCGTTGCTGTTGCCCATGCCGCTTCCGAACAGCACCAGTGCGCTGTCGAGCAAAGTCCCGTCGCCCTCCGGAATCGACCGTAGCCGGTCCAGGAAGTAGGCGACCATGGTCGTGTGATAGGTGTTGATCTTGGCCTGGTCGGCAATCTTCTCCGGGTTGTTTCCGTGGTGCGAGATGGCATGGAACCCTTCCGATACGCCAATCTCCGGATAGGCTCGACCGCTCAGCTCGCGAGCGAGCATGAACGTGGTGACCCGGGTCAGATCGGCCTGGAAGGCGAGCACCTGCAGGTCGAACATCAGCTTGGCGTGCCCCTCGAACGTGTCGGGCACCCCGGCCGGCTGCAGCACTTCCGGCACCTCGCGGGTACTTTGTTCTTCGGCCAGCTGGATGCGCCGCTCGACGTCCCGGATCGACTCGAGATATTCGTCCAGGGTGGCCCGGTCCTCGCCGTCTACGGTGCGGGTGACTCCGGCCACCTTCTCGCGAACCGAGTCGAGAATGCTGGCGCGCTGCCGCCAGCGGGCCAGCCTCACGGCCGGGTCCGTGGTGCCGCCCTCACCGAACAGCCGCTCGAACACGAGTCGGGGGTTGTTCTGCATCGGCAGCGGGCTGGTGGGTCCGCGCCAGGCCAGGGTGTTCGTATACACACAGGCGAAGCCCGTATCGCAGGTTCCGCCGAACTCGGGCGAATCCAACGACAGCTCGAGGGTGCGCAACTGTGTGTTCTGGCCGAGATGATCCGCCGCCATCTGGTCGATCGTCTTGCCGGCCCGGAAGTCGGCGCCGACCGTCGGGTTGGCGTGCATGCCGCTCATGAAGGCCGACGGTATGCGCCCATGCCCGCCGCGCGGCTCTCCTTCGAGCGCGAGCGCCGGCGGATTGTCGATACCGGTCAAGACCAGGACGTTGTCGCGCAGTGGGGCCAATGGTTCGAGAATCGGGGTCAGCGCATAGTCGGGCCCTTGGACCTCGGGCGTGAAATAGCCGACGGCGGCGCCGTTGCCCACGTAGACCGTCGTAAACCGACGCACACGCCCGGCTGGCGTTTGCGCCAGTGCGGTCATTGCCGGCACCATACCGTTCAACAGCGGCAACCCCACCGCGGTGCCCAGCCCGCGCAACATCGTGCGTCTCGGGATTGTCTTCTTCGTGATGATCATGGCTGTCGTCCGTCTATGGGATTGTTATTCCGCCGATGCGGACCCCTCACCGCTCCGGGTCCGCATCCGGAACGGGGTGCTCTTGGTGATACCGAGAATGATCGACTCCCAGCGATGATCGGTGTCGGCCGCCTCGCGCTGAATCTGTCGCACCGCCGGCATGTCGTAGTACTCGACGCCGCGGCCGATGGCATAGGTCAGCAGTTTCTCGGTCACGGTCCGGATGAACTCGTCCTGCCGCCCGACCAGCATGTTTCGGAGTCCGCGAGGTCCGTCGATCTGAGTGCCGTCGATCAACGCGCCGCGCGCGTCCACCGGTTGCCCGTCCTGGGTGGTTCGCCATCGGCCGATAGCATCGAATGGTTCGAGTGCGAAACCGAGCGGGTCCATCGTCGCGTGGCAACTGGCGCACACGGGATTCCGTCGGTGCTGCTCCAGCCGTTCACGAATTGACCGGGGCGCTTCGCCTTGTTCGTTCTCTGGGAGCTCGGGGATGTCCGGTGGCGGCGCGGGTGGCGGCA